>JAAUYL010066450.1_pt1 | contig 21307 bp, 16 predicted proteins | sample 7278011 | NCBI WGS metagenome assembly JAAUYL01 (sample SAMN14350225, study PRJNA611818) | marine sediment metagenome | isolation source: surface marine sediment (1.8m) | place: French Polynesia: Moorea | collected 2018-08
AGTCAGTATCAGGACAAATAGCAACTATCCAGTGGCTAGACTCTGGAGTACCCGATGATAACGATATCGGATACATAAACATTAACTTACTACGGTATGTTTCAGCTCAACCCTTAACCAAGTCAGACATTAGTCAAGTATCAACAGTCAGTGTAGAGTCAGAGAATATGGACACTGATAAACAAACTGAGTGTGATAGTGATGAACCTACCACAGAAAGTATTGCCACTCTTAACTTTCGTGGTTTGATAGCAACTCAAAGCACTCAGCCACCATCCACAGTCGCAAATACTCAGTTAAACACAGAGGAACTACCAGAGACAGAGAGCATCATTAACACACTAAACAATACTGTTGTTGAAGAGTCACCATCTAATTCTTCAAAAATAACAGTTGTTAGTAAGTGTGATAATGATAAACCTGCTGCGGGAAGTGAGGCCCCATTAAACTTGAGGACTTTAATAGCATCCCAAACAACTACGCCCCTACCCATAGTGGTGGATGCTCCGTCTGACGACGACAACAGCTCTACTGTAAATTGGTATGACTCAAGTAGTGGTGAGGTTATTGTAGGTGGCGACCACAGATTTTTCCATATTTTGTCGGACAACAGCAATAATGCAAATACCTATTATATTGGTCTGAAAAAATCAGAAACTGCTAAGTCTTGGAGTAAAAATATTAATGTCACCACCCAAAAATTCATTGATGCTGTTTGGAAAGATGTAGAAGAAAATCCATCAAAAGATACAGGGAGCCTAGTCAAAGAACTGGAAAATGCTGCTGCCATAGTAGGAGGAAAATTTGTTAGCTATACAGGCTCAGTTTGCTCTCTATTGGGGTGGTTCTTTACTGACAAAGAAGCAGAAGAAAAGATAGCTAATGTAGGTTATTACAAAAATAGTTGGTGGTATTACAACTCTTCAGCACAGGAAAGAACCTATTTTCCCGGCGATGCTGCGAGTCTTGTCCAAGTCTTGAAAGGTTTGGCAACAGAAGAGTCACCATCTAATAACCCAACTGAAAGCGATAGTGCTAGTGCTGAAAGCATTGTAGAAGTTGACCACACTCCATCAGAACAACGGGAAACAGGAAAAACTCTAACTATCAATAGCCAAAACCTAACCATCAATGGAAAAGCAATTAGCTTTGGCAAAACCCTAACTGAACTACTTTCAGGCAACAAAACAGTCACACGACGGTTTTGGAAAGATAACTACGCCAAACGCTTCATCAATGACTGGAATACCAAACCAGGAGAATTTCTCTATCCTGCATTGACAAAAGGTTATCACGTTGGTGGTAAGCGAGTTGGTTATATCCGCCTCACCCATAAACCCTACCAAGAGAAATTGGTAGATATGCCATCTTCAGAATTAGCAGCAGAAGGTTTTCCCCAACTGTCAAAACAACAATTTATTGGCAAATTTTTTGAGGGCGATAACCAACAAATAGTATGGGTAATTCGGTTTGAATTTATTCCTAATAAGGAATACCTTGAACCACTATCAGAACAGAATAACAATCAAACCAGCCAAGAAGTAGAGCTGATTGATAAAGTAGAAGAAGAGCTAATTAACAAAGTAGAAGAACAATTATCCCTACTAGATAAATTCAAATTTGAACGAAGTTTAGGTGTACCTAAAATATCTCTGCATATATCTTTTAAAGATGAATTCTTAGGTCGTATATTTACAGACCCCCATGAAGGTTTAGTGAGCGATATTAGCTTAGAAAAATCACTCATGGAACGATACGGTTTAGATATAAAAGCACTCATTCGAGATGTAATCAATGGTAATCAAATCGAGATAGAAAAATATTGTTACAAGCTGAAAAATATTGCTTCCGACTTTTTTGATGAGGAAGATGACCCCACCTGGCTTAATTTAATTAAAGCTGAAATTGAGTTCTTAGAAGACTTTAAAGCAAGTCACGATGAGGTAGATTTAACTGTAACTCATTACGGAACATACATAGGAAACATACATTACAACCAATATGATGAACTAGAAATAGAACAAAAATTAATTGGCGAACTGGCTAAATATGGCTTGAATTTAGAAGCATATTTAGTAGCAGAAAATATCCCTTATAAACTCGTGTCAACAAAACCAGTAGTCGTCACACCTACTGAGGAGACTTCAGAACACACAAAAAAGTCCAAGCCTGGTTCCAGCAATGGAAACAAGACAGACTCAAATCAATTAAACGACGACGCAGACACCACTACCACTGAAAATTCCCCAGTAGACTTGTTAGACAAACTGGCTGCTGTATTTAATGGTTTTGACAACATCCATACTAAACGCTCTGGAGAAACATTGTGGTTTTACCGTGGAGATGAAAACCTCTACCCATGTTTGATGGAAACTAGAGATGGCCAAACTTTCACACTCTTCCCTACTGTCAAATTGAAGTCAAACATGAAAGAACTATTTGGTATCGACATAGATAAACTCTGTTTTGACTTGGAAACAGGTAAAGGCATTGACCTCAATGATTATGTTGACCATAGCGTTTGGGAGCAGACAATTAAAGACAGCAATAAAAACAATGAAACTATCACTTGGCAAGACATATTGAATAATGCTGCTATCAATGATACTACTGATAGTCAAACTTCTGACGAGTTAAACACATCCACAAGCACAGAAGAGTCAAACACTGATAGTTACGAACATCCCGAAGGACTACATTGGGTCAAAGATACATCAATTTATAACCGCAGTGAGACTTATGTAGTCTGGAACGGTTCACAGAAATGTGGAAAAATCCATATTTGTAATAAACGCAAGAACAAAGCTGGTTTTGGTAAATGGTACGTCAGCACCAACGTTTTTGGACCATACTACGACACCATCGAAAAAGCAGCGACAGCGTGTTGGGAAGACTTTATTTCCAAAAACGCTGCACCGACAGAAGCAGAAGAAGACTTAATACCCTTCTGAAATTAGAATTCTACAAATATCTAGTTAGCACACACATCTAACTTTCTGGAATACACAGACATCAAACAACAGTAAAACATTCAGGAGTGCCAAATGAATCGACAATATATTGATGCTACCAACGCCAACAATTCTGACAACACGACAGAAACAGAATCACAGCCATGTATGAACGGTAGCGTTGCCAAATCTTATAACTCATTTTTCGGTGACGAGCATCTACCAAAAGGCCACATAACAACTCATCCCTTTGGCCTTACTCTAGAGAAACTGTCAGACTTGCTTAAGAATGGCCAGGAAAATCATCAAAACTCTCAAGTCATTCAACCAAAACCTCATAAAGACTATAGCGGTTCGACTGATTACTCAGACGAAAAAATTCAGTCCAAACCAGTTGAAGACAGTGAATGCCTCAATCAATCAACATTTTCTGGATTTATTCAAGATGGCCAACCAAATCAGACAAAATCTGAAACTCCACAAACTCAACCCCATCAGGAGTCTAGGGTTTCTACAGACTACTCAGTAGAAAAATCTTCAACCAAACCAGTTGGGAAGAGTGGAGAAAACAAGAAATCCACATCTGTTGGCCAATTATCTGATAGTCCAATTAATTGTGAAAAAGCTCAACCTCTAGAAACTTTACCAAAAGAGGACTCTAGCGTTCCTACAGACTACTCAGTAGGAAAATTTCCAACCAAACCAGTAGGGCACAGTGGAGAAAACAAGAAATCCACATCTCTTGGCCAATTATCTGATAGTCCAATTAATTGTGAAAAAGCTCAACCTCTAGAAACGTTACCCAACCAAGACTCTAGCGTTCCTACTGACTACTCAGTAGGAAAATTTCTAAACAAACCAGTAGGGGGAAGTGGATGGCTCCATAAGTACACAAGCTTAAAGGAAACTAAGACTGGACTTGTTGAATACCCCCGTGTCAAAGAAGGCCAACGTTCAACTAACAATCCTAAACACTGGTATTGGAACTACTGCTGGCATAAGAAGGGAAAAAACGGTAAACCTTTGTACAAAAAGGGTAAAGCAGTAGTTTCCTCAGTTGGATGCCCTCAGAAAAAAGTTCGGGCAGTAGAGCATGGGATCGCTGCTAAACTTCCACATCGCCAAATACTAGAAATAATCAAAGGTGATAACTCCCCACCACCCCCTACATAATGTTATCCAAATCACTCCAACCCTAATCACTGCCAACAATACAAATTTTTTCATAACTTAAAAACTTATGACTTGTGCCAAAGTACCAACCAAAACCAACAAAAAACTGCTGCAACAACCATTGCCACAGCAGCAGAGCGAAAGAAAAAAAGTGGATGAGGATAAACAGTTATCCCTGCCACTAATTATAGAACCATCACAAATTCCCACCCTCAGAGACTACCAAATTCAAGTCATATCTGAACTGTACAAACGTATCAACAAAAACCACCGCCGAATACTTATCGTCGCCCCCACAGGAGCAGGCAAAACAGTCATTGCTGGTGACTTTATCTATCGAGAATATTCAAGTGGCAAAACCATCCTATTCATAGTTCACAAAGACGTTTTAATCAAACAAACCATCAAAAAATTCAACGACTTCGGTATCGACTGCGGAGTCATCGCCGGAGGTTATAAAGAGAACCGTAACGCTCCAGTTCAAATTGCCAGCGCACAAACCCTCAGTCGCAGAAAAATTGATTGGTTTACTCCTGACATAGTATTCATAGACGAAGCACATCAAACTGCTTGGAATAAAGTTGTACAGAAGCAACTAGAAAACTTGCAAGGCAACAGAGAAGAGAAAAAAGGCAACAGGGAACAGGCAACAGGCAACAGGGAAGAGAAAAAAGGCAACGGGCAACGGGCAACAGACAACAGGAAAGGACAACAAGAAACAGGCAACAGGAAAGCTGATCTGACAGAACAACCAAAACTGCCTACATCTAATAACAACTATGTACAGACGCATACAACGTCCCTACCTACTCTCGAATCTAACAATACCACATTTATAGGTCTCACCGCCACCCCCTGGAGACTCTCAAAAAGGGAAGCCATGTCTGATTTATTTGATACCCTCGTAGCAGCTCCCACTCCAGGTGAACTAATTCTCAAAGGATACTTAGCACCCCCAGTCTACTACAGCGTTGACGGGATCGATCTCAAAGGAGTGCGAACTGTTGCCGGAGAATTTAACAACTCTGACTTAGGAGTACGCTGTAATACTCCCGAAGTTGTCAATACCATAGTTAAAGAATGGAAAAGGTTAGCTAATAACCGTTTAACTATTGCCTTTGCTGTAAATATTGCCCATGCCAAAGCGATCGCCACTGCCTTTAACCAAGCAGGAGTAAAAGCTGCGAGTGTAGACGGCACAATGCCAACAAAACAACGAGAAGTAATTTACTCACAACTACAGTCAGGAAAAATTAAAGTAGTTGCCAGTTGTGAAGCTTTGGGAGAAGGGTTTGACATTCCTGCCATTTCATGCGTTCTCTTATGTCGTCCCTCCAAGTCCAAAGCCAAAGCGTGGCAACAAATAGGACGTGGTTTAAGAATCTCAAGAGGCAAATATGACTGCTTAATTTTAGACCAAGCAGGGATGGTGACACGCTTTGGTTTTGTTGAAGATTTAAAATCATTTACGCTGGGTAAGTCTGACAAAACACCCCTTGGTCAAGCTCCTACTAAAATTTGTCCAAAGTGTAGTGCAATTAATCGCAATTTTGACGCATTGTGTGGTTGTTGCGGTTATGAGTATCCCATTGTACCTAAACTCTTACCTACCAAAGAATTTAAACTCCTACGTTGCACAGCAGATAAAGTTAAGCAATATCAACATTACCACGAACTTCTCAAAGAAGCTTACCATCACGATTTTAAGCCTGTTTGGGCAGATAACCAATACTACTCAAAATACAAACAATGGCCTCCTTACAAATGGATGCGCGATGCAATATTTGGCTCTCAACCGACTCTAGCAGACAAGATTGCCTATCGACAATATTTGGTTCGTCTGATGATAGCAGATCGTCAGGCTATGGGATGGGTAAATCACCACATGAGGATGATTTTCGGCGAGGAATATTCAATGCAGTAGCTCTTCTAGATTATTGTTTACCTAAAGAAAAAAACTACGGGACTTTGCCCCCCGTAGTCAAAAGTAAAAAACAAATATGATGATGATAACACAAACTAACTACCAACAACAATTAACCGGCTCTTCAGCATTTGATAAATTTTTATCTATATTCGGTTCTGGCATTATTTGGCTAAAGACTGGCCATAGGAATTTTTGGAAAGGGGAAATTGTAGACGGCAAATGTACCATCTACAAAACCAAAAGATTAGATAACGGATCTCGCGAACTAACAGGTAAATCCTATGATGGGTTCACTAAGCTGAGGAAAATATCAGAGTATAAAGGCGGGGGCGTATTTTTTCTTCCTGCTCGGCCTTCTGAAGCGCCTCTTAAGAAGTACCACACAGGAAGTAACCTTATATCCTGTGAAATGGACGACGGCAGTACAGAGGAGCAACTAGCAAGAATTAAATCGTTCTCTGAACTATCTGGATTAGATTGGGCCTTAGTAATAGGGAGTGGTGGTAAATCCAAACATCCCCACCTAAAAGCTGACCAATGGTTAGGTGTAGAGCAACGTCTCTACCTCCAGAAGCTTCTTAGTATGGTCATGCGGAGTGACCCCGCAGTGAATAATCCTCACCAACCTATGAGGATACCTGGATTTTATCGGAAGGAGAAAGAGAAAGAGCAAACACTAGACTACTACAGCTACTCAGCCTATTCCTATGAGCAACTGTTAGAAGGTATTAGCAAAGTATTTAGTGGCCTGAATTGGAAATTACCAGAGCCTGAGCAACTAACCAGGGATGGAGAAGGTACAGCACTTTGGGGAGAAGTTCAGCGGGTACTAAAACGCAAGAAATTAAAGGACTTTGATTATTCTAAATTAACTGATGATGATGTAATCTCAACTATCAAGGACTTACTAGACAAGCCTTCCGACTACTTTGATAAATTACACCAGTCAGCAGACCCTACTCCACCGGAAGAAGTAGCAGAGATTAAGCGTTTCCTTCGGAATGCTTCGCAAACGCTTGGGCCAATAATTACTAATCCTGGTAATGGAATAGTAAATTTAATTGACTGCCTATATCCTTATTATCAAGATTTAATCCGGTCTGGTATTGGAGCTGGTGGTGCTGGACGTGACCCTGAAGGGTTTAAGTTGTCATGCCATATTCAGCAAGTAGAGGAGATTCTCAGACTAAATAATATTAATTATTCTGGCAATGGGCGATCGCTTTTAGATGAGTATTGCTCAAGATGTAGTCCGCCATTATCACAACCCAACGCGGATAAGTTGTGGGGGCGTTTCAGTAAGTATGGCAATAAATATCAACTTGACGAGGGGATACTGCTCAAAAAAGTAGCTAAGTTATTGGGGTGTGTCACAAAAAAAGTAGCAACCATATGCAAAGAGCAATGGGAAAAAGTAATAGAGTTCATAGCCAAGGAACTGAAGATAATCATCCCAAAAGTAACTACAACCATAAGCTTCTACGATGAACCTACTCAAGAATTAGCTAATAATTTATCAGAAACCTTAATAGGATCTGATGAACAAGGTGGATTCCTATACAATAAAAAAGCCCTACTTAAACAACTACAAAACCACGCTCGAACTATACCTCTAAGAATCTACCCTGCTGTAGGTTATCAGTCCAAAAAAACTCTCAAACAACTTAAGGAGTTGGGAAATTGGCTATCTAGAAAGGGATACAAATTAGAAGTAGGTTGGTACGAGCAATGGTATCAAAAGTCAGCTTCACTGCTAGAATTTTTAGAGTCTGGAGATGAAATTGAATATATATCCTGGGAAGAGTTTCTGGATCAAAATAGATACTCAAAACTCTGTTACAAACGGAACAAAGAATTTACCCCTAACATCGAATACGACCAACAATATTTAGATGGTGAAGAAATAGCCAAACAAATAATCCAGCTACGTTGCCTAGCAGCAATAAAAAGCCCAATGGGGACTGGTAAAACTGTGCTAATAGGGAAAATTAAAGAACAATTCCCAGATCAAGGTTCATTCCTAATAGCACACAGAAACAGCCTACTACAACAGAGCTGTAAGGAATTAGGTTTTACTCACATGAGGTTTGATGATGCCTATCATCTAGCTCGTAGACCAGGTACTCACTTAGCATTTTGCCCAGACTCTATCACCAGAATTGATTATGAAGATTTAGAGGATAGGATAGTTTATCTAGACGAAATCTCATCAATTTTGCCACATATATTAATAGGAGCTACTTGTAAGAAACACAGAAAACATATAATTGATAAATTTACTTATATGTTGCGTCATGCCTTTGCAGTTGTTAGTCTAGATGCAAACCAAAAAAATTGGGAAGTAGACCACCTACTCAAATTAGGGCAATTTGAAATGACCACTAAAATTCAGAATATCTACCAGAAAAAACCATTAGACATTACTTTCTTTAATGGAACAAAGGACTTAGTAGCAGAAACAGTTATTTGTAATCCTAACGATATTCTGCCACTAATAACAGATATTAAAAACAATCATGTTAATGGTAAAACCGTAGTTGTTTGTTCTGATTCTCAGAATTTTACTGAGTTTCTGCATCAATATTTGGGGGGTGAAGCTAACAAAGAAATTATCCGAGTTGACGGTCAGACAATATCGGAAGATTGGATTAGAAAGTTAATTAAAAATCCTAATTCCATAGCCAAGTTAGGGTGCAAAGTATTAATTTACTCTCCAACAATGGATACAGGAGTATCCATTACCTTAAAAGATTATTTTGAGGGGGCCTACTCTTTGAACTTTCATTTGGGAGCTGAGGCATTTTCTCAATTACCAGGAAGGATTAGAGATACTAATGTACCCTGGACTCACTGGAGTAAACAGTTCTTAGGTGGTGATGATGGTATTCATAGCAGCGACCCTGAAAAAGTAGTTTTACATCTACTAACTTCAGTATTTTCTGATGTTTCTAACTCATTTTCAGGAGAAGAAACGGAATGTATCAAACGAGCCTTTGAGTTAGTGACTAGGAGCCAAGACGATAATTTTAAAACCGCTTGCTTAATCAAAGCCCAACAGAATTACGAGAAACAAAACCTCCGTCAGACCTACTATGAAAAGTTAGTTGAGGATGGTCACAATGTTATGCAAGTATGGGGAGCTGCCAGAGTAGAGGACGATAACTGGAAAACAGCTAAAGAAGAAGTAAAAAACCGTTACAGCAAATTGTTGTACAACGCTGAAGATATAAGTATACTTGAAGCTGAGGAAATACAACAGTCGCTCTCTGCTACACCAGAAAAACAGAGGGCAGCAGCCAAAGCTATGTTGACTCAAGTTCGTTTGCCTGGATTAATGGATACCCCTTTATGGAAAAAACACGGTGAGGAATTCCTGAAATTTCTCAAATATAAAGATAGAAAATGTATTAGTCGTCTGGAGTTACGCCATATACTTTTTAATCCAGATTTAGAAATTTGCAGAAAACAAGCTTGGCTGCAGTGGCTAAATATAGGAGTGGAATCTGACACAGGAGCAATTGATAAACTTATCCTTACGGACATCTATTCCCCACAGTTCCGGGCCAAAATACTCCGCGATATAGGAGTATTAGACTTAATAGAAAATACTGAAGCAATATATGATAATGAGTCTCCAGAATTAAAAGCGCTCGCCCGAAAAGCCAATCATTGGACAAGGCAACCCTACTTGGGACGACGTGGAGGACTCGATCTTATTCGTTTTATCAATAAGATTATTAGCCAAGTTGGTTTTAAACTTACTATGGCTAAGAAGGAAGAGAAAAAAAGATATTACAAATTAACAGACCTCTACGAATCAAAACCTCTACCCATTACTACTAATTTATTGCCTATTATTGCCTCAAAATACGCTTCTAAGCTTGATGCAGCTAACACCTATATGGAAAAAACATCTAAAACCCTGGCGGAACTGCCTATAATGGATACTAATATAGAGGGTTTGCCAGCTATTGTAGCCACTATGGAGACTGAATTAGAAGTCACACAGACTGGGAAACATATTTTAGCTGCTTTACCAGAGGCTCTCTACCAAGACTTTAGACTAAGGTTAGGAGACTTGATAGATTTCTCTCTAGATGGCCGGGCTTACGGAATGGCTAAGGTTGTAGAGATAGCAGGAGATGTTGTCAAAGCTCTGTGGGGGTGGGGTTCCGACAGGGAGATGATAGAAACCTCTGTCGAATTGATAACTAAGGTGTGGCGAATGGGAGTGGATGGCTTGGAGCCAGTCTGGCTCCAAGCACCATAACCAATACCATTTTGATTAGCAATATTCTCTAAAATCTTCACTCTTGTTGACTTGCTGCTTGCGACTGAGCAACTGTGACTTTACCCATAAATTGGCCGTTTTTGCATATTTATGGTTCAAACAGCTTGTAAGCTAACTTCCCCTCTTGAAGAGGGGAAGTTAGCGTTAAAAATAATTATCTAACTTCCCGCATTGACTGCGGGAAGTTCTACTAGAAAAGTTAGCGTTAATTGCCTAACAATTATAGCTTCTAAAATGTGAATCTAAGCCATATTTTAGAAGCTATAATATTTTAAAAATGTCGATTTAATCGACGTTTTTAAAATAGTTTACATAGCATTAGCCCTGGTAAAAGAATATCAATCTTTGAGAAAACTTCAGAAGGCGACCCCTAAAAGTTTTATTACGCCTTTTGGCAAAGTTATTGTTCAAAATTATATTATTGGCAAAGAAATGATTTAAACATCATCAAAAATTCTGGGTTTACTTAGCGCTAAACTTAGGGATTTATCTTTAAATTACGGCAATATTATGATTCAATGTGTGTTCAGCAATTAACAATGAACAATTAATAATTAATAATTACCCCTTCTTTCAAGAAGGGGATTGGCGCTCAAGGATTTTTTTTTGATTTATCCCCTTGAAAGGGGAGGCTTTAAACCTTAATTGTTGAATGAATAATTAATTATTGACGCTTCAACTCTTAATTATTAATTATTAACTATTAATTATTAATTATTCGGTAAGTTTATCAGTAAAGTTACACTTAAAAAGGGGAGGCTATTGACCTTATTTTTTTTGTCAAACATCCCTATTTAAAAAAGCTGCTCGCTGAACCGCGTTAGCGTTTCGCTCTCGCAACTTGAATTGCGAGAGCTACCGTAGCAAGAGGCAGCTCCTCTGTAGGAGGGTTGCTGAATTGCGGAACGCTTTTTAATCAATCGTCGCTATACCAAGCTGGTTCATTATAGTAGCGCATACGAGTCGGTTTTGTAGAGATGACGTGTTCTGATTCATCACCTACAGCTTCATTTATTTGGTTTTCTTCAATTTGGTCAATTATTTTGGTATATTTAATGTCTGATTTAGAGTATCCTAAGTTCCATAATTTCCACTCATCATAAGTTTTATATGGTCTATCTTCTACAGCTTTTCTACATTCATCTAGTGTTGAACATCCTTTAGCACCAGGAAAAGAACGATGCCTGACTCTAGGATACCATAAACCATTTTTCTTATATGCTGTAGCTTCATAATGTTTGGGAGCAGTCATTATTAAAGCAGCTTCATTGCCTTTTTTGGAAGTGAAATATACATAACCTTCTCCTGTAGTCCAAGCTTTCCAATTAGGAGAGTCTAAGATTTCGTCACAGCGTTTTTTTGAGTAAAAAAAGGTGTTTTTGTCTTTTCGGTCGTAGTTTCCAATCCATCTGACTACCTCATCTGCATTCATTCCCAATTCTTTTAATTGTTTCCGAGTATAATAATTATTCCGATTTATTGTCTTTTTGACCATATTATTTATATCTCCTAAATTATCATGCGATATTAATCAAAACCGCTTAATATTGCCCAAATAATACCCGATAATCTCTCTAAAATTTAACTGAATTTAACTAGCTATTTATTGGTAATTATATTATATAAAATATCTCAAAAAAAAACAAAGATTAAACTCAAATTTAAGCTTTGTTTAAGAACTATCCAAGAACTCAAACAATTAGAGATTTCATAAAAAAAAACTGCTATTGACAGTCCATAAAAATCAAGTAAATTAATAGCATTTGAATTACTGAAGCAGCTTATAGTATATCCTTTATAGTCCATAAAAATAATTGTTATCCCCCCAAAAAGCGATGGTATATATACAGGATTTAGAGACAAATTTAGCAAAAATGCTGCAATTATTAAAAGCTGCTCAAAATCCCGTACAAAAATGTATTTTTCAGGAGATTATTAATAATTTATCTAGTAAGTATTCAGCGTTTAGCTATTAGCTATCAGCTTCCGATACACACCGATATTTCCGGCCACAGAATTGTATTGATTCACACATTGGTTCATTGTTTTTGTGCTTTAATACTCATAAAAAAATGTAGTAAAAGTTAAAATAACGCTTACCGAATAATTAATAATTTAGTCGGTGGTGTCTAGGGAGATAGTTTCTGGATAATTGTTAATTGTTTGATGCTCCTGTCTCAATAATTATTAATTGTTAATTGTTAATTATTTAGAATGGGTAATTATTACAGCATATTCCTAGTAAAGTGTGGTACAGCGATTCTAGGAGATTTGATTAAAGACATGAAAAATTTATTCCATACTTCAAAAACTATCTAAAAATTTAGTGCCACTGTACCTCATAAACCTGGAATCCGCTGTAATTATTAATTGTTCCGTAATGTTTTTTGCTGAAGAGAGTGGTGGTTGTCGCCGATGCCGTTCTGATTACCGGGTTAGAATTGTCACCGAATAATTAATAATTAATAATTAATAATTAATAGTTAATAATTAATAGTTGATAGTCAATTAATTATTCGTTCAACATCTTGGTTTGAAGCCTCCCATTGTAATTAATAATTAATAATGAAAATTAATAATTTCAGAGGGTCTGGCTAGGTAAATACTTGATATATTGCTCCTAAGTGCCGTAATAATTATTAATTGTTAATTGTTAATTGTTAATTATTTGAGAAGGGGTAATTATTAATTATTAATTGTTCCGCAGTGTTTTTTGCTGAACAGTCCCACCTTTCCCCGTAGTGGCAGGATGCGCCCCGGACATCCCAGACCGCCACATCAACACCGTTTTTACATCAACGACCCCAAGATAGGTACTATTTCTGGCTTTGTCAGAGGTGCAGCCGAACTCTTAGAACAACCAGACTAGAATCAAAGGAGAAAATATGCGCGGAATCACCATAAGCGATCGCCAACCGAATAACAACACCCTAGCAGTCAATCTCGCCGATATTCTCCAATTATTCGGCCCAAAACTTGCCAGCACAGAATGGGAAATATCAGATATTGAATGTCTGGGAACCGATAGCGAGAGCCTCCACCAACTAGCTGATACCCAAACCCGAGTCTCTGGAGAAACCCTGTTACAAATAGCCAGCAACATCACCCAAGTCATCGACGGCACATTCGTAGGCTACCCAGACAATGCACCGGAGCCAAATATAATCGTTCGCGCCGTAGATAGTAGTGCTTACGATGTAGAAAGCAGCGATGAAACTATATTAACGGTGTTGCGACAACGTTTCCAACAAGTCGAAGATTTACCAGAAGTAGAAATTCAGGCAAATAAGGCTCTCAATTTACAGTTTACCGAACTGTGGATAGACCGCACTGCTTTCCCCCCTCAAGTGTTAATTTTAATCACCAATACTTCAGGTCAAAGCTATGTTTATAATCCCTCTGAAAATTACCAACTATCTTTTGCTGGCGATACCTACGAAGCTAGTCAAACTTGGCTGTTAACTAGGCAATATAAGAGGGTAGAAGGTCGTTTGCCTGCACTAACTTAATTAGATAATAACAAAATGCACAGCAGTGAAACTCTTGTGGATATTAACTTTGAGGATGCTGTGACTATTTTAGAGATTGGGATACCTGCTCTGTTGCAGGATTTTAAGGATAGTTTGATTACGGTGGAGGAATTAGCAAGTGAAGTGGTGGTGGTAGTTAAGATTTTTGGACGGAAAATTCTGGATTTTTTGTCTGTTGATACGCTTGTTGGTTTGTTGAGTGGGTTGCTGGGGGTGATGCCAGTGGAGTTTTTTGAGGGGTTGCGCTTGGCTTTGGGGCCGCCACCTGATGGGGTAGCGGGTTAGGTTAAGAATGGGCTTAAGTTTTACCCCACCTTTGGAGTGGGGAGGGCGGAGCTATGGCTATCAAAAATATTTTTGATTAAATTTGTTGATTTCACAGATAGATAGTGTCGAAAATCAGCATCAACAAATTCTCCTGTTTTAATCATTTGAACTTGACTAAGTGCATTTTGGAAAATAATATAGCCAAAAGTTTGAGCATTTTTATCGTCGGCGTAATATCCAGAATTACAACTCAAATTTATTACAGCATCACTTTGTGTCTGTGGATAAACAAAGAATTCCGAATCAATACTTTTAACTATCTCGAACAAGAATTCATCGAAAATTTCTAATTTATTATTCTCTATGGATGAAGCTAATATTTCTACTATAAATACGGGTGTAATCCAGACTGATCCTCTCTGACCACAAGGTGTGATACTTACTCCATTACTAAGTAGTACATCAATTTTAAATCCGACATTATTTATTTCGTTTTTGCTTTTATTAATAGAAAGTAATGGTAACGTATACCCAACATTTCCTCTCAATTGTTTAGCCTCGGAAAAAGCTTGAAGATACTCTTCAAGATTAGCATAAATTTTGTTATTCCCAAAAGTAGTTGTCTTTTTATGGTTTCTTTTTCTTCCCATGATATTTTCTAATTAATTAGAAGTCTTGTTTCTATATATTATATTTTATGATAACGTTTTATTCAAAACTTGTAGTTTTAATCGTTGTAAGCATTCAGCTATTAGCGGTCAGCTAGCTGAATCCCTCCTGGGTCAGAGCTATGCTAACAGCAATGAATTTTGAACCATTATAGCTAAAGTTAACTGATGCTATCAGCTCAAATAACAACGCAAATTTAACTTAACAAATACAGAAAACTATCTTAGTATCTCTGATTGAACAAAAGCAGGCTTAATAAACTCATCCTTATCCTGTAAACTAATATAACCTTCATTAACTGCTAGATTCATTAACTCAGTTAAAAATTGCTTCAATTCAGTCAAAATCTGTTGTTTATCCAAGAGAATTAATGATTCCTGATTATAATAATTAAGGTCTTTTAAATAACATTGAATTTCCGGAGCAACAGGAACAAACTTTATTCGACACCAATAACTTTCAACGAAATCTAAACGCATGATTTTATCCCGTTCTAACTCTCCTATTTGTTCAGTGAATCTATCCTCCAATAAGATACAAATATCAGGATCTAAAAATACCTTAAACTTGGTTTGCCCAATTTCTACAATAACTTGGTGATTAAACTCATAACAAAACTTTCTTAAGCCTAATTCAAATTCAGATAACTCCCCTAAAGGATCATCAGGAGGAGTAGTAAAATTTTCTATATTTTTATGACCTAATTTTAGTTTAAATTGCTTAATTTTATTCATTTTGACCTCTTATTTATAGTTTATTTTAGGCTCAACAATAGGATAAGCATACTTAATTGTCCCATCTGAATTTCTGCCAATTTCCGCATAAACTACATTTTCACCGAAAAATTGGGTTTGAAGCCTCCCCCTTGTAGGGAGACTTTTAATTTGTTTTCTTTGATAAGTATGCTATAATATTGTTAGTTTAAAAATGCAATTATGAAAGCTAGATATAAGTATCGTATCTATCCAACACCGAGACAAAAACACCAATTAGCTAAACTATTTGGCTGTGTCCGTGTGGTTTGGAATGATAGCCTAGCTTTCTGTAAAGAACAATACAAATTAGGAGCGAACAAACCCACTAATTCTGAACTACAAAAACAGTTTATTACCCAAGCAAAAAAGACTGAAGATAGAGAATGGTTATCGGATGTTTCAGTTGTACCATTGCAGCAATCTTTGAATGACTTAAACCATGGTTATCAAAACTTTTTCTCTTCAACAAAAGGCAAGAGAAAAGGTAGAGCTGTTAAACCTCCGCGATTCAAAACTAGAAAGTCAAGACAGACTGCTAGGTTTACCTTGAGAGGGTTTAAAGTTTGCCACAATAAAGTGTATTTAGCTAAGATTGGCAAGTTAAAGATAGTTTCGCCCGTGAGAGTTACCCGCTGCTCCATCCTCAGTAACAGTAATCAAAGATTCAGCCAATAGATATTTCTTGAGTTTTGTAGTAGAAATACAACCTAAAACTTTACCTGAGACTGATAATTCAGTTTGAATAGATTTAGGTATTAAAACTTTTGCTACTTTGAGCGACGGCTCAAAAATTGAGGCTCCAAGACCATTAAAGAAAAGGATTAGTAAATATAGGAAGTTAAGCAAGTCATTATCTAAGAAAACCATAGGCTCTAAAAGGTATGAAAAAGTTCGTCTGAGAATAGCTAAATTTCATGCCAAGCTGAAAGATACGCTTGACAGATTTTCTACATAAATTATCCACTGAAATAATTCGTGAAAACCAAACAATTATTTTAGAGGATTTGAACGTTTCCGGCATGGTAAAAAACCGGAAATTATCTAGAGCGATTTCTGATTTAGGATGGCGACAATTTCGGACGCTTTTAGAAGGAAAAGCCGAAAAATATAGTAGAGAATTTAGAGTAATTAGCCGTTGGGAGCCAACCTCTCAAATCTGCTATGCTTGCGGTTTCAAAGGTGGAAAATTAGACCTTTCAATTAGGGAGTGGGAATGTCTCAACTGTGGTGCAAAACATGACAGAGACCTAAACGCAGCCATAAATATATTAGTCGCGGGCGGGCAGTCCGAGACTTTAAACGGACGTGGAGGCAAGCAGAAGACCACCGTCGAGGTGGCAGCAGTCTGTGAAACGTCAACCCGCCGAGGAGCTAAGGCTCGGTAGAAATCTCCACGCCTTTAGGCTGGAGAGGATGTCAAACAGTAATCGACTTTTTAATAATCAGATTACTACTTTGATTGTAAAAAAAACCAGATTGTAATTTTTTGACTTATTTAAAGGTAGAAAATAGTAAATAATAGCACTCTCAACTGGCCAGATAAAGAGCGCTATTTCATCATTTTTCAACCAGTAAATAAAGGAGTCCCGCACTATAATTTGTAATTTAGTGCCGGGAGGAATTTATAAATAATATTAATATCTGTTTTATTGTTATTATTTCACATTTTGAAATATCATAGAGTTATGAAACAGATAACGACTATATCTTGCAAATTGAAGATTACTCCAGAGTTGGCAAAAGAGATAGAAGCAACACTGGTGGCATATGCAAATGCTTGTCAGTTTATTTATTTCTAATGAATAGTAAAAGCTGAAATCCTGTAAATTCCTTATCCAGTTTGTGATTGCATAGAACTTGGCACGCTCATTGCAGTTACTCTAGTTTGACGCCAATTTATAACAATTGAGAAATGGCATCGATAATTTGTCGTTGAATGTAAGCATCCGTCGGCATCAGGTTATGATAAAGACCCTTCTTTTTGTGACCATTAGAACCACCAGGCCAGGGTTCGTATCCAGGACAATCAAAATCCCAAGAGCTACAAGCAACTTTAATAGGGGAACCATCTACTCTTCTGGCAATATTCTGTTGTTGTTGGTCGCAAGTTTGAGCGCGACAATTCTGCACCGCTCCACTTACAAACCGATCAAAAGGCACTAAGTTATCTATATTAAGTGGATTTCTTTGCCACCTGTTAAAGAAATAGTCAACATTTGGAGGTACTCTACCATTTTTAATGGGTTTTCTCAATCCCTCAGCCGCAACTGGATCGATAACCCCTAAAAAAAGAATTCTTCTTTTTATTCTAGGTGCAAGACTCAGTAAAGCATCGCCACCGTAGCTATGTCCGATAAAAATTAACGGTCGATTTGAGTCTAGCTGATTATTGATAAAGTATTCTGCGTCTCTCACAAATTGCCACTCATTTGAGATATAATTTTTTTGACGGCCGCCGTCTTGAAAATTATCCCAAGAAACATAGCGAATTTCAGCACCCATATTTTGCAAAGATTTTTGAACATCATTCATGCCCCAAGCACAGCAGTTGCCATAACCGTTGACAAAAACGGCGTAAGGACGTTGGGAAGTTGAGTGGGCTTGAACTTTTTTAGGTAGGAACGATACCCATACTGATGAGATGACAAGGGTTACTGCCAAACTTAGGAACGGGAACATTTGGGAAAATTTCATCTTTTAAAGTTTTTTGATGACTAACTGGACTTACACAGAACCGTCATATCTAGTAAGGGCAAATTCCATTTGCCCCCTAGGGATAGCGTGTTGTTTAAGAATTTGCGTAAGTCCTGACTAATTATCCGGACATGATATAATATGGGTCAAAAGTGGCGTTTGCGGAGCATCCCGTAGGGAAATTGAATAAATTTTCAATTATATTGTCAGGATTTATGCAAAGACGCTATATATATAGTGTCCTTGCGTAAGTCCTGTGAAAGTATTTCTGTGCAAAGGTTTTAATGCTTCAAAAAATTGAAGCACTTTTTCAGACCCACTTCGCACACAGAGCGGAGCTTGCGGAGTTCTGTGTGCGAAGTGGGTGCGATAGCGAACTGAAAAAGTGCAGGGGTGGCGGGTGGGTAGTGGCAGTAAATAAATGCCGACATCGGCACGATTGAATCGTTAACTTGGACATTCCGTGGAGAAAGGACGAAAGTTATCGCTGCTATTCTAACTAGATTTATACGCTTAGTTTGAGTCTAACTCCGTGCTGTTTCCCCCCATCCCCCTATCTCCCCATTATTCCTACAAAATTGTATTTTTGCAAAAATGGGATGCTCCCTATAGAAGTTTGTAGGGTAGGCAAGAAAAGGAAAACTTGCCTGCCCTTCGTCATTCATGATTCATAAAGTTTCATTGAATGACTAACTTGATAAATTCCCCATTGAGGCTGCAGGGTGTACATCTTGAAATCCAACTGACTTTAACCATTGTCTGATATCTCCTTGAGAATAAACAGGAGAATAAGGTTCTCTAAAAAGTTTAGCCAACCATAAAACATGACGCAATCTTTGTTGATTTCCATCCAGAATCATTAATTGTCCTTGCCAAGTAAGTAGCCGATAAGCTTCTTTTAAAATAGCTAGAGAAATATGAGGTGGCGTTTCGTGCAGCAACATAGAAATAGTGATCACATCAAAACTAGAATCGGGAAAAGTTGTTGCTTCTGCTAACCCTTGTTTCCACTCAATATTAAGGGTTTGCTGTTTGGCTTTATCGTCAGCCATCACTAACATATAAGCAGATAAATCTAAGCCTCCGCAACCTTCGCGCTATAGAAAGTTTTTTTGAGCTCAATTGTCATTGAACCTGTCCCACAACCTAAATCTAAAATGGTTTGAGGTTCACCCTTAATAGAATGAATTAAACCTTGACGTAACTGTTTTTCACCGAATAAAGTCGCCCAAGATGTCACAGCATCATAGGTTAAAGCAGCGACTGGATTAAGATAACCCTGATTGATGCCGTGAAAATTGACCGATGTATAGTAAGATGGATAAGTCAATCCTAAAGCTTGAAAGCGAGTGACTTCCTTCTCCCAGTCAATGGTTTGATACAATTTTAATTGTTGTGTATCTATCAGATATTTTATCAAAAAATTGGCTAAAAATCTCTGGAGAAAGAGAAAATAGAACTATCATCATTATCCTAGTCTTAAGCAAGCGAAAACTATGAACACATCAAAAAGTTTACAATGGGGACTCACCAGCATTAAAGTCATCTCTATCATTTTAATCTCAAGTGCGCTCGCATGGGAACTTGCTAATCTTAACGTTGATTTGACTGATTGGCAAATCTCTCCTCATTTAAAATGGATTTTTTGGGTAGAACGTCCTGCTCTTTTGATTCATGGTATTGAGGCTATTATAGGAGGATATTATGCGTGTCTTCAAGGAAAACAGGCATTTCCTTATGGAGTCTATACGTTTTGGGTAGGATTTGTGGGTTTATTAGAATTAATTAATCCAGAAAAAGTATCTTAGTCATTAGCTTTATACCTCACGGGGTGACAAGCTAGTTGAAAGCTATGTATAGAAAGGGATTTGCGGAAAGGGGGCTGAGGAATAATTCAATTAAAAGAAAACCCTCATGGAAAACGCATCTAAATTCTGGAAGCTTCTGCCGTTAAGCTTTAGAGAAATAATGAGTATAAATACTTACAAGCCTGACATCCTTGCCCTGTGAGAACTTCAACCCGAAGATGCGTTTGCCCTGTTGGATAGGTGAAGGTTGGCCATGATATTAAGCATCAGAATTTGGTTGAGATATCGGTTCAATATTCTGTTCAACAATTCATAATTAATAATTATCGCTCGTCGGAGCATTGACAATTAGCAGGTGGGCAAAATTAATTATACAACCATCTTATTGTATTCCTTCTCGAAACGCTTTGGCAGCAGCAAGAGGACTTGGATTTTGAATACATTCGGTTAATAACTCGATATTTAATTCAGGTAAAACTTTACTTCTATTAATGGCTTCATAACCAAAGGTGGCTCCTAATTGCTCCGAATCTTCTCGCAAATAGTAAATAGCAAGGCGATTTTTAACCCAAAACCAAACTTCTTGTATCCCTAGTTGTTGATAGATAGCCAATCGATTAATTCCACCAGAGGTGACAACGACTTCAATGGCCAAATCAGGGAATTCTTTATCTGTGCCAATACAATAACTCTCGTCTGGTTCGCCTCCCACGGACTGTTCAGATTTACGAAAAGTTGTCGAACCTGTGGGAAAGTATTCTGTGTTGGTTTCCAGAAAGTAAATTTCTAATAATGTTCCAATTCGGGTTTTTCCACTTTCATGCCTACGGCTAGGGGCCACGATTTCCAAAACTCCATGTAAATAATTGATACGGTAGGAGGAGCGATCCCCCAAAGTTGACAATAATGTTTCGTATTGCGACCAACTCACCGGACTAATAGTATGACGTTCTTCCGGGTCATCTATTTGGAGACGTTCGGATAAGTCATTTAAGAGAATCATAGTTGACTGAGTTATTGATTTAGTTTCTATTTTAGTTGAATTTGGGGTCAATGTTCCAAACTGGGAGAATTGTACGCTAAGAGATTTTTTAGCATCTGAAACGAGGATTTTCCGTTCAAAATAGAGCAATACACCTAAAAGTATACGGGAGTATGGTAGCCCCGTAACTTTAGTTCGGGGTGGAAATACGACACGGTGGCTTCAGCCACCAGTAAATCAATAGTGATGAGGGTCATTAA
>JAAUYL010048736.1_pt1 | contig 21249 bp, 19 predicted proteins | sample 7278011 | NCBI WGS metagenome assembly JAAUYL01 (sample SAMN14350225, study PRJNA611818) | marine sediment metagenome | isolation source: surface marine sediment (1.8m) | place: French Polynesia: Moorea | collected 2018-08
ACTAAAATCTAAAAGCGCTAGTACTTCAAGGGATTGAAATTTGGTAGATACCAGAGGTGGAAAGGTACATATATTCCTAGATTTTTAACTGACAAATAGTTGTCTTGATTTATTCCTACCTGTTAAGTGTTAAGTGTTCCCTATCTTCTTTTTATATTTCCTTTACAAACAGTCTCTTACTTACCGAAAAACTAAGGTTTAAAGCTTCTCTTTTCAGGGAGAAAAAGTGGTCGTTTCGCTTCGCGACATGAAAAGCGGAGCTTTCCGTAAGGATGGGATGGCGAGGTTCCCTCGCCATATCCAATCGACCAAGAGAAGAAAAAATTTTCCTTTTAATCCTATCTGTTTTAAGAAAAGGTAATTATTAATTATTAATTGTTAATTATTAATTATTGAAATAGTGATCGCTATATCTACAGAACTAGCAAAAATGGAAGATTAATTAGAAAAGTAAATCTTCCATTTTTATAGTAATATTTCCTCGAGCATCCATACCGCTAAAAAATTTGACTTTGATTTTGTCGTTATCGCTAAGTATAGTTGAACAGGTTAATAAATCTTTTTTTCCTTTGAAAATATCGTAAAAAATTTGTTCATTTTCAATATCATATTCTTTAATTTCATTTCTATTAAAAAAAACTCCTGCTTTAAAATCAATATGAATAGAAGCATGACTGTAACTTCTATTCTGGTTGCCATGATTATTTAATGTCAACAACATATACATTCTGTTCATTGTATCTCGAAACTTTTCTTGTATTTCCTCTAAGGAACTACTGAGTATTTTTCCTGACTTTGTTTTCCTAGATTGGAGAGATGATTTAAGCTCAATAAGAATAATATTTAATCTATAAGTATTACTCTCTAAATATTTCTGCAAAACCAACAATGCTACTTCTGTAGTCTTGCCACTTGTTGAAATTCCTGGAATTTGTTTTTCTAGATTTACTCTCCAAATTTTTTCTACCTTTGATTTTTGATCTACATAACTTAACTCTGTAATCTTAACCAGTTTCAAACTAGGAGTTTTTTCTCTTTCTTCTCTTATTTCTATAAACTCATTATCTACTAACAATATCTCTTCAACTAATTTCTCTTTTGCTAAAGCACTATGAAATTCGTTTCTAACCAAAAAAGCGTCTTTGAAATTCTCCTCATTAATAATCAAAAATTTATTTCTTTTCTTACTCATCTTCAGTTTCTTTGAGATAGATGTAGTCAGTTAATACTTTCCTAGTTTTATCGAGAGAATCTATTATTTCTCGAAAGTTTCTAAAATAAACTCCATACTCATCAGCTTCATAGTCAATTATTCTGCTGCCCTCAAAAAAGTACACCCCTATATCATCTTTTGAGATGGAGTTATCATTGTAGATATGTTTGAGATTATTTTCCGCAACTATTTTATCGACAAAATCACTGCTATATTCATTTTTCAGCACATCAAGATAGATGTAGTTATTCACAGCATTAGCAAGCAGCGGACTATGAGTTGTAATTAATACTTTATTATTTTTATGGGCAAACTGAATTAATATATCGACCAATTTAACTTGATTTTCTGGATGTAGATTTTCTTCTGGTTCGTCGATAATTAGGAAATTATTCTTTTCAGTAGCCCAATATTTGAAATATAGGTAAAGCAAAGTTAATTGATTTACGGATGAAGAAGTTAAGTACATAGGTAAATCTTGCTCTTCATTTCCAAATCTAAAATAAAATTCTATTGGAGATATTCCCTCTAAACTTTTGAAGACTATATTGCCTCCCATTATTTCTATAAGTTGCTCTATGAGATTTTGATAATATGGCACTATTTCTTCATTTTGATTCAGAGAATAAAGTTTTTCAAATACATAATTCATTGGTTCGGTGTAATATTTTTTAAAAATATTAAGAGATTGGATATCGTCCGTACTGATTTGCTTTTTCTTAGTTCGGAAATTTTCCTCAACTAAGTCAACAAGTTTTTTTGCACCTTCTTCACGTCTTTTTCTATCTATATCATATATATACTTATAAAAAGTTGGATAAAATTGACGGCTTGAAGGTAAAAAGAATGTTTGATATTCATGGTTGAGCAAAATATTCATTATTTGCCCAATGAAAATTATCTTGACATTTGGATCTATATTTTCCTCCAAAAACTTTTTAGGAACCGAATCAAACAAATCTTCAGGTAAAGTTTTTTGTTCAATAGTTATTGATAAAGAGTTTTTGGGCTTATTCATAACCAAATAATTTACGTCTTTATAATCTCCAGCACTAAAATTAAAATTTTGTTGATATTCACGTTTTTTGAATTCCTCTAACCCATTTAATTCAAATGATATATCTATGTCAGAAGCAAAAGATGTAGATTGAATATTAAATATATTATTGACTTCTTTTTTGAGAAATATCTGATACTCTGACAAAATATTATTAACCAAATCCTCAGAAACATGAATCTCATTCTGAATCTCAAATGTAAATTTTTCTAGTGAAACAGAACGAGAAAATTTATTGATTATATCTTGATTAAAAACTGCCCATAATAGTTGAGATAAATAAGTTTTTCCACTATTATTATGACCAACAAAAACGTAAAACTTTTTAGACAAATCAATAGTCTGAGTATTGTTTCTAATCGGACCAAAATTTTTAACCAGTAACTTCATTTAATCTTTATTCCTAAAATCCTAAAAATAGAGGAAATTTATCCAATAATTTTAACAGTATAAGCATCTAAAACAATAGACCTCTTGTAAAAGTTTTAATTAAATCAATTTAGAGATATAGAATCAACAACTTCATCCCCCCTATTCCCTATTCCCTATTCCCTATTCCCTGACTTCTGCAAGAAGTCTAATATTCATCATGCATTATTCTAATCATCAATTTATTTTTGTTTTATAAGGGCAAATTCATAACTACTCGTTGCAATATGAGAATACTTTCCTCGTAATGAACGCACCATAAAATCCTGATTTTTTTGTTTTTGCCTATCCCGCAAAATCTCAAATAAAATAGATCGTTCTTCTTGAGATAAAATTTCGAGTGAATTGATAATATCTTGCAAATTCATAATTGATAACTTGTAAATTCATAATTGATAATTCAGGTATTAAACCAATTTGAAAAAACAATGCTATACTAAGGTGAAACTTAAATCATATTGTTGGGTTTCGGTTCCTCAACCCAACCTACGCTCTAAATTTTAGCAGCAAATACGCACCCTACAAAAATTTATTCCTTTTTCCTTCTTCTTTTTCACAACCAAGCAGCAAACTCGGTGGTAAAGCGATCGCCTAAAATAGCATCCCGAATACGTTGAGTAAAACGAATCAATTCTGTAACATTATGCAGAGACAAAAGAGTAAAACCCAAAGCTTCCTTTGCTCTAACCAAATGAGCAAGATAAGCGCGACTAAAATTTTGACAACAATAACAAGGACAAGACTCATCTAGTGGCCTAAAATCTTCTCTAAACTTAGCATTCTTCAAATTCCATCGCTCACCCTTAACCAATGCTGCTCCATGTCGCCCCAAACGAGTCGGAATTACACAGTCAAATAAATCTATACCCGAAGCGATCGCGCGCACCATTTCCCTATGAGTACCAACCCCCATCAAATAACGAGGTTTATCCTCCGGTAATAAAGGAGTTGTCACTTTCACAATATCATCTATTAACTCACCAGGTTCTCCCACACTTACTCCACCAATAGCATAACCAGGCAAATCCAAATCTACCAACTGCCTCGCAGCTCTAGAACGCATATCCGCATAAACACCACCTTGAACAATACCAAACAAAGCTTGATCCTGACGTTGATGAGCCTCCATACAACGCTGCAACCATCGATAAGTACGATTTGTTGCCAACTCAACCTCTTCCCGACTCGCTGGGTAAGGGGGACACTCATCAAAAGCCATAATCACGTCCGCTCCCAATTCATTCTGAATTTGGATCGAACGTTCTGGAGTCAAATCAATCATACTACCATCACGAGGAGAGCGAAACTTAACACCTGCTTCGCTAATAGTTCGGATGTCTCCCAAGCTAAATACCTGGAAACCTCCAGAGTCAGTTAATATTGGCCCATTCCAAGCCATAAATTTATGTAACCCACCAGCACCAGCGACAATACTTTCTCCCGGTTGCAAATGAAGATGATAAGTATTTGCCAATATCATCTGCGCACCCGCTGCCTCTAACTGAGCAGGTGTGAGAGTTTTCACATTGGCCAAAGTCCCCACAGGCATAAACCTAGGTGTATCTATATTGCCATGAGGAGTCGAAAAAACACCAGCACGAGCTTTTGTATAGCTACAAAGAGCCTGAGAATTAAAGGAAAAGCTTTGGGACATGGGATAGTATAGCGCTACGCGCAAGTCATAGGTCAGAAATCATAAGTCATAAGTCACAAGTCAGAAGTTATCCCTAACTCAGTTTGAGCATTTATCAATGTCAGTGCCCTATTTGCGTATTGCTGTGATACGATTTTACAGAAGTCAAAACTGCCGATACTCCACGTCGCTGACACAAAGAAAGAAGGGAATACTCCATAAGATAGTCATGCATTCATGCATTAAGATTTTATAGACTCAAAACTTTGACTCGTTCACTAATTCCAGGGAATTATTTCACATTTAAAGTTTGAAACTATTTGTGACATCTTTAAAGTAAATTGATATAACTTTTGACGATTCAAACATTTTACCTGTTTTCTCTAGAATTACAAAAGTTTATATTTTCTGTGTCTATCCCCTATTTTTTCTTTTTCCTTTCAACTTAAAATGGACAATCATCATCATCCACCTGAACATCCCAATTAGATGACAAAACTTGATCCATCACTGCATCAAAAGCGGCAGCATTAATATTTCTGCTAGTTTCTTCTTGCATGGGATTTGACAGGGGGATTAGTCTTAAGTGTCGTCCTTCGTTAACTAAATCAAAATATGTTTCTTCACATGAGGACTTCCCAAGTTCTAGGTAGTCAAAACTAAATACATTCAAATATATTGAGTGATTAGCAACTAAGGTTGACCTTTGATGATCCGCAAATACTTCTAGTATATATCCTTCTCCTTGGCTTTGAATTTGGCCATCTTGAGTATGGATATAGCGGACTCTGCCTAAATCTATCAACAGTCTTTGCATATCACGTTTGTTGACAAGAATACCATTGTCAATTATGCAAGGTGCTGATACCCTGTCGTTAGAATTATTGGAACTCATATAGCAAAAGCCTCTGATTTGGTAGACAGTTATCAGAACAATTTTTTTTTGTTCTTAGTTACGAGATAGTGCTGTTTCTATTCCAATTCTGGCACAGTTTCTCTGAATATGAACCAATAATATCTCCTTTAGCACCATTCTTTAATTTTTGGAGCGATTATTAAATTTAATTTTAAAACTCTTCAAAAGATTATATACCATATAAAATTTATTTTGTCAACTCATATCATGTTTGGATAATTAGTTATAAATAAAATATTCTGGTAGAGACGTTTCATGGAACGTCCCTACTGTTTATCCTATTTCTCAAAAAAAAAGTTTTGGTGGTAAATATTGATACAACTAATTAGGAAAATTCTGGCAAAGCTCAGTGCTGGAATTGCTTTTTACACTTGTTTACCAATTCCCCATGATTGGAATTTAGATTTTCAGGGTATTGCTCGTTTTGCTCCATTGATCGGATTGATAATTGGAGTTATTCAGGGTTTAGTAGATATAGGGTTACAGTCTTTAGGGATGCCTGTACTTACTAGATCGACTGTAGTGATTATATCTGGAATTGCTTTAACTGGTGGTTTACACTTGGATGGAGTGATGGATACTGCTGATGGGTTAGCAGTACCAGACCAAAAACGAAGACTGGAAGTTATGGCAGATAGTGCTACAGGAGCTTTTGGTGCAATGGCAGCGATCGCTCTACTATTACTAAAAATTACAGCTTTAACAGATTTAGATAGCGATCGCTTCTTAATATTAATGGGAGTAGCAGGTTGGGGAAGATGGGGTCAGTTAGTAGCGATCGCTCGTTATCCCTATCTCAAACCTACTGGAAAAGGAGCATTTCACAAAAAGGCAAAATATTCTATTTGGGATTTTTTACTAGGGGTACTTTTATTGCTGAGTCTGAGTGGAATTCTGATTTTATTAGATCCTCAAAATTGGTTAGTAGCTTCTGGAATGGCAATAGGAGGAATAGCGATCGCTCTACTGACAGGTGCTTGGTTTAACCATTGTTTGGGCGGTCATACTGGCGATACTTACGGCGCTGTGGTTGAATGGACGGAAGCATTATTATTGTGTGTGTTGGTTACTATCGAATCCGATATAACTTAGTTTTGATACCAAATTTTAAGCATTATACTAGATATTCTTAAATAAAATATTAACTCTTTATAAAGGAGAGGATTGACTAATCATGAAAATTTTTTCTTCTCAAGGGGAGATTGGATATGGCGCCGGTAACCCATCCATCCCATCCTAGGTCATGCTCCGCAAACGACCGCTTGTTTCTCCTAATTAGGAGAGGCTTTAAACCTTAATTATTCGGTAATATCATTTGCTTTTCTGTTGTGCCTAGTGCAAAAGATCGGGAGTTTCTGCCATTACCAAAATCACTATTTTTTCTATACTATTTTGTGGGTCCAATCAGAATTATTGCTCACAAGGATGAATTTTCAAAGCTAAAAAAGTTTATACAAAGAAATGAACATTTTGAATAGGTAAATGAACATTTTGAACAGGTAAATGAACGGATAGGTGAGCAGAAAAGTGAGCGATCGGGCTGGGATTTTTGTGTAATTCTAATGATAGATGGGATGCCAAACTAACTTATACCAATTTTATGTGAGTGAGGTTTCCCAAAATAATTAAATTACATTTAAGGAACAAAGTCAAAGATGAAAAATTCTGCCTTAAAAACACTAACAAGTGCTTCGATATTATCAATAGCTGTTGCTGGAATTAGTCTTCCTGCTTGGAGTTTTCAACTTAATATTCAACCTCCAGACGAATTAAATCTTGATGGAATGGATATTTTGGAGGGTCAATTCAATTTGGAAAGTGCGACTGGGTATTCATTTAATAATCCCAATGGTGTTCAATTTATCAATCAACCTGTAGTACATGACGCGACTATTGGGGATACTTCTGTTCATGTTCTCTTCGATGATGTACCAGATGACATTGAGGTACTTAAGCTAAGTGGTTTTTTCAATGCCACTAACCCTGATAAACCAAACGCTCACTTCAACATAATTGTTGCTGGTATCCAACCAGACGGTCCTGGGGAATTCACTTATTATTTGCCAACCATGACTAATATGGCAAGTAACTTGATTATTGATGTCGCAGCTACTAAAGCTTTAGAAGACAACAAAAATTACTTTGTTGATAATGGTGATTTTGACTGGATGCCTGAAGTTATCACTAACCAGCCGAATCAGTCTGGTGAAGGAGTTACAGTAGGTGAGTGGTTTATAGGTTTAGGAAATGAACGGATAGCAGGTAGCACTATGGGTGAAGATCCGTTTATTGTTAACGGTATTGTATGGGATCAACCTCATGGAACCAATACCACTATACCTGAACCTAGTTCCACTCTTGGTTTATTAGCTTTGACTACTTTAGGTTTGGGTTCAGCATTGAAACGCAAAATCAAAAAGTAGAAACCAACCAACAACCCCACTATTAATGTCTAGTTTCTTCTGAATCTAAATTTCAATAGCAAGTCCAATCAATTCAATTACCAAACATTTCATCTCAAAAATCAGATAAACCCCTCAGTCAATTGACTAGAGGGGCTTTTTTTATCAAATAAACAGAGTTATAGTCTAGTAGTAGCGTGTCTAGACTAAAATTGTGGGTAAAAAAAACCTAACCCCCCGACCCCCTTAAGTGCTAGCGTTGGGGGGGAATATTCTCCCCTCTCCTACAAGGAGAGGGGTCGGGGAAGAAGTCTTCCAAGGTGCTCAAAGTTACCCACATTTTTAAGCTAGACACGCTACTACATTTATAGCGCTACGCATTAAGGTGTTTGACATTTATAAATCCTCAAATCTTTTGATAGTCTGCTGTTCCCAGTTAAGTGTTCCCTATTCCCGATTCAAGTAGTGCTATACTATCTTTCCTGAAAAGTAACTCAATGATAATTAAGAAATTAATCAAGAATTTTGATTAACTAGCATCTTGTAATTCTCCTGGACTCACAGAAAATGTTTGAGTTTCTGAACCACGTCTTACCGTAATTTGTAGAGGTTTACCAATTTGACTTTCCTGAACTATATTCTGTAATTCTTCAGCAGTGGTAATTTTCTGACCATCAATTTCTGTAATCACATCCCCACGTCGTAAACCGCTTTTAGCTGCTGGACTACTAGGAATTACCTGTGCTATTAAAACACCTCCAGTGTTAGGTAGTTGTATTAAGGAATTAGGATTTTTATTAAATCTTTCAATGATTTCTGGAGTCAAAGTAATCATCCGTACTCCAATGTAAGGACGAGGTATAGTCTCACCTTTAGCTAACTTTTCTTGAATTACTTTTGCTTCATCTATAGGTATAGCAAACCCAATACCTTGCCCATCAGCACGAATAGCTGTATTGATACCAATCACTTCTCCCTGGGAATTTAACAATGGACCTCCAGAGTTACCAGGGTTAATGGCAGCATCAGTTTGAATAAAATCAAGGCGTTTATCAGGAATACCAACTTCGGAACTGGCGCGATTGAGGGAACTAACAATACCCAAAGTGACTGTATTATCTAATCCCAGGGGGTTACCAACAGCGATCGCCCAATCCCCGACTTTCACCTGCTCAGAATTTCCTAAAGGTGCAACAGGTAAATTTTCTCCATCAATTTTGATTACTGCTAGATCGGAAGGTTCATCAAGACCTCTAACTTCTCCTTCAAAACTACGTCCATCTTTTAGCTTTACTGTAACTGTATCTGCACCTTTAACAACATGAGCATTGGTCAAAATAGTACCACTACTATCAGTAATAAAACCGGAACCTTGCCCGCGTTGTTGATACTCTTTAGGAAACTGAGGAAAACTGTCTTCTCCAAAAAACCGACGGAAGAATGGATCGTTAAAAAAATTAGGTAGATTACGTTCTACTGTACGTTCTGTATCTATGCGCACTACAGCAGGTCCTATTTTCTCAACTGCAGTAGCTACAAAACTATCAGCGTTCACGGGGACTTTTGCTATTCTAGGGGTGTTCGTATTTACTAATACCTGAGACTCATTTTGAGTAATTTGCTTATTATCTGTAGGTAGAAATACTCTAGGAAAAGTGCGTATGGCGGTTAAAGTTAAACCTGTACTTAGGGCTATAGCGACTAAATAACCACCTATTTGAGGTGTAGCTGAGTTTTTTTGATCTGAAATTTTCATGGCATCTTCCTATATTGAGTAATTAAGTTAATAAGTAAAGTTTAGGAGTGTTTTTTTACAATTATAGGCATTCAACGAAGGTATCTTAAATTCCTAATTTCTCTACTCCCTACTTTCAGGAATAGTTAATATAGCAGTCGAAGCAAAGGGTGCGGACGTATCAAAAGCTTAAAACCCAGAACAAAGCAAGATTTTTTCTTCTGCCTTCTGCCCTCTGCTTTCTGCCTTTTGCTATAAGACTTTTGAGATTTTGTAGAATTTGGTAGAAAAAGTGTGGTCGAAAAAAAATATTAATTTAGGGTTGACAATATTGTAGGGTTAGAGTTCTTCTTAAAAGTAAGAAAAGTGGTCTTAATAACCTCTAAAAATGAATAGCATTAGCTTTTTAGTCATTTATAGTTTTTTAGGAGTGCTTAAAGGATTGTTTTTCATGTTTGCATGGTACCTCACATACACGCCTCAGAGAATCGCTGAAAACCCTATTCTTTCCTTGACCCGTGTATGTTATTTGCCAGGAGCGGGTTTGAGGCTTGTCATTTTGGCAAAATTTTTCTTGTTGATTTTTTTATCAAAGGTGAGTGTATATTTGGGGGTCTGAAAGGCTTATTCTGTCGTGGTTCTAAAACCGAACTCTCTAGTGCTTCGTCTGAAGCGAAATTAATGGAAACTTGGTGCAAACAGACGACACGTTTCATCAGAAATAGATGAGTGCTCTAGTGCTTCGTCTGAAGCGAAGTTAATGGAAACGTCTGGATCAATATCTGAGAGAGGCATTGCTTCAAGGACTCTAGTGCTTCGTCTGAAGCGAAATTAATGGAAACCTGTGCCTGCTGGACCATTCTGGATATTTAACTGAACTTCCTCTAGTGCTTCGTCTGAAGCGAAATTAATGGAAACATGAACGTTCTGCAAAGTTCTTGTTTTGTCTTTTTTCTTCTCTAGTGCTTCGTCTGAAGCGAAATTAATGGAAATATCATAGTAGTGATATTTTGAACTTTGGTAGCGTTTACTCTAGTGCTTGGTCTGAAGCGGAATTAATGGAAACGCTAAGCCCGGAAAAGAAACAAAAAATGCTTCAACGCTCTAGTGCTTTCTCTGAAGGGGAATTAATGGAAACTATCTGCTTGTGAAGCACTCCGTCAAGGGAGATGGGTAGTGAAATTTTTCTACTATTGCGTATAGAGCAATAGTTAATACATTTTATGAAGCACTCCGTCAAGGGAGATGGGTAGTGAAATTTTTCTACTATTGCGTATAGAGCAATAGTTAATACATTTTATGAAGCACTCCATCAAGGGAAATGGGTAGTGAAATTTTTCTACTGGAGTGATATCAAATCCGTTTAATTGCACATATAATAATAACATCTACAGGGTTTGAGGATAGTCTAGGAAGTTGAGTTTCAAATTCTTGACACGCCCTAGAAATAATATCATGTTCGGTTGAATACTTATAATTAGGCTCTTTTGTTGGGCTTTAGCCCTAAATACACATTTAGTGGGCTAAAGTCCAACTACAAACTAATAGTTTTTTATAACTGATTATCCGAACATAATCAGGACTTACGCAAAGACACCATATATAGTGCATGGCAAATATAGCGTCTTTGCGTAAGTCCTGAGTAATCAAAGATTCAGCTCATAGATATTTTCTGAGTTTTGTAGTAGAAATTTTGCCTGAAACCTTAGCTAAAACTGATAATTCAGTAGGTATAGATTTAGGAATTAAAACTTTTGCTACGGTAGGGACGTTGCATGCAACGTCCGTACATGGTCAAAAAATTGATGCACCAAAACCACTAAAGAAACGAATTAAGAAGTACCGAAAATTAAGTAAATCATTATCTAAGAAAACTAGAGGTACAAATCGTTATGAAAAAGCTAGATTGAGAATAGCTAAATTTCATGCCAAACTGAAAGATACGCTTAACAGATTTTCTACATAAATTGTCTACTGAAATAATTCGTGAAAACCAAACAATTGTTTGAGAAGATTTGAATGTTTCTGGAATGGTTAAGAATGGGAAATTATCTAGAGCCATATCAGATTTAGGTTGGAGGCAATTTAGAAAACTTTTATAAGGAAAAGCAGAAAAATACAGTCCAGTAGTTTACCATAACTTAATTAATGTATTTATAGGGTTGAGGTGTAGGAAACTTAGAAGAGGTTAGTCTGGCCATCGATCGATGAAGGAAAATCAAGGTAGCAGTAGCAGCAGCTATTCCAGTTCCTAAAAATGTTCGTCTACTTATCCTTAATTTTGATTTTGGGGTATTTTGTTCTGAGTTTTCCCTGGCTTTTTGCCCATGGTTTTGCTTGGTCATTTGTTTTAGATACTATTTGTAAAGCAGAAGGATTTTACAAGAGTTTAATACTCTGTTGTTCGCTCAACAAATTGATAATGGATAATGATTAAAATTTTCGACTTTGAGTAACAAGCAAACTTTTTAAATGCAAAAAGTCTTCAATTTAGTACAAAAGTTAGCAATCAAATAATTATCCATTATCCATTAATGAAAACTACACCGTTTCTGCAGCAGTAGTCTGCACCGCAGGTTGCGGTTGGAACTGGAACATTGAATAAACCACATTCCTCCGAATATCGGTCATCATATCCAAGAACAACTCATAACCCTCGCTCTTATACTCAATCAACGGATCTTTTTGCCCATAACCCCGCAAACCAACGGACTCCCGCAACGCATCCATCTGCTGCAAATGCTCCCGCCACAAAGTATCAATTTGCTGCAAAATAAAGAAACGTTCCGCATCTCGCATCAAACCACCACGAATCTGATTTACCTGCGCTTCCTTAATATCATAAGCATTCCTCACCTGTTCGTGCATAAAAGTCTTAATATCTTCCATCGACAAATCAAACAACTGCTCCGGTGTTAAATCTGCCAACAAATACACAAACTGCTTCACCTTATCTACCAACTTATCCAACTCCCACTCTTCCGAAGGCAACTCAGGATTAATATACGCCTCCACAATATCATCCATAGTTTGCTCCGCATACTTAATCACCTGTTCCTTCAAATCCCTACCTTCCAATACCCGTCGGCGTTCCGCATAAATCGCCCGACGTTGATTATTCATCACCTCGTCGTACTCAAACACCTGCTTCCGCATATCATAATAATATGTTTCCACCTTCTTCTGGGCACCTTCCAACGAACGAGTCAACAACCCAGACTCAATTGGCATATCTTCCTCAACCCCAAACGCCTGCATCATTCCAGCAACACGATCGCCACCAAAAATCCGTAATAAGTTATCTTCCAAACTCAAGAAAAATCTAGTCGAACCCGGGTCTCCTTGTCTCCCTGCTCTTCCCCGCAACTGATTATCAATGCGCCGTGACTCGTGGCGCTCGGTACCAATAACGTGCAACCCACCAGATCCTATTACTGCATCGTGTTCCTTATCTGTGTAGGTTTCGTATTCCTTGCGAATTAAGTTGTAAACTTCCCGCAACTTTTGAATAACTGCATCTTGAGTCGGAGCTTTTTCAGCAGCGATCGCCACCTTATCTTCCACCACCAATTCTGGCAGCGCTCTCTCCCCCCATTCTTTCACTGCAAAATCTACTGCTGATTTCAACATTCCCTCCGTTTGTGGTGACAACTTAACAGGGAATATTTGAGGCGAAACCTTCCAAGTTTTCACCTTTTTCTGGGGACCAAAACCTTTTGCTGAATTAGACTTCTTCGCTCCTGGTATCCGCACCATACCCATAGCATCATCATCTTCTGGTTTTACAACTCTAGGCATCAAATATTCCCGTAGTTTCAACCTTGCCATGTACTCAGCATTTCCACCCAAAATAATATCTGTACCTCGACCTGCCATATTCGTGGCAATAGTTACTGCACCGCCACGACCTGCTTGTGCCACAATTTCTGATTCGCGCTCTACATTTTCTGGTTTAGCGTTCAGCAGTTGGTGAGGAACTTTCAGTTGACCTAATAAGTTAGATAGTAACTCTGATTTTTCTACACTGGTTGTACCTACTAACACCGGGCGACCCTCTTGGTGCATTTCTGCACATTCTTGAGCGATCGACTTCCATTTTCCTGCTTCTGTTTTATAAACCACGTCTGATAAATCTTTTCTACCAGTTGGTCTATTAGTAGGTACAATCGTCACTTGGAGATTATAAATCTTTTCAAATTCTGTTTCTTCTGTTTTTGCCGTTCCTGTCATTCCCGATAATTTTGGATAAAGCAAGAAGAAATTCTGATAAGTAATAGTTGCCAGTGTTTGAGTTTCTGGTTGAATATCTACCCTTTCTTTTGCCTCGATCGCCTGATGCAAACCATCACTCCATCGTCGCCCAGGCATTACTCTACCAGTAAATTCATCAACAATAACTACTTCTTCATCACGGACAATATAGTTAACATCTTTGATAAATAATTCTTTTGCCTTCAAAGCATTAAACACAAAATGCGCCCAAGGATCTTCAGGGTTATATAAATCTTGTACTCCCAATAATTGTTCTGCTTCAGCAAAACCCTCATCAGTCAATAACACATTTCGCGCCTTTTCATCTACTTCATAATGTTCCTTTTCTTTATCCAAAGCTGCTGCTATTTGTGATGCTTTAATATACTTTTCACTCGGTCTTTCTACCTGCCCAGAAATAATTAAAGGAGTTCGCGCTTCATCTACCAATACGGAGTCAACTTCGTCAATAGTGCAAAAATTAAATGGACGTTGTACTACTTCATCCATGCTAGTTGCCATATTATCGCGCAAGTAGTCAAATCCAACCTCGCTGTTAGTAGCATAAGTAATATCACAGGCATAATTTCTTTTCCGTTCTTCTGGGTTCATACCCTGTTGAATTAACCCTACACTTAAACCCAGAAACCGATGCACTTGTCCCATCCATTCCGCATCCCGTCTCGCCAGGTAGTCATTAACAGTAATAACATGAACACCTTTACCTGTTAGACCATTTAAGTATGCTGGTAAGGTAGAAACAAGAGTTTTACCCTCCCCAGTTTTCATTTCTGCTATTTGGCCTTGATGTAAAATGATGCCCCCCAATAGTTGGACATCAAAGTGTCGCATACCTAGCACTCGTTTTCCTGCTTCTCGAACAACTGCAAAAGCTTCTGGTAGAATTTCTTCTAATATTTCTTTTTCTTCATCCTTGGTTTTTGCTTTTTCAAGAGCTTGTCTAAATTCTCCTGTTTTTGCCCTCAGCTCTTCATCTGAAAGCTTTTGAATATCTTCCTCAAGAATATTAATATCTGTCACCCAAGGTTGAAATTTCTTGAGTTTGCGTGCGTTGGGGTCTCCCAGAAGTTTTTTGAACATAGTTGTTATCCAAGTTAAATTTCAATTATTAACTGTCAAAATAGCTGTTTCTCATACCATTTTTTATTGATTTTGTCAATATACCTCTGATCTGAGTTTAGTCAGTTTAGAACTATTTAGTTGTTAAAAAATGGGTATCAATTATTTTATCAAAAATTGACAGGTCTAAAACCTGGGGCGATCGGGGGTAGGTGTTACGATCGGAAAACTTAGGGGTATGCTTAGAAATAAAAACTTTTTCCACTCAGTCTTACTGGGGGAAGTTAGTAGAGTTTCAAAAACCTCTGTGGAGATGGTTCCGCAGGACTTGAGAGCAATGAATGTTGGTCTAGATAATAATAGCAATTGAAAGAATTTCTGAGTGATGTCTATTTGGGTAAAAAGATAAATTTACCCAAATAAATACTTAAATACTGACTATTTATTAGTTGCCCAGGGGTAGTTTTTTTATTTTTTTTCAACCTATCTTCCTACTTACATTACTTCTCAATTCTCAATTCTCAATTCTCAATTATTAATTCTCAATTCTCAATTATTTTGACTGGAGAGACTTTATACCTTAATTTTTCGGTAAAACTTTTGAATATTTATACTTATTAATCCGATCAAACTTAAAGGCAAAAGTTTCCAGAATTTAGATATGTTTGCCCAGGGGTGTTTTTTTTATTTTTTTCAACCTATCTTCCTACTTCCATTACTTTTAACTGCTCAATTCTCAATTCTCAATTCTCAATTCTTTTGATTTGAATCTTGATACTTATTAATCCGATAAAACTTAAAGACAAAAATTTCCATCATTTAGATACCTTTGCCCTGGAATGGTTTTTTTATTGTTTTTCAACCTATCTTCCTACTTCTATTACTTTTAACTTGTCAATTCTGAATTCTAAATTCTTTTGACTGTACAGATTTTATACCTTAAATTTTCCAGTAAAACTTTTGAATATTTATACTTATTAATCTGATCAAACTTAAAGGCAAAAGTTTCCAGAATTTAGATACGTTTGCCCATGGGTGGTTTTTTATTGTTTTTCAACCTATTTTCCTACTTCCATTACTTTTAACTTTTAACTTTTGACTTCTGACTTCTGACTTTGTTAATCTGGCCATTCTGAATTAAGAGTCCGAAAGTCAAAATTTTTTACCTTGGGATGACAAGAAATACAACCCTTGATATTTAATTGTTGAGGAAGTTCGACTTTTGGATGAAGTGCCTTAAAATAACGAGAACTAGCAATTCTGTAAGGTATCCTCTCATCTTGCTGAGATTTGCGACGAGAAGAAACTTGTAGATAGTTCCAAATAAGTTGACGGGGTGGATCTATAAGAGTAGGGAGTTGTACACCGTAGTGTTGAGAATCTCGGAGAATTATTTGCCAACTTTCTGTAGGGAGGACTTGAGGTGGTACTGCAACATGACAACTAGCACAATTCTCTAAGTACAATGATAGTCCTAACCGATAACGTTGGGGAACCACATCAACATTGCTAATTAATTCAGAATCAATTTGTGAAATAGTCGTTGCAGTAGAAATTTTTGCCATAACCCAACCACAACTCGTACTCCACAAAAATATCAGTAGTAACAGCAAAAAAAGAGGTGGTCTTTGTCTACGCCTATTTCTGAGATTAGCTCTTGACATGAATATAATCTCTGTGCTATACTTTTTTCGGTATTTTTAACCTGACTAACTAAACAATAGGAATTGTCATACCTTCTTTTGCTACTAACCCATTAGGAAATATTGATTGGAGAGCAACTTGAATTTCATCCAATAAATCATCACTATGACCAGGATCGTGTTGAAACATTGCTATTTGTTTCACTCCTGCCTTTTTTGCTATTTCTACCCCTACCTCCCAAGTAGAATGTCCCCAACCGATTTTCGGAGATTTGACATCATAATATTCTTCATTTGTGTAGGTAGCATCATAGATTAATAGATCGGCATTACGAGCTAGATGAAGTACATTTTCATCAAAGCGGTCTTCATAATGTTCTGTATCTGGACAATAAACTACAGTTTTACCCTCCCAAGAAACTCGATATCCCACGGCAAAATTTGGGTGATTTAGAGGAGCTGTTTCAATCTCAATATCATCAACCTTAATTACATCTCCATTTATAAAGTCATAAAACTTCATCTCCGAACCCATTATTTGTAAAGGAATAGGAAAGTTAGGATTTACCATTTGATCGGATAAAGCTTCCTTAATTGTAGTACCATCAGGTGCTATTGCCCCATATATGTGAAATTTATTAATTGGTACAAATGCAGGCACAAAAAATGGGAAACCTTGAATATGGTCCCAGTGAGTATGACTAAAAAATATATGAGCTTCCAATGGCATTTGCTTAAGTAGGTTTAAACCCAATACTCTTAGCCCAGTACCTCCATCAAAAATCAAACGTTTTGCCCCTACACGCATTTCTACACAGGAGGTATTACCTCCATAGCGAACTGTGCTACTACCAGGGGTAGGTATGCTACCTCGCACACCCCAGAATTCAACAACAAAGTCAGTTGACAAGGTGTCTGACTGAGTAGCTGTTTCCTCAGACTGTGATATTGGGGATGACGACTCTGAAGATGGCATATTTCTATGTTTCAGACTTTCTGTTAGTACAAATCTGTGGAAAATTTCTTAATTTTCAATTTAGCTTATTCTAGCAAAATGAGCTATTACTCATTGCTAGTATATCTTGATATAATTTAGTATTGTCAGCTCTACGTTAATCAGAAAATTTTCATTGCCAAGGTGGAAATAACTGATATTTCTGTATTTATAACTTCCCAACTCAAGGAAAATTTATGCATAGCTACACAGCTAAATTATTAGCAATAGTAACTTAACTCAAATAGATGCAAAAAACGATCTTGTTTGGATGTTCACGCTTGAGAGTTAGTATGAAAAAAATTAAGTCAAGAGTCCCTCACTAAAAATCACTCCTATTATGATTGATGTCAATCTGTAGATCGAAGTTTTTATTTACAATAAACTGTTATAAAAATTATCACTATGGAGTAAGAATAATTTCTATGAAAGCTGAGGAACTGTCAATCAAACCAGAAAAATTAGACTTAGTTCAACTTAAAGAAAGAGTCTTGAAATGGCTTTCAGTTCATGTCCCCACCTCTAGGATAAGACATATTCTCAGAGTAGAAAAAATGTCAGAGGAACTAGCTAGCTATTATGGCATAAACCAAGAAAAAGCTAAACTAGCAGGATTGATGCACGACCTAGCTAAATACTTTTCTCCCGAAAGTCTATTACAAATCTCTAAGTCAGAAGGTTTAGAAATAGACTCAGTATTAGCAGTTTATCCTCACTTGCTTCATGCAGATGTTAGTGCAGTTGTGGCCAAAAAAGAATTTGGTATAGAAGATGAGGAAATTTTAGCAGCGATCGCTAATCATACATTAGGATGTCCGGGTATGAATCAGCTAAGTTGTGTAGTTTTCCTGGCAGATACCTTGGAACCTGGTAGAGGTAAGACCCCTGATCTAGAGGATTTGAGACAACTAGCTCCAAAAAATCTATACCAAGCAGTTTGGTTAACCAGTGATTATACTATAAAACACCTGCTTGGCTTACATAGTTTGATTCACCCACGAATTCTATTGACGAGAAATTGGTTTATGGAAAAGGCCAAAAAAGAACTCCACGAACACAAGAGCAAGCAGACAATAAATTAACAAGATATGATCAATATAATATAGAGGCCAAGATCGATTAGTAATTCAATTAATTAAGGAAATATATCATTTAATGTCAAATTACCCTCATACTCAATCCTTGTCAACCGAAACAAGTGCGATAAATTCGGAACCTGATGAAACCTTGTCAACCGAAACAAGTCTGACAAATTCGGGACCTGATGAAACCTTAGAATTGACATCCACAATTGTTAACGCCGCATTGGACCGCAAAGGAGATAACATTGTTGTGATTAAAGTATCAGAAGTATCTTATTTGGCAGACTACTTTGTGATTATTACAGGTTATTCTCATGTCCAAGTAAGAGCTATATCTCAGGCGATCGCCGAAAAGGTAGAACAAGAGAGGCAAGTTTATCCTTTAGGAGTCGAAGGCCAAAGCGAAAGTTCTTGGATATTAATGGATTATGCTGATGTCATAGTTCACATATTAAAGCCCGAAGAAAGAGATTTCTATAATTTAGAAGCATTCTGGGGTCATGCAGAAAGAATAGATACTTTATCATTGATCGATTAGATTCAAGCTGTCAATGTTAATTACTTCTTTACTGTTATAAAAATAAGTGAGGAAAAAATTTATTTATGATTAGACAGATAGCATCTAGCTCTCCCGTTCCACCAGAACAACAACCAGCCAACGAATACGAAGAACTCAAAAATTCCTGGTTATTTTACTGGGTAACATTAGAAAGACCTAATTATTTAAGGAAGCTAGTCTGGGTTTGGGTCTGGAGTTGGTTAGTCTCAGGCCCAGTAGCAGCAGCAAGTTTTCCTCCAGAAAAATATCTGGTACAATTCTTACTGAGTGGGTCAGCAGGAGCAAGTTTAATTCTAATTTTGGTATTGTTACGACTTTATTTAGGTTGGAATTATGTCCGGTCGCGTCTTGCTAATACCAAAGTTTTTTATGAGGAGTCTGGTTGGTATGATGGGCAAACATGGCTAAAAACACCAGAGGAAATTACAAAGGATAGATTAATACTTCAATATCAAGTTCAACCACTTCTGCAAAGATTACGCAAAACTTTTTCTAGTTTTACCTTACTAATTTTTATGGGTGGAATTATTTGGTTATGTCTATAAAATATCCAAAAGCAGCTATTAAAAAATCTAATAATCAGAGTAGACTATCGAGTCAGTAATTTCATTTATTTTGACAAAAAAATTAGGTCTCAATTCTTTCCTTTTAAAGGGATGAAAAAAATATCCCCCATAAGTATTTCAATCTCGATGCTTCAACCAGAGGTACTGATAACTGAGTAACTGATAACTGAAATGACCTCCTCCATTTTTGCTGAATAAACTAACACTAATAAGCTTAGAGATTGAGATATGATTCTAGTTAAAACTATTGACAATTATATCTACAAGTAAAGCTTTATGGGTGTGAATATTAACTTGATAAATACTCTCCAAAACTATAGTTAAATAATTTAACTCTATCGATACTGCACTTACCCAAAATAATAAATAAAAATGACCAAAAAATCAGGTCTCAAGCCTCCCTTTTCAAGGGGATAAAAAAGGAAATTTATGATTTTCTGGCCTCCGGGTAAAACTGGAGGTACTGATAATTGATAATTGATAATTGATAACTGATAACTGATAACTGATAACTGATAACTGATAACTGAAATGACTAGGGGAAAAAGAACACAAACTGCACAACTAGAAGTCAGACTACTCAGAGAAGGTATTGTTGAATCAACTCACCAAGTTCAGGCCACAATATGCGACCACAGAGGCCGAGTTTTATCCTTGGCTGGAGATGCGGATACAGCCTCATTTGTCCGTTCAGCTCTAAAACCATTTCAAGCTTTAGCAGTTACTACAACAGGAACTCTAGAACGGTATGACTTAACTGATATAGACTTAGCTGTTATATGTAGTTCTCATCAAGGTACAACAGAGCAAGCAAGACAGGTATTTAATGTTTTATGGCGTTGTGATATTGACCCATCAAAGCTACAATGTCCAACTCCAGCCGGGAAAAGTAGTCCTTTGCAATATAACTGTTCTGGTAAGCACGCAGGTATGCTAGCTGTTTGTCAGCAAAGAAATTGGCCTATGGAATCTTACCTGGAAATGAAGCATCCGGTACAACAGTTGATTATTAGCAAAGTGGCTGAATTACTGGCCATGCCTGCAGCAGAATTTATCGGCGCTCGTGATGATTGTGGCGCTCCAACTTATCTTATGCAACTTAGTCAAATGGCAACTTTGTACGCCAAATTAGCTTCAGGTAATAGTTTGGATCTAGAACGAGTTGTCCGCGCTATGACATATCATCCAGAAATGGTTGGAGGAGAGGGACATTTTGATACAGAGTTAATGCGCTTGACCTCTGGAGAACTTGTGAGTAAGTCTGGGGCTGAGGGAGTACAATGTATTGGCCGAGTAGGTGAAGGCATGGGTTTGGCTATAAAAGTTAATGATGGTGCAAAAAGGGCTAAATATGCAGTGGCAATTCATTTATTAACTCAGATGGGTTGGATAGCTCCTAGTATTGCTGAGACTCTCGCGGAAAATTATATGTCACTGAGTAATGTTAAGCGTTTGGAAGTAGTGGGAGAAATGTCTATTTAGGGTTTAGGGTAGGAGTCAGGAGTTGTAGGGGCGAATGGCCATTCGCCCCTACAGGAGAAATGGGAATTTAGAGGTGGTAGGAGTCAGAATTGCCTCTTTATCTCAACGTTGGTTGAAGACCCGCGCTGTCACGCAAGTGCAGCGTCGGGATGAAAACCAATCAATGTTGCGGTTTTTCCAAAGCGTGTGCTATTGTAGTTAATGGCT
>JAAUYL010088795.1_pt1 | contig 21179 bp, 24 predicted proteins | sample 7278011 | NCBI WGS metagenome assembly JAAUYL01 (sample SAMN14350225, study PRJNA611818) | marine sediment metagenome | isolation source: surface marine sediment (1.8m) | place: French Polynesia: Moorea | collected 2018-08
AACAAGTAAATCAAAAATAAATGGACCTGCTTGATAAACGAGAGCATTCGAATCGGGGTTCTGTCGTGTTTCGCGGGTAGTAAATGAAAAACTAAGCATAAAAAAACTTTGAAAAACTAATATTGCTTTAAACTACTTATAAGTTGTTTCAAAACAATTTTCCTTAAATAAGACTTTATTTAATTATTTATTTAAGGAAAACTTCAAATTAATAATTTTTGAATTAAAAATTATTAAACTGGTGTTTAACAATCGAATAATTTTTAATTAAAGAAAATTAGCTTCTAAATTAATAATCGCCGTATTCAACTAATATTTCCTCATTTACTGGAAATAGAGGAACAAAGTGAATAATATTTGTAAGATAGTATTCCAACAACTGAGGATTTAAAATAAGATCGACCTCCTTTATTATTTTATCTTCCGAAAAGTCAGGAAGTATAACACTAATAGGAGTAGTAAATTGTCATGCTTGTTGCGCTACTTTTAATACCTCGGGCCATCAATGATTCGAGCTATCATGAACTAAAAAAATTTGAATTCGATTACGATTCAAATTTAATTGAAATTTAAAAGCGAACGCGTCATAATTAATGTCGTTAAACTGGGGGTTTAAAAGGCTTAATCGGGTTGTATAGGAAAAATAAGGATATGAATCGATTAATGCCCGTTGGTAGAAAGTAAGTTTATTGAAAAAAAAATAATAATTTTAATTTCCTTTACTAGATCCATGGGTAAACTTAAAAAAATACTTTAATAATTCAATTATTAAAAAAATTTAAAATCTATAAAAAAATAAAAGTTATTTAAAAAATGGAAAGGGAAAAAATAGGGCAGCGCAATTATACTATAAATAGGAAAGAGAAAAAAATTAAAATAAAAAAAATCAATAAAATGCATCATTAGGAACTAAAAAAATACTAGGTAAAATATTTAATGGTGATAATCCTCATCACCCGCCCATAAAAAAAAGAATAAAATGAATTCCGGCAATAACAAGATGTAAATATTCAGCTAAGTAAAACATTAATAACATACTTCCTCCGTATTCAACTGCATATCCTGCAACAACTTCTGATTCAGTTTCAGCATGATCAAAAGGAGCACGTTTTGATTCCATAATTAAAAGTGCAATAAAGGCGAAGGCGGCAGGACTATACAAAAAAAAAAATCAAACTCGTTCTTGAATCAAAACAAAATCGTGAAAATTAGGTGATTGGGCACTAAATACTAATCATGAATATAGAATAGTTACGAAAATATCTAATGATAGGACGTGAACAACCGAACGGATAGATCCTAACATTGCGTATCGTGATTGGCTTAAAATACCCATTAAAATAAAAAAAATATTTGAAAATAGTACTAAAACTAAATGATATAGGATAAGTGAGTCGGCGTTTTCAAACAAAAAAAGTGAGGGGCCAAAAATAAAATTTTGGGAAAAGGTAATTTGGGTACTATATAATAAGGCTAGGAAAATGGGCGCCAAAAAAGAGGAGGGGCGGGGTATCAAAAATGTTTCTTTTGTCATTAATTTAATTAAATCTAAAACAATTTGATAATAACCATTTCGTCCCATAATTGCAGGTCCCATACGCCGCTGCGCATAAGCTAAAAATTTTCGCTCCAATAAAACTACAAATAAAGTTAATAAAATAATAATTAAAACTAAAATTAACGCTAATTCACTCATTACTGAAAAACATTTTTAACTTAAAACGTTGAAAAAAAATTTAATTTTGGAAAAAAAGAATATATAACAGAAAAAAATTGACGTAAGAAAAATAGAAAAAAATAAAAGGGGGCACGAATTGAAAGGGATCATGAAAACAGAGAAAAAATTCGTAATCAAAGGCGACAGGAAAAAATAAAAAAAATTAAATACATTAGAATCATATAAAAATCTCCGCTATCGAGAAGTTCAAATCCAAACTTCTCACAAACTAAAAATCCTAAAAACCCGGCAAAAAGAGCTGCTACGCCACCTGAAACAATATCAAAAGCGGGAGTTCGTGAATATTTTAATTTAGTATAGCAATATTCTTTTCGTAAAAACCAAATATTGAAATCTAGTTTCATAATTTTTGATGAAAAGCCGAAAAATTTTTGTGAATAGGTTTTTGTATAAGATAAAAACGATTTATATGGAAGAGGTTGAATTAAAATATGTGCGTAAAAAAACGAAGCTCAGTATATATTCATAGAAGGGATAAAACGAGTATTGGCATCTAAAATTAAAGGTGTTAAATGGCGCATAGTAAAAAAAAACATCTTGTATACTAAAATAGAGACAGCTGGACTCGAACCAGCGCGACTTTTCAGTCATGGATTTACAGTCCACCGCAATAACCACTCTGCCATATCTCTATCGTCTAAAATCAAGTTAAGGAGATTCGAACTCCTATTTTTAGGGTGAAAGCCTAACGTCCTAACCCTTAGACGATAACTTGAAATAAATATGGGTGAGAAGAAGGATTCGAACCTTCGCCCGAAGAGCCACAATCTTCTATTCTGCCATTAAACTATACTCACCATTGATAAAAAATATTGAAAACATGGGATTCGAACCCATAACATCCGACCCCAAAAATCGGCGCTCTACCGAATTGAGCTAGTTTTCAAAAATAATTAAAAAAACCGAAATTTATATAATTGGATAGACGAAATAAGAAAAAACAGTAAAAAGTAAATAATAAATAATAAATTTTCTCAAGTTCATAAATAAAAATTATTAAAAAAAAATAAGTTTTTATTAAAAATAAATAAATAAGGTTCAGTAACTTGATAATAATAATAAAATTTATTTATTAAATAAACTTGGTTAAGTGTTGTTTCATATTCAAACTGGCTATTCCAAAAAAAAAAGAAAAATAATAAATGGAAGGTAAAAAATATGGAAATAAAATTATTAACAAAAATAAAATTATTAACAAAAATAAAATTATTAAAAAAAGTAACAAATATATTATTGAAAAAAAAAAGAGAGAAATTGAAAAAAAAGAAAATAAAAATTAATAAAAATGAATAATCAATAAATTTAGTTACACAAATTTCCTTAAATAATTTAATTAAAAAATAATTATAAAAAAATCAATCGCACAGGAAAAAAAATAAAAACATAATTAAACCAAAAAAGAGGAGAAAATTATTAGAAAAAATTAACGATGAAAGTTTTATGATTCTAAATAAATTTCATCAAATATAAATAATTATAATTAGAAGAAAATTAAGAATTTCCTTGAAAAAAAAATCGTAAATAAAAAAGTTTTTTATTTGTAATCCAAAATTATGAAAGTTAAGTTGATAGGTTTGTTGCAAATAGCAATAAAAAATAAATAAACTCGATAAAAGGAAAAAGGTATTAAAAAAGTCATAAAAAAAAGGGTATATTTTTTTATGAATAAACAACACCGAAATTAGTAGGAAAAGTAGTCCAAAAATTTCGGAAATATCCCAATTTCATCACCCATTCCAAGTTCCCATTAAAAAGGCCCAGAGCCCCCCTATAAATAACATGAAAATTACAATAAAAAGAAAATAGGTCAGGGGGTAAAAATATTTTCATATACTATAGTTATAATAATAGATAAATTGTAATAAAAATAAAAATAAAAATAGTGTTATAGTTAAATAAAAAAGGGGGGGGTGAACCAACACTAAAGAATTTAAAAAAAACTTATTATAATATACTTTAAAAAATAAAATATGGTGGAAATTGAAAATAAAATCATAGGAATACGAATAAAAAATTAAAAAAAAATTAATGAAGAAAAAAAAATTAATGAAGAAAAAAAAATTAATGAAGAAAAAAACGCCACACAAATCACTAGTTGTTCAAAATAACGAATAAACGCTTATTCATAGCGCGTTCCAGTTGCAGAATAAAAAATATTTTAAATAAAAAAGGTTAATAAAAATTGAAAAAAAAAGTTTAAAAATAAAAAATTCTGGGAAAATATTTATAAAAAAAATATTAAAAAACTTTAAAAAAATTATAATAATTGAATTAGAAAAATAAATGAAAAGAAAATAAGAAAGAAGAAGCTGAAAATTAAAAATAATGGGGAATGCGCATCGGAAAAATTTAAAAAAATATAATAATGGCCCTTTCAAATTAATAAATCTAAAAAAAAACGTGTTAATTTTTCAGTAAATAATTTTTCACTAAAAAAAACTCCTGATGGTAATAAAAAATAGTATAATCAGTTATTGAAAACTTTTTTTTGTAAAAAATCAAATAATAAAGCTTCTTCTCATAATAACTTTAATATACGGGGGTGGGGGTAAGTATTAAACGAAGTAGAAATAAAAAAAAAATTTTTGCGACTAAAAAAATGTACAAATCAAAAATACATAATAAAAAAACTTTAATTTTTTTTTAACGAGCGAGTTCGACTAAATGTGGTTGATAATCGCTCGAATAAATAGATTTAAGAGTAACTGAACGTACATATCCACGAATTACGAAAAGACATTCTTGAAAAAGGCTAAGATAATTTGAAACAATTGGACGAATTCGGAAAAATTGCTTCTTTAACGTATCGATAACCATAAAAACAAAATGATCAATAATATCTAAATGGTGGGCAATAAATCCTAAATAAAAATAAACGTATTGTAACGAAAATTTAACTCAAGGATTTCCTCCATAACCACCTTCAGGTTCGTAATAATATCGACCACATGGTAAGATACTAGCAACAACCGCAACTGACGCCAAGAAAAGAATAAAAAAGCCTGATTGTAGAGGCGAGCTTTGCATTGGGACAGGCGCAACTTGAACTTCATTAGTATTAAAAAAATTATAAAAAACTGGCATAAAGGTTAAAAGTAAAAAATATAAGATAACTCACGCTAATCCTTCATAATGTGTTGGTGCAATAATTAAAATACCCATAAATGGGCGAAAATACCAATGGGGCGCAACTCCATAAAATCGAATTTCATCATATTCGGCAATATTTCATCGTTCAAAAAAACCAAATTTAAGAGATTCGGGATCAATGTGGTGAACTCAAAATAAAACCGAAAAGAAAATAATTCAATATCACGCGTCTTGAATTTCCTTTAAAAACGCATCAAAAAATCATGAAATATAAGATCCTGATTTATCTTCATAGCTCGATTCTCCACTATCAGAATCTCACGATTCGTGACAAAAAATAATATGAATTTGAATTAAATACAAATAATATCAAGGTGTAAAGTAGTGTAAAACCATAAAACGTAACATTTGATCTAAATTTAAATGTTTATTGGTAAAAATAATATAATATGTTTTATACATATTATCAGTTAATGATCAAAAAATATTTGCAATAATAGTTAAAGTTAAATCACTAAGGTGCGTGGCGCTTAAACAAATTCCTAAGGCAACAATATAATGATACCAGAAAAATGCATATCCTCCAATAATCCACCCATCCGATTCGGGGGTTATGTAATTCTTTAAATAAATTTTTTTAAAAATATGAGCATAAGACAAAAGAAAAATAATATCAACACCTCTAATATGAGTATAAAATACTTCAAATCCAAATCGCGTATCATTAAACATCTCTTCTCGTAATTCAATTACAAGACCTGGTTCTGGGATATAATATCATCCTAAATAAAAACCTGAAAGAATTTGTAAAGCGATAGCGATTAATAACATAAAACCGATAATTGATGTTACGCTTGAAAAAGGTAACACGAGTCTATTAACAAAAAAATTTAAATAGCCAAATATGGTCCCTGACAGGGAAACTAAATTTCAATTTCACGATTGAATTGCATCATTGCCTTGAAAAGTAGTTCCATATATTCAATGTACTTGTCTAAAATACCGACCCTCTAGTATTATAAAAAATTAATTAATATTGTCATCAAAGCGCATGGCGCTCGTAATCGATAAAAAGGCTAAGGAAGAAAAAAAGGAAGAAAAAAAGAATTAATAAAATATCTCAAATGCCAAAATAAATTAATCCTGAACTAAGTGGAAAAAGAAATACTAGTTCAATATCATAAATCAAAAAAAAAATACAAATTAACAAGAATTGAATGGGAATGCGGATTGGTTTTTGAGTTTGTGGGCGAAAACCACATTCGTAAAAATCTTTCCGGTTTAATTTATTTAAGCCAAAACGTTTTAATAAATCTCTGGAAAAAAAAATATGAATTACATTATAAATGATAATTCCTAAAAGGAAAACTCAAAAATAACAAAAAAAAAGTTCATAATCTCCCATTAAAAGAAAACAGTAAAAAAAGGGGTAAAATAAAAATTAGAAATAATGAACCAGCAAAGATAAAATCAGAGTCGATATTAAACATATTTAAATAACTATGAATTAAATTTCAAAAGCCACGAAATCCATTAATTCAGAAAAAAAAAATCATGAAAAAACTTTTATCGATAGCTACTAATTTTACCAGTTTTTTTATAAACTAATTGCCGAGAAAAACGAATACCCCGTAACGTAAATAAATTAATAGGCCTAACTTGAAAAACGGTAAGTAGAAAAAAATTTAAATCATACACCACTCGCGATGAAAAAAAAATAGCCGTTTTTGATAAAACTTTTAAAAACGTGTGGAAACCATAACGATAGGTTCGGTGTGATTTACCAAAACGAAAAACAATCGTATTTCGTTTATTTCGATACATATAATACCCCTTTCCACGAAATTTAATTTTTCGGAAAAAAAAAAACATAATTCCGCTCATTTGAATTAAGTGCGCCGCTTTAGGAGGATATAATGTTTTATAAAATTTATAAAATGGGAAAAAAAAATAGAAATTATTTAAGGGAGAAAAAAAGAAATTAATTTTTTGAAAAAACGAAGATTTAAAAATTACAACTGAATTGGGATAAAAAATTGAAATAGGTGACGGGCGGAGGGGTTTGAAGAAAACAAAATTGAGGGGTAAATAATCATATCACATTATTTTATTTTGCTTTTCGTTTTGGTAGCCTTTAAATCAACCAACGATTTTGTATATTTAAAATTTGATTGCTTAATAATAGCGTTGCGGAAATTTTTAAAAATATAATAATAAACAAATTTATAAGTTTTAAAATAAGTTAAATTTGTAAATTTAAAAAATAAGTTTTCTAAAGTTATAAAAAATCGTCTATAAAGACCAATGACCGAACTCGCGCGAACTTCGGTTGAAATCAAATGAACTAATAAGGCCAATCGCTTAAAGGGGGGCACAAAAAACCATTTTAATTTATATTTTCCTGATTTTCCTCGAGAAAATTTTCTAATATTTTTTTCAATTCGCAAAAAAGAAAACGAAAACGACGGTATCAATAACGAATCGAATAGCTCTGAAAAAATAAATAATTTTCGCGAATGAAAATAAGTTTGTAAATAATTAATTTTTGACGGTAATAAAAATTGGGAGAAAGGAACGTTTGTTTTACGTCACATTAAAAAAGTAAAAATGGCGCGCATAAATAAACGACTAATTCGCAGTGATAAACCTTTTATGAAAAAAAAATTTATAAAATTTTTAGGGATTTTTAATTTTTTTTTTTTTTCGCTTTTCAATGCTGGGGATAAAATAGGTGGAAAATCCAACGAGAGGGAATTAAAAATGGCTGAAATTGAAATAAACGGTTTAAAAAGGAGGGGGGGGTAGGGTTGATAGTTATAAAATGAATTTAAAAAAAAAGGTTTATAAAAATTTACTAAATTTGATGTTTGTTGAAAAGTAAAAAACATTAATTTTTAAATAAACTTAAAAAAATACTTAAATAATTAAAAATATTAAATTTTATATGAAAAGGGAAATAACAATATCTCCAAAATGCGCCCATCAAGATGAATTATTTAAAATTCAAAGAAATTCAATTGGAAAACGTCAATAATTAGTTATAAAACTGATAAAAACTAACCCATAAATAAGTAATAAAAAAAATAGTGTATGTTTTAACGACGAGACGGTATAAACAACAAGGGTAACGGGAATTTCTTTTAAAACTAATATTCGTCGTAATGTTGTTAATCAAAATAAATTAATGAAAAAAAGAGAAAGGAGAAAAAATAAATTAAACATTAAGAATGCGCTAGCAAAGGGACTATCGTTTTTAAATCAAAAAACTGTCGAAACTCGATGATAGGTAAAATGGTCTCGTTTCGCATCGCCCCAACCCCATTTAAGCGGTTCATGACTTAATTGAATATAATTATTAAAACATGTTTTTTGATACCAGATTGGATCAGTAAAATAAGCAAAAAAACTTATAAAAAATTGTCAAAAAAAAATATATGATAAAACAAATTCAATACTTAAAAGAATTAAAAAAATTTTTTTTCAATTTAATCAAGTTAGACGAATAACTACTCAATTACCAATTAATAATAATAAAGTCCATAGTGAAATAACTTGAAAAAAAAAAATTCGCGAATATCAATCTCATCACGATACAATTAGAGCCATTTGATAAGTAATTTCATGAAAAAAAGGAACAATTACAAAAAGCGCTGCTAAACAAAATGATATTAAATATCATAATTCAAGTCCTCAAAAAACCTTGTATCACGCTAATCATACGCGTTTATCGCGGCCCGTATATGATCCATATCGCGCACCAATTAAAACTTCACCAATTCAGGCAAAAATGAAAATGAAAAAAATTCATGTTTGAATTAGACTTCATTCTAGTGGTTCTCAAATAGGCTCATCATCTATTAAAATCGAATCAATGAGAAAAAAAATCATCAAATTGCGCACGTATTCAAACGTTTCAAATGAGGTGACACGAACTTTTGGGAAAGAAATTTTAATTAAATTTCAATATGTTGGAGAAAAAAGGAAAAAAAAATTAATTTTTTTAAAATTAATTTTCACCCCAAAACGGCCAATATAATTTTTTTTTTGTAAATTAAAATTTGTTGAAAACGAAGCACGGGGTAAAAGAAAAAATTGTCAATTAATAAATTTAAAATGCATTTTTTGTCAAAATTTATATAAGCTGGATAGCAAAAAAACATAATTAATTTTATCTATTAGATGTATTAATTAAAAAGATTTTTAAATATATATAACTTTAGTCTTGTTTTTTTTTTTCTTGGCCTTCTAAAAAAGTTTCCTTTTATATTTTCTTTTTAAAAAATATATCTATTTATAGAAATATTCATTGGTAATTGTCACGATTTATATCAAAAATTTAAATTAAGTTTGGCGCGGTTATTATAGAAAAGGTTTTTTCGAAAAAAAACTGGTGCTTTAGAGCGGTTTAAAAATTGAATTTTTGAAAACGTATAAAAAATAATTACAATTCAATTACAAAAGTTTAATAATCATACGCGCGAGGGGATAATTAATGGTTTTGGATGATAAGGAAAATTATCAACATATAAAAGATTAATTTTCAAAAACTTTTTTGATAAAAAAACTTCTCACTTACTAGCGCCTAAACCTTTTACAAAAAACGGTGGATTGGTTTTAGGAATAGTTATCCCGCATAAAAAAAAAATTTTTATTAACGAATGCAGTAAAAAATATTTACATAAAAAAACGTAAACATTTTTATCAATTTCTACCAAATTATATCAATATAAATTTGAGCCTCAACGACTTAACATTGGATTATCTAAATTTCCCATAAAACGACAAACTAACTTTAACAACGTAGTTATCGTTTTTTAACAACTTTACGCCTAATATACGGAAAGCTGTTAAAACTTTTAAATATTTATAATTAAAAAATTACTAAATATTTTATATAATATATAATTTGTATTACAACAACATAATAATTGCGATTCCTCCAAATAAGAGAAACGAAAAACTTTCGACGAAAGCGAATCCAAGGGTTGTATAATTAAATAAAGCTTCTTCAAGATCAGGAGCGTAGGAAACACCACGAATTAATGAAGCGAAAATTAAACCAGTAGCAATTGCGCATCCAGTAAGGGGTAAAAAAACGAAACTTAAAGCTAAGACCTTAGAAGCCTTGATGAAAAGCATTAAATAAAAACATATTAAAAATTACAACTAAAGTTAAATAATACCTAAAATTCCAAGACCAAAAATAGGTAAAAATAGGTTTATTAAATTTAAACGCTTTCGAACAATAAATAAAATTGAAGTGGGCATGGAATAGGCGCAAACATTTTTATATTTAACTTTAAAACGGTAAGCAGTCAACATGAGGGGAATAACAATAAAATAGGTTTATGGTTTGTTAGTAAATTTTAAATAAATAAAAATTAAGGTATTGAGCCTTTACTAAATTTATTTTTTTTTTTTCAGATTTTGAAATCGTAAAAAACGAGAAGAAAACGCCGATCAATGTTTTAACGCATTGGAAGGAAAACGAAAACAGGCTACCGCGAATTTCGCCATTCCAAATGTAGTTAAAAAGATTACATACTTAAGGAAAACGCGGAGAAAATTTTTAAGCTTATAAATCCATTCTCATTTCATGGTAGTTTTTATTTTTAATTAATTAAAAATAAAAATAAAACGATTAAAAATGAGGAGAGAATAAGTGATAAAAATTTTAATCATCCTAATTTGGTTAAATAATCATACCTATAGCGAGGAATTCCACCACGAATTAAAATTAAAAAAAAAATAACAAATAAAAATTTTAAACTAAAAATTAATGATGGGTTGTACAATAATAGTGATTCTAAATTGAGAATATCGCCTCCAAAAGAACGGTATGAAAGGGAACAAAAAAATTCACTTAATTGAAAAAAAAAAAAATCTAGAAAAAAATTGAAAAAAATGAAAATATCTAAAACCGAATCTACTTTAATAATAGTCATTAAATTTTTACCATTGAGCACGTTGTGAACGTAAAATAAATCCATTATTACTTCTATAACGAAAAATAAATCGCGAGGTTCCAAATTTATAATTTAATCCCCGCTTTCGTCCTGTATAGATGCATCGGGAATTGTTTCTACAATAAAAACCTCATCGCGACGAGCGTAAAAAGGCAAGGGTTGCTAGTTTTTTATAAATTAAAATTGTTTGAGACGAGTGTAAAATTGATTTTAAAATATGGCGCTCGAGTTCAATTCGTAAAAAATGATAACGCCGAAAACGCTCTAATTGAACTAGTTGTTTTTGACGTAACAAAAGATGTGTCTTAACGATCGACGTCCCCAAAAACAATATCTTGAGAACCTAAAACTGTAACTAAATCCGCAAAAAAATGGCCACTAACAAGACGCGGCATAATTTGAATGTGATGGTACGCTGGAGTACGAATTTTACATCGATAAGGCATGTTCGACCCGTCAGCAACTAATGAAATACCAAATTCTCCTTTCGGAGCTTCAACGGCTTGATAAATTTCACCGCGGGGAGGGCAAACCCCTTCACTATAAATTTTAAAATGTTCGATTAGGGTCTCCATTGAATTATATTTTGTAAATTTATTTAATTTTTCATAATATGTTCGTTCTAAAAAATCAAAAAATGAAAAATGCGATAATTTGTTTTTCGTACTAATTAATAAATTCGAAAGGACCTGAAAAATAATATTTACACTTTCATACATTTCCCGAACACGAATTAAAAATCGATCAAAACAGTCGCCACGTTTTCCTAAAAAACTAGTTACGGAAAGATATCAATAATTCGAATAAGTAGTTCGTTGATAGAGGCGCAAATCCTTTTTTAAACCACAGCTTCGAATAACGGGGCCCGATGCTCCGAATTCAACACCATCGCATATCGACATCGCCCCAATATCAACTAAACGAGATTTTCAAATTCTATTGGTCGCTAAAACGGAAAAAATTTCGGTAAGGGATTTGAAACAATCGCGGCAGAAGAGAGATAAATCAATAAAAAATTGGTAGTTTAATCCCGTTCAATCGAAATCGTTAGGGCGGTAGAAGGCGGCATGCATGCGCGCGCCCGATACGCGTTCATAGAATTCCATAATCCGTTCACGCTCTTCAAATGCCCAAAAAACGGGCGACATATTTCCAACATCGAGAGAATGGGTTGAAATAGCTAAAAGATGATTAAAAATTCGAGTTAATTCGTCAAAAATAACACGAATTTGAACATAAAAGGCAGTATACGAGATGGTTGCCGATAACGATTCGATTGCTAAACAAAAAGCGTGTTCTTGAACCATCATTGAAACATAATCTAAACGATCCATATAGGGGAGAGATTTTAAAAAAGTTCGGTTTTCCATTAACTTTTCCGTTCCACGGTGTAAAAACCCAACGTGAGGGTCAGCCCGTTCGACTAATTCACCATTCACGGAAACAACTAAACGTAAAACACCATGAGAGGCGGGGTGTTGCGGGCCAAAATTTATTATAAAACTTTGAATTCTACGTTCTTGGTCTTCTAAATTAGATAAAGGTTTTCATAAATTAAAAATATCAGAATTCATAAAATTAGTTTATTTTTAAGTAATATATTTCCAATTATATAAATTTCAAACGGCAGGGGTTAACGAAGGGAGGGGGAAAATTTTTTTCTCAACATTGAAAAAAAAAAAAGATAATGACGAAATATCTTCAAAAAGTAAACTATTAGTAAAATAATAAACATTAAAAAAAAACAATTTTATAAACTTGCTTTTCAATCGGCGTTGCTTCGAAACCCGCCGCAAATGATAGAAAAAAAATGGATTAAAAAAATTAGATCTTTTATATAAAAAAAGATATTTATATAAAAAAATATATGAAATAGGGAGAATTAATAAATTAAAAAAATCCCCGGCTATACTAATTAATAATGATCAACGTTTACTATAATAAAAACCATTAATATAAATTCCATCATTTTCGGTTATTTTTAAAAAAGAAAAAAATGAATTAGCAATGACAAAAATTAAATTAACATAAACGTTTTGTAATCGATATAAAAATAATCGTAAACGTGATAAAAAAAGCGTTAATGGTTTATTATAAATAAATTTTAAATTTCATAATAATTGCAATTCTTCCCGCGCATGTTTTCAAATACGAATATATCCGGGTTTAAACTTGATTCGACGAATAGAAATTCGTTTAAAAAATCAAGGACTAGGACTAAGCGAGGTTTTGAAACGTTTAATAAAAAAAGAAAAGAAAATACGAATAAACGATGTCAGTGAAAAAAAAGAAAAAACATACGATCGTTGAAACGTAATAATTGACATACTAGATAATTTTGGTTTTTTTTTTTCCACTAAACGAGATTTAATAGGGAACGAGTCGAAAGAAATATTTAATTTTTTTGAATTATAAGCAAAAAAGGGACGCAATTGCATATTAATAAAAAACATTATTTAAAAAAAAATTTATTTAAGCGCTTTTTTACTCGAAGACGAGAGGAAAAAGGCGCGTAATAATAACGATATTTTTTTTTCGTTTTATGATCGTAAACCTCAACCGGCGTTCGCTTCCGAACCAATTTTAAAAGCAAATGGCCCCGGCCGCACATTTTTTTTGAATTCCGTCAATTTGAACGCGTTCGTTGGCCCCGAGTTGGTCGTTTTGCTAAAAACGAACGGCCTCGATATGACTTTAATAAAATTTTTTGTAAAACATTTAGAGAAAAACTCTCATCAAAAGAGTAGTTCAAACTGCCTAACCGACTTAAAAATTGATTAATACGAATTCGAGTATCGTTAGTTGTTGCTAAATATGTAAGTTTAGAAATGCGAAAGGCCGAATAGCGGGAAAAAAGAAATTTATTACTTTCTAAAAAAATTAATAATTTTTGTTTAACGCAATGGCCCAGGCCCTTGAAATAAGAAATGATATTAAATGGTCGAATAAGGGGGGATTTTAAAAAACCATTAAATAAAAAACTTTGCGCCCAATAAAATCCTAACACATGTTCAAATTTCATAATTATTTATTTTTTTTTTTTTTCATTAACTTTTTACGAATTTTTTTAGCTTTATAAAGCGCAATTTTTTTATTTCATGTGAATTCTCCATATTTATAACCAACCGTTCAAGGATGAAAAAATTTCTTACGTCATTTATTTCCTCGATAAATTTTAAATAAATGATTAGTTAAAATAAGAGGGATTGAGGAGGAGCGGGAAGGAATAAATCTAAAAGAAGATCAAAACAATGATTTTGTCTTCATTAGAAAAATTTTTTTTCATAAATATTTTGAAATATAAGGTGTTACTGATTTTTTTAATAATGCGATATAAAAACTATCGTACTTTTGTTGATCAACCCCAGGGGGAGCGAGGATGCGCAATTGCTTTAGTTCGCCCCCCATGTGGGTGATCAATGGAATTTTTCGCAACTCCACGCACGCGAACTTTAAAACCAACTGCCCGTTTAAAACCAACTTTACAGTCATAAAAGCGGGCGGGTTTGAATTTTTTTAAACCTGAAAAAATTCCCACATCTCAAAATGATAGTAGTTTGCGTTTTGAGGAGGGCAACGAAATTAAACAAGTAAAGTGTAAAAAATCTTTGGCAACAAGAAAACCGCGCGAACTCCGACTTAAAATATACTGTGCATTTTTATTTTTACCAAAAGCAACGCACGACAATGCCGATACGTTGGGGGCGGAAACTAAAAAACCTCCCAATTTAATAGGGCCGAAATTGCCATTAAATGATTGGGAGAATCCAAACTTTACTAAATCATAAATTTTTGTTTTTTCAAAAAGGGGGGTATAAAAAAAACTCCCATGCGCCGAAATCATTAACGACAGGGGCTTCCGTTGCGGTAAAAAAATATATAAATTCGCAATTCAAGAAAAAAAGTTCATTCGAATGGGGAAAAAAAGACGCGGGTACTTAAATTTTAAAAGACGTTTTCCATGAAAACGTAGAACCTTCATATTAATTTTTCATAATAGCCGCGTTCAAAGAGGGGGGAAAGGGGTCACTTTCTTCTCATGAGGTTGATATAATTTATAACCATAGCGGGGGGAAATTGATGATTTTTTGCGAAAAATATGATTATAATATTTCAACAAACGTGGAGACAAAACTTATTATTAATTCCCAAACAGATTAGTTATTGAAAAAAAAATCAAATTAGTTAAAAATAAATTTATTCGTGAACAATATTGATTGAAAATAAAAAAATTATTAAATTTATTTGAATAAAAATGGGTAGGAATTATTAACGATTGGTGCTCATATGATTTTTCATACTTATATAAATTGATAAAATTAATAAAATATGAAAATCAGAAAGAGATGTTTTTGTAAATTGATAAAAAATACCGTCAAAAAAAAACATTAAAGTACGCCCGCCGAGGAAAAAACGAAAAGGGGAACGTTTTAAAACGTTTAAAACGCACTTTATAGAACGTGCTTCGTTTCCGTAAAATGGGGCGGGGCGGGTTTGGTAAGTGTAAAAACCCTAAATATGATCACCGCCGTATCATTCGTTATTTTTATTTAAATCGGAGAGTACAAAACCCACTTTTCCCTGTAATTGGAGAAGCCCATAAATTAGTGCTTCGGCTGAAGGGGGACATCCGGGAACATAAATATCAACGGGTACGACCCTGTCGCTTCCCCTCACAACCGAATACGAATAGTGATAATAACCACCTCCGTTTGCACAACTTCCCATCGAAAGCATTCAACGAGGGTCGGGCATTTGTTCGTACAACCGGCGAAGAACGGGGGCCATTTTATTGGTTAAAGTACCAGCAATAATAATAAAATCAGAATGGCGAGGAGAGGCTCGAAAAATAAAACCAAATCTATCTGTATCATAACGACTCATTGCAGCATGCATCATTTCAACAGCACAGCACGCTAAACCAAAAGTTAGAGGCCATAAAGACCCCCCCCGTGCTCATGAAATAATTGAAACTAATTTTAATGAAATTCATTCTAATTTCAAATAAAAAATAAACATCTAACTGCGCATAGAACGCTCTTTGCGTCTAATATATTTTGTATATCCTGCGGGCCGCTCAGTTCCATAAATTGAGCGCCTTTTTCGTTTAAATAAAACCGCCGAAAAATCGTATACTCCACGAATTGCAGAATAACCAACGCCGGGTAAATCATTAGCCCGGCCACCATTAACTAAAACTCGATTATATTTCGAACATAAATAGCCAATACCGGGTAACCGGGTTGTAACAGGCGTTGCCGACGTTAATTTAACTTTCGCAACATGGCGTGAAGCCGAGTTGGGTTTTTTAGGACTCATTGTTGCAATTCGCGAAACAACACCTTTAACTTGCGCGCGTTTTTGAAGAGCTGATGTTCGCCAATGTAATCGACGTTTATAAAAAATTTTTCTACTTACTGCTTGAATATAAGATGCCAAAAAAAAACATTTAATTTAAACTAAAAACACCTGTCATGTTAGACCCAACCAAAAGGAAAGGAAAAATAAAAATCCTAGTACTAACAATTCTACTTTAAACAAATCGGCGGGAATGGTTTTAATTAACAATGACGGGTAACTAAACAACAGGTTAATTCATGAACGGAAAAAAAACGAAGGTCCTAAAAGATAAATAAAAACCAACAAAATAGAAAATAACAGGGGGGAGAAATCAAATAAAAAAAGAAAAAATAAAAATTCGGATACAAACGACAAGGAGCCAGGAAATCCTAAAAATAACAAACAATTTCCTAACGCAATTAGAAACAATTTAGGACATAAAAAATTAATGCCTCCCAATTCAGAAATTAATCGTGTTTTAAAACGACGACCAATAGCATCGACAATTAAAAAGGCGTTTGAGGAAAGTAAGGCGTGATTTAAAAGCATACAAAGTCCTGATAATAAAAGTGGCGAGTAGCCGCTTAAAATTGAAAACGTTAATCAGTGCATTTCAACAACGGTTGCATACGCTACTAATTTTTTTAAATCCATTTGAAAAAAAAGTTTAAATGTGGAATCTATTAATCCAACCAATAGGAAAGGAAGAAGGGCCGGGAAGGTCGGTTCTAATTGTAAACTAACTAAACAGCGGAAAAAACCAAAAAAAGCAAATTTAACTAAAACCCCGCTTAGAAAAATTGAAAAATTTGTCGAGGCTTCAACATGAGCTTTTGGTAATCATCCACAAAACGGCCATAGCGGCAGTTTAACCCCAAACCCGACCAATCATAAGCAAACAAGAAAATTCAAATCAAACGAAGAAAAGGAGAAAAGGGCAATGCGCGAAAATAAATTTTCTGATGAAATTATAAAAATATAAAAAAAACTAAATAATAAACATAAAGCTCCAAACTGTGTTCAAAAAAACATTAAAAACGCAGCTTCAACGCATCGGCGTGATTTTGCATAAAAATATAAAATTAAAAATGATGGAATTAGAAGTAGTTCATAGGCAAAGAAAAAGAAAATAAAAGAGTCGGTTGCAAATAATAACAAACCCGCAATAAAAACCATAATAATAAGAAACACAAAACTATTTAATTCATTTTTGTTATATGATAAACAGAAAAGGAAAGAAATAATTGTAATTAAAATAAAAATATAAATAAATGGAAATAGATAAACATTTAAAGCGCCTAAATTAACATTATTTAACAAAAGAGGGGTGGTATCGAAGGTGTTTCATTTTATAAAATTAAATAAATTAAAGGGGGGGAGAAAGAAGTTATTTTCTCAAAAAATAATATTGAAAAAACTACTAAAAATAAGAATCAAAAAGTACAGAGGTAGTGTTAAATAAAAATTTGTAATAAGAGGCGTATAGGAAGAAACTTGATAACTTCGTGAAAACGAAAAAAATGAACAAATGAATCAAAATAGTAAAAAAATTAGAAAAAAAAATCAAAATTCATATCACATCATAGAAATTAAAAAAAAAATTTTGTATCGAAACATAAAGTACTGTGGCGTATCACATGGGGTAGGAAACGAACAATTATTTGTTTTGAAAAAAATTTGAAACGCCCCCATCGCATACAAAAAATCTCAAAAAATACAATACCGCCCTGTATAACCCCAACCCATGAACAAAATTTTCCCCCGCCCTTGCCCATTCGAGAATTTCGGACATGGCGGGTAAGGGGGACTAGGGCCGAGGCGCGAAATCAAAAATGGCGGAAAGTTCGATCTCGTTTTCTCGTCGCCCACTTTAAGATTAAAATAAAACGAGTTATTTTTCGACTAGATACGATGGCCATATATTTGGAGAAAACAGCAAAAGTAAAAGGCGAAGGTGATGAGAAGTTTAAAAAATGAAGTTTATTATTTCTAAAAACCTGTTTTCGCTTTAATTGGGGATATTTAAGAGAAATTGAAAAATTAAACATTTAATGAAGAATTCATTGACAAAAAAGAAAAAAATCATCTAACAGAGGGAATCCAAAAACAATAAAAAACAGAGACAAGAGGTAAAGGGCGGGGAGGGCGGGAACTAAATCCGCTAAGAAAAAAAACTTATTAGAACTTTTATTTAAAACAAACCGCGCATTACGAATATAAAAATATAAGGAAAAAAGGAGAAGGGGGAAAAAAAAAATAAACCATAAAAAAAAATTTCCTTCTACCATAAGAACTAACAAAAGCATTTTTGCAAAAAAACCTACAAAGGGAGGAATTCCACCCATTGAAAAGAAAATACTAACTAAAGAGGCGCTGTAAACAGGGTGGTCAGCAAATAATTTAAGGTCATAAATTGTTATTAAAGTATTTTCTCGCGAACTATTAATATCAAATATAATTAAGAATAATAAAAATAAAGATATATTATATAAAGCTAAATAAAATAAAAGCGTTGGTAGCACATCAAATAACAAGGGAGTTGAATTCATAAAAAAACATCTAAAATTGAGTCATAACGTCTTAAATCTCGTACATATTTAGTTTCAAAAATAATATCATTAGTTTTAAAAAAATTACCATATCGGTGCGCCGCGCTTAAATTATTAGCAACGCGTAAACTTTGTTTTAAATTTCAAGATTTTTTTTTTTTCTTATTTTTTAAACTCTTTAACACTGCCATAGAAAAACATTTAAAAGAAAAAAAAAATTATATTTGTTATTAGTGGGAAAAATAATAAGAACGTATTTAAAATACTACTCAAGGCAATAAAGGTTTTAATATAAAACGATTCACATAAAGAAAAAATTAAGAAAAAAAATCCCCCAACCAAAATAAATGAAAAAAAAAAGGAGAAGGGTTGTAAAAAAACTAAGAAAAAATTAACAAATAAGTGGAAGAAGAAGAGGAGTAAGAAAAAAAAAAAGAAGACAACATAAATATATAAACATAAAAAGGGCAAATTTCGAAAAAAAAGTGGTTTTCAAAAAAAAAAGGGGACGACCCCGCATTTCATAAAAAACGAAAAGAATAGAAAAAAAACTAATGGTAATAGATAGGTAAAGGACGGTGAGGCAAGGGCAAAAAGAAATTCTAAAAAGAATAAATCAACGGAGTGGAGCGTTTTTCAACAATTTAATAGTGTTAAAAATAAAAAAAAAGACATAAGAAGAGAGGTTCAAAAAAAAATAAAAACCGCTGAAAAGGGGGGGGTCGTGATCGATTGGTTTTGGCGCGATCCGGGAAGTTTTAAATTTTTTCTAAAAAAGACGTCTCCTCCCGTTATTAACATTAGCATTAATAATGTTGATAGAATCTCAATGACAAAAAAAATAGCAATAAACGTATTTGAAACAAACAGGCCGAAAATTCAAAGAAATAGGTTCAACAGCACTAAAACAAAATCGGAAAATTCGCGACTTAAAACTTTAAATTGGCCAACAACCCCCAAAGATAGTATATTAAAAACAAAAAAAATAAGGAAAAAAACTTTTCACGAAAATAAGGAAAAAAAAAAATGGCCGAATCATAAAACTGATTCATACCCATAAAAAACAAACGAGAGGGAAAACATGGGCAAGGACAAGGAAAAAATTAAATTCATATTAACGGGCGAGTAGGTAGCACTAACGGCTACTGCGCCTGTTGTTTTATTTAAAACAGCTTGTAAATAAACAAAAGCGGTTCCTAATAAAAAGAAGTAAAATATGGGGCTAATAAGAAAAAAACCAACATTTAAAGAGCCGGAAATGATTAACAAAAATAGATTTTATTTCCCCAATTTAATAGCATTTGTAAATTTCAAAAAATAATTATAAAAATTAGAAAGTGGAAAAAAAAATAGGAGATAAAAATGGAGCTGGTAAAAAAAATTAATATTGATAGGTAATCGGAACTTGACCTAACAAATCATCCTGACTAAAATAATAAACTTCACGAATCCCAATCGAGGGGAAATTTTTCCTTAATGGCGCACTATAATCCCCATACGTTAGCATCAAATTACGAATGTCCTTTTTTCCCAAAAAAAAAATCCCGCTCAATTCGCTAACTTCCCGTTCTAACCAATTACCATTTAAAAAAAATTCTGTAAGAGAAATTGTATTGTTGTTTAATTCGGGTACGAAGAATTTTGTTGAAAAATTTCAAAAAAAACTATTAAATAAATAAACAATAATGTTAGTTGTTTCGACTTTCGTTTTCGTATTCGTTCGGAGTAAATTCGCAATGGGTATCTCATACGCAAAAATATCAATTAGTTGGGTCGTATAAAAAATCGTTGAAAATCGTAAATGGGATAGAAGAAAAAAAAATTCGTTTGTTGACAAAAATAATCTTATTTCATATTTATCTAAATTAATTCATTTTTCAAAATTGTTTAAAATATAAAATAAGGTGGTATTAATTAACTTGTATGAAAAGTTTTTTTTCAAATTGTTTTAAATAGGGGTCGAACCTATAACCTCGGGGTTTTCAGCCTCGCGCTCTGCCAGTTGAGCTATTAAAACAAACTAAATTGGGGGTTTTTTTAGGTTAGGGGAAGGGGGGCGTCTAAATCGATTGCGGCCGATTTTATAACTAAAAGGTGGGACTCGGGCGCGGTTTTTTTTTTAAATAAAAAATGAAAGCAAAGTAAATTTATTAAAAACGAATTTTTTTTTTTAAAAATAGAGAAGGGGGCGGTTGAAATGGAACTAATTTTTAGGGAAAGGAAAAACTGATTATCGTCGTTATTAAATTTATTTAAAATTTCTTGATAAAAATCAAGCGGCATTGAAAATTTAATTAAAATCGAAAAAAATGGAAACGCGTATTGTTCTTTCGATCATGATTTATGGGCGATGGGGGCTTTTGTTCATGTTTGGAAAAAGGTATGTTTGGGTAAAAATGCTACCTTTAATTTTTTATCTAAATTGGTGGTTGTTAAAAAGAGGAAAAGGAAGAAGGTTTTCAATTTTCTTTTATTTAACGACATAGACGAAATAAG
>JAAUYL010057834.1_pt1 | contig 21168 bp, 18 predicted proteins | sample 7278011 | NCBI WGS metagenome assembly JAAUYL01 (sample SAMN14350225, study PRJNA611818) | marine sediment metagenome | isolation source: surface marine sediment (1.8m) | place: French Polynesia: Moorea | collected 2018-08
AGAGTAAAACTATCATCTCTACCTTTTTTCTTGAATCTAGGTTGACTAGACACTTTGGTGAATCTTCGTTTCCAAGCTGATGATAAATGCCTCAATATGCTTTGAGGCGCTGTTTTAGATACTTCATAGTACCAATAGTTTAATGGTTTAACCATTGCTACTAAAAGTTTATGCTTATTCGTTGCAGTAGGAAATTTCAGTTTACTATCAGGATTATTGGAATTGTGAGTAAGGATATTTCTAGTTAACCATAATCCCCAATTCCAAGCGTGACAAGCTACACCAGCGTGTTTAGCTAGTAATGTTTTTTGTTGGTTTGTGGGGTGTAGTTCAGTTTTAAATCCAAGTAACATAAAACAGATAATCCCAGATTTTAAGAGATAATACCATATTTTAGCCAACAGTTACAAGCCCTCAACGTGAGCCTGTAGAACCATCCCGGATTCTATGTGCAATTAACCGGATTTGATATAACAGGCAACAAAGATAAAAGTGTACCTCACACTTACTGAGAAACCCTATATTAAAAACTTACATCATGTTAATAAATAATATTTATAAATAAAAAGTTGAAGTCTAGCAAAGTTTATGGTATAAGGGATAACACATTTAATATGGTAACCAGAGTAAAATTAAATTGGGTATCACTTCCCCAATAAATCTGCCAAATTGGCAACTACTCCCCAATTATTCTGGATAAGATTTAGTTGTATCAAAGCACTCAAAAAAAATAAGGTTAAAGTTAAGTTGTTTAAAGTGTCCTAGGAGTTAGACAAATAGACTCAAATATAGATAGGTATAGGTTTTTACGTCAAAAAGGCATAAATCCTTTTCTGGCGCAGCTTTTCATGGGGAATGATGCCCAAACATCCTTTTTGAGAGCATTAACGTTATCCCCTCGTCCAGACTGACTTTTCCTAGGTTATGCTACCCAAACAGAAATTTTTTTAATCATAAAATGTTGATAGCGGTTTTATTAACTTAACAACTTAAAATAGAATACAACTATCAGGTCTGTAACTTACAGGGCTTACGCAACGACACTAATTATAGTGGGTGTATCTGGAATAATGACGAATTTATACGCTATATATAGCGGTAATGCCTAAGTCCTGACTTATAAAACTGCAAACATACTTATCTTTATTTCCGTAGTCTACCTTTGTGAAAACCGCTATAAGCACCAACGTAAGATGTCCGGTATAGACTGCTTCTAGTTTTTAATTTATCATTTTGAGAGGTATTTTTTATGAAAGGTTTAGACTTGAGTCAAGTAAAGTTTGATGCAAAGCCAAATAAATTTGATCTGGGGATACCGCTCTTCAACCCCAAGTCCTCTACCATAAAGACAGGTCAGGGAGCTGATAAGCTAATTGGTACTGACTATGTACATGGTGACTTTGGTATGGAAGCGCTTCTTGGAGCAGGAGCTCAAAACATCAACTCTGTTATTGCCTCTGCCGATTTTAGTGGTAGCTTTAAGGCTGCTGCAAACGGTATTAATAACAATGGGATTATCAAAACACAACAAGGACGCGATCTATTAAAAGGTACGGCAATATCAAACATCTCCGCTGTAGCACAAACAGTATCTCAAGCCATAGCTATTGCTGATAATGCTGATACTAATGTTATTACTGATGCTTTTGCCTCCATAAAACTTAAGTCTACTGCCGATGGTATTGATAACTCTGGTGGCGAAATTTACAACGGTCAGGGTCAGGATGGTATTGATGGCAATACCTTCGGTTCTGTGGCAGCAGTCGCCACAGCGACAGCAGATGCCTCAGCAATTGTTGAGGCTATTGCCGAAGCCCCTGTTTCAGATGGTGTCACAGCTTTCGCTGGAGCATTTGCTCAAAGTTTAGCTGAGGCAAGCATTATTGCCAGAGGTATTAATAATAAAAATGGCATAATGACTACGGCTAGGGGTGGTGATACTATCACTGCTACAGCTACTTCTAGTGCTGCGACCTTGTCACAATCTGCTGCGTTTGCTTTGTCCACTGCCACACCGGGAAATCAAGCTGCGGCTGTTTCTGTTGCCGATGCTTTTGCCGAGGTTGAGGACAAGGCGATCGCTATTGACAATACCAATGGCGAGATTAAGATGGGTAATGGCAAGGATAGTCTAACTGGCGAAGCAAGCGGAACCAATTCTTACGGTATTTTTGGTGGCTACATTCAGATGGGCGATGGAAAGGATACTCTAATTGGGGAGGCAAACGGAAGCAATTCTTACGGTATTTTTGAGAGCCACATTAAGATGGGCAATGGAAAGGATACTCTAATTGGGGAGGCAAACGGAAGCAATTCTTACGGTATTTTTGGTGGTAACATTAATATGGGTGATGGAGCTGATATCGTAGAAGCTTCCAGTTTTGGAGGTGATGTCAACGTTAACATGGGTAATGGGAAAGACTTTGTTGAAGGTTTCGGTGACGCTATAATAAATGGTGGTGACGGTTATGATATACTCAGCCTTGGCTCTTACAAAATAGAGCAATTTGATAATATTAGTTTCGGTGCTAATAACAATAAAGTTGATTTTGAACTAGATGGTATTACTATGAATACAAAAAAGTTTGAAGAATTCAGTTTTGATAATGGAAATACTACCTTAACCTACAATCAATTAGAGGACTTTTTAGGATAGTGAGGTACAGTTGAAGACTAATATTTCTTCCCCTCCCTATTTACTAAAGAAAGTGATAAAACTTTGTACCTTACTGACTCCGAAGTTGCTGCAATGTTAGTCCTGTAGATGTAGTGAAAAAATTATGAAGAGGTGATATACCTATCCCTAGGTTCCAAGCTTCATTTCAACGTTAGCCCTTGACCCGCGCTCTCCATCCCCCCTAACCCCCCTTGGAAAGGCTATCCCTGATAAGGAACTCCTGAAAACCTTGTGGGAGGGTGGGGAGAGGGGGACCCACCCCTAACCCCTCCCTGGAGGGGAAGAGGGGGAAGAGGGGGACCCACCCCTAACCCCTCCGGTGGAGGGGAAGAGGGGGGAGTAAGAATCTTGGGGTGAATTTCTGAAAAAAATGTACTTTTCAATACACTTTTCTCAGGAAAAAGCCTAATAATGCTTATTCATAACTTGTCTATGGGTGTCAAATTTTATGTTAAGAAAGATGTTTATAAAGCATAGCTTGGAAGGGGCAGGGCTAATTCATTGTCGCCAGAGAAAAATATTCAGGAGTACAATGTAATTTTAGCTGCGACCGAGACTTGAATGCAGCATTAAATTTAGCTATGGCGGGCAGTTCGCCCGTGACAGCCTGTGGATTGGATAACGCCGACGTTCCCAGAGAGAAACAGGAATAGAACAGGCTATCTATAGATAATCATAGATTTATATAGATAATCATAGGTTTCTAAGAACGGCTGAGATAGAAATGAACTTGTGACAAATATTAGCCCAGTTACCAGATTTTCGAGCTGCCAGAGGGAGACGTTATCCATTATGGTTAGTATTACTGTTAGTCATTATGGGTACAATGAGCGGTTGTTTCTCCTATTGTGAAGATTGAAGATTTGGCTCGTCGTCCATGGTCTGGCATTACAGCAACATTGTTGAGCTATCGCCTTTGAGCTTTCCTTCTGATTCTACCTGATCGGCGAATTATGAATTTAAAATCGACTACATTGGCTTAACGATGTAGTGTTTGGAGAGGACACGAGTCTAATTCGGCACTCTCAAGCGGAGGCTAATTTTTCTGTGATTCGTCACTTAGCGTTGGCGGAGCCTAGCGGCAGCTATATCGCTATGTGTCGCCTTCATGGTTATTCTTCCCTAACTACTGCAATTCGTAGCATTGCTCATGATCTCGAGCCGATTTTTCTGATGAGTATAAATCCAGAACTGTAGTCATTGAGAATTGAATTTAGCCCAGAGATAGACCCTCACTCCCTCACTAGTTTTCGATTTCAATAGTTCTGGTATTGGCGATCGCGACTGAGTCTGTGACATAAATTTTTTCTGTGTAAGTATGATAATTTAGGGAAAAAGACTATGAAATACTTGAGAATGTGGCCAAAATTGTACTCCTCAATATTTTTCTCTGGCGACAATGAATTAGCCCTGGGGGGGTAAGGGGGTATAGGAAGGGGGTTGGGGAGTTAGGTTTGACTCACAACTTTAGCCTAGACACTACTACCATGGTCAAAGATAAATTTAGTAGATACAAGACAACATAGTATCAATTGCTTTCCTACAAGGAGAGGGGTGAAACTCCCCCTTCCCTGGTAGGGAAGGGGGTTGGGGGGTTAGGTTTGAGCCACAACTTTAGCCTAGACACTACTACCATGGTCAAAGATAAATTTAGTAGATACAAGACAACATAGTATCAATTGCTGTTTGAAAAGCAACTGCAGCATTTGCACTCATGTCACGGGGAACACAAACCCGATTTCTAAGAAAAGCCAGAGCGATCGCTCCCACGGCAGCATCAGCAGAAGCTTTTTCCTTTACTTCATTTTGTTGTTCAGTTTTGGCATCAACTGAGCGATCGGAAAATAATGGAATACTTCCCTCAATTAAATAATAAACCAAACGTCTTAAGTAAAGGTCAATAACTGATTCAATGGTTGGTAAACTTTCCTGACTCACCCATTTTTTAATTCCTGAATTTTTGATAATATCAGCAACAACAGTTTGGTAATTACTACTTAATCTCCCTGCTGCCTCCATCCGATAGTCTTTTTCCTGACTTTCAAATTCTGCTTGAGGTTCTGGTTTACCCTCGTAAATAGGTTGTAAACGAAATATACTTTGCATGACCAAATTATTAGTTCGAGCGCTTGGTTTTATCCGTTGATAAGCCTGACGTTGGTCGATCGCCATGAGCCATTGATTAATCCGAGGAAAGCGATCGTTATTATATATAGAATACCCCCGAAATACAGGTAAATTTGCTGCTAATCTTCTGATAGCAGGAGTATACATTATATCGACCAAGCTAAACTCGTGCAGAAAATAAGCACCAGGATACTGACCTAATGTTTCCTCAAACTGGTCTAAGTTAGTCTCAAAAGTTGTTTGTAAACTTGGCAGTTGTGCCTCTTTTTCTTCCGGTGTCATTTCTGTATTTTGGTGATAATTAGAGAGAAACTGATATCCTGACTTAACTAAATCATTACTTTCAAAAGCTTCAATCATATCTAAAGCTACAGACCTTTCTTGAGGTTCCTTTGGTAATAAGGGAAAACTATCAAATTTATTTTCTAAAGCAAGTAAAATATCTTTAGATTCATAAATTAATTCCCCTTCAATTTTCACTGCCGGAACTAACCCAGTTGGCACCATATCTTTGTACCATTGTGGCTTGTCTCTTAAGTTAATCAACTCAACTTCAAAAGGAATTTTTTTTTCTTCTAACGCTAACCAAACTCTTTCACAAAAAGGACACCAACCATTAGTATCTCGATACAGTAAAACAGAAGGTTTTTCCCCAGGGTTTAGTTGATCGATATAACTAGATATTGTTGCAGTCCTAGGACTTTGATCTTTTCTTAATATCCATTTTGCTCTGGTATTTTGTTGGGCAACCTGTAGTAATTCTTCCCAGTTAGGAAGAGGTTTGTTATGAGATACATCTATTACCATTGCCAAATTTAATCTTTTATAAGATAAGCGATTAACTTTCAATTATATCATAAACAGGACTTACGCAGAAACCCAGTTTCTTGTTTGGGTGGGCAAGTCCTGTTACTCAAAGTAGGTCCTTGTAGAACGAAGTGAAACCCAACATATCAACAGGAAGTGAGTTGGGTTTCCTGACCTCAACCCAACCTACAAATACTAGAAGCCATTTCAGTTATCAGTTATCAGTTCGGTTGAGGTTTGGGATATCTCAGTTTAGGAGACTACGAAAATCAGATATTTACAGGTAATCCAGCCACCACTCACCTCGGTGCTTTTTTTTATACTTACCAAACCAGTCACAAATAATGTATAACAGGAAAGTTATTAACAACCAAACTAGATAAACAATTGGTAAATCATACCCGAATGCTGTTGGTTTCCAACTGATACCTACTTGAGAGAAAGTAAAAGGTTCTATACCATATCTATACAAGGCAAATAAAATAGCAGTTATATGAATTAAGTAAATGTGGATAACATAGAAAAATAATGGTTGCTGACCTAAGATAATTAATGGTTGAAAATAACGTATTTTTGTTTTTTCTAACCAATAAAGTAATAGGATTGTTAGACCGAGTGTTATTAATAAATATAGCAAAGAAGGTGGATATTTATGACAATCAATAAAGGATAGTAACGTATAATAAAAGCTAGACTGAATTGACCAAAATTTGGGATCGCCATAAACATTAGTTTATCGAATAATAATAAAAGCAATTATCATAATTAAACCTATTTTTATTAATAGCTGAAGTCGCCAAATTTTTTCCATTTCAAATAGTGTTCCGAAAGCATAACCTAATGCCATGACTCCGATCCAAGGAATCAGAGGATAGACGACAAATAAGCGAAAACCAGGAATTAATTCAATCATTTTGTGTTCGTGAAGTATTGTCCAAACCCAACCAATATTTCCTAGTTGTTCTGCTTGTACATTATCAAAAAGATTATGTCCGACTATCAGCAAAATTCCAATCGCTGCTATTGTCCGAGTAGGAAGATAAATTATTGCTGCTAAAAAAATCATCGACCATCCGATCGCCCATAATACTAGAGCAGCAGAAAAAGTCAAAGTCAGGTTAAACCTCCAGCTAAAACCTACTACTGTTAAATCTAGAAAGACTAACCACAGTCCTCGGAGCAACAAAAACCGACAAAGTTGTTGCTTGGTTTTACCACGTTTGAGAGAAAGATAAGCTCCTATTCCTGCTAGAAAAACGAATGTGGGGGCGCAAAGATGGGTTATCCACCGTGTAAGAAATAGAGGAATGTTTGTCTGGGTGAGGTCTAAGGGGTTAAAGTCTGCATTGGAGAAAAATATTCGTACATGGTCTCAGGTCATTAGTACCATTACGAGTCCGCGCAAAATGTCAATTGATATGACTCGTGGAATGCGGTTTTGATTTTGATTTTTAGAGTCTAAGGTTAGTTGGTTTGTCTCAGGTGTTTTCATACTGTAGTCTACTTCAATAAAAACCGCTATTCTAATTTTACTGGATATTCTTGACAATTCCACAATACTTCATAACAGGTTTGTTTTTTTAATGCTTGATTTATTTGATTGATTATTTATATAATCTGAATTTTTTGCCTTCAATTTGATTGTCAATTCCTTGATTTGGGGGATACTTTCTAATTCGTCTCTGGCAATTTCTAGGAAGTTGGTTTGTAGTCATTAGACATTTGGGTCAGTTAAAGGATAATTTAATTATAGAGCGATCGCTTTTAGGAAATGTTCAACCCGACTAAGACTTACACAGAAACCGGGTTTAGGTCTGAAATTTCGTGATGTGAAAATCATGAGGGTAATAAACCCGGTTTCTTGGAGAGCGTGAGCAAGTCCTGTTGCTCAAAGTAAGTTGGGTAGAACGAAGTGAAACCCAACTCGCCAATATGTTGGGTTTCGTTTTCATGCTTTGCTGCGGAACGAATTGCGCGTTACATGTCGCGTTAGCGAAACAACTCAACCTACAAATACTGAAATGACTATTTTTCCAGTTTAATCTTTCCGGTCAAAAACTTCAGAAATTAACTGAATAAATTCACCATCTTTATCGTATTTAATAGTCATCCTTTTATACTTATTTTCTATCACCATCTTACCTACTACCAATTCAAATTCTTCTCCTATTTTTACCTTTTCAGGAACATTGATAACTATACCATCAGGCAGAAAAAATGTTAGATTTTTACCGGCAGTTGGATCTAACTCAAGTTCTGTCACTTCTGGTTCTTGAAAAATGTGTAAATCAGGAGTCATAGACTCTTTTTTTTCCACCCAATTTCCCGATATATTCTTTAATTCTGCTCCTGGTTTTTGGTCGGGATAACTATTGAGATGTTCGCGAATTTGTGTAAATCCTGCTAGCTCCCCATTCTCTCCATAACCAAGAACAACGCTAGTCCGAAAATTTTGATGTTGGAAAAATAATTCACCACCAAAACGATTTCCTATTTTTAATTGTGGACACATCCAAGTTTTTACTTCTTCGCTTAAAGACAATGACCTCATTGATTCAAATGCAGAATGAATTACACCATCTGGTTGATTAGCAATTTCTTTCTCAATTTGCCATTCTTTTTCTTCAGTACTACCATCAGCATAGGTGTAATTATTGTGGTGAGTAATTACTGTTTTATCCTGATTAGCTGAGAATTTTCTGATACCTTGAAAAGATTTGATAACTTCTAATTCTGGAGAATATCTAGTCCAAATACCATACCAAGCGGTTCCTTCTGGAGAAATATCTCCGAATAAGTTAATCCAATTTTGTTCTTGTAGATTCATGGTTAATTAATTGTTTTGTTTGACTGGAGAAATTATATCAAATACCAAATTACTTTCGTTGAAATAATTTTATTAAAGAATGTTCGGTATTTAATGATTGATTAAGCTTCTCCAATGCAATTGATTTTTGACGGATGTGAGCATCAATAAATAAACCTATTATTTCTGCCATTAGAGAACAAATTTCATCTTCTGGTTGAGTCGCAGGAAAGTCGAGAAAAGGTCTAGCAGTTGTAGGGTCAAAAGGGTCAGAGATAGTATAATTATTTGCCCCTCGACTAACATTAGATAGCTATCATTTCTTCCTCCAGAAATTGCTTTGTGAAATGTTAGTAATTCTTCCCAGTTAGGAAGGGATTTTTTATGGGATCAATCTATTACCATTGCTAAATTTAATCTTTTTTAGTGTATAAGTGATTGATTTTCAATTATATCATCAAGCAAAAAGAAGTAATTAGACAGTAATTGTATTGTCAAGATATTCTATGGAATATGTCTACATTTTTTTCGGAGATGATGTATGAGGAATAAAACTTGAGCTAATAACATATTTTGTAGCTCAAGTCAATTTGTTTTTAATTACCAAAAAATGAAGTCTAAAGCCTCCCCTTTTAAGGGGATGAAAAAGCGGTCGAGAGATGGCGAGGTTTCCTCCCTAGCCTCCAATCGACCAAGAGAAATATTCAATTCAGTATTTTCAAGCCTCCGGCTTTAGTCGGGGGTACTGATAACTGATAACTGATAACTGATAACTGAAATGACCGATTGGCGATTGCTAACATTCTAACGAGTTGATCGTAGATCGTAAATTGGGTAGAACGAAGTGAAACCCAACATATCGGCGAGTTGGGTTTCGTTTCCATGCTTCGCAACCCTAACGCCAACAACCCAACCTACAAATACTGAAATGACTATTTTTCCAGTTTAATCTTTCCGGTCAAAAACTTCAGAAATTAACTGAATAAATTTGCCATCTTGATTATATTTAACAGTCATCCTTTTATACTTATTTTCTATCACCATTTTACCTACTACCAGTTCAAATTCTTCTCCTATTTTTACTGTTTCAGGAACATTAATAACGATACCATCAGGCAGAAAAAATGTTTGATTTTTACCAGCAGTTGGATCTAACTCAATTTCTGTCAGTTCTACTTCTTGATAAATTTGTAAATCTGGAGTCATAGACTCTTTTTTCACTACCCAATTTCCCGGTATATTCTTTAGTTCTTCTCTTGGTTTTTGGTCTGGATAACTGTTGAGATGTTCTCTGGTTTCTAGAAATCTTTCTAGAGCGCCATTCTCTCCATAAACAACGCCAATGCTAGTCCGAAAATTTTGATATTGGAAAAACAATTCACAACCGAAAGGATTCCCTATTTTTAATTCTGTACACATCCAAATTTTTGCTTCTTCACTTAAAGATAATACCCTCATTGATTCTGATGCCGAATGAGTTACACCATCTGGTTGATTAGCAATTTCTTTCTCAATTTGCCATTGTTTTTCTTCCGTACTACCATCAGCATAAGTATAATTATTTTGCTGATTAATCACGGTTTTATCTTCATTATCCCAAAATTTCCTGATACCTTGAAAAGATTTTATAATACCATGTCCGGATAAGAGCGTGATGAAAAGACTTTTTTCCCTATCTCCTATCTTCCCCTCCACCGGAGGGGTTAGGGGTGGGTTGTCTCCTGCCTTCTATCTCCTGTCTTCCCCTCCCAGGAGGGGTTAGGGGTGGGTTGTCTCCTGTCTCCTGCCTAATTATTTATAACTGTTCAACCGGACATGATATAACTTCTAATTCTGGATAATATCTAGTCCAAATACCATACCAAGCTTTTCCTTCTGGAGAAATATCTCCGAATAAGTTAATCCAATTTTGTTCTTGTAGATTCATAGTTATGTATTCTCCAATTTATCTTTATTTTGTACTATTATAGATTTTCAATAATAAAAAATAAAATTAATTATCCCACAGAAATAATCAGTTATTTCCTGCTACTCCCTACCTCCCTCTTTTCTGGAGAAGTCTAATATCAAATCCGGATAATTACTATACCCAAGTCCGAAGCGACTGTAACGGAGTGAAAGGAAGCAATCTCCTCAACCCCTGAGATTGCTTCCCTTCGGTCGCAATGACAAGTATTCAACCGGATTCTATATAGCAATCCTATTTCAGTTGTAATATTTTGGTGGTAATTAGGAGTCAACCCACCCCTAACCCCACCCAAACCACCCCTAAACCCTCCCAGGAGGGGAGGGGAAGTCAGGAGTCAGGAGTCATAATTTGCTCATGTTTTCCGTCAATATTAACTATTCTAAAAATTTTCACAAATCATTTAGGATTGCTATATAACCTCATTATTCTCCCCATCTATACCACTTGCGAAAATTAGAACCATCACTAACTGCTAAACCTATTTGATGCTGACTTGATAACTCATCGTGACCTCCTTCATTAGCACCGATATAGTACATCCGAAAACTACCATCTGCCATCGGTACAACACAAGGAGTACCGATCGGCCCTGCATCCCAACGACCGGAACCTTTTGGAGCATGACTAAAAATAGACCCACCAACTTCTGAACCTGGTTGTTTTTCCCAGTTAACACCATCAGCAGAAATAGCTAAACCAATAGAATGATCTCCACTCTGGTTTACTCCTTCGTAAAACATCAAATACTGACCCTCTATTTTCAGGACGTGACGAGTACCAATACCTCCTTCATCAAAGCTTCCCGGTTCTCCTGGTCCTAAAATTTGACCGACTTTCTGCCACTGAAAACCATCTTCAGAAACCGCTAAACCTACTAAAAATACTCTTTCTGGGCTTAGGGTGTGGTAGTACATTTTCCAGGAAGATCCATCTTTAAGCACTTGTGGCCAACTACAAAATAAAGCATCAAATTCTCCTGGTTGACCAGGACTTAGGAATGCACCTCGGTGGGGACCTTCCAATCTCACCCAATTAATCCCATCGCGAGAAACTGCACAACCAGGGAGCATCTGAATACCTTTAGCTTGAAACTTTCCTACTTCTAGAACTTGGCGATCGCCACCCAAATACCACATCCAGTAAAGACCGTCACTAAAGTAGACATCACTGACCCCAACATGAGCAGAATCAAATCTATTTTCGTCTGGGTGAGGTTCCAATACAGCTCCCATTGTTAAGGGACCTTTTACTCTTTCCCATTTGATGCCATCAGAAGAAATCGCCAGACCACAACGACCTGTTGGTAAATTGATTTGGCGGTCAAAACTGGCATCGCGCCCATAATACCACATTTTCCAGGTGCCATCTGGAGTATGAAGTACGCGAGGTGAGGAAATGCGTTCGGAGTCCCACCAACCTTCAGCGCCAGGAGTAAGTACGAGACCCGGTTGATTAATTTGTGTTGATTTCATTTCAGACATTATTTGCGTTCCAATGATTTAATTAAGGGATGACCGTTATTAAGTAATTCCTTCAGTTTATCAGATGCTGTTGACTGTTGACGAACATGAGCATCTATAAATAGACCTATTGTTTCTGCCATTAGATAACGAATTTCATCTTCTGGTTTAGTTGCAGGAAAGTCGAAAAAAGGTCTAGCAGTTGTGGGGTCAAAAGGGTCAGAGATAGTAAAATGATTTGCCCCTTCTAACAATAATAAATAGCTATCATCTCTTCCCCCAGAAATTGCTTGAGCAAATGTTTGTTCAACAGGGATAGTAGCATCTTCAGGGAAACCATTATGAACATTCATCTTCGCAACCAAACCATCACAAGTACCACCTATTAAAAGTAGTGGTTGTGAGTCTGAGAGAGGCAAGATTTTTCCTGGTTCATGGCCAAGCATCACTGGAGCTACAGAAGTAGTTCCATAGACAAAAGCTGCTGCTACTTGAGGAAAAAATCTGGGGTCAGCATTTTCCATAGCTATCCGACCGCCAGCAGAATGGCCGCCCAAAATAATTTTTTCTAGGTCAAGCATACCAGCAAGAATTCCTTCTGAATTCAATCTCTCTAGTTCTGCAATAATGGTAGGTAGAGTGGAAGATGAAGAACCTTTACCATAATTATCTGGTTTCCATAATTGGTGATTAATACCTGGAGTCATGTTAACTTTGCCTGGGAAATTTTCTTCTACCCAGGAAAACGTCACTACTACCAGTCCGCGTTCAGATAGTTCGACTGCCAACCATTCATACATTTGAGGATGGCAGTTGAAGCCACTCAAAAAAATCACTACGGGAAACGGAGAGTGTTGAGAGTCAACTGGTATCATTTATTGGTTAATTTCCATTTCACCTTCTGAAATTTTTCCTGGGTAGAAAACTTTGAAGTGAATAGTATCGTATGGTGGTTGAGCGTTCTCAACTTTGGTTGCTCGGTAAAAGGCTCGAATGTTCATGTTACAATTGTTCACTGTTTTTCTACTATTTATGAAATGTTATTTTATCATAATGTCGCACTAGCGTGTCTAGGCTAAAATTGTGGGTAAAACCTAACCCCCCGACCCCCTTCCCTCGTAGGGAAGGGGGAGAAATACTCCCCTCTCCTTGCAGGAGAGGGGTTGGGGGAGAGGTCTCTCAAATTTACCCACTGAAATAGACGTGCTAGTAATCTCGGCTAATGCACCCTACGGGAAGCGATCGCTAATGGATCGTATTTATGAAGCCAGTCTTCAAACTCCTCATTACTTCTTAATCTCTCCTGAAGATATTGTTCGCCGTCAGGTTTGTATGCTCGGTTCCCCGAAAAAGCACTACGAGCTTGAATAATCTGTGTGCGTTCTATGCGACTTCCATCATAGAGGGCTAAAGCTGCTTCAAGGTTAGGAGCTTTTGCCAGGTACTCGGAGAGTTCGTAGCCATCTTCAAAAGCTGTACTTGCTCCCTGTCCAATAGATGGACTCATGGGATGAGCTGCATCTCCCAATAACGTTACCCTCCCCTTGCTCCAACTAGATAATGGTTCTCTATCCCATATCGGTCGTTCTACAATGATTTCTGCATCTGTTGCTTCTATAATTTCAGGCACAGGTGATGCCCACTCACCAAATTCTTTGAGCAGCAGAGATTTGACATCAGCAGCACTTCCTGAACCAGAATCATCTACACACAGCATTGTTGCTCCCCAAAATATATATCCTTCACCCACATCCATCAGCAAGATGGTCTTGGGTGTGGCTATCATTGTAGTCACTTCATTAGCACTAAGCAGTTCATGACTATACTTGAGAAGACCACGCCAAGACATTCTACCTAAATAGCGAGGTTCGCCATCACCAATTAGTATTTGTCTGACAGCAGATTTAACTCCATCTGCTCCTACTACTAAGTCTACCTCTACTGTTTTTTTGCCCTCAAATTCTACTGTCACACTGTTATGGTTTTGAGTGAAGCTAACGCAGCGATGATTCAGGTGAACTATATCTGGTGGAAGTGCTGCTGCCAGAATTTCCTGTAATTTAGACCAGCGGATACTCAACAAAGGTTGTCCGTATTTTTCCATCATAGTGATTTTTGTTTTCTGAATTATCTCACCACTATTTTTCCGCAAGTTTATGACTTTGAGTATGCTGCCTGCTTGTTTTAATTGTTCTACTATAGTTGGTTCTATCGCCTCTAGAGCTTTTAAACCGTTGGGGTTGAGGGATAAACCTGCCCCGACTGGGCGCAAATCTCTAGCTTTCTCATAGACATGCACATCAATACCTTGTTTTCTCAGAGCGATCGCTGTTGCTAAACCACCAATACCTCCACCGATAATGGCAACTTTCTCCACAACAGGTTTGGAAGTTTCTCTCATTTTGCTTGTTTCCTTTTTTTTGGCTATTTGTTATTAGACTTCAACTTTTTCTTTCCAAGGTTTCAGACGTGCTTCTGATTTTGGATCGTAATCATACATCCAATGTCGAAACTCTTCACGTTCCTGCTGTGACTGTTGGTTTGTTCTTTGAATAGGTTGATCTAAGTCTTTCTCACCCTCTCCTGTAAAAGCTTGAATCATTGCTGTACGATGAATGCGACGGTTGTCGTAGGCACTGAGAGCTGTTTGCAGGTCTGGAAAGTTACACAGACATTCGGCAATTTCATAAGCGTCTTCAAAAGTAGTATTTGCTCCTTGTCCTTCCAGTGGTGACATTGGATGAGCGGCATCTCCCAATAAAGTCACTCTACCATAACTCCATTGCTTTAATGGGGCTTTGTCACAGATTGGCCTTTCTAATATCCGTTCAGCATCGGTTGTTTCCATTAGTTTCCGCACTGGCTCGATCCAATCAGCAAACTCTTTGAGAACACGAGACTTAACCTCAGCAGCAGTTGTGGAAAGAGAGAAGTCTGACAATACCTTCCGAGCGCTCCAGTACATATTTCCCTCCCCTAAGTTAAGCAGGAATAATATACTTTTTTCTCCCCTCATAATGATCATTTCATTTGGTGGTAGTAGATCGTTGTTCTTGTTATAATTCATCACAGTATGCCAAGACATAGTGCCTAGATATCGAGGTTCCCCGTCACCAATCAATGTTTGTCTTACTCTAGAGTTTATCCCATCAGCTCCAATGAGCAGGTCTACTTCGACAGTTTTTTCATTCTCAAAGTGAATGATAACAGTGTTTTGATTTTGCTCAAAACTGACGCAACTATGATTCAAGTGAATCACTTCTGGTGGCAGTGCCGATGCTAAAATCTGTTGCAAATGCCACCACCAAATAGTTAATGTTGGTTGTCCGTATTTTGCCATCATCTTACTTTCGTTAGTCATGATGGTTTCTCCGGTGCTTGTTTTCACAGTCACTCTCTCTACTTGACAACCTGAACGTTTTAGTGTAGCTGCTATCTCTGGTTCAATGGCATCTAGACATCTCAAACCATTGGGCACTAAACCTAGACCACCTCCCACTGGACTAAATTCCCTGGCCTTTTCATAGACATGGGCATCAATACCTTGTTTTCTCAGAGCGATCGCTGTTGCTAGACCACCTGGACCCGCACCGATAATGGCAACTTTCTCAACTATAGGTTTAGAAGTTTCTTTCATTTTGCTTGTTTCCTTTTTTTTAGTATTTGTTGTTATATTACTACAGTTTCTTTCCAAGGTTTCAGACGCGACTCTGATTTTGGATCGTAATCATACACCCAATTTTGAAACTCTTGAAAATCCTGCGGTGACTTTTGCTTGGTTTGTTGACTCGGTTGAGAGAACTGAAGTTTATCACCTTTAGCACTACGGGTTTGAATAATTGCTGTGCGCTGAATGCGACGTTTGTCGTAGGTATTGAGAGCAGTTTCTAGGTCGGGAAAATTGGCCAGACACTCAGCAAGTTCATAAGCATCTTCAAAAGTGGTATTAGTACCTTGCCCTGATGATGGTGGCATCAGATGAGCAGCATCTCCCAATAGAGTCACCCTACCATAACTCCATTGCTTTAATGGTAGTCTCTGGCAGATCGGAGTTTCTAAGATGCGTTCAGCATTGGTTGCTTCGATCACTTTCTGTACTAATTCGTTCCAATTAGCATATTCTTTGACAACACGAGACTTTGTTTCAGCAGGAGTGGTGGAAAAAGATGCTTCTGATAATACCTTCTGAGCAATCCAGTTCATATTTCCCTCCCCTAAATTGAAGATAAATAATAGACTGTCTTCTCCCTTCATTATAATGGCTTCATCAGGTGGCAGTAGCTCCTCTTTATAGTCAAGAACAGCACGCCAAGACATACTACCAAGATATTGAGGTTCCCCATCACCAATCAATTTTTGTCTGACTACAGAATTTGCACCATCTGCTCCAATGAGTAGATCGGCTTGGGCAGTTTTTCCATTTTCAAAATAGGTAACAACATTGTTTTCATTTTGTTCAAAGTCAATGCAACGATGATTCAGATGAATAACGTTTGGTGGGAGAAATGATGCCAGAATCTGTTGCAACCGCCACCACCAAATAGTTAATGTTGGTTGTCCGTATTTAGCCATCATGCTAATTTCGCTAGTTCTAATTGTTTCTCCACTGATTGTTTTCAAGGTAGTTTTCTGGAGTTGACAACCTGAATTTTTTAGAGTATTCAATATGTCTGTTTGAATAGCATCCAGGCATTTTAGACCATTAGGCATTAAACCTAAACCTGCTCCCACTGGACGAAATTCCTTGGCTTTTTCATAGACATGGGCATCAATACCTTGTTTTCTCAGAGCGATCGCTGTTGCTAGACCACCAGGACCCGCACCGATAATGGCAACTTTTTCCACAACAGGTTTGGAAGTTTCTCTCATTTTGCTTGTTTCCTTTATATTGGTATTTGTTATTATACTACTACTGTTTCTTTCCAAGGTTTCAGACGTGAATCTGATTTTGGCTCGTAATCAAATAACCAACGTTCAAACTCTGCAAAATTTTGCTCTGAGTGTTTGTTTTGCTCCTGGATACTTTGATAAGCAAGTTTTTCCATCTTCTCACTATAGTTTTGAATAACTACTGTACGTTGAATACGACGCTTGTCATAGTTAGTAAGTGCAGTTTGTAAATCTGGGAAATTGTACAAACATTCAGCAAGTTCATAAGCGTCTTCAAAAGTTGTATTAGCTCCTTGACCTCCTCCTGGTGACATCCCATGAACGGCATCTCCCAATAACGTCACTCTACCATAACTCCATTGCTTCAATGGCAGTCTTTGGCAAATTGGTGCTTCTAATATGCTTTCAGCATCTGTTTCTGCTATCATTTCTAGTATTGGTTTCATCCAATTAGAAAATTCTTTGAGAACCCGATATTTTATTTCAGCAGCACTAGGAGAGACAAAAGATTCTGGAAATAGTTTGCCAGCAGACCAGTTCATCTTTCCTTCACCCAGAGGATACAAAATCATTGCAGTTTTTTCTCCTCTAATTATTAGACCTTCATCTGGTAACAATAGTTCATCTCTATAGTCAACAATAGCACGCCAACACATACTACCAGAATAAGTAGGTTGCCCATCACCTATTAATATTTCTCTGACTCTAGAATTTATGCCATCAGCTCCAATAAGTAGGTCTACTTCAACAGTTTTTCCCTTTTCAAATTTTGCAGTAACAGTATTTTCATTTTGCTCAAAACTGACGCAACGATGATTCAAGTGAATGACTTCTGATGGTAGTTCTGATGCTAGAATATGTTGTAAATGCCACCACCAAATAGCAAATGTTAGCTCTTTATCCTTTGAATTCATGGGAGTTTTGGTCGTCCAGATTATTTCTCCAGTGCTTGTTTTCAAAGTTGTTCTCTGCACTTGAAAACCCAAACGTCTTAGTTTATCTACTAAACCAGGTTGAATTGCATCAAGACATCTCAAACCATTTGGTTTTAAAGATACACCTGCTCCCACAGGACAAAATTCCCTAGCCTTCTCATAGACATGAACATCAATACCTTGTTTTCTCAGAGCGATCGCTGTAGCTAAACCACCAATACCTCCACCGATAATGGCGACTTTCTCCACAACAGGTTGGGAAATTTCTCTCATTTTGCCTGTTTCCTTTTTCTTGCTATTTGTTTTTATACTACTGCTGTTTCTTTCCAAGGTTTCAGACGCGACTCTGATTTTGGATCGTAATCATACAGCCAATCTTGAAACTCTTCCTCTTCAAACAACTGCTGTGACTGTTGATTTGTTTGTTGATTAGGTTGATAATAGCGTTTTTCACCCTCCGCACTACGGGTTTGAATAACTTCTGTACGTTGAATACGACGTTTTTCGTAGTTGGTAAGTGCAGTCTGTAAATCTGGAAAATTGTACAAACATTCAGCAAGTTCGTAAGCGTCTTCAAAAGTAGTATTAGTTCCTTGCCCTACTGATGGTGCCATTGGATGAGCTGCATCTCCCAATAACGTCACCCTACCATAACTCCATTGCTTCAATGGTAGTCTGTCACATATCGGTCCTTCTAATATCCGTTCAGGCTCTGTCTGTGCTATCAGTTCTCTTACTGGTTCCATCCAATTAGCAAATTCTCTCAGGACGCGAGACTTGGCTTGAGCAAAAGTAGAAGAAAGGGTAGAGTCTGGCAATAGCTTCCGAGCGCCCCAGTACATATCTCCCTCCCCTAAGTTCAGCAGGAATAATATGGTTTTTTCTCCCCTCATAACGATGACTTCATTTGGTGGTAGTAACTCATCTTGATAATTGACAACAGCTCGCCAAGACATACTACCCAAATATCGAGGTTGACCATCACCTATCAATATTTCTCTAACTCTAGAGTTTACCCCATCAGCTCCAATTAGCAAATCTGACTCAACAGTTTTTCCATTCTCAAATTTGGTGATGACGCTGTTTTTATTTTGTTCAAAATCAATGCAACGATGATTCAGATGGATTACTTCTGCTGGTAGCTCTGATGCTAAAATCTGTTGCAAATGCCACCACCAAATAGTTAATGTTAGTTGTCCGTATTTTTCCATCATCGTACTTTCGTTAGTCCTAATTGTTTCTCCAGCGCTTGTTTTTAAAGTGACTCTCTGTACTTGACAACCAGAACGTTTTAGTGTATCTACTATACCAGGTTTAATCGCATCTAGGCATCTCAAACCATTAGGATGCAAACCTACACCTGCTCCTATTGGACGAAATTCCCTGGCCTTCTCATAGACATGGGCATCAATACCTTGTTTTCTCAGAGCGATCGCTGTTGCTAGACCACCAGGACCAGCACCAACAATGGCAACCTTTTCCACAACTGGTTTAGAAGTTTCTCTCATTTTGCTTGTTTCCTTCTTTTTGCTAAACAAAAAACTAAAAAATAGTCTACTATACAACAAATATATTCTTAAAAATATTTTCTTAAATTATCGTAATATTCTTGTTTCTTATTTTGTTTATGTTATGATACTGAAAGAAAAAACAAACTGCTTATGAGATAGCAAAAAGCAAGTTTCAAGCAGCAAGTTACTTCCAAGGAAGTTATATTAATGAGTTTACCTATTCAGGTTTCACCAGCGACGAATGATCTAACCTTGTCCCAAAGTCAGACGTTGGCAGAAGTGGTGAAAGTAAAAATCCCGAAATCTGAGGTAGTCCCCAAACTAGATGTCTATTTTCTCGCCGATACAACCGGTAGCATGAGGACTGCGATCGCTTCAGTCAAGAGCGGCATCATGGACATCCTAACCCGAATCCAGTCCCTAGGATCTGATGTCTGGTTCGGGGTTGGCGACTACAAGGACTTTCCGGCTCCGGTTGCCGATGAGCATCCCTACGCCTTCAAGCACCAGTGTAGCTTGAGCGCCGATATCACCGCCGTCACAGCGGCGATCAATGCCTGGACGACCACTGGCGGTAAAGATACTCCTGAAGCTCAATTCTATGGGCTAGATCAGGTGGCCGAATCACCTGGTGGCCAGATTGGTTGGCGTGCCGATGCCAAGCGTATTATTGTCTGGTTTGGTGATGCCGCCGGTCACGACGCAGTATGCAAGGAAATCACCAACCTATCCTACGACATCACGGAGGCATCGGTCACTGCTAAGTTGGTTGCAGAGAAGATTAAGGTGCTGGCACTGTCCATGAGCACCAACTATCGTGCCCCGGCAGGGCTAGACGACGATCCCAAAACGAGAGCAACCGCGTATAAATCTAAGTGCGGAGAGCCTGGCGGAACCCCCGGACAAGGCACCAGGATAGCCAATGCCACCGGTGGCAAACCGATCCAAGGTGTCGATGAAGATACGGTTGTTCAGCAGATCGAGACTGAGTTGATGGCACAGATCGCTGAGATCGGGAACGTGCGCTTGGTAGCAAGCGGTGCCACAAAACCTTTTGTGCAAGCGATTGCACCTGTCACGGGTTACAGTTCCCTCAGCAGAGACCAAGACCATGAACTTGCCTTTGATGTCTCCTGGGTTGGCACTGTGTCCGGTACCAGTGAGCCCCAGGTCTTCAACGGCTCTCTCGATGTCATCGCCGATGGAGAAGTCGTTGGCGGTAAGACAGTCAAAATTACAGTACCATTTTCCGCTCCACCACTACCCCCAATTTATCCCGAGGAGGATGTTCCCATGATACGCCCAGACAATGTTTCCGGTACCTGGATGTTTATTCACCAAGTGACTGGCACTTATATGCAAGCTATAGGTTACAATCCCAATGTCAATGATTATGTGCATCTCTGGAACCAAGATCCTCCTAATACTAACGCAGGGTACCAAGGACACCTGTGGGTTCTGTCCAAGCAGAGTGATGGAACTTACCGCATCCAAAACTGGGAGAAAGATGTCACCTTTAAGGAGCAATTGTATCTCCAAGCACCGCCAAAACCTGGGGTTGATAAGATTGTAACTTTGCAACGCCTCAGCCAAAGTGAGTTGCAGTCTTGGATATTGGTTCCAGTCAGTGGCGACCCCGATACTTATGCTATCCAACCAAAGGCATTCCCCGAATATGCCATAGGTACTTCTACCAATGCTTTGACCAATGGCATAGCACTGGTAACCAACCGCACCTGGGGAAGACCAACTTTCCATCAATATTGGCGACTGAGCAAGGATTACACTGGGGGAAATTAACTTCCCTGGCGGGAAGTCCCGCGCTCTCCATCCCCCCTAACCCCCCTTGGAAAGGGGGGAGGGGAGCGTCGGGATGAAAGCCAGGGCCAGGATTCGGATACCTTCATAAGCTAAACGTTCATAAGCCGTTGACAAGCTAGAAGGATTTTGTTATTATAAGGCTCAACACAGGGGGAGGACATCACC
>JAAUYL010008288.1_pt1 | contig 21150 bp, 22 predicted proteins | sample 7278011 | NCBI WGS metagenome assembly JAAUYL01 (sample SAMN14350225, study PRJNA611818) | marine sediment metagenome | isolation source: surface marine sediment (1.8m) | place: French Polynesia: Moorea | collected 2018-08
AAAACAACGCGAGCCTCGACGCCATCCAATAGAAGGGAGGGGGAAACTGAGTGCTTTCTAATTCGACGGCAGCGACGGTGGTGATTACAATCAATAAATGTATCAAATTTTTGGTCGATCAACTTTTTCGAAAATATTACAGGATGCGCATTATATATTCCACTGCCATATTCTTGGGCCTTGTCTCTGAAGCTTTCCTGGCATGCTTGACAGTTGCAATTTCTAAAAGATATGTTTGAAAAAAAATCACCCTAGCAAAATCAAATCTTACCAATGTTGGAATAGGAGTTGGTTATTTTGGCATAACCTTTGTAACTCGTCCTTGTTTCGCAGTTGTCAGCGTTGGCAACGTTCCTGTCGTCAGCATTGTCAGAGAGAATGTAATTGTAACCGCAATCACTGTAGGAGTGAGAATGTCCACTGTCTTCGTGGCCATGTCCGGGATCATTGATGTCATGACTAATCAATTCAATCTTGAGCATATTTTGTTGAAGCATTTGTGATATAATTTGCTTACGTATGTTCCTGCAAAGCATCATCCTGTAAAGTCAAAATGGTTTCGGCAGTACCACCCCTCAAGAAACGTCCGCTGCCGGAATTCAAATCCGGAGTTTTGAAACCAAAAAATGGAGAGTCATTCACGGTGATTTCTGATCCATCACAGCGTTGCCATCCTATGTTTAATGTCAATTAAAAACAGAAGCAAGGAATTTTCAGAAAATATTTCTACCATTCGGTAAGGTTTCCACAGCGGTTTCTTCTTGCTCTGGAGCTTTATGGATCCAGGCTATGATGGAGCCAACTGGAGGCAAAAGAGTATCTTTAATTGATACTGTCAGATTGTTAGCCTTGACAATTTCATCAGAATTTTCCACGATTTTCTTTAGGTTGTCGCCAATGCTGTCAACATTTTCTTGAGTCAAAGAGGTCACGTTGGTCACCTCAGCCTTGATCAAATCGACATCAATCTTGTTCTCAATGATGTCTTCACTGTTCACTTTAATGTTCTCCTCTAAAAGACAAAAGTAAGTACTTACCATTAGAATGTTTACGAATCAGAAGCTTGTAATATTTTACCAATCACTGACAAATCGCAAGGACAATCCTCTTGAAACTTGGTCGGTAATGTTAGTCCTAAATGCTCTTTGAGTTCTTTGATTTCTTGTTTCAGCAGAGCGATTTCTTGCTGCAACAAAGCTTCCTCAGCCAAGGAAGTTTTCAGGGCAATCAAAAAGAAAAATATTCCCAAGATTTGCATCCTAAAGTCAAAATTAAAAGGACGTCAGCTTATCAGTAAATGCAACATAAAGGTCATCGGAATATTTTTTTCAAAAGTAGTAATTGCAGTACAAATCTCGCCCAATAAATCAGAGGAAGAAAATAACGACGCTAATGTTCGATCAATTATTGTGCCTGGTGGTATCAAAATAACTATTCCAAGATAATTTATGTTTCAGACGACTTCTGTTTTCCATTCTTTTCTTTCTTTCCTTCTTGTGCCGATATTAAAACGACTATTATTTTCTTGGTCAGCCTTTTGCCAGCAGTTCACAATATTTCATGATTATGTACGGTTTATTATCTAAGTAAAGTGTGTCGATATCTGGTGTCAAAAACCAGATTTTTTGACTACATCAAAAAACAAACGAACGAGAGTCGACCAGGCACGATCTGAACTCTTTTTCTGCTGCTTCTGGTGGAACTTTGCATTGTCTGTATCTGGTATAGAAGTAAATAGAAGTAGCTGTTGAATTCTGATAAAACAGCAATGCCCCTTCTCCTGAAATATATTTATTTGGTAGTGGCGGTGGTCTGCATCTGGTCCAATCCTCTATACTTCATGCTTGCCTTCTGGAATTGAAATTGAAAACGTATCTGTCTACATTTATTTAAAAAAAGTTTGTGAGCAAGCATTAAAAGACCAGACCTAGCTCCTCTCTGTGCTTTAAAATCAGGCAGATATTTTTACTTGAAACAAAGGAAATAATCGTGGAAAATCTTTTTTAGAAAAACATCACGAGTCGGCAATTTCCGCCCATTTTACCGGCAATTTGGACGGAAAATTATCTTTTGCAAACCGTGATCTGCTCCATTAAAACCCCTTTGTCTCTGACATGATACAATTTCAAAAGAAAAAAAAAACAAGAAGAGAAGAAATAGCCTGGGAATCTCCAAGTAAAATTAGGCCTGTACGTGATGCATTTTGCAAGAAAAAAGGCATGTTTCGCGAAATTTTCTTGGTTAATCCAAAACCAGCGGTTGGATCGTATGGTTGTCAATGTCACTGTCGTAGTGGCAGATGATTGCAAATAACTCGACGATTCCCCTTTTAAATGCATAATACATGCTAATGGTGAATGAACTTTAAATCAATACCCCCACTACTAGTATATCTTATTATTAGATATAACGGTCGCTTATACTTTTACATCTGTCACCAGAAAAAAGTATTGGAGTTTTTCGTTAAATACACACACACTTACGTTACAACACGTTTTTCGGAACATCTGCTGCTCGTAAGTTCCGAACGGTCTTTCGCGGAGCCATTTGCCGTTGAGGAGGCACTGTGCCAGATGCGAAACTGTGCGCCACATGTGATCTCTAGGAGCTCTCCAACTCAAACCTGATTATGTTACGTCGTCACAGAGTTGCCAGACATTCAACTCAGAAAAACTGCCAGAAAGAGCCAAAATCAAAGAGCTCTTGCGTATCCATTAATCTGGCGCTTTTGGTGGTCGTTTGGCTCTTTTTAAAAGACCCTAAAAGCCGCATATGGCAGCCCTGTAGGATAAAACGCACACAACTGCAAAAGTTCGTTCGGGTAAAACGAAGCCCAAGGGGGGTGCGTACGTCTGTTCGTTGCTTTTACTGTCGAGGCCATACTTTTGTGATGTATTGTAAATACATAGAGTACAGTATAGCGGATAGAAAATGCAGCAGCTGCGAAATACGGTACGCCATTCCGTCCGTTCGTGAAACGTAACGTTGCTGCTTGTGCTTGCACGTTAGAGAGTAGAGAGACCTCAGCCTGTTCTTCATTCAGCTGGCGGCTGTTTCATTTTTCAGACACATGCTGCAGCACAGTCTCGTCACAGCCGTTGCTCAACGAACAACGAAAGGAAAGAAGGAACGCCACCATGTGCTCACCTACTCCCAAAAACGAAAAGACCTCGGCGACCTCGAACTCGAGGCCGGAGGCCGTCGAGCCTGACAGCACCTCCTCCTCCTCTTCATCTTGCTGTCACATGCCCCTCAACAGGGTGGCCAAAGCAATCTTCTCATCATCAAAGAAAACCAAGGCCCAAAAGGTCAACAGCCTCGCGACAGCAGCAGCAGAGGCCTCGGCCATCGTGGTCACCGACAACAACGAGAACCTGCCGCCCGAGGGTATAGCCCGTGGGCGTATCAGCAAGAAGAAGTACACCGTGAACAAGAAGAGGACGGCCAAGCAATCCTTCGACCGGCTCAAGAAACACGTGCCAACATTGACCGGAAAGGAGGATGTTAGTCAACTGGACGTGCTCCTTGAGGCCATCCAGTACATCCATGCATTGAAGTCGGACCTCGGCCAAGACACCGGAAGTTCGACAGCAGCAACGGAGGCCGCTCTGCAAGCCCAATTGGCGCAGCTACGAAAAGAAACGGGGGTGTAGATTGATTTCTAAGAACCTCCAAGTTGCTGTGATAAATGCCAATCCTAAACATAGTCCTGATTCCTGAAGACATTGCAATATATTGTACCCACTACGGTTGGAGAATCTCCTGTGTATCATAAATCTGTCTACGTAAGCAAGCAAAAACTTTGCATGTTCAGTGCAACCATCGGTCAGTGATCGAAATATTCTATTCAATCAATACCCTTCGTCACATGATTTTTCTGCATGAAATTTGAAATAAAAAGCTATGCGTGTATCTTAAAAGTCCCTTGAAAGCATGTTTTATTATTGGTGTGTGACCAATTCGATTTAATATTTGGAAAGGAAAGCTAGCTATACCACAGTCGACATAGTACAGGTGTTAGTTTTTCCGTTGGGGGAATTACTAAAGCACGTGTGTCCTTAGAAAAGAATGGGAAAACAAGGAAAAAACACACATGTCTTCGACAAAAATAACGAACATGGCAAATGGGTTGCAGCTGAGACATTTCCTTTGCAAAAAAGCATGCGCACAGGTTTTCTATGTCACAACTGGAAAGTTTTTAAAAAGCTTTCTCGTCCCCCGAGTCCAACGGTCTTTTTGATCGATTCCATCTAAATACCAAACTGTACTACATACTGATCCACATGTGTGTATATAATGCAAGTTGCAGGTGTGAGATTTTGGTTTTTCGCAGACGCCCCCCCCCCCCCCCCCATGCCGGGGTGGGCGCAGATGCTGCCATCTAGCGGATTTCAGCGGCACAATGTCTGCTGGTGTTGTTCTAACCATTAAAACAATACATAGTTTTTTTAAGGTGGTTCCTCTAGCGACTGTGGCCATAAACTTTTGCCTCTCTCTCTCGCTCACAAGGCGCATCATTAAACCAATTTTTTCGTGCGTAGAAAACAACTGTGCACCTCTCACACCACACGTGCTCACAACTCACATGCGGACGGTAATGTAACTGCGACCAAACCAAATGTGGTGGATCGAGTTTGATGTTGACACTGGAAAGATACCAGCTGGCTTGGAATGCTTTCCTTTCTCTCCAAGACGAGTAAAAATGGGGAGATTAGATTTGTGTCAACTGACGGGTCGTTATTTGCTGGCAGATGTAAAAAATGAATTCGACCAATTGGAACATTGGTATATAAACATGCTAAATGTGTACTCGTATTTAGATCTATATGTATGAAAGTTTTGAAAGACATGTGCGAGCAAGCGAGTGTTTTACCCTCAAACAACTGTCATTTTTGGCAATAACACCAGTCGTTGACACTATTTTTCATCTGCACATTTTGTCCCCAACCAGAAGAGGGATCATAATCAAATTAAAAATAAATTGCCCCGCAGGATTGACAGTGCCAATTTTGACCCATTGTTTGACAAAAATAATGGCCGAAAGGTGAGCTGAAAAAAGTTTTAAAATAAAAACCTCTGATTATCTACAGGGTGGAGTTGACGTTGATGTCATTTCGTCAGCAGGCTGATGGACAAATTTGACACCCCCAGCCTCAAGAAAAAAAGAGTTGCCGAAAAAATCCCAAAGGCCACAACGTGTTATTTTTAAACCATAGATCTTTAATTATACCCACAAGGGTTAGTTATTTTTATTTATTTATTTATTTTTGACCGAGGAAACCTCAAACGCGCCATAAAATTCGAAAACTCGACAATTGGACTGATTGGCAGGTTTTTCTCGCCCTCGGGTGAAGAGCCATAATTTTACACTGGTAATATTATTAGCAATCAATTTCGTGGCGCCACGCAGAATATAATTGCCCTGCGGAAAATTCACCACAAATATTTATAGAAAAATATCTAATATCTATTACTTATTTCTTGACCAAATGTTGTCCACGGTCTTCTTTTTCCGACTTTTCAATAGGGAACATTCGCATATTTTTGCGGTTTTCTCCGTAAAACAAAGAGCAAAATAGGCCTGCTGTCAGTTCTTTTTTGTTCTTCCCAAAAATGTACACATATAAATCGTTCACTTAACGAACATATTGTTGTGGTTTCGCCACTTCCTCAACTGTGTATTTTTTTGCATTTTCAAGTTTAAAGCAAATCTCTGTCAGTCAGGGTCTCTTGATTTTAAAAACTGCAAAATTCTATCGAGACCAATTTAATCAAGACCACCTACAATTTTTTAGTGTTTCTTGCTCAGCCGGAATTTTAGGAAAACCTTTTCAGAATTTCTCTCGTAAAATACCCACATGGTTCTTTTGATGTCAAATGTCACACATCACGCAATTTAATGGGACTTAATCTTGGAAAAAGACCACACAAAATGCCATTGTTGGTCGAATATTTACTTGGAAAATCAAAGAATAGATATTTCTTTCTTTGGCCAAGATGCTGCTCTTTTATGGACGTTGGCACAAAAATCTCCGTCAAGGTGATAATTTTGTAGATTTTTTCGGGAACATCTGATTGCCTGGCGGGCAAACACCTGCAAGATTCTCTACTTTGGAAACTGAAAAAACGGTTGCTAAAGCTAAAAAAGTATAAGAATATACTGAAAGGTTACAGATATTTTGCATGCTCGGTGATCTGTCTAATTTCATTGTTTCGCACAGCCTCAAGCCTTTGAAAGACTCTTTGCAGCAGGCACAGCGCCTGTTGGCCAAATTTGTTTATGAACTAAACAGAGCACGATCGTCATAGAGAAGCGAAGATAGTTTCCTCTCCGAAAATGAAAACCGAGCTCTTTGATTCTTTGAAAATCCCGATGCGTTGTGATGTGAAAAAAAGAAAGAGTCCGAGAGATTATAAAGCTCACCAGATATCAACTTTTCAGGGCGCTGACAAGACCTCATGAATTATCTTGCTTTGTCAGAGATTCTACTAAGATGGATCTCTCGGCATCACTAGCGCGCGAAACTCTGCGCAATTTGATGCGGGATCGTCGTCAGATTACACGATATACTTGACTCTTTTGCGCAACTGAAAAACTCCGCAGCCTGCTACTGGGTCTGGACAAAGTCTGGATAGAAAAGAGCAGAGAATAATCTGTCCTCTGCGTGCTGTTCCATATACTAATCATACAGTTCAAAAAGACACAGCAGCAGCAGAACAACGTGTGTTGTAAATGCAGGCATAAGCCTGCCTCTCGTCCCTTCCCTTCTCTTCTCCCCCAAAGCTGGGGTTTCTGGCTAACTTTAAAAAAATAGCAGAGCAGCTCTGCTGGTATTATTCGCGCCAGATCCATAGCAAAGCTCATGCGGCGTCTGGCTTAGATTCGAGTTGCCAATATCAAAAGCAAGCAATATAATTTTGCGAAAAATCAAATATTGGTGTACGATTTCACAGAAAAATCTATCCGGATTATGATCATAATCATAATTTAAAGGTAGAGATGGTTGCAGATCGCGATTCTGTAAAAAATGTAACAGCGCAATATTTGCGGTAGTCGTAACGCAACCTTTCAGCGTCCGGAAAAAATAGCTGTAAAACACATTTTGCGTTAAAAAGAAGACCAGCCTTTTGGGCGAAGGGTGCACCAAGACTCTGATGGAATAGGACCAGGTCCGGATTCATCTCGATCTATCCTAGTCCAAAATGATTCACAATCCGGATTTGTTTTCCTTTTTTTTAAATTCCCCAAAGTAACTGTTGACTCTTGACTGCTGATTGACAGGGACAAAAAGAAGGAAAAAAGTTACGCAAACTGCCTTCGTCAATAATCCGTCACGGAGGAGACGGGAGAGAGGTAAAGTCAGTCCTAACAGGATTTTCGGTTGTGTGTGCGACACTTGGCAGACTTCAAAGGCACTGACGTAAATAAGTCGGCTCTGCAATAAGCCACATCTTAGTTTTCTCATAATCCAATCCAATTAATTGTGGCTTTTCCAAAACCAACATCGCATCTTGGCGCTCTTGAAGTTGAAGAGTGGCAATTTCACACTTTGAAGTGGATGTGTTCTCATATATTTCCACGATTATCCTTTTGTCTCCTGGAAGCGCTAACATGAACCGGTCCTTTTAAAACAGGGGAAAAGAAACTAGCTCTCGTACAAACAATCTTGTAGAATTTCATCATCCATCACTGGTTGCTGCATGAATGAGCTCTCGGGCTTTGCCAAGCAAGCTTCTTCCTCCTTGCTCCGGCGCGGCTGCTCCTCATCTATTATTTTGGAAAGGTAAAGCAAAACTTTGCGCGCCAACGTTGGAGGAGTGAAAAAGCGAATAGGTAGCAGACCAAAAAAAGTTTTCCGCCTGATTCTTCTCTGTCATGTGTGTTGTCTTCTCGTTCCTTCTTCATTCCTCATATATTCTGTTAAGAATTTATATCAAGAACAACTAAGAGCTCGTCGAGAAACTTTTTGTTCTGAAGACATCATGACTGCTCAGCTCTCTTTTGGATAGGGGAAAAGGGGGTTACATTGTCTAACCACGACAAGGATAGATATGATACTGCAACACAATTCTTTGAATGGTGCTTGTGCTGCAATTTATCTATTCCCTTTCCAGCCTCGGACTCCGAGGTCATTCTGACCTCATCTCCGTCCTCCATTGCCTTTAGATTCTATTGTGATCTCCTCCTTGATGGCCTCAAAAATTGGTTTCGATTGGACGCGGCCGCGCGGTAGCCAATGCCAATGGCAAGTAAATGTTTTCGAGGTTGCCGCAGATGAGGATGGTCTTAATGAGACTGGGAGGGGAGAGGAGACCACCGACCAAGAGCTGGAGTCTTGGCGGTCGCACAGTCGGGCTCGGACAAGCCGGAAATATTATGCACTCTTCCATTGAGACAAGAGTTCTTGTTTCAACATTTATCCCGCTCGGTTTGTTTGTCTGTGCTGGTCTTTTCTTGCCTCGGACGGGATTTGGCAAGCCTTCAAGAAAACTGTACTTGGCTGCCATGGGTGCTTACATACTTCTCTCCTTCTCTAGCAGCAGTCAGTTTCCATCTTTAAGTAAGTATAACACTGCCCAAAAAGAAAAACCACAACAAATAACAGAACCTTGCCAAAGTTTGACCCTGTTTTTTCCGCATTCTTCAGCCAGGCTTTTTTATTTCTGTCGCATCACACAGCAACAAAACATCTGACTGGTCGAGTCCATAGCAATCTAGGCATTTGTCCAGGTCCAGGAGGAAGGAGGAATCAAATCAATCCTCTCGTGCGAAGGAAACAATAAAAACCCTTTTTCCCAAGCCCAGGTCTAGATGATATCACTCCCTTTTGTCCTTCGTTCGTCGGTCGGTATTAAAAGAAATTCTCATCAAGCTTCTTTTCGCCGTGATTGTGATTAGTAGGGAGGAGGATGAAGGCAAGGATTAGCGCCCTCTCAAAAAAAGTAGTCTACCGCCACAACAACTATTAAGAAAAGGAAAGAAATGCGCAGGCTTGCAAAAAATATGCAAATGTAAATATGACACTAGCAATTTTCTAGCAAAACAAAAATACAAGATGCTATAGCTCATACAGTGCCTATTCTTGGAGCATAATCTAAAAGAGTGCGAGTGCTTTTGACGTTTGTGTACTGCAGACCGCAATATATTTATTTGAAGAAGATGACCGCACGAACTTTATTGGATTGCTTTTTTCCTTCATGCTCTTTAATTTTATTGCACTGTCAAAACCAGAAGAAGTCGAGCAACAATTTGCTTTCTTAGTGAGGGGAGCATATTTCTTCTTTATTTCAAGACAGGAAACAGCGACACACTTTTTACGCATTGCGTCGATGTGGTGTTGCGTGAAATTTCGCGTTTCCGGTAGGCCAACCTCAAGAAAGAAAATATTGAAACTCCCCTCATTTTATCCTTGGTTATGCACCAAAGTCCACAAGAAGGGAACCAGGCCCAAGAGACTTCTTTTCTTTATCTTCCTTTTATTCCTTTTGCCTGTTTGTCGCTACTACTACGAGTAGTGGCTGTGGCTCGCTTTACGACCAAAGTTTTTATCTTCCACCAGGCGATTCGATGTGCACTATTCTCGTTCTCATCTGTATTTTCCAGCCTTTGAAAAACCTCAGAAGCCCCCAATATTTGGGAAATCTAGTGAAAAAAAGGAAGAGTAATGGTCTTGCAGCAGCAATTATAGACTATAACTTAGTGCTTTCCTTTTCTTGGTAAGTAGTTCTTTAGTTAGGATGGTCTGTGTACCCAAAAGCCTTTGAGGATATTGTAGAGATGAGATAAGGGCTTGAGCCGTTCGATTCGAGTGCACCGCTAATGGCAATGGTGGTCGTATTTTGCTTAAAATACTCGTACGTAGAGCGTAACATCAATTGGAATCCCGCCTCACTCCCGCCTCCTACCACGCCCTCCCATTGCCATATTTTACAACGCTTCCACCCCTTTTTCTCGCTCGTTCTAGCTCCGCTCGGTCGAGGAGAGATTTATCTTCAAGGTCCCATTTCCACATTTCCATCCGCTTTCCTTATTTTTGGGCATACTTCAATATACTTACTTTCATATTTGGTGATCATGTTTTTATGCACGGCGATCTCAAGAAGACCCAACTTAATTGGTCTTGGTCTCAGTGCGCGATTTGATGCGGAAACGTCTGAGTATTAATCTGCTTTCAAAATAGGAAACGAGACGGGATTGCTTGCTTGCTTGCCTCGAGAAACGGCGCGAGCGAGTGCACAAAAGTTTCTTCTTTTTCGCCGACCACGACTGCTGCATTGGCAACCCGAACTGCAACGAGTTTGCTTCATACTTTGTGTAGTGATTGTAGGCACGAGATAGAAATTGATACGGGACGAAAACAATTTCAAAAATCTCTTACCCACCCAAAAGCAAAGTTTTCTCATAGAGAGACATATACTGTAGAGCATAGATACATGACTATGCATTCATTTTCAGAGGAGGAGAAGGAGGAACGGAAGGCTATATGAAAGAACGCGCAAATGCTCACACGCGCGCCTTTTTAAATTGAATGCTGAGCCAAGCAAAAAAAAGCGAGATAGACCCAACAAAAACAATTTAAAATTGAACCAAATTCCAGCCTGATCCTGTTCAGTATATGTGGACACTTTTTTAACCGTGAAAGCAAAGTTTCGGGCGCTTTTTTGCCATGTTTGGTGATATACGGGAAACGCCTCCAAAACGGACATAGGCAGGGTGGTGCGTACGAGTAGCTTTTGAATTTTGGCCCGATTTCATGTAAAAATACTACCTTTTGATTCATTCGTATATTTTATATTTCAATGGCATAGATGGACACGAGGGTTTATGCTCAGCTTTAAAGTTTCCAGTGAAATACTAAACCACTTTAAATGCAGGAACCCGGTACACAAAGGGCTATTTTCCTTCCGCTTCAGAATAAAAAATGTCTATTTCAGGCTCTTCCTTCGAGTATTTGGACTTTTTCTTCTTATGATAACTTTTTTTGGCTTTGAAATTGTTGTTGTATAACGCTATAGTACGACTATTTATAAGCAAGTATTTGCAACTTTTTCTCTGCAACCCCCCTAAGGACTGAGATATTGCGTTACCCAAGCAACCGTAGGTGGAGACGGCATGTGTATTTTAATTCAATCTGACAATTAAACTCGTGTGTTTTCTTAAGAAGTCTGGGAAGCCATAAAACCACATAAAAAAGCTGGGGGAATTTATGTTACTGTAGGCCCATTTTGCAAGAAAACTGCAATTTGGGGGTCGCCGCCTAAGACCGACACAAAAAAAAATAAGAAAACGTTACGATACGATACGATACGACCCACGAAAAAGAGTGAAACAGCGCAAGCTCCAAGAATATTAATAACTGTTTTGCGAGGCCGTTGGTTCTCTATTTTTATGTATTACAAAACGAAGCGCGCTAGCTCTACTCGTACATTGCGAGGCCGCTCGCGACAAGAAAGGACCTAACTTTGGAGCAGGCAGTAGTTAGTCAGTGGTGGGCTCCAAAGCAGCCTCCGTCCTCGAACTCCAGCAGGAAAAAAGATCTCAAAGAGGAGATAACAAAAAAAACAACAACCAAAAAACACGTGTTAACCTCTTAAGCTTGAGAGTCTAATAGTGATGAAGTGATTTCCAGCCTCGACGGCAGCCTCAATTGGTAGACGTCAGGTTGGGTGTCTGTTCGGCCTCTGAAATTGAGTGACAGGTTGCTGACACCATCATGGAGAAGTCAGCCTCGTTTCCAGCGTATTCAGCTGGCACGACGCTATCTTGCTACCTGGGAATCGAACCCTTGCTGCAACGAGCGGCCTCGACGGGCGATGCCGAGCTCCTGCTCACTCTATTAAAGGTAAATAAAAAGATAAATAAATAATAAATGCCCTAATGACAATGTGGAGACTGCGGACATTTTTTTCCTGCTGGACGACAGTACCATATAGGATAGTAGTTTAGTTTTGGGCATACACTCACTCTTTTATTTGATAATGGCTCTCCGCAAAGCTGGCAAGAGAGCCAAGAGTTTACATTATATACCGGCCAACAACCACACAGAAAATGGTAGGTTGAGGTAAACATTTATTTAGCATGTTTTTCTACCACGATGATATGACCTTTATAAAGCTTCGGAGTGAACAACTATCTAATTGAAATTGATTTACATTTTTGATTGTTTCATGCTCTTACCTAAGTAAATACTTTTGATTGGGGGAATCTTTGATAACGCTCAAAAATGGAGCTACAGACGTCTGCATATGCATAAACCTAGTTACGATTACGATAAATAAATATTCTGAAAGAGCTCGATTCTCTTTGAAAGGCTACAAGCTCTGCTCTTCGTCAACAAAATAATGCGCTTTGACATCAGCACAGCGAAGCAACTCTTGAAAAAGAAAAAGTTGGGACAAAATAGGGCACAATCGTAGATATTTTAAAGTGGGGAGACAGAGAAAAGAAAAAGTTTCTCCAGCACAGTCATCATCATCAAGATCATTATCCACAGCTGCCTTTACAAAATTCTCGAGAGCCTCCTGGTCTTCAACGAAGGCAGATGCCAAAAAATCTTCTGGAGTTAGTTTCTTTTTTTTGTCACAAATGCTCTCGTATTTTCACGGCGGCATGGCCGTTGGCCTATTCAATCTTACTCTCCTTTTCCGTCCTTTCTTTTTTTCTTGTCCCAGAAAAAGCTAAAAAGGAACTCTCGTACGAACGAACGAAAGATTTTTGCTTCTCTAGAGAGCCCAACCCTCCTCCTCGTCCATTGATTATAAGAACAGAAAAAAGTAGGCCGGATTAAGAATACAGTCTCTGTTCGCTGACGACACAGTCAGTGTTTTAAAACCGGAAGTGCGCCGCAATGCCGCTGCAAAGTCCTTTTTTTTAACTGTGACATGTCTATATTTTTTTCCAGAATGGAGTCAGTCCCAACTTCCAATTCCAAGACAATCTCGGTCCGCTCCACCTTGCGGCCAAAAATGGCAACACTCAATGCGCATTTTACCTGCTCCAATTCAACGCCAACGCGAACATGCTTTCCAAGGTAAAATATTTCTCCATGAATTGTCTTTTTATAACCTTCTGACCGGAGACGAAAACTGCATCGGGGGATGCATTTATGGACTATAAAAGATATGAGGTCATGCTTTACAATAGGTCTACGTAGAGCTAAATGAGAAAGACCATTGTGGTTTGCTTTACATACTTAAGAAAGTTCTGCATGCATCTAAATAAAAAAGCAGGCTGGTATAGCAGAATAAATGGCGCTTCTGTGGCAAATAGATAAGAATAGGATTAGAGTGGTTGACATCACCGGAAATTCCGAATATGTTGAAACATCTTTAAAAGACGCCAACCGGAAACGCTCAGCACTTAACTATGTTTTGTTAAGTGTAAGTAGATGGATAAATGTGCATTGGGCGCAGGAATTACCTAAATATATAGGAAAAAATGCTCCTATGCTTTTTCGGGGAAAAAGATCTGAATAATACGGTGCTGCTGTCTTTTATGCATTTCTGCTATTTAGATATGCCTGCATCGTCAGGGGACCCAAGTGGTATAAAAAAGACTTTTCATTATTTCCCATAAATCGACTAGATAAATGCTTGGTCACTGAAGTAACGAGAATTGCTTTCTTTTTTTCTTTCAGCGCGGAGTCGCCCCTCTTCATCTTGCCAGCCGTCACGGCCACGCCCACCTGGTTCGACTCCTCCTTGATCACGGAGCAGACGTGAACCTGCCCTCGAAGGGCGGGGTTGGCCCGCTGCATCTTGCAGCCCGATGCGGCCATTCTGCCGTCGTCGAACTCATGCTGGACAAAGGTACTATGCGGTGCATCTTTACTAGTCCCGTGGGAGTGCTTAATGAAAGCATATAGGCATGATAAAAAGGGCAGTTGCCCGCGAGTTCAGAGGCCAAAAACTTTTTTGACCTCCCTCCACTTAACCTGCGCGGCCTCGCAGCCTCGAGGTTGCTGAGGTCACCACAGATATTGGCCTTGAATTGAGAGAACTTGAAGTTGAAGAGCCTCGGCCTCCAGGGAACAGTCACATCCCGAGTTGAAGTGGACATCAAGTGGTCTCAAAAAATGGAGGAGAGGAAAAACGAAAGTCATGGCTAATCATAAAAATATGCAAGTTGGGAGCTGCTGGCAAGTCATATGTTCAACGACAAGCCTTTTCCTGCCTTCCAGTCCTTCCTCCTCCTTCTTGAGATACAATCCTGCGTCGAATGGTTGGGCTCATACATGCATTATGTTTCTCCATTTGTCTCTGCCCCAAGACACAGTACATACTCACATGTGCTGTCTAAGCTGAACACATCCACTTGCTACTCGTCGTACATAGCATAGAATAAGACCAGAGACCATTTCCCTTCCAAGAGGAGGTCTGTATACAAAGTGGCAGCATGTCGAGGCTGTGCTTCCCCGTCCTCGAAAAAGGGAACCTCTCGCAGCCTCGCAGCCTCTCTAAATCTCCAAATGACGTCGAGAGAGCAGGCAAGATGCCATTGCACGTCAGGAAATGACCAAGACAGAGTGATGCTCTCCGCCATTGTTATTGTTGTTGCGGAGGGAGGACGGCCATAAAATGCAAGCACGAGGCTCCTGAAAAGTGGAGGTTATGAATTTTCATTTCTTTCTTTCTTTTGCCCGTAGTTTTTCGAGGTCCTTGCACAATGTACAACCTTTCATGGAAAACGACCTGAAAGGCAATGGCAATGGCATTACAGATAACGTAGTACTTAGATCTGGCAGATAGAAACTGTACTGTGTAGAAAAAAAGGAGGGACGCCCAAAAGCTTTGCCCTGCTGTCAGATTTTCGACGCTTGCAATGGAGGAGAGAAAAGTGCTGCAATAAAAAGCGGCAGAGGGCCTGAAGGAATGGGAATGGCCTCATGAAAAACGAGTAAAAACGTGAACGAGAAGAGCTAGGCTAGGCCTACTAAACTAACGTACGCAGCTAGAGATAAAAGCAGCAGAAGTTTTGTGCTGACTTTTTTTGCGAGCGAGGACGCTCGAGGTCAGAAAAAAGAAATTGTCTCTCTCCTCTACAATTTTGTTTACTTGCAGGCGCGATAATTGATGCGAGAACACATGCCGGTCTCACAGCCTTGCATCTGGCGGCAGAATGCGGCCACACCTCCGTCGTCTGCAACCTCCTCGACCACAACCGGGGCCCCAGCATCTACAACAGCAAGGCCAGCATCGACACCATCGAGTCCGCCATCAGCAGCGGAAACGGAAACGACATGAACTCCTCCACCACCAACCGGAAGTTGGACGTGAACACGTGGACGACGGTGGAGAACTTCACCGCGCTTCATGTCGCGGCTCACTCCGGGCACATCGACCTCATAGAGATCCTGCTGTCGAAGTACAAGGTAGGCAATGCTAACACACTCTTTCACGCCCTCATGGTTTGCGAGGCCGTGGCCTCAGCCATGCGTATTACCTCGTGACAGGAGCTGGATAACATAGCAGAGGCTACTGAATCACAAATGACAAATTGCATTGACAAAATGGGTTGCCAGGCTGAATGGCCTGAGGGTGGTGGTGGTGGCCGAAAAAAATAATACATCAAAGAGCAAAGTGGAGAGAGAGAAAGCATTTTTGTCACACAGAAGCAGGAAGCCTCGGAAAAGTGGAGGCACGTTCTTTCCCTTCGTTGATCGTGAGAGAGGCTTCGGCTTCTTCGGATGCTGAAAGGGGAAGAGGCAGAAATGGAAAAAATGACCACGTCCCAGTCGAGGTTCGAGGCTGCGAGGCTGCTCGAGGTCCTACGCTCGCTGGCTATGGCTACGCATCATCACTGCTCGCTGATGATGGAAACCTTGGAGGCCGAGAAGAGAATCCTGGCAAAAAGTGGTTGAGGCTGGATAAAGGAAATAGCAAGGAAGCGCTGCACGATTGCTAGGTTTGCGTTTCTTCCACCGAATCCATATACCGTCATCTTGGCGTTAGATAAGTTTATCAGTATATTGCTCTATAGATGTGTGTTTTCTTATCTGAAAGTACCATAGGAATTAAAGGTAAAGGTACACACACAAGCGTAGGCAATCGAGATTGATTGAGCCAGAATCCCATTTGGCAATGAGTGCAAAGAGCTCAGCGGAGGCCGCGAGGCCGCGAGGCTGTAGCCATTGCATGCTGCATACAATTTAGAAGATCCTATGAGAATGTTAGCGGTTTAGCTTCTCGCCACAGTCATATTCCAACTTGACAACTATCCATTGGCAAAGCTTGGCAGTACGAAAAGTACGGGGATGTGATTCCGCACCAAAAAGCGCGCCAGTCTCGTCCAGCTTGCAACTGTCAATATACACTTGATTTATGCGCTCTAGTTGGTGCTGAATGGGTTTTGCTGGCACCGGCCTCGCGCTGCACGGCGCTATCTACGCAGTTTTGAGAGGGCATGCGACGTGCTTTGCATCGGCCGTTCCGTTCTTTCGTTCACTAGTTATAAGAGGGGGGCAATAGTAAAAGGAAGGAGGAGAGGTTCTCCTCTCCGTACATAGGACTAGGAGCATAGATATTATGGCAGTTGGCTGTTTGGCGAGGCCGCTTCGAGGCCGCCGCAGCCTCCATCGAGGTTGGACGCATATGGAATAGGTAATGAGCCATGGTATTCTGGCAATAGCTAGGAGTAGAGTACCGAAGAGGCGACTCAGTCATAGGCATACACATACGTGTAACGGTGTATTCAAGTGTAACATACACAAGCAAAACTCTTTCACTCACTCACTACTATTTACTATCCCAGACTCTAGACTAGAGGAAGCCCATTGCAATGCAATGTAGGAAGCGACTGGTAAAGAGTTGAGCTTGGCGCTCGATGAAAGCCTTAGCTCGTCGAGAGAGTTATATTGCCTTCCGTTCGTTCGTAGCTCCTTTTCGCTTTCGTTATAGAGACCTATGTAGAGGAGTTGTTTGTACTAGTAAATGGGATGCTGGTGAGTGTACAAGCAAGTATTAATGTCAGTCAGTGTAGGCCTAATATATTGAGGGAGGCACACATGCCAGTGTAAAGAGAAAGTATTGAGAAGGGGATTGGATGCAAGGCTGCAAGGAGAAGAGGATGTGTGTTTAGTCTCTTCAGCAAGCAAAAGAAGGGAAATCCTGCCTCCGGCAATATATTAGTTTCTTATGGCCTCAATTATTTTTGACAGCGGTGTTTCTCAACGCATTATTATTACGGCCTCCGAGGTCAGCGAGGCCGGGGATGTCCCAGAGGAGAGGTCGTGTTGTAGTAGCATGATAGTTATGGAAGTGGCTAACGCTAAGCAAGGGGGTATTACTTAAATGAGCTTGACATGTACCTAGGGACCTACTACATGATGGCAAGAACTTAGGTTTGCCCAACAAAATTAGCAATCTAGATAGTTTTACTGCCCTCAAGGGGATCGTACTTTAGCAAAGAGTCCAGTGCGCTTATAAATAACTGGGGGCTAAGTAGCTCTTTTAATATAAACTCTTTCCCTACCTCAAACCGATACTGTCAGACGGTGGCACTGGCACTGTTTGAGTTATTGTTCCCAGAACAATTGTTAAGATATCTACTACAACCACCAAGAGCAGGCCTGCAATCCTAGGAGCCTCTTTTCTTTTTCTTCCTCCTCCAGAATGAAATATTACAAGTTTGGGTCTGACTAAGAAAGAGAGACTCACATTCTTAAATCAGATGCATCCCAGGATAACACGGATGAATTAGATGGATAGACTGTTCAGCAGAGTGGAATGGCTTAGTGCCTTAGAGGCCACAAAAAATACCCACCACTGCGTACTCTCGAATTACGCTCTGCTCCGGCACTCACACAAATTCCCAGACATTTTCATTCAGCACTCAAAAGATAATCGCTCACATTGGGTAGCTCAAAAGTCTATGTAAACATTTTGAGAGTGGACAACAAACATACCCCTCAAATATCCAATGGTTGAAATTGCCTTTGGAAAATTCTTGAGGCGTGATCGCGATCTTAGCCCGAAGAGCAAGAAGAGAACGACGAGCTGGTAAAGTAAGATTTATTGACGCCCAAGAAGAAGCAGCAGCGGATCTCGAGCTCATTTCCCGAGCCTCTCAGCCTCTCAGCCTCTTCAAAAAAGCTTTGAAATGTAGAAAACCAACAGTAGCGAGCGTTGCGTTGCAATGCTTTCCAAGACGAAGACGCGGCCTCCGTCAGTCTATTCATCTTGCCTCCCGCCGCCGAGGCCGTTGAGGCTGCGAGCGAGGTCGTTTAGCCAGCATGTAGCTGGTTTGCTCAATGGATGGCAATGGCCTCGCGTTGGATTCAAGCAGCATTTTCGAGGCTGCGGCGTCCTCCGCTTTGTCTGGCTCCTCTTTTGAAAGACGTGGCTCGTGTATGCATGTGGGAGGGCGACTAACCGGCGGAAATTATTTTATCGAGGGAAGGAGGGGGCTTTTCTGCTCGAAATCCGGTCGCCATTTTTTTACGTTTCTTCTTAATTTCTTTCAGGCTGACGTCGACCATCGCTCAAAACACGGCTGTACCCCGCTTCACCTCGCGGCACTGAAAGGGAACAAAAAGTGCGCTGAAAGCCTGGTCAAATACGGCGCCGACATGGAGGCCAGAACCTCGGTGAGTATCTATAGCAATCTCGGATTCATAAATGAAACAATGATGCGACTGTCACTGTCACACTGTGAAAAGGTTAATTTCTGGGTGCCAACTGCAAATTAACTCTGTGACAAGTGGTCTGTGAAATCACACTAGCGCGCGACCTCCACTAATGAGAAACGCTTCGAGGCCGCGAGGCCAAAACAGAGAACGACCTCGATTCTTTTTGGCAATTCGTTCCAGTTTCCCACCTCCTGAAAGGTCGTGGGACATTTCGGTCCCGCAAGTTTTCAGTTTCAGAGAAAGCTGCAGCTTGATGTCCGTGAACTTAAGAGCTCCCTTTGATCTTCGCAAAGCTCCATAACAAACAAGTCAAACATAAGCCCTTTTGGGATTCGGTACAGCCTTCCCCTTTGCTCTACTCTGTCCCACAAAAATATAGTCAGTCAGCTGGCTTCTTTCAGAGATATTCTAATCTTTGCTTGCATCAAATTGTACTAGGTCCATTTAGCGTGGCAGACAGTGTAATGGCCTGCTAAGTTTAAGCAAATGACTTTCGCTTACAGCCAACATAAATTCCCAGGACATCCTGAATATCTAGAGCTAAGACACTTCCATCCATTGATATGCATCGGTGGTGGTATCCATTTATTGTACTAACCATTTTGCCTCTCTTCTACATGTGTATATACACTTTTTGAAATATGACAAGAGGATTTCTGGGTTTGGTATACAGTGTTAACTTTAATCCTATAGCTTGGCGGCTTTTCCAGTTCTCACGAAAAACTGTATATTTGCGTCAAAAAGTTCTCTGGCGCACATACTTAGTCCCTTTGCTTTTCTTGCTCTCCTTCGTACGAAGAATGAATGGCGTTGGCAAAATACTCCACATGTACCGTGGGGCATAAAAAGCTTGGCATGAGCTCAAAAAGTGGGCATAGCTCGAGGCGTCGATTTTCGTCAAACTTACGCAGTTACGCATTTTCAAGGAATGGTTGAAATTGAAGACATTGGCAAGAAGAATTCCCTTGTCCAAAGAACAAAGTACGAGAAAAGACAGCATATGTGACGGATTTTGTTTTTGGTTGTACCATCTGGCCTTCACGTTTCGTTCCTTCATACCATCACATACAAGGCGTCGGGAGACAAGTGTTTCCTCCATCGGGATAATGAACTTTGTATGCGAGCTAGCTGTAGATAGATGCCATGGAAAAAGCAAGCCTGTCCTTAGTCTTACGGTCACATATGGTTCCTAATCTCGATTCTGAAGGAGGAGGCAGAGCCTCTCTCTATATCTAAATATGCGCATCACATGTAGTAGATCTATCTGGCCACTTTGTCAGATCTCTTGCTTTGCATTTTCTTTTGTGGGATGTCGTACATGGATATTTATTTATATTTTCCAGGCCGGATTCGCTCCCCTGCATCTCTCCGTCCTCCAGATGAGCTTGGACATGGTGGAGTTCCTATTGAGGCTCGAGGTTGATTCGAATGTCCGTGATCACCAAGGAAGGACCCCACTTCATTTAGTTATCGAGGGTCCATTTAACGGTGGAACTGGCTCCAACATGTGTGAGTATATAAACTTTTTATCATCTCAAGTCAAGTCAAAACAAAACTTTGCATCTCTGAAAACTCTCCAAAGACCACTTTTTCGTGAAGAGCTCTCCGGGGAGAGGAGGAAGAGAAAGCCAAGACTGAAAGAAGGCTGGCTGACGGCAGCAACTTTTTGAAATGCAAAATCGATTTTCGAACTTCTTCCGCGCCCCGGATATTTCACTTCTTTATCCGCCAGGTTATAGATAAAGTTTTTCATTTTCTATTTCTTTTCTCAGCCTCGCCCGGAGATCGGATGATGTGCCAGCACGATCGTTACATGTACTTGAACTCGATTTGTTCCGAGCCCCAATGCGAAAGCGACAAGGCCAAGATGGTCAACTGTCTTGTCAGTAACGGATCGGAGGCTAATGCAACGGATTCGAGGGGGAAGAGTCCGCTGCACTTGGCGGTAACAATGAAGTACGCCAGGGTCGCTGAAGTTTTGCTGGACAAAGGAGCTGATCCGAACCTGGCGGACGAAAAGGTAAACATTAATATCTAAATATGCAGATCACGATTTTCGAAATAAATCTTGCTTTTTCAGACTGAAGCCACTGCTTTACATTTGGCATGTATGGATAATCAGTCTCCGGCGACCTCAGCCGAACTGTGCAAGCTTCTGATCGAGGCCGGAGCGGAGGTTAACACTACCGACCTCGACGGCCACACCCCATTGCATTTCTGCTGTCTCTACGGCCTCAATGATGCGACAAAGACATTGGCAAGTTTAATAACAGTTTAATCAGCTAATTAATTAGCCATAATTATTGGGTTTCAGATGGAACATGGTGCTAATTTGACGCAACGATCAGCTTTGGGCTACACACCTCTTCATGTGACAGCTCACTACGATCGCGTCGGCGTCGCGAAAATTCTCCTCGATTCCGGAGTCAATCCGGACGAAGAAGACTTTCAAGTAAATCTTTAAGTTAAGCCGGATTATATTTCTCGAATTAACCGGTCATGTTTAGGGATTCACGGCTCTTCA
>JAAUYL010019545.1_pt1 | contig 21100 bp, 23 predicted proteins | sample 7278011 | NCBI WGS metagenome assembly JAAUYL01 (sample SAMN14350225, study PRJNA611818) | marine sediment metagenome | isolation source: surface marine sediment (1.8m) | place: French Polynesia: Moorea | collected 2018-08
AAAATTGCCAGCAAACAACGAAGATTGTCTGGCAAAAAATGCGGCCATCACGAATGAATTAAATCGACTGGAAGACATTCGAGAGAATGCTCACTTTCCCGAAAAATGTCCAGATTTGAGAACAACTTCAGGCAGATATTAATCGTCATCAGCATCTCCAAAAAGTGTTGAGTTATAATTAAATAATTTAGGGGAAACGTACAATGAAAACCCATTAATTCGGCCTCCGATGAAAGACTGCTCTGAAAATCTTGGAGGAGTTATCCAAGCAATTTTGCCACAGCTGAAAACATGCCATAATCATTCGTCAATTCTCAGGTAAAAAATATCCATGAAATAATTTGAAGTTTTGGAATTTATAACTTTTAACTTTTTACAGCTTTTTGGATTCTGAACAAGTACGTTAATATTATCCTTTTATAATAATAGTTTGATTATTTTGTTTAAAAAAATATTTTCATACTTAGGTTCAAACTCTGTTATCTTGTGCTTTGAAACCAGCAGAAAGTTGCGAGGAGAATCCCTCAGGTAAGAAGCCCTAGTCATGTACTTTCAAAAAAAAATAATTCTCAATGTTACAATATAGGTCCTTGTCCAAAACCATTGTCCGTATCTTGTGGTCCGAACGAAAGAATTTGTGACGGTGGATTCGATTCCAAAGGCTGTCGTCTACCAGCCACCTGTATTTCAAAGACTGGTAAATAAAAACTGAACTTAATAACATACAAAAATAAATAAATTAAGATTCTTTAGCTAAGATTGAAATCAATGGAATTCAATGTCCTGGGCAATGTCCTGTCAATTGTCAACCTGGCATGAAAAAATGTCCTCCTCTATTCGATGGAAATGGTTGCCCACAAGAGCGGAAATGCATCCAAGAAAAATTGGGTAACTATTCTCAAGAAATTAAAATATTTTATAGACAAAAGTCCAACTTGCCCATGTCGTAGCTGGATCAGAATGCGAACAACATTGTCTTGTCCAATGTGCTGGCAACCAAATGCAATGTCATGGAGGAATCGACGAGAGAGGTTGTCCGCTGCCTCCAATTTGTTTGCCTACCACAGAAATCATCCACAAGAGCGACCAGACAGTTGTCCACTGCCGGACACAATGTCCAATTTTCTGTGGACAAAATGAGCAAAAATGTCCTAATTACAAGGACAAGTCCGGATGTCCAAGAGAAGGACCATGCTTGCCTAGAGGTCTGCCCATCGTCATGACAATCATCAGCTCAAAATATTTATTTTTTACAGACATGTCCGGTTGTCCGAGCATTTGTCCACTTGAATGCGAGTCCAACCAGATGACTTGTCCGACAGGATTTGATGGCAACAATTGCAAAAAGCCTGACATTTGCGTGCCAATTTCATGTAAGAACATGACAACTGTGACTGCGGTTAAAAATATTAAAAGTTTTTTCAGTTGAAACTGGCAAGAATGGACTTAGGTGTCCGCAATTTTGTCCCCCTTTAAATTGTTCCGGACAAGGACAATGGTCATCTGGAGAGTTGGATCCTTTGACAGGGTGCAGAGGTGAACCCAAATGCATTTAAACCCGACAAAAATGGCACGAATAAAACAAATTCAATTGGAGAGCTATGCAGTCGAATATAATATTGAAAATATTTTACCTATTCGGAGGGTGTGCAACACGGTTTGCATCTTTGAAAAAAAAGTTTTCCGTCGTTTAAGAACAAAGAAAAAAGTGGGTCCTCGTTTTTTAAGACTTTGCGCAACAAGTTTAATCATGCATTTGAAAAGATTCGACTTGAGCATATTGCACCAATGGAATTTGAGGACAAAGAGAATCATCCCTTTGCGTGTGAGTAAAATGTGACACAATGACATCTTCAGAAGCAACAAACAAAAGTTGTCAGTTGTGTGGCGCACCTTCGTTTGTGGGGTTGAAAGATTTGATTTGAGTTCTAACCTTATAAGAGTGGCAAAATGTGGCTTGGTTGCTTGTTTGCACTTTTAGTAATTGCTCCGCATGAAATAAATACTCAGGGTAAGATGTCTTTTTTTCATTATTTCAATTTATTGGAACACAATTGTTGTTGGCATTGGCAAGACTCCAGTCTCCACTCCAGTCCAGTCACAATTTGCATAATTAACTGACAAGACATAAATAGTAAGCGTATAAACACCGTGGTTACGAAATTTTTTACAATCATTGGCTTGAAATTCTTCGGCATTTGAGTCGGCCGTTTACCCACGAGCATTGGACCTCTGAATATTTTGATTTCGCGTACTTATTCTGTGCAACCTTTAAACCTGCCGAGGGCAAATTGTACTTGACTTTGCTCGATCTTGGCCGTCTGGTTGATGATGTTGTTGTTGAGATTGGTTGATCAGTTGAAGAAATGATGCTGATTTCTCTGATGGTTGCCTGACTTGCATCAGTGTCGTGGTGAATATCGTTGATATTGTCACTGTTGTTGTCCTCTGGGTTGACCGGAAGTGCCTGACCCGGAAATATGATCCTGCCAGCCCTCGGATATGGGCCCGGCCTCGCCGAGGTCTTCGAGGTCATGATGGCCAAGATGGCCACCGTGGCAAGCAACAAAGTTATATATGCCATTTCAATATTTTTTTGTGATTTCTTTCAATGCTTGATGTAAAATTGAAACTGATCTGGACGAAAAGGAGAACCTCCGTTTTTAAAGGCATTCATGTTACACAATGGCGAGAAACGTTTCGGTAGACAACTGCGTTACATTCTTTTGAATTATCCTCCACTAGGTTTTCTCCCCTTTCGCGCCTCGACTTATATAGGTTCTTGCTCGTGACGCAAGCTTACGTCAGTCTGTATAATACCGAAGAACCTCAGGTGGTATTGTATCGTATGTTAGGCATATTTTTCACCTGTGACTAGCCACATGTAGACCTACCTATAGATTCAAGATCGTCGTCGATTCAGATCGGCATTCGCTGACGAGATTATACTGGCAAAAATATTATTAAATGAGTAAGATTTGTTTGTATTATTAGCAATGGTTTATTATTATTTGTTCCTTTTGGCACGTCATACACAACTTTTACGTAAATATATAAATTAAATACTTCTGAGAAACAATTCATTTTTAAATCATGGCAGCAACTTTTTGGAGGCAGTGGAGGTGTTCTTGATTTCATGATGACCTCAAGGAGATTCAATGTGAAACACTTTTGCTCGTAAATGCCGCAGGGAGTAGACGTAGCCGTAGTACGAGACTTGGGAGTCCAAAAAGAGTTTTGGATCTTGTGAGATCTCATCCTTGGACAAGTCTTTACTATCGTCCTTGTCCAGCCGCTCCATAAGATGGACAACTTCGGACTTGGCTTGAACAAAACCCTCAGGCTTGACCCATCGCGCGATCTCCTCCACGTCCACGAATCCATTCTTGTCGGCGTCGAGAACCTCTCGGAAGTACTTGATGTGCGACTTGATCTCCGGATTCCGGATCAGTCTGGATTTGGCATTGTCCGTGATCGTCTCACTCTTGTGGATGGAGTCGAACTCGGCCTCGCTGACTTTTCCATCCAGATCCTTGTCGAGATCTTCGTAGTTTTCGTTGACAAGCACACTCATGTCCGACGGGAAGACGAAGTCCTTGAACTCGGTCTTGGTCAAGCTGCCATCTTTGTCCACGTCAGCATAAACCCATCGCCGACGATCCCGTTTTAACCTGTTTCTCATGGCCAGCGTGTCTCTCTTAAAAGGGTTCACCTGCAATCATGAAATTAATGGACATAGATCATAGGCCGAGACTTTGCTACCTACTTTGAAGTAATAGTCTGGCCAAGTTAGATTAGCACTTTCAAATTGATCCAGACCCGTCCATTGCTTATCAAGGACGTGCTTGCGGAAGATTTTCTCCACGTAGAGCATCCAATCATGCAGTTCCCAAGGATCGGCCAGTTTGTTGTCGTTCTCGTCCAGGCTGACAAAGAGCTCCTCGATCTTGTCGTCGTCCGTCTTGGGGACTTTACCCTTGACCGCGTTCCGGATCGGTCTTGGCAAATGCCGTTCAATGTGTCGGTGATCTCTCGGGAATCTCTGGAGAAAATCCGTCTCCGTGGCAAGAATCTTGTCCTGCATGATCTTATTCAAAGTCGACGCCAGCTTCTCCGGAATCATGTACTCTTGGTAATCTTGGGTCGCCTCTGAAATAAGACTATTTGTACCAAATATCAAAAGTTCAAATTAAATTATGGAATACCTGAATTTTCTGTTGCTCCAGGTTTTTTTGTCGAAATTTCGGTTGGTGATAGCATAATGGAGACCAGCATTGAAATCAATGCGACTGCGGTCAAGACAGAGATCACTAGCAAGGCCAAGAGGCCCTTTTCAGTCCGGGTATGTCTCATCACGGATCTGGAGACAACCCTGCCATTTCGATCATGCTGATCAAAATCACTGCAACTTGAGTCATCCGTGAGTTTTTCCGATTCCAAAGGCACCCGCATTTTGTCAGTCACTGATTAAGTCTTTTCTTTGACACTAAAGTCCTCCACTATCTTGTTTTCAAATCATTGTGGCTTGGTGAGTAAAAGTGTGATTTATATAGCGTTTGGCCATTTTCGTTATCAGAACCAGTTTGTCCCATTGACTTATTAGCCCAAAATGGGGTGCATTTTAACGAAATTAAAACTCGTTAACGCCACTCCCGTTTTGAAACCAAAACCCCGGGGGTAAAGTGAGCAAATATTTGCGGGCTATCTATATCCACAGAATGTAATAAATCACACTTACTCGACTTTTCGAACAGTGTAATTTTCTTTTGTTCTATGTGAGACCACTTTTAAATTAAACTCAGTCCTTTCACTAAATACTCATAGATTATTTATAACTGTGATTGGCAAAATTGAAAAAGTGCGTGCATTGCAGAAATCTCACAATAACACGATCGATTTCCTTTGCATAAACACACATGCGCATTTGCCATCATGCTTCCCGTCTTTAAGTCCTCGTCATGTGACTTTAACTCAATTTCACAAAAAATGTTGAGCCAATTTTAATGAGCCATTGACAAGACCCTCTTAGATTGCTTTTGCGTAAACATGCGTATTTCAGTAGTGATATTTACTTGGGCTTTTTGGGGCTAGATTTCTCTTTTTGATAATAGCATGATGTGTCCCTAGTAAAAACGTATTGACAGATCAGCAATTTTTCGAATTGTGCAAGCTTTTAAAGCCTCTAGTTCTAGCATTGAGATGAAACTGAAAATTAATAACCTGATAAATAGGTCTCTAGAGGGCAAAAAACTAACTTGATGGGGGAGGGGGAAATTATTCAAAACACCCAAGCACTTAGTGGATATTTAGAAGATATCCTGACGAAGCATTTTTTTCAAACATTGCATCAATTTTGTCAGACAAGCTAAATACTGAAGTGAAGAGGAGATGCTCTCTCTTTTTTGCCCACAAGGCATGCTACTCACTTTTCAAATATTAGCCAAATAGAAATAGTAAACAAATTACTATATCTCCTCGGACTCTAAGTCAATTCAGAATTCCAAACTTAGCATTACTGCATTTCTGCAATGTCTCTGGCAAAGATCAAGGACTCGAAAAGAACTGTTTTTTTCACCCACAACACTACAATCTCAATGATGTAGAGCACTAGATTGATTTCTTTTTCTTCGAATTTTCGCCTCGATTTATAGAGGTTGAGTTTTGATAACCTACTAAAAGGGGTGCAAAGAAAAGAATCGTGTCAATACTCTGGAGAGTTGTATTGTGTGTACAGAGCGGAGCAAAAACTACTCGTAATACTTACTTATTACGCAGCGCTCTAAACTCAAAAACTGCTTAGCTGGCACAGATCAGCCGTTGTAAAAAGTTATTGCTCTAGCTTGGTTTTTGCAAGAAACTCGGTATTTGTAAAGACTGAACTCAAAAAGGTGAAACATGCCATAATCTCGCTCAAACTCGGCATACACTCTTTTGTACCCATATTTGTTCAAGAACTTCCCTTTGCGGTAGGTCTCGAGCTCCTTGCGCAAATATCTACTCATGGAGAAGAAGCGAGCTTATGCAAATTAAGCATACTTTTTGAGAGAAATACAACAATTACCCATTTTGACTTCAAATTCTATTTTTTTTGCTTTTTTCGAGCATCCCCCTTGAAATACAGTAGGGGGTAAAATATCTACTTACTTAGGTAAATCATAAACAAAATAGCCTAGAGTGCAGCAGGGTTTGTTTACAGCATAAAAATCATTAACCCATTTGAGAGACACATAGTTGCAAAAGAGTGCATTTTTCAGAATTCATAGTTTATTTAAGTATTTTTTAAAAATTCAGTACATTCGGAGACAATTGATGAAGACATTCTAAAAAAGGAATGAAACAATGAAAATGTCGTTTATTTTTTGTGCCCCTGCCGTGAAAAGAGGTTGTAGATTTAAGAATACTGTAAATAGATGGAGGGTAATTTTTCCAATTTTTACATTTTTAAGAGCGTTGATGATTCGTTCTGGGTCTTCTTCTTCTTGTGCGACGTTGCCTTTGTTTGCGATTTGAATTTGATTTTGGACGTCTCCTAATAGGTTTCACTGACTTTCTTGGATTGCTTGGTCTTCGGCCTCTGGTTGAGATATCCCGATGAGCATTCAATTTGGGTCTTCTGACTGGTCTTTTCCCAGTAAGATTTTGATGCAGCCTCTCACGCTCTTTGGTCAAGTCTTTCTTTATCGATTCCTTGTACTTGCACTCGCCACTCTGAATGTTCGGCAGTATCCAACCCATGGCTTTGGTCACTCGACTAAACACTCCAGAGAACCTAAACAAAAATCAAAAATAATAATCCTTATTCTCAATTTTGGTTTCAAACGTCTTACTCCTTCATGGCGCAAGTCTTGCTTCCATAGCTCACCACGCCAACTTGGTAATGCAGCCCACCGTTCATAAAAGTAAAAGGTCCACCACTATCTCCTTCGCAGGCTGATGACCCTTTATCAAAAGCGCACATTTGGACTATGTATATAAGTTAGATAATTAGTAGGTATAGTTGCCATTACAGAGGGTTAGTAATACCTGCTGGAAAACTGGAGATCTATTCATGCAAATAGCCTATTCTTCTCTTTCAAATATTTAAAAACAGGAGTTGACAAAAAATTCCCTAACCCGATTTGAATTAATTTTTACAAAAATCCCTTGGATATGATCCTCTGAGGCTCTGTGGATACCAGAAAAAACATTTCCAAGAAAATCGGCTCAAAATTGTGGAAATGGTAGGCAAAAAAAGTTTCCATTTTCCCTTATTTTCACTACCTTAATATTTTTAAAAAAGAGAAGAATATGAGAGACCCTGCTGCATCTTTCGTCTTTGGCCGAAAGGACTTGAAGAGTTGTCAACATGTTTTCACAGGCTGTGTCATCTTCGCCTGGGCGAACATGTTTTGTTGTTCTTCCGTATCCTGCCACTTTTCCATTCATTCCCTAAAACCAATCTGGCTAATTAAAATTGAGGTTAAAGTTTAATAGCAGCAAATGTTTACTTTGAATGAATTTTTCCACCACGAGAATTTCGGCAAGCAAATCGGCCTCAGCTGATGTGATGAAAACTTTGGATCAAAGGATTTGTCAACCTCGACGAGGGCGAAATCGTAGACGGGTTGCTTGGTGTTTATGTCGATTTTGTACCTCGGGTGAACCCTGATCTTCCTTGGCAATCTTGTGTCATCCGGTTTCAATTGAAATCCTGGATCGCAAAACCGAGGCTGACGAAGGACAACTGAAACAAGAACATGGAGTTGAAATTTCTCCGACAATTATCGTTTCAGTATACTCAGTATATTTTTGGGATAGGGGATATCGGTAGCCTCTTGCTTGAACAGATCAATGCAATGGGCGGCGGTCAAGACGAACTTCCGGTTCAGAATGGACCCGCCACATAGTTCCCCATTATTCGTGTTTTCCATTAAAACAAGCCAAGGCACTTGTCCCTCCTTAGCAGCCACACCGCCGACAATCACCATGTTGGTTTTTATTTTTCTCGGTCCGGAAATGATAAAAATAACATGGTACCCTCTCGGTATTTATTCATTTAAAAAGGTACATATCTACTCACTTTTTGGATGATGCCCACTGTGCCCGTGGTGGTTGATGTTGTCGAGCTGATGTTCAGTATGAGCTAGATTTGCCCGATGGGAGTCTTCGTGTCCTGGATTTTTGTGATGATTCTGTTCTTCCTCGTCATTGTGTCCATGATGACCACGGTCTTGCTGCCGATGAGGTTCGTTCACTTTGAATCCTTGAAATGATCTGAATGCTCTAGGCATCATCCTTCTCCTTGAATGAGGATTTTTCTCTGTGCCGTCAATGCCTGTCATGTTCAGACCAATGCCAAAATCGATGTTCATGATTCCACCATTGGTTCCTCCGGGAGTTGCACTGAGTTTAGCGTCTATAATCCGCTCATTTTCCGAATGAACTTCTCTTTTGAGCCTTTGATGATTTGAAAATGGTTGAGAATCCGGATGCAGTCTTTTCACGAGTTTTAAATCTTACCGCCTATGTCCTCCCCTCCCTTTGCTTTGTCTTTTACCACAAGAGCAGGTATTGAAAAAATATTCTTTTCCTCTGACGGTGATCGACTCTAGCCTTGCGGGTTGAAAATTCAGTATTATTGCCATCCATGTCAGTTGCTTCAAGATTAATGTCATTGTACAGTGATTCGTAATAAATCATTCGCCGCCATGTTTTCGGAATTGCTACACGATAATTTATGACACGATATCATTTTTCCTTTTTCAGAGTTGAAGAGGACCGAGATCAACGAGGTGGAATGCCACAAAGTCCAGCAAGCTTTTCCCGGAGACGAAGTTACGATTCATTATGAAGGCCGGCTCCAGGATTTCGGGACCAAGTTCGACTCCAGCTTGGACCGTGGAGAGCCGATCACTTTCGAGCTCGGCAGAGGCAGGGTCATCAAGGGTTGGGAGCAGGGTCTGGTCGGGACCTGTCCCGGCCAGAAACTTGTCCTGGAAATCCCCAGCGAACTTGCATACGGCGATAGAGGTATAAAAACTTGATAATCACCGGATTTATTTATTTATTTTGGGCTTAATTCAGGCATTGGCGATGTTATACCACCTGAAGCTGATCTGATTTTTGAGCTCGAGCTCCTCTCGATCAAAGCCCAAAAGGTCAAGGTGGACATTTTAAGTGGAAATCCCTGCTCATCTGATGACAAGACTCGCGACAAGGATGTTGTCAAGATCAACTTTGTGCTCCGGCAAGAGGACGGTAAGTTTACTTTCCGAATCCCGTCCCGATTTCACGAGTTTTTTTCTGAATTAATTTACAATTGTAGGAAAACATCTTCATTCGACTCAGCCCGGAGAACCTATTGAAGTGACGATTGGCGAGCTCGGAATCAAAGGTTGGGACGATGCTCTGACCGGAGCCTGTCCTGGAGAACAGCGACGAGTTTTCATCCCCTACGAACTTGCTTATGGAGCGGACGGAGTTGAGGACTTTGTTGATCCGGAGAGCAACTTGATTCTGGAGGTGGCCTTCGAACAGAAACGCGATCGGGTGCTCAACTTCCTTGACCGCATTAGCTCTGGCAGACTGGATTTCGGTTAACAAACCCATCTTTGTCTATCAACGACAAATAAAACGCATACTCCTTTGGCAAAGATTCTTTTTTATGATCTTTCAACAGTAGTGATGTTTATAAAAATTACAAATAGCATCGCCGAGACTTTTGCCAAACTTGGCTCTAGTTACTTCTCCACCCTCAATCCGGAACTCTCGCGGGGTCTCGATTTGAATGGCGTCGCACGTTTCATCTGAATGAATTTGGGTGATGTAGCCTCCGCTGTAGTAAACAGATTCCCCTAGGAGTAAAATGATGATAAAATATGGTTTTTCATAAAAAAAGTTTAAATCGTACCTGGACTCTCACGAGTTGGAGACGGTATGGCGGTGATGTCTTCTTGCTCAAGGAAGGCTCCCAGACTTGTCGATCCGGAGATCAGGTCGCCATCGCTGAGTTTTGCCAACGCGGCCAAGCTTGTCTTTTCCATCTGGTAAGATCCTTGGTTCAGATCTGCTTTTTTGATCAGGTACCCAAGCAGTGTAACTTTTGACACGTTTTTCTTAAAATAATTTAAAATATACTTAGGTAGATATTTACATCAGTTTTGAACCTTTTGAAATGTCATGAATCATTCTTACCTGACCGTGCAAGTCCAGGAGAAGAGTCCGGCTGTGGCAAGATTTGGCTCGGTCAATGTATCCGTGATAGAGATCGTATGCTTTGGTGGCTCCCGGATTTCCTTGACAAGCGACAGACTTTTTTCGGTTGGGATCGAGTTTTGATCTTGGGAGGTGGTTGATGATCACGTGGGGATTTCTGTCCAGATTTTCCCGGATTGCCTTTTCAACTTCGTCGCCGAGATCAATTGTGAACCCGTCATTCTTGAGGATCACCGGGCATCCAGGATGAGGTTGGTCAGCTTGATCTTGAGCCACATTTTTGCATTGGCATCGACGATCCGGAATGTCTTCAACGTCAAGAATTCCTCCATGAGGGACACTCAAAATAAGGCCACAATTTCCTTCTTTATACTGAAAACAATCAACATATTGGCAATAATTAAGGAGGCACTCGTGAACCTCGTGGCAATATTTTCAGGAGCACTTAGATACCTGAATGTAATCGTTTTTAATCTTTTCTGGTTCTTCAGATTCCATTTAAAAATCGGTTTTATTCATTTTTCGACAAAAATAACTTTTGACTGTTTTCACGAGTTTGTTTGTTACAAAATAAAATATATTTTTATCGTTTTTCTTTTCCCAAGATTTGTGATAAGCTTCACTGAGCTTGAGCTTCTTCCTCTGCAAAATGTCATACTTCACTTGCAATCTGTCACATCATAGAAAAATAGAATTCATGCAATGCAATCGTTTTTGAGTAAGATTTTTTCGACTAAAAAATAAAATGTTTTTTAAAACAGCTGATCGAGTTACGCGTACGGTTTTCGATGCGCAGAACACAAATGTGCCTCAACGGCGGTTTTTTAGAAAGCAGGTTTATTTCACATAAAAAATGGCGCGAAAATTGTGTGGGTAATATTTTAAGCAACAGTGATGTTTGTTGGACTGGCTACACTGATTTCGTCTGAAACAGACGTTATATAGGAAGGATGAGATGGCATTGTCATTTCGTTTAACGACAATTTTCTTTGAGAATCGACCTCTTTGAGGTTTCCGAGGTCGCTGCCGTTGTTTACATTTTCCAGACCTCGTCGGTTGTTGTTGTTGGCTTCAGCCTTCAGCCTCCGCTCGACGTCTCTCTGTCTCAAGGCAGCCGCTCTGACCTTTTTGGGTAGAAATTAAATGCATTCCGTTAGGTAATTCGATTCTCTGCCATTTATTTTTTATTGCTGCTTTTGCTTACTTTTTGCTGCCTGGCCTCCTTATTGCCGTTCTTACGGTCTTCCTCGACACGCTAAGGATACAAAAAAGAAGACTTGTTTACAACATTTTCGTGATGATCGTCTTTTAACTTTAATATTTAATTCCGTCCATCAGGGCCAAAGCAAGTCCCAACGCCAAGATTGATACTTTAATTTAGAAAGTCAACCGGAAGTTAGGACTTTTTCCTTAATTTGCAGAGGATCATAATGGTCAGTTTGTGTGTGCACAAGACACAGGAAATCATTAAGCCTCTCAATCTCAAAGCAGCAATGAATTATTAAGATACATGCGCAGCACATATGGAGGAAAAAAATACTGGCCTTGGTCAGATCTACAAATCTTGATAAATCTTGATATTTTCCTATGCATCTCAGTTTCACTGAAAAAACATCTGCAACTACCTATGTACCTGAAGGTTGGAGTTGAAGGTCACCAGAAGGGAAATGGGAAAGCGTACTGCATTAAGCGTTAGAGCAATTGTCCCAATAATAGTGGCGGCCTAAAAGAAAACTTATCAATCAGTCGATCGTAAACAACAAGATTAGGTCGAACTTACGTGAGCCCCCAGGACCGTAGCATGCGCGCCCACGCTAGCCCCGATGAAAAGGTAGGGAATCATGGTGAAGGCCGACCAGACTGTGGCCCTGGTCGGGATCGCGTCATATGATTTGTCGGCCATAGGAGAGCTACCCCTCTTCAAGGTGATGCTGTTACTTTTGTTTCCATCCTCTTGATCTTTTTTGTTTTGTGTACTCGATGGCGCCGAGGTTTCGTCTGCCGTAGTTTTTATGGCTTTGTTACCGATCGGCATCATCACAAATTGGCCAGCGCCATTTTCAACCGCGCTATCTGGAGCTACAGTTTGTTTTACCAGCCTAAAAATAATATCAATTTAGGTAAGGACGGAAGTCTTTCAAAAAGCATTTTATAATATCTAAAAATTTAAAACAACGCAATTGACAAATCAAAAAGGCACTAAAAATATGCTTGGCCTGGTCCTGATCGACCTTGACATTTTTAAGAGCGCATATATCAGACATATTTAAAAACGAATATACTTCGATGTTTAATGGTTAATCACGACAGCATGTCTAAATACTTTACCTAACAATCAAAAAGTCGAAGACCAACGCCACCAGGAGAAAGAATATCAATGGGAGAATGGGAATCAGCTTTGATACGACAAGGAAGGGTCGGCCAATATGATCGCCGAAGAGGCATGTTTCTGACACTGAAAAGAGATCGTTTTATCGACAAATATACTGCAGACCGCGGTTAATCCCTGAATGAAAAACATCAAACAAGTCTTTGAACTGAATAAAGTTCTCTCTTTCCGTTGCCACGGGGCCCGTAAAATAAGCAGATTAAAAAAGTTTTTCCATGTAGGCTAGGCCTATTTCCGACTGAAAAATCTACTTACTACGCTAATTAATCAAGTACAATTCCCACTGGGGAAAATAATGTGTGTCTGTGTGTGTCTTAAAAACTTTATAAATAGACCTAATTTCAATGGATATTAATTGCATAACAATGCTATGACGTTATACCTATGGCAAGTGGCAACTCGTAGACCACGTGGACGATCGTGTTGACTATAATCAGGATCACCAAGATCAGGATCGTGGCAATGACAATTCCGGAGAAAATGAGATCATTGTTGACATGATTCTTGAGCGATCTTCGGAGGGCGACGAAGCGGACTGCGGCGATTTCAGCCGTTGTGATGATACCAAACAGCGAGGGTGTGTGAATTGTGACGAACAGTAGAGTGCAACTATAAAGTTATTAATTCAATTTTCCCGTTATTTATCTAATCTACCTGTTATTTTTACTTACGTGGTCTCCGTCCTCATTCCTGTAGACACCATGAAAACGCACAGCAGAAAAAACGAGGCTGTCGAGGCCAACGAGCTTATTGAGTCGGTCATTACCAAAATGTATAAACTCGACTGGATGTGGAGCATTTTCAGTGTTCTCCAGAAGCAAACCTGCAAAAACATATGAAACATTAGGAGCTTGAAGAGTATGATAAATAGTTATTTGCTTACAGAATTTATCACTGCTCCCAGGAATGACAGAGTGGTGAACAAAGCCCACACCCAGCTGTGGAAGGTATCCTCGAGAATCTCTTCGTCCTCGGCGATGGCCAAGTTCTCGCTTGTGTTGTATGCCAGCCTCTCGGAGGTCGTAAGATTTTCATCCTCGACGTCCAGGATCGAGATGGTTGGCGGAGTGACATTTTGGATCGAGGATGCGAAGCGAACTGTGGCAAGACTAACTCTGGAATTTGTAACCATAACTATGCACGACCTCTCTGACCTCCAGAGAGCAAGTGAGGCTACGCTTTTTGAGCCTCAGGTGGAGAGAAAATAAGGAGTGGAGTAGAGACGCTCAAATCTCTCGCCTACTCCGTCTCTGATTCATACTAAATATTTACTTGCAAGATTGCAAAAATAAGTCAAAGACATTTTAAATGATGACATTCGAATTTCTTTCAAAAATGGTCATTCGAGCCCGGGTTGACTTTACGAGGTTAGCATGCACACTTGAGTCGAGAGAACAGCATTGCTCAATTGTGGTGGGCAATGCTGGAGAATCTTATCTCATGTGAATTCATCCACGTAGTTTTCGATCTTGGAAAAGTCCCCCGAAATTCATAAGGGATAGATGATGGGGGCCGATATTAGACCGCTGTTTTGCGAGCTATGTAAACACGTATAAAAGCCAGCCTCGTCATCAATGAAGACTGACTGACAATGCAGGGTGTTTCAAAAGAAATAGAAATATGCATCCAAAATGCCAACTCGGTTTTTGTTCTTCAACTCTTTTCCCCGATTTATTTAGAGATATCTGCATATTCTACCAATTTTAAATAGTAAATACAAATGTGGGTAAGTAGGTGGGTTAGGAATTCTCGGAAAAACATGACTTTGGAAATACCCTGCGTCTCAGAGCCCGTCCGCCAAACAATACGGGTGTCGTCGCCCTCGTGGTTTGGGTTTTTCTTTAGCGCGTTTTTTCCATGGATTTCTCGCGCAGATGATGTCGGCCAAGGAACATGAGAAGAGGATCGTCCATTTCGATGGCAGTAGATGAGTCAACCCCCCCAGAAACCAAACAGTTCAGTTCTGCAATGAAGTTGTGAGTGTCAAGAAGAGTTAGTAAAGTATTCAGAGGATATTTGCCATTGTGACAAGGAAGGGAAACAGTTAATCATACTATCAATGACGTTTGGATAAATATTTAGATAAAAATAATTTTAATTGGCTTAGCTTAGATATTTAGATATTTTTGTGTTCCAGCTTGACAGAATGTACCAAAGTACTCCACTGTTGATGGACTCTGGGCTCTGGCACTTAAAAATATTTATCTGGCTCGATTTTCCAGCACATTTAACCATGTTTATAATTGCTTGACTGATTAGATTGACTTGACAATTAGATATTTTTCTAGAAAATGATTACACAACAGTACACCCATTTTGTTTTGTTTTTAATACAGGTAAAAGGCTACTGCAATTTTTATTAATGCAAAGCACAATAAAAAATCCTGACGGTATTCAACCGCCTAAATTCGTACTTCTTTTTTTTTTATAAATGAAGCTTTTTATTTACGGGACGGACACGTTTTTTGCTCGAGAGCATCGGACAATTTTCTGAATAAGTTTCGTGATAAAAACCAGCACAATATAGGATAAAATCTGACATAACGGTAAGGTAAGCGCTCCAAGAAACTTGAAACTGAAAGTTTTTTTCCCTGTTGCTACTGGTTGACTCCAAGTCGAGCAAATTAAGTTAGCATAAAAAAGAATGTAAAGAGAATTCGTCGATTAATAACTGTAATGACAAAATAAAATGCTTGAGCAACACGTGGATTGTAAAGGCACGCGCTAAATAGAAAAGATAAGGCGTATTTTAACATTGGGTGCTTATCTGCAGCAAAATTTTGAGGTTTCATTGGTAAACTGGTGGATATACAAGATAATGCTGCAATACTTTGAATGTAAAAACCGCCAAAAATTCTGTGCTAAGTATTTAGTTTTGTGTCGTGAACTGAAATTCAGCGGCCTCGGCGGCGGCCTCTCTAACCTCTGCAAAAATATGTGGTCATCAAGTGACATATGACTGTTTATGCAATACTAAATAGATAGGCTTAATGGTGGGAATATTGCATAGTCCTTTCGGTTTTCACGGATTTTATTTTCAATGGGGGGAGTTTTCGGATATAAAAGATAGCTATCCCCCGAGGCTGAAGCATAATTATCAATCGCTCCTAGAAGAGAGCAGATCAACGAACAGAGAAGAATCTGAAGAGAAAATATTTCAGAGAGCTACCTAGGCAAGACGCGGCATAGCTGAGTAATTTCTAAAGAAATTGTAAGAGACCGAGATTTAATATCTTACAAATCATTTTATCAACCGGCTATACCATGACTCGCCTACAGACGCTACTCAAATCTTCTCGATTTCAAAATATGAATCAGTAAGTATTCTCATTTTTTGGTTCCAAGTTTGTTGTTGGGTGACAAAAATCTAATTTTGTAACGGACCCTTGTCTCAAAAATATCTTCATTCTTTTGGGATTCCCTGGCTCATCAGTAGTGTACCAAAAAATTGTGAACCAACCTAGAAACACTTTTTGGCTTCCATCGGAAGCGTTATTTTGGTAATGCCCAAAAATAAAAAAAAATCATTTAGAAAGTACAATCAAATATTTAGACTCTTAAGCCTTTCACGTGATATTTGATTTGGTGACAAAAGCAGAAGGAAGTTGGTTGTACATATTGTCGCAAACGAACCTTAGTGACATATTTACGTAGATAGACTTACAAATATATCTTTATGAAAATGGCGTGGGTAAAACTGTTTTAACAATTTTCTTATGGTGCGCTTAAAGTTGCTAATTAAATTGGATGGGCTTGTGTGCAGGATTGGTATTTCCTGCACAGGTGAGGTGAATTTACATTTTTATGAATGTTATAGTATAGTAACAGAAAAACACTGAAAAAATTCAAGACTGCAAAAGTGTTGTTGACGTTTCAGGAATTTTTGTCAAGAGTTTTCAAAAGACACTTGAGATTTCACGAAAAATGTTAGGGTGGTGTTGTGGCAGCCCATTTGGGTACAGGTACTGGTTATCATAGGTGCTATATTCATCAATAAATAAAGCTTTAATTATTAGAATTAACTACTTAATTACGACAAAGAAAATTAAGTATGTAGTCAGTGAATAACAAAAGTCGGTAATTTCGGTCAAAAAAGCCAAAAAACCCGCGGAAATTCGAGTCCTCTTGGACAAATGTTGCCTCAGCAAACAAGAAAGAGTGCTCGCCGTGCCCCTCCCTAGGGTGGTTGCAAAGCCCGGATTTCTTGCTACGGTCATCCCCGGAAATTAGATCGAGAAGACGCCCTAGCGTGGCATTTTGTGGGCCAATAAGAGGATTGTATGTTGAGTGCTCACCCGAACTGTGTTTACCCAAATGACTGTTGAGTAGAATGGTGAGAGAAGGCAGAGAATTTTGTATATTTTGATGGTGCATATTTTGTTAACAGACCACTAAAACCAAAATATAAATTCATGGTAAGAATGATAAAATTTGAAAAATCACAAGAAATTAACGTATTCCACAAGATGTTATAAAATTACTCATCCCTATTCAACCAGAACTTTCTGTGCTTTCCAAATTATTCATTTGTTTACCACCTCCACGGTTCCGTTTTTCTCATGAATCTAGTCGATAACTCGCGTAAGAATTTTATAATTTTATCGGATCTTTAATGATCTCGAGGCCACCATGACAATCAGTCGCAAAAATGTCGTCCAACGATACGAACATCGAGACCATCGAGGTCGAGGACGACAATGGCCTCCAGGCTCTCAAGGAAAATGCGGATCACTTCTTCCTGGCCATGATGGGCATCATTATCCTGTTCATGCAGGCGGGGTTTGGCTTCCTTGAGGCCGGCTCCGTGCGTGCCAAGAACACGACCAACATCTTGATCAAGAATTATGCCGACCTCTGTGCTGGTACATCCAATCATTTTCTCTTGCCAATTGATTTCTAATTAAAGACTGCGACCTTTTAGGAGGGTTGTCCTTCTGGATTTTGGGCTACTCGTTCGCGTTTGGTAAAACCACGAGCTTCATCGGATTGGACAACTTTGTCCTCATCGGCCTACCATTAAGCTCATACACGCATTTCTTTTTCCAGGTAAACTATTTTCATACTTGATTTCACGAGTTTTTTTATTATTTCATATTTTAGCCTAATTTCACGAGTTTTGTGCATCGTTTGCATTTCCTCAAAATAACAAATGACAAATATTTAACATTTTTAGTGCACTTTTGCAACCACCTGCGCAACTATCGTTTCCGGTGCGGTGGCGGAGAGATGCTCGTTCAATGGCTACACACTCTTCAGCATCGTGATCACGGGCGTCTTCTACCCGATCTCGACCCATTGGTGTTGGAGCGAAACGGGATGGCTGGCCGCCCAGGGGTTCAGCGATTTCGCGGGGAGCGCGGTGGTCCACTTGGCGGGAGGGGTTTGTGCTTTGACAGGTTAATACTTCACTTTATTTCCCAGAAGGCAGTAAGAATAAAGCCATGATTAGGAGCGATAATCTTGGGCCCGAGGCTTGACCGGTTTCGCGATCCGGATAGTCTTTACATCATGGGCCACAACATTCCGCACATTTCTCTCGGCGGCTTCATTCTCGTCTCCGGATTCATGGCGTTCAACGGGGGTTCCCAAGCTTCGATCAGTCAAAAGGAAGACGGAGATGCGATTGGTACAGCCATTGTCTCGACTTTGATTGCTTGCGCCGTCAGCGGCATTGTCGTCCTCGCTGTCTGGAAGTTCAATCCTGGAGGAGATCGGGTCTGGAGCTTGACCAAGATTGTCAACGGATGTCTGGCAGGAATGGTGTCGGTGTGCGCGGCCTGCAACCTGTACTACCCGTGGGCGGCGGCCATCGTGGGCTCCATTGCCGGGTTCATCTACTTGGCCGTCTCCGCCACCATGGTCCGGCTGAGAATCGACGATCCCTTAGATGCCGTTGCTGTTCATGCTGGAGCCGGACTTTGGGGAATCATTGCGGGACCAGTTTTCAAATCCGATGGCATCTTGGCAACCGGAAGTGACGAAGCCTTCCAGGTACAAAAATTATGATCACAAAAGAGTCAAACATTTTCTGAATAGAGTGACTCTTTCAGACACTGATTTGGAATGCGATTGGAGCGGCTGTCATTATTGCTTGGCATGGAGTCTTGTCACTGATCTTGTTCTATACCCTTGATCGCATGGGGATTTTCAGGGTGTCTGCCAAGTACGAGATCCTTGGTCTGGACGTCCACGTTCACAAAGAGCCTGCTTACCTTTATGGTAACATGACTGCACAGTATTCACCAAGATTCATTTGTATCATGATTTTACATTTAGATCCACCGAATGACGATCAATCGCGACAGAATCTCAAACAAATGCAGCAGATGATGAGCATGGTGAACAACAGCGGGAGCTACAATAAGAAGAACGGACAGGCTCAAAATGTTGGCAGCAAGGTGGCAAATGAAGTGATGCAAATGGCGGTACCCGTGGTCGCTCCATATGACCAATACCAAATCATGAAGGACAAGACTGCCAAGGTCACGTTCAACCAAAAAGTTGTCCCAATCTCTTACACTACTCACATGTAAAAAAGCACTCTCATGCGCATTTTTCTATATTATAACGGTAGTATAATTTATTGTACTCTAAACAATTAGATATTTAAATACGGTAAGGTTAACGTTAGAATAATAAAGTGTTTGTGGACAATACGACACCAGTCTGAAAGGTTAAAAAAGTTCATCAATTTCTAAGCTCTGATCGAGGACTAGCTTTAATTTTGATATAGAAAAGATGTTGTCAAAATGATAATTGATTAGTTTGGAGCGTCAAGTGAACGGAGGAAATGTCGTCTCGAATTCAAATACATCATGGCCTCATGGTAGGTTTTCGGAATGATCAACGGCGGCTTGCCGTTTTTCAGCTCGAACGTGTAGTGGAATACGTTGGTGACTTTCAGATTTCCTGTTTTGGGATCGAGGACCTCGGCGCTTACCCGGATCTGAACCATATTTTCGTGGACGAAGCAAACTTGCGAGTTGAAGTAGAGCAGCGATCCGACCTCGACGGGGGCGTCGAAGCTGATGTCGTCCATGTAGACGATGTAGGGCCGCTCTTTGCAATACACGTATGCCGAGGCCCACGCCAGCTCAAAGGCCTGCCTCATGATGAAGCCGCCAAAGATCTTGTTGAATCGATTCCGGTTTTCCGGCTGACAGATCAACAGATTCTTCAACTTGGCATCCTCCATCCAAACGCTGTTCTGAGGTTTGATTCTGGCTTTGAAACTCAGTGCACGATGGTCAACAGTCTAGAGAAGAAAATAGAAATCTTTATAGAGTTTCCATTTCTTAGATAAATGTATTTTTTGTTACCTGAATGAAAAAGTCGTGGATTAACATCTTTTCGTGCTCAGTTGGAGGGTTCTTGAACAGCGAATCTTTTGCGTGCTCTTTCCGGAGAATCTTGTTCTTCTCGCCCAAAGCAAAAAGGGCTTTCTCCTCTTCGGTTTCCGCGATGAGAGGATTGAGGATGGCTCCGCAAGTATTCAAGGGATCTCGGGCCACCATGACAAACGTGGCCTCGGTGACTTTGTGCCACTGATTGTCGCGCATCTGTTCCAGCACCAACGTGCTTTCAGCGGATGATCGTCCTAAAAACCAAATAGGACAAGCCATTCGTTTAACCATAATCCGCGCCATGTTGATGGTGCATCTGCTTACCTATCCAAGTTACGTGTCCGGAAATCCGAATATCCTGGTCGGGAAAGATTGCTCCGTTGACGAAAATTCTATCGACTAATGCTGTCACGATGGAGAATGGTGATTGAGTCACGTCTGACGGAATGTTTGGCAGTAGAGTGTGTTTGAACACTAAGTGGACGGCGAATACATCCATGTCCTCGAGAAGTCGACCGATTCGAACTCCGCCCAAGTGAGTCATGTAGCGATCGCGGAGCTTGGTGTCGGTTTCAGTTCCAAGAGGGATGATGGCGGTGTCAAAGCTGTCCTGCATACGTCGAGCTGGAAGCTCGTCCTGCGAGGCTGGCAAATACTTGGTGAGCTCCTGACGCATCTCGTTGTATTTCTGCGGATCGAAAGTCATGGGACCGCCGATGACACCTCTGCTCAAGTTGTCGATCACTTGCTCCATGGTTTTGTACTCCATGTTGTCATGGTTTGGCACTGAAATGATGGATCTCCTGGAGGCCACCGACACCGAGGCAGTCGAGGACAGAACAGGAGTCCTTGTCAACGGCCGACAAAGGCGGAGCATTTTTCCAGTTGCTGACAGCATTGTCCTTTGAGTCTTGAAAGTTGATTTTCAACTTTTCAAATACAAACTCATGACGGCCTCAAGTAGGCGAATTTATCTCATGACAGTGACCTCGAATTTCGCCTGCTTTCACTGCTTCTTTTCAGCTACGCACAGCCTCCCTAAGTACCCTCAGCTGCTGTGAGTTGTTGTTTTCGAACGAATCGATTTTGCTGAGAAGCAAGTCTCCCCCCCTCTTGCGCATGCCCAAAATTTCAAAGCGTGCGAGCTAAATATGGCTCCCTCGTCTAGCAACCA
>JAAUYL010058057.1_pt1 | contig 21092 bp, 16 predicted proteins | sample 7278011 | NCBI WGS metagenome assembly JAAUYL01 (sample SAMN14350225, study PRJNA611818) | marine sediment metagenome | isolation source: surface marine sediment (1.8m) | place: French Polynesia: Moorea | collected 2018-08
CTATTTATGCATTGTGCCACTCTACTGTGAATGTGTGATGTGATATGGGTGGTATAAATGTTTGTTTGTCAGGCAATGGCTTTAGCGGATGTCTAATGCGACAGCAGGACGTCTCTCTCTCTCTTTCTGATCTCCATGGTGCTGCATGGTTTATGATGATATCAAGCCACTACCACAATAGAATGTCACCACCACTTTTTGGATCCATGTATGCATATGAAACTAGATGCAAGCAAGAGTGTTGGATGGATGGGTGGGTCGTTTGTGTATTGCCAAAAGGCAACTCATTAACAAAGCAGCTTATCAAACTCCAAAGCTATAGGCTATAGCTAAAGCTTTACCACCAAATATCTACGCAGTTCCATAGCCCTTTGAGCCATAGTAAAATACATGTAGCATTGAGCCGCGATAGGATGCGTGTTCAATACCGCATGGATAGAATGGATGTATGGTAGATACGAGTATATTAGGAAAAGGCCTGGACTGGAATAGCATCGTGGATAGTATTGCAGTAATACCACATGAGAGGAGGAGGGGAGTGCGAAGGGAAGGCCCTCCAAGTTCCTATTATTTACTATACTACACCGCAATGCGACTTGATCTCGTGAAAACAACGCCATAGGCAAGGGGCTATATAGTGGCGTTTGTTCGCTCGTCGTCGTGGTCTTGCTTCCTGGTGAGCTTTAGGTTCGAATCTCCTGGCATTTTCAGTCCTTAGGACAGAGAAGTCGAAGAACAAAACTTTTTGCCCCCTCTTTGTATTGGATAGCTGTAGATCTGCTTCCTCAAATCATCCATTTGTCGAAATATCCCCATTTTTAATATTTTTAAGATGGTACCGTCGCGTATATTGCTAATAGCCTTCTGCTTAAGCGCTTAAGTTTACTCTGTGGACTAAAACTGAATTGACCTAGCGACTTTTCCTCCGAAGTAGCTCATCAACGAAAGGCAAACTTTGTACAGAGTTCGCAGCACTTATCCCGCAGGAATGATAGGTACTTGGTTAGCCCTTAGTTTCGTATTGGGCAGAAAACATGTCGGTAGGTAAGTATGTAGGTATACTGAGAACAAAACGGGAGGCAAGACGTGTAAAAATATGTTCTATGTGAGCCTCTTTCCAGATATTTGGAGGAGGACTGAGGAGGAACATGCGAAGGCTAATTAAGTAGATGAGAGCCTTGAACATGGAACGAGAGCCCACCAATATATTTATCTCCCTGGATGCATGTGGTATACATAGACCTACAAGTCCTACTATATCTTAAGAGCATCACTCTTACACGAAACAGACCATAGCCATGACGTAACATAAACCAAGCATTCCTTCCGTACGAACATCTGTATAGCAAGTGTGAGATTTTAGCTTTGTTCGAACAGTGTTAAGCATTTGAATGAAAAAGTGGCGAGGAAAGGGTTTGGAGCGAACGAAATCAAAAGTTTCGCATTAACTCTATGAGAAAGCCAACTTTGAAACTTTTGATCGGCTTGAAACCACTGCACACATGTGAAGGAAAGAAGGAGTGCACAATACCTGTTGTTGTTGTTGTTGTTGATCCGGAGTCAGCACAGTAATTCCGTAGTATTCTCCTGAAGAAGAAAAAAGAGATATCTAAGTGAAATTAATCCCGTAGATTTACGGACACGTCAACTACAACTGTAGGTAGATATAGACATTGTGAGGTCATAAGCACAGTCTTGGAGTGAGCGAAGCTCCTTATATTTGACATTTGGGCACATCCCACAAGATCAAAATTAGGATATTGCCAATGGCCAGTAGAAATGCAATAATAATTCCAGTACCTTTCTCGTCTCGATGCAAGGAATGGTGGGATGCACTGTCACTGTCGGTGGTCTCTGGAAAAAGACAGAGCAGTTTGGCGTTAGATTTTGATTGGACCGACAAAAGTAACAGCAACCTTAATTGGGCTTACGCCTTACCAGGATCAGCATATCGTTTTTGATTTCCGGACGAGCTGTCAGTGGTTCCGCTACCCCCACCTCCTCCACCGTCACTTGAAGTCGTCGTCACTGGCAGGCTAATGCTTGGGGTCGGGTTGGAGCCGGCGGGCGCTTCGAGACCGAGCGGTGAGCCACTCGGAGTGTCTGGCATGATTTACGATCACGATTTTTCTGGCTGTCAACACTCACTGACGATGCAATTGCAACTTGCAAGATCACTTCACCCACTTAAAGAAAATGGAGGTCTTCTCAGTCGTCGTTTGTGTCCTGTCCCGACCGAGACGCTCTTCACGGCTTTCCTTCCATTTACCAAGAAAAGATCTCCTTCCTTCCTCGGCACACGAGCCTCCACTTTCGGAAGCAACGAGAGGAGGGGAGGGGAAAGGCTGTGTGGCGTGAGAAGTGACGTGTTTGCTTCTTTTTGAACAGATGTATTGCTCTACTCACCGGTTTTCAAAATAACAAACTTCCAGGACACTCTGTACTTTTCGTTTACATCACGGGGGAAGAAGGCCGCTGTCTCAGTTGATGACAGTATCCATCGTCCCCACCCGCCCGCCCTCTGCAGGAGGATGAGAAACTCTCTAATGCTGTTAACAACGAAATTTAAGGCAAAAAACCAAACAATTGCTCCCAATGTTGTAGATACTTATAGGAATATTGTTAGCCCATTAATGGGAAAAAATATTAATGTTAGAAAATTTTAAAATAAATTGTTGATTTGTTTCTAAATGCAATGAGGAAAATATATTTTGCCTCAATAGTTTTGCAGCTAGACTGAAATCGACCACTGAAAAATTTTTGTTTTGAAAACGGCGGAAAACGGTTGAGAACAAAACAAAAAAGTTTTGAAACGAAGCAAATTCGAAACGAAAGATAAAGCGCATTAAGGACGAAAAGAAAAGAGAATTCCAAACCTAAAGCAAAGGGGAAGCGAAGATCAATCACCCTTGCCGATCACCGCCAGGATGGGAAGATTCAAGGCCCCGGCCCCAGCTCCTCCAACCCCCGCGAGGGGAATGAAGACGCCGATGAAAGCATCCGTGAGCAAGAAGAACTCCCGCACGGAATCGGACTTGTCGCTCGTCGCCATGTTTGACGACCTCATGAGGAACGGGAGCATCTTTTACGACGGCGCCGAGAAAGAGTTCTTGCAGTTTGTCAACTTGGTGCGAGATTGGCGCAAAAAGTGGCAGTATGCCGAGACTGAGCGCAGCCGCCTCTCTGTGGTCTTGGCCGACAAAGACAAGGAAATCATGACAAAGGAGTACCAAATCAAACAGGCACGAAAGATGGTCGACGAGGAACGCAGGCAACGCTTGAATGCTGAAGACGATCGCGAGCGACTGAGCAAACAAATTGGCATGATCAAGAGTTTGATCACAGCTGACGGGGCCAAGACTTTGACCAATGAAACTTTGGAGCAGATTTATAACATCGACTCAAGACCGATCGCGAGCAACAGAACACCGCGAAATGGCGGAGGGCACGGACGGAACCAAAACCATATTCAGCACCACAATGACGAGATGGAAGCAGTTGTCGAGCAGTCGGCCGAGTCGCTTTTGGATGCGTCCGACCTCAGTTTTGACGAGACTCGCGATGATGGCCTGGACGGAACAAGGCTGCGGAGCGGACACATTTATAAGCGACGATCATCCACAGCGGCCAAATTGGCTGTGGCTGCTGCAGCTGAAAAGAAACGTCGATCACGTCAGAGACGGTCTCACTCCATGGGTGGTGAAAAGATTAAAGCCACAACTACTGTTACTGTCGACGACGGTGGACATACACATGCTGAGTCGGTAATCGAGTCATACCCAGTTCAAATGACTCGCGAAGAGCTTGATGCCAAGCTCAAGAAGTCCCGCAAATCTCGGGAGGCTATGGTCAATTTTGAGCCGTCTGCTCCCCCCATGACTCCCCGGGATAGAGTCTTGAGGGCAGTGAATGGCGTTGCTGTCACCCCCGGAAGTGCTGTCAGCGTGAAAAGGACTTTCAGCAATGTGAGCTCGATGCCGAGCAGACCCCATAGCTTCCAAAAGAAAACCGTGGTGGTTGTTGAGAAGTGCAACCCCTGTGGGAAGAGGATCAAGTTTGGCAAGTCCGTCTACAAATGTCGTGATTGTGGGGCAGTTTGTCACCTTGACTGCCGCCATGATGTTCCTCTTCCTTGCATTGCTGGAGCAGCTCGCACCCCAACTAACAGGACAGGCAACTTCCTGGCTGATTTCGCACCCTCTACTGTGAGTTAACTTGTAGGACTTATTGCACACATACAATAACATAAAATACATTTTTACATTGCAGGCGCCAATGATTCCAGCCATCTTGGTCCACTGCATAAAAGAAATCGAGGCCAGAGGCCTCAACGAAACTGGCTTGTGGAGAATGTCTGGTGGCGAACGCGAGGCCAATGAGATTCTTGACAAGTTTATGGTGAAAGGAGGAGGGCCTCCCAAGCTGAACAACTACCAGGTCCACGATATCACCTCTTGTGTCAAGAAGTTCCTCCGTGGTCTCAAGGAGGCGGTCATCCCCCTGACATTGCACAGAGTACGATAAATCTATAATACGAGTACTTAGGAGAACTCTTCAAATGGTTTGACTTCCTTTCAGGACTTTGTTGATGCAGCGACGAATCCCGACACTACCGATGGTGAGGCCGCACTCTATCAGGCAATCTCCGAGCTGCCTTTGCCCAACAGGGATACGTTGGCTTTCCTGATGCTTCACCTTCAGACCGTGGCTTCCAACAGCCTTCTGAACAAGATGGACGCTTCTAACTTGGCACGCATTCTCGGCCCGACTATCTTGGGGTACGCTACCAATGACCCAGTGTCTGAGGCCCCTATGCAGCAAAGTGTCGTCTCCACTCTCATCGGTATCAGCTCCGATTACTGGTCGAGGTTCTTGGCCGTCGATCAAGAGAACCTCTTTGGTTACTTGAACACGAAATCGGCTACCCCGGAGACGAGGTTTGTTAAGCCATTAGCAACCGGCTTTCAAGCAAGTTTTGATGAGAAATGTGATCTCCACTTTTCAGGTACTTCGCACCACTGACCTCCCCGCTCGCTCCCCCAACAAGAACGGGAGGGCCCGCGAAGCGAACCCGATCCAAACAGCATCATCCCGGGAGTGCCGCGCGCGGTAACCTCTTCCAATCGCCAATGATTTTCTGAGACCTAAAGTATGAACACAGAAGAGAACAAAATCGACTTTTAAGACTGCCTTAGGTCATTCGCTAACAAAGAAGAAGATAAATTCCGAATACTTATTGATTTGGCAAACTTTTGTAGTGAATTTGGACATTAGTAATATCATTCATCATTACATATCTTAATTCTTAACGTTAATTGATTGGAAAATTTAAGAGATCCTCCAGAAACTAATAGTAAGAGGCGGACATGTACACAATAAGAGAAATATTGGAATACATATTACACAACTGTCATTGGAACGGAGGCTTGATAAATTCGCGGTTATATCGGTCGTACTCGAGAAAGGTTTCGTGAAGCGCCAGCTGCGACTTGCGGTCAAAACGCTCGCTCACTAGCAGCTGACGTGACGTGTAATTGACATTTGTTTACTGTTATTTCGAGGACCTTTAAAAACTTTGAGAAAGAATTGATTGGGCGGCGTTTGAAATGCTTGGACAGAGAGGCTCTTGATGAATTCCTCGTCGTCGAACGAAGTGATTTGCGCCGATCAACAGAGGTCCGATACATCCGACACAACAGCTCTCAATGCTGACCAGAAAGAGGAAGCGAAAAAGGAACATGACGCAGAGAAGAAGATCAGAGTGAAAGCGGCGAAGAAGAAGATTCTACGGGAGGCCATGCGTGATGTGGCCATATCCACGGCCCTCGTGGCGATCACCATGTTTGTGACACACGGGGGCTTGAACAGTCCACTCGTGCAACCGTCATCGATCATCGCTCAAGGTGAGATTTTCCTCCGGACCAGATTCTCCTCTACTACTTAATATTATTTCGACAACTTGCTCTATTGTGTTTTTGTTCTGTTTTGTCCTCTTCTTTTTGTTCAGTCAAAACAAGTTGTAAATTAACCCATCCAACCCTCTTTTAGTCGAAGCTGCAACTCCCTCAGTAGAACCAACGAAGCCAATGCCAGGTTAGACAATGTCATGTCATGTAATCTGAATGCAAATAACGGAAGCCTAAAATATACCTAAGTACTTGTTATTTCGTATCATTTGGCTAAGGACTTTTTGAAGCTCTAAAACATTTTTTTATCTTTGGGATAACGGTATACGTATACCACCTCTTGTTTCGCTTTAATAATTATACGGAGTCGAGTCACTCATTGCTTCTCTTCGTTGCACTGTCAATTCCAATCACTATTCGACAAACGTATTTAGCAATTCAACTTTTAATCTTGACATTCTTCCTAGATTTAAAAACCAGACCATCAAGGCCACCTGTGCCTTTGTTCGGAGGAGATCATTCTTACGTCGACGACTACTACACCGGTGACATCTATTCCGCTTTCGAAGAGGCCGACAATCACGAGAATGCTTTCATCATGTTTTACTCGCCTTGGGATGCGGACTGTCTTCGAGCCGTACAAGTCTTCGAAGCTGTGGCAAAAACATTCGTCGACATGGATCTCTACGTTGCCGCAGTCAATTGTTGGGAACCCAATGGTGACTGTCACAGAGAGTTTGGGGGCAATACGAAATCTGCCAGAGGAAGGAAGCTAGCCCCAAGCATGTCCATGCCAGTGCTTGTCTTTTATCCCAAGAACAGGAAAGGCATCCAGTATCATGGGTAAGAAAAGATGCCCTTTGTTTTAAGGATTTTTAACTTGCTTACAGAAGCTTTTCCTTTTTCAGACCAATCTCTGAACAGAGCATGATTGAGTACCTCCTGATTGCTAGGCAGCCATACAAACATTTGGCCACCAAGGAACAGTTCTATGATCTCAAAGCACAGCATTGGGGCAACTTGTTAGTGGGTTACTTTCCCGGACTACCAACAAACGAGGGAAAATCGCCAAGAGCTTTCAAGCTCTTTTTGACTTCCGTCTACCAGCTTTTGGAAGACATAGACCCCTTCCAAAGGGCCATTGGTGGCGTCGGGATCGTCACCTCTCAACAATTGGCGATCAACTTACAGTTGGACATAACACGTCCTGTCAGGTGATTTATTCAGGCCGCTAGTAACGTTTCAAAAAACTGAATGATTTGCCAATATTTTGCAGATATTTCCATTGGAATGGAACGTCCGTGTCATATCCAAACAAAACCATATCGTCGTCAATGTCATTTTTGACCTGGATTAAGGAGCAAAACGGCAACGACCTCGTCTCGTGGGTGGGAACCGGAGGCCGCAAGAGTTTGACCCTATCGGCCAGACTCTTGTTTGGCTCCTCCAACTCGTTGATCGTGTTTTTGCCCCGGCAAAACAAAAGATTCCTGCACTCGGCCATGTACAAAGTGATGGAAACCGCGTTACAATATCAGAGCTGTGATGACAATGTATACGAAGCTCAACGTCTCATTCAAAAAGTTCGAAATCGAAGACGCCTGAGCGCCCTCAAGCAAGACGCACAACTATACGAATGCCTGTCGGATCCCTGGTTTCTGAGAAACTATCCCGATATTATCACTGGCCTCGGCGGTCAAAATACGACGATGACAAAACCACTGCGACTTTTCAACAACGACCTCTTATTTCGGCGACCTCACAGACCCAAGCACGGTTCGCCATCGCTTGACAGCCAAGTGAGTTCATTTCATCAAGCATGTACTTAGATAAATAAGTTGTTACTATTGAATACCAATATTTTCAGGTATCAAAAATGAAAATATCCCATCGAAGACTAGAATGTTCCCTGCTTGCATCGACCTTGGCTATGTCGGAGACTCTTTGTGATTCCAACAACATTCTTTACAACCTCAACCCGAGCTTAATTTTGTCCGATGAGACTGAATCCGACCTGGCCGAATTAGCAGAAGTCCACAATAGCCTGGAGGGCCTCGGCTGCAGTGACAACAAGACTTTGAACATCTACGTTGCCGATTCCGTGACACAATGGTCCCTGATGTCAAAGCTGGGACTCCCCACCGCCTCGAAAGGAGGTGTTCAAGCCTTGATCACCGTGCCAAACAGCGAGAGAAACTACATTCTCCAGAGCAAAGGCGGAAAAAGCTTAAGCCAACGCAGCCTGGATCAGTTCATCGTTGACTTCCACGAAAATCCGGATTCGCTGGCTCCATTGCAAGCAAACAAACCTTTGTTGCAACAGCAATCCAATGAGCTTAACTCCGTTAGTGTCGAAGAGATCAACGCGAAATCTTTTGCCGAGACACTTCTCCAAGCTCCGAGAACGCGTCCAGGTAATGATTATGAATGCTTGCATGTCTTCAAACGGTAGCTTTAAAATACTTTTCTTTTCAGTTGTCGTCCTGTACACGTCCAGCATATGCGCCTTTTGCAGCGTTGCCAACCACGTGTTCCTGATCGTGAAGCGGCTGATCAGCCCGGACCTGGTGAAATTCACGACGATTGACGCGTCACAAAACGATCTTCCTTGGGCTTTTACGGCTTTGTCAGTGCCATCTGTGTTGTTCTTTCATCCAACGAATTTAAACAGCGCCGGTCCCCCGTTCAATTCAAGCGAGACGAGAGCCTTTCCATCGGGCAAAAGATTGTCCGTGCCCAATCTGCTCAACTTTATCGTGGCAAATCTGAATCCGGAAGCGAGGTTAAGATTGGCCTTATCGCTGTGCGACGACGACTGCCTCAAGGAAGTCCAAGTGGCTTTGTTCAACAAAAAGATGGCAGCCATGGATTCAACCGAGTCGGGGTCCGGGAGCAGAGATCGTAGCCAAGAAATGGATCTTCTGTTGTCCATGGTGGAGAAACGAGTGTCAGAAATGGAAGCAAAGCCTGGACATAACGTTCCTGGAGAGCTGCATCAACAAAATAGCCTTCACCAAGAGCTTTAGCTTTGGCCCACCAACCGTCACTTCGTTGTTAACATCTATCTAGATATGCAGTAGATGCCAACCTCAATTGTGATACTGATATTAGGATTTTTCACACCAATTTTTGTTATGAATAAAATATACCAAGAAATCTGCCTGCTGTTTCTAATGGAAACAAAACAACGTTGTCCTTTTTGTGATTTCAAACAAAATACTTTATTAATAACTTTTGATAGAGTTATACATTATTTTTCTCGTATATGTTGTAGTATTTATCAAATGGTTTTTATATCTTAATCCTTATTGTTGCTGCTGGATTTTTCAACCCAGCATCAACGTTTGTAAAGAGTGGTGGTGGATGTGTTGGTGTGTATACGTGTTAAAAGTATGTAGGCCTCGAAGATTTACAGTTTTGCACGCTTTTTTGTTACGAACCTTTTCGTTAAGAAAGCTTCATTTGTAGATAGTTTCAATGCCAATAGATAATTCAATCAATGGAAGATCAAATTCTCGAATTTTGATTTTTCAGACATCGCTTTTCCAATTGCTTTCACTCGAAGAATGAATGTGGATAGATTGATACTTTATTGTTTTTTGGAACATCGTGAATTGCGGGTGTGACAAGTTATCGTCGAAATAAATGTAAGTTTCATAATCGTAATTCGTAATCATTTTGTTATCAATTAACTGTGTGTTGTTGTGTTGTGGTTTTATCATTATCAATCATCTCTAGGATTTTGGTTTTTCTTGCGGTTTTATAGTATGAAAATAGACAATATCAAAAAGCCTTTTTTAATGTATTCATTATTTTTTCTCTGAAGTGTATGTATCTAAATTTAGCTATATGAATTGAAGTCGTCGAGGGAAAAAAGGATTCTTTTAATTTGCACATCATCACCTGTATGCACTATAATCACCTCACGTAAAAATGAATCAGTTTTTGTTCGATATTTCTCATGCAATTTTTTGGCAAGATGACATGAAATTCAAGCAAGTAACTACAAGAAACTGTTGGTTTGTTTTGTTGTTTTCAAATACTTGGCAATGACTAGGCTTCAATAATTTCCATTGTCATGGTCTGGCCTTGTTCAGTATAGTGAAATCATAATGAGCCAAAAATCGAACCGACTTTTGAAAGTAATTTGTAAGCGTAATTATTTTTTAATATTGTTTGGGGAACTTTTTAAAGAAAAACGTTAGAACAAAAACATGGTAAAACGAAAAGTTTGCAAACATAACGTTAAAAAATGAAAGGGGTATAGTATATTCTTACAAGTTTTGGACTAAAATGAAATATAAATCAGATCAATCGAATAGATGGAAAACTTCTCACAGCATGTCCAAAATTCTTGTGAAAAATAAAGCTGTCGCGAAAAACTATTAGAAAAGAAATGATAGCACAGCAGCAATTGAATTTGTTTGCCACGCAGTTCGAGGCAAAAATACTTTTCAAATTGAGGAGATATGAATGACTTTGACATGGTCTTGCTTTTGGTACGTAAGTCCCGTTGAGGATTGCATATTTCTTGGGATTTAATTTTCTTGAAGTTGGGAGGCGGGGGGCATTTTTATATTAGGCTCACAACTAGAGTTAATTGTTTCATTTTTAGCAATTTATGGTACACATTTTGAAATGGGGAGACACGAATTCTTTGTGCAATCAAAAGAATCCGGATCTGCTCGGGGTAGCCTGTCGAGAACGATTTTCTTCAATCAAACAAAAATAGCATAGTTTATATTTCAAACAAAATAGCATTTAGTTTCTTTTTATATATTGTAGCTTGTAATACCTTGATGATAGAGTTATATCTAGATACAATGTAATAATTCAAATAGTAATCTTGCAAAATTTCTCTTAATGCAACAAAGATCAAGACAACACTTTGTAATAGACAATTTCCTCAAAGAATTTTCAAATAAACCTGCATGGACTATTTCTGTCGTAGTTCAAAAAGTGTTCCTGCCTAAAATCGAAATGTATTTTTTTCACAATGAAGATTTTGGTTAGAATGTAATAATATTGTCGGTTAGAGTTTCTTGAATGAAATAATGGTTTTGAGGGTAAAAGAAATCTTAAACGAATCGGTTGCGAAACGGTTGCAAGAAGAGCAGAAGTGGTTTGGTATTTTAATGCCAGTTTTTATCCCACTGAATGAAGAAAAGAGCACTTTAGTCATGTAGCATGATTGTTAAAACTTAAAAAAGGGGGGCAAAGCCAAACAAAAAAAAACATTAAATAATAATCAGAATGCAGCTCTTGTAAGTTGTTTGTTGAAAGTGTGATGGAAGAAGGCATGAAAACTCACTTGCAGTTTTGCAGCTTTTGCTCGAAACTTAAAAAAACATTAGAAGTAAACAGTACAGATTCCATTGTGAGGTGGACTAGGGTGTTATTGAGAAAACTATCATGCCAACAATTGTTACATATTTAAATTTTTCATCTATACTCTTTTTTGGTACAAACAAATGCGTTTTTCATTAGTGTAATAAGGTGTGGGAGGGGAGTGCAGCATCTGTATTTTAAATGGAAAGATATATCTTAGTTTCATAGTTTTTTTAATATTTCTTAGTTTATGTGTAAGTAGTAAGTATAGTAGTATGTAGCTTTTGTGTTGTCTAAATTTTTACCGTTCTTGTTGTAATTGTAAGTAGATGTTTATAATTATATAATCGTATGTGTCAATCGGTTTTTTTTTGTAATACGCATGTACAATATGGTAGGTAGTATCAACGACTTCCTCCAATTTAAAGTAAAAAATACTAAATTGTATGTATTATTATAGAATATTATCAATTTCTAACATTGTTCTTTCTTCTTTCTTTTTTTTTGTTCTCAACCGAAGCCTTCTTGTTGTTCAGCCTTTCGTGGTAAATATCTAGTTGTTGTTCTTGTCAATTCTGTTAAAACGTGTGTGTGCACCAGCAGCGTTTTACCCACCGCGCTATTTTCATTGTAAGGACCGATGAGAAGACGATCGTGAAGTCATGCACTGAAGTAAAACGATTTCCTCTGTCTGTCTAAGTGTGTTAAATACTTGCTTGCTGTCATCCTGTATCTAAATGCCCATGGGTGGGACCTGAACGTATCGGTAAATGTAGAGCCGGTAGTCCTTCGAAGCCAGGACGACCGAGCCGTCGTCCATGAGGCTGACGTCGAAGCACTGGGCATGCTTGACCTTGGACTCCAAGGCTGCAAGAAGTTGGCCTTCCTGGGAAAACACAGACAAGTTGAAGTTGTTGTGGTTGTCGGCGATGATGACTTCTCCCGAAGCGTTGATGCCGACTCCGATCGGATAATTCGTGATTCCTGAAGTAACAATTAATTGGTAAGGCAACACGACAAGAAATTCCATTAATAAATAGTATTTACCTTCTCCACCAATCTGTCTGAGGTAGACGCCTTCGTAGTTGAACACCTTGACGCAGTGGGCGCGGTTGTCGCTGATGAAAATCTCCTGGCGGTCGTTGACGACGACGCCGTTGGGAAACTCCAAGTGCTTCGAGCAGCCGAACTTGTTGAGGACGTTGCCGCTCTGGTCGAAGATGATGACACGCATCACCTTGCACTCGACGACGATGATCCGGCCCTTGTTGTCGACGGTGACGCCCCGGGGGTGCTGCAGGATGTTGGCGCCAAACTTGCGGACGAACTGACCGTACTGGTTGTAGATCTGGACTTGATGGGTCGGCGACCTCTCCGTGACGATGATGTCGCCCGACGAGCGGACCACAGCCACACGATTGGGATAGAGCAGCTGGCCGTCGCGCTTGCCACACTCCCCGAACTGGAACTTGAACCGACCCTCCTTGTCGAAGATCTGGATGCGGTGATTGTTCGTGTCAGCCACGACAATGTCGTTCTGGGCGTTGACGGCCACGCCCGACGGCTCCGTGAATTGTCCCTCCAAGACGCCAAACTCGCCGAACTTGCAGTGGTAGACCATCTTCTGCCGTTTTATTTGGGACTTGGGCGGAAAGTTCGAGGTCGAGCCGCCCCCAGCTCCGACACCCCCGACAACTCCATTCGAAGCCGCCGCGACCGCGGAGATCAATCCGAGCTGCTGCTGTTGCTGTTGTTGGTGATGAGGGTGGGGCTGCTGATGCTGCTGTTGGCCGAGGCTCAAGAGTTTGCTAGACAACTCGAGGATACTGTCGGTCGTCCCGAAGCTCGTCGTCGTGTTGTGATGTTGGTGGTGGTGGTTGTGGCTGTTGCTGCTGTCGAAAGGTTTGTCCGACCCGTTCGACCACTTTTCGTACGGGTTGAAGTCCGAGTTCACGAGGGGCCCGCCGACAAGTCCCGAAGCCGACGACGACGAGGCCGGGTTGAACCTCTTTGACAAGAGTCCACCAGCGCCACTGTGGTCAAAGACGTTGTTGTTGAGATGCCCGTTGAGTCCGGAGTTGGCGGCGGCGATCGAGGTCGGAGTCGGATTGGCGAGGAAGGATCCCGACGATGTGTTGGACGACGACGGCGAACGGTTTTGCTTCTGTTCCAGCTCCATCAGGAAGTCCTTGATACCGTTACTCATGGAGTGCTGCTGGTGCTGCGGCTGTTGGCCGACGCCGTTGTGCATCCCGCCGTGCTGGACGTGATCCCCATTGTTGCTAGCGAATGTAGCAATGCCTTGAGCAAGGCCATTGCTGAGAGTGTTGGCACCTGTCGTCGCCCCACCCAGAAAGGAGGACAAAACAATGCCTCCGTTGACGCTGTTCTGAGATGAGCTGTTGCTCGAGGTCGGCCTCGAGATCGGCGGCTGTTTGCATGGACGGTGGAAGTTATTTTGCTGCTGGTGCATACCCGCCGAAGAGGATCCACCGCCGACGCTGCCGCCAGGGGGGCCCGAAGAGGCCACCCCGTTGCAGCCGCCGCTCCCCACGCTGCTGTTTGTGCCGCTACTATTTGTGCCACTGCTATTTCTCGACCTCACGTAGCCGAACGTGTTCTTGACGCTCGTCTGGATGGCTTGGGGGTTGGAGATGAACTCGAAGTCGACGATCTCCTCTTCGTTCAGGCCGGCGAAAATGTCTGAGACTTGGCCAGTGAGCAAGGCGGAGAACTTTTGCTTGATGGGACGCTCAAAGAGAAATGCCTCCCCATTGTTGCACGAGTCTTTCAACAACCTTTCGATGAACTCGGTGACCTGAAAGTGGAACATTATTAGTTACACGAATAAGTGCTTCAAAACAACCATGATCAAAAACTAACCTGATGAATTTTGTCAATCGTGTCTTGGCCCTTCTGGTTGTACACGTTGAGAGCCATTTGCTTGTCCGAGTAGAAGCGGTCCAGGTCCCTCATTATCTCCGCCTTCCTCTCCTCGAGGAGCGAGGTGTAAAACTGGAATGTCTCGTTGATCTCGAACTGAGCCTTGTTGTAGTTGGACGACAGTCGCGCCGAGGTGTTCTCGAGGCTCTTGAGGTTCGACCGGATCTCCTGAGCCCTGTTCTTGCCCTCGTGCACCACACGCTTGATGCTTTCCAATTCTTGGGCGTCGATCCCGGAAGAACCGCCGCCGCCATCTTTTCTTGCCACGCCGTTCAACGTTGTGACGTGGTTGAGGCCGCTATCGAAACCAAGGCCAGACGAAGAGGCGGACGACGTGGAATCACGATCGCCCCCGCTCCCTGTATTGCAGGACGTCAAGGTGAGCCCGGACTCCGACGAGCTGTGATCGCCGACTCCAGAAGCCGACTCAGAGCCAGCGGTCAGACCACTGGCGCTTCCATTCGCCAAGACCATGCCAGTCAGACTATCGAGGCTTGGAGTCGGAGACGTCGAGTTGACCTGCAGAAGTTGATGATGCTGCATCGTTGTCGCCATTGTGTCGTGTTACAAGGAGGTCAAAATTGACTGAAAAGGAGAAGATAAACTCGGATTAGACTTTTTAAGAATCATTAAGGTTGAGTAGAAATTTAACAACCTCTTAAAAGCACTGACGAGCTTGGCTCGAAGCAGTAGTCTGGAGATCAGCAGCCCAATTCACCCCAGTCCCCAACATAAAGGAGGTCAAGATTCCGATCAGGAAATACACGTATTTCAAAATCGGGCAAGCTCTCTTGAGTCTGGACAGGGTTAGATTCCTGAACCCTGGGACTGATCAGATTTGGCGGGAGCTCCGGAACGGATCTCAAGCAAAATAAGTGTGTTTGTTTTGTTTACAAACTAATGACAGTTCTCAGTTTAACCCTAAGACCTCCTTAAATTGTTCTTGTTTTCCTTCTAAGCTACAAGAGGGTTCGGACGTCTAACAGCTAATTTCAGTCTTGATTCATCATCTCAGTAAACCATAAGATTTCGGGGCAAAGCGCGCGCGCATGAAACATCGACATACACCATATTCTCATAAAAATATGTGAAAATGTTAACCTTCATTTTTTTAAAAATACATCTTGGTATAATTTTGTCGTTCAAAAATTGAAAAGGAGTGCAGCACATCGGTTTCAATTAACCTCGGACCGACGCCTCACTCACGTAGGATCTGGTCGGCCTGTGAATAAGGAAGCCAAGACGGAAAGGCGAGCAAAAAATGACACAATGTGACCGCCGAAAGAAGCCGAGATTCGCCGAAAAAAAGTCCCCTCCTTCTCTCCTGTCTGTCGATCAATCCGTGTCCAATTTATGTCCTTAGGATAAAAACGCAAAACGCAACGCAACCAGCTCACAATTTGTCACCAAACGAGCCGACCCAGGAAGGCTGAGTCTGTATTAACTGATCTAATCAAGTCGAGCCAGCACTTTGTTTGGACGGCCGGAAATCAAAGGTCCTCCTCCTCCTCCTCCTCAATTCGCCAGTCGCCAAATCAGTAAATTAATCTGCGCAATGACAACGACGCTGACAATGACTTTAAGAGAGCAAGCTAAGGGGAAAAAACGAAAATTGAACTGTGCTCGTTGATTGGTTCAAGAAAAAAATAGGGTTGGGAATTCGATCGCCTTACACGCCTCCCTTCTCCTTCTTCGTCTCTCCTTTGTGGCGAGCTACAATTACGTACACTTCAAAATGGCCTTTGATCGTAAACGTTTGAAGACAAGACTTAAAAGAGACCCAGGCTCGTCCGTTCTATGCCTTGTATACTATAGGTACTTGCTTTTAGTAGACCATTTTTTAAAGCGTAAGTAGATAGATAAATACGTCGTCTACCTTTCTGCAACTGAACAGTGACAAAATGCAACCGAGTTGGTGGGACTAATGCCTCCAGACGATTGTCATTGTGCTCAAAGGGCGAATTCACATTTTAGTAAATAAAACGGCATGGAGTTCCAAGGAACTGTGACGGTACTGCACTGCGTTTGAACCAAGCAGGTTAAAGGCTAGAGTGTATGCAATCGTTCTCCAGGGAAATATAAAGAGTCAAGCCCAAGAGCTCAGTTTCTAACTTGTAGGTAGGTAGGTTAGGTAAGCAGGTCTATATTCTGAATGTTGATGCGCTATGAGTATGACGCTACCTATCTCTCTCTCCCTCCTAGAGAAGTGTCTCAGAATTTTCCACCAATGCAAATGGAGAAACGTAACCTCTTCCATACAATTCCATTTCGGCTTGCCTTACCATCAAAATGCAATACCCCCCTAGACCTAACCTAAAGCAGAAGCAGGAGGAGACAATTTGGTTTGTGTGCCACGAAAGCATTGCCGTCTTTTCCACGAAGTGGTGCTGCAGAACAACCCTGCCTCCAAGCCCAAACGTAGGCAGAATTCCGAGACTCTCTGGCGTTTCATTTCAAAACGAAAACACCGCATAGCTCAAAATACAGCACCACTGATACTTGGCATATAAAACTAACATACACATGACTCGGGAAACTCAAAGCTATGCACTGAAACAATGTTCTATTGAAAACAATCGGCTATAATGCGTCCTCCTACTCTTTCGCCAAACAGTTTTTGCTTTTTAGGTGGGCTACTTCTCTCTCTTCTCCCGTTCCTTTAAGGACAAAAACGCAAAAGTTTGTGAAAGATATGCTGCCCAAACTTTCCCCGTTCGTTGTTTTGGATCTTGCAGAAAGAGACGAAGAGAGGAGGGACACCAGTGGTATTTACATGAGAGAGAAAGCATCCTCTCGTATATCTACGAAACGTAACCCAACTTAACTCCGATCAGAGCCCTATTAACCTGAGAAAATAATATTTTCCCTTCCTCCTCGTGTAAAAAAGAACGAATAAATCACGCACTCAAGGCGGAGGGTTTGGAAAGCAAGCCAAAGCCGACGCTCTTTTGAGTTAGTTTTTGACACTTTGTTGTTCCCTGGTAGAAAAGTTTTAGGCTGTCTAAAACTTGGAGCATAATATCCAACACCACCAACCAAAAAGCACATCAGTTTATGCACATGTACACGTCATTCATGGACCTCATACTACGATAGTTTTCGTTTTGTCTTTAGTTGAAGCTCAGGCTCATGCTTGTTGTTTTATTGCTTTATATACAAACAATTGTAAGTAGATTTCAGTGCGTGTAAGCTAGCTAGGTAAATATCTACCAAGTCAAGTAACATAAGAAAATGCCGCTCCAAAAGGAAAGGGACTAATGGCACCCAAGATGGCCCTCATCGTAGACGCGGAGTAAGTACACTCGCTCATACGAAATTATGTCATAAACGTTTAGGGCGGGTTGCATTGCCGTAGGTTAGGTTCGCCGGCACACAAGAAGAAACTTTTGATGCATTTGTTGTCCTTCTTTTCCTTTTATTTAGTCAAACACGCCTTGACAACTTTTATTAAGGTAAGACGTGAACGTGAGTGAGTGTACTGCCTTTAGACGACCTCAAATGGCTCCAAGTCGTTTCGCTAAACTGCAGCGAATGACCCGAAAAATGAGGGGGCAAATGGCGTTGTCGAGAAGAAGAAGAAGACGACGACGACGACGAGAGTTAGTATAAAAAGCCAGCATTCCCTCGAGGCCAAACAAAAAAAAAGCGGTGAAGATTCCTCTCACTCTCTCTTCCTCGTCCTACACAGAAATCAGCCGCCAACATCAAGGAAAAGAACGGGGAAGCGGGGAAGCGGGGAACACATCGAGGCCGCGAGGCTGCGATGTCTTCATGAAGTGCCCCCTTACTCTTTCTCTGCTGAGGACGTGAACTGCTGGTGGTGCAACATTCTTAACAATAAAATCTGTCCCAAAACTTTGCCCTCGAGTCAGAAAAGAGAAAAAAGACACCACCTCCGGGCATGTACATACTCGTACGTGGATAGTTAGTCACCATACCAGCCTCGTTTTTCCTGTTGGACCATGGATGTCTCACAAAATTCCAAGTGAATGGCTTACGACTCCATTTTCAGCTTATGTTGATAACTGTCATCATCACACGCACAAACACAACCAAAATATCTACGAACATGGATGTGTAGGCTACATTATAAGCTAGCTGCAGCGGTGGTGGAGGACATGTTTTGATGGGAGGCCGTCTGTCGATCTTCGGCCTCGCAGCCTCGACTGGATGGATGGATGGCAAATGGCCTCCGCCAGCCATGCCATCCACGGGGAACGAACGAACGAAATGTAGACCGTTTGGCCTCGGGCATTCGATTCTCAAACGCCTCCGGCCTCCACTGATACTCGACTACCACTACCACCATGGCAATAGCTTAGCTTCTGTCCTTTTCCCCCATCATCTCTCGTTCTTTAGAGTACACTGACTCTATATCTATCTTCTGACGTCTGTCTGTGTGTTTATCGTTTTTTTGGACGAACCGGTAACCATGGCTGTAAACTTCACACACTATAAGCCATTTTTGCAAGGAAGTTCTGGGTACTTATATTCATGTCACTATTATAACTAACACCTTTACAGGTTGAGGAGGAGAAGCTACCATTTCTTCTTCTTAGGAACCATCAATGCAAAAATTCGTTATTCGTTTCGTCGTTTCTAGCCTCTCGCATGGAGGAGTACAATCATGAAAATGGAAAAGGGAGGAAGACGGGAGAGTGAGCACTTGAAAATAACATTCTATAGTACTCGTATCTGCTCACGTACGTACGATTCGTTTAATAATGTCTGTGCTCACAGCTCGACTCAAAAGACGGGAAGCTTTTCGCACATCGGCGTCCCCTTCCCTTCTCCCATTTTTGCATTTTCCGTTCACTTTAAAAGCCAGGCAACCACCCAAAGGCAAAGCAAAAGGGCTTTTCATCTGTAAAAATTGTGAAAGCGGAAGCAGGAAGGGAGGAAGGAGGGACAGACAAAAGATCTTCTCTCCTAGCCTGGCCATAAGTAGCCCAATGGTGGGTATGATTCTGGTGGTCGACTGACTGACTGTGACTGGTATAAAAACCGGTTCGAGTTCGCCTTGTCGACGGTGAGAGGCGCTGACGGGATGCTGCTGCTGCCTTTTTTTCTAAGGCTTTCACGCTTGCCAGAGCATCTTGAATAGTTTGTCTCGCGCCTTCCCCTTCTTCCTATGGTAGTCCTTCCTACTCGTAGTGGTAGTTACCAAACCACTACATAAACACTTCTACCTCTGCTCGAGCTGGCAGTCTATCTCTCGACTCGACTCCGACTTTAGAATTTGAGCCACCACAGGAAAAGGCTTAACGCACTCACTTTCAAGTGTACATAGCTATACTGTACACTAGACTAGGCTCAGTTTAGGAACATACCGTGAGAAGAAGGTAAATGTGCAAACTCATGAGCGGCTTGGTTCCTGAGCCTTAAAACGGGTTTTTACATAAACAAACTGGGCTGATTGATATTCCGCCGTTTCGCCCCTGGAGCTCCCGCGTGCGACGTGGTACACCAACGAGCGATTGTTTTGCAATATTGGAAATGGAAAACTTGGTCCTACAGAGCGGCTCGATATCCGTGTCTAGCCTCCACGAAATGCGAACAAAACAAAGTATAGATATCTTTTCTCCGGGCTGCTGATCTGAAAAGCAACACTCTCTCACTCTCTTGATTCTTATGGTCGGAAGTCAGCCAAGCGCGACACAAATGCTTGCTTTCTCCGTTTCTACTCGTAGATATGTAGTGCATCACGTTGAAGCGAATTGGCTTACCTACAAGAGAAATTAAACAGCCTTTTATAGATGACATGTGGCTCACGGTCGGTCTTAAACGGACGTAAATACTTTGTGTATAAAAAACTGTATATCACATATGTGTGCAGACTAAAAATAAATACCCGGTCTCGTGTTGTCTACATACTTACTTAAGCGTTATACGTATGGTATTTACTAGTAGAAAGTATCGGAAGCGAGCTGTGTGTTGTGTGATCATGAGAGCGGCATGGAATCAGTGAAAAATGAACCTAAGGAGTCGTAATGATTTATCACGTCCGTACCCTATACACATACATGTACACATATGACACATGTTCATTGTACCAAAACAGGAATAGTAGATGCCCTTCCTCCTTCTCCTTCTCTTTCTGTATAGAAATACTATTTATTGTAAGGAAGAAAGAGTGCTTAGAGAAACGTCACATATAAATGACTGTAAAATACTCGAGCGCATAAGCCTTCGCAAAGCACTTCCATTCCATACTAAGGCCATGTCGTGCTTAATTCTCGTAATTAATAGAGGAAAAGAGAGAGAGACTCCTCTACGTGTTAGTTACACAGCCTCAGTTTCAGACATAAAAAGAAAGTGCGTAGCTTTTAATGTTCGTACACATCTACATGAAGGAACGAAAGGAGAAGAAGGAGGGATTAAAATGTCATGCGAGCACTTTTTAAATACGACAGTAGAAAATACTGCTGTACGCTACTTCTGCGACAGATTCAAGTTAAAACCAAAAATATCTATCCCATTTCTTAGACGGCAGAGGCAACGCCTTCCGCTTTGGATTATTTACAAGCAATTTCTTTTTAAACCGTAAAATATTACGCTTGAAAACGGAAACAAGGACGGAGAAGTATCTACCAACAAAGTAAGTACGTGCAAAAATATGCGCGGCTTTGATGATTTACGGGACTTGAATTGCTTGTGGTATGCAAAAGGCCAACCGGGGTAAAAAGAAGCAAAACAAGTGCCTCAATTTTTAAAAGGGTGCCTGTCGTTCGTGAGAACTTCTAGACCATTTAACCCCTTTTGAAAGCAAGAGACTGTTTGGTAAAATCGGCATTTTCTCCTATATTCCTACCTACTGGTTGGGTTGAAACTGCGGCTTTGATGTAAGGGTCGACTCTTAAAATGACATATCTAGATATCCTATTTAAGAATGTAAAATACACTGCTACATAGGTA
>JAAUYL010059963.1_pt1 | contig 21047 bp, 16 predicted proteins | sample 7278011 | NCBI WGS metagenome assembly JAAUYL01 (sample SAMN14350225, study PRJNA611818) | marine sediment metagenome | isolation source: surface marine sediment (1.8m) | place: French Polynesia: Moorea | collected 2018-08
AAAATAAGTCAACAGCATTATCAGAAACTCGAATTAAGATAACCGAAATTGGGTTTGCAGTGCTGGAAACCTCAAAATGGGGGTACAAGTTGTTACATTTCCTGAAATCCAAAAGTCTCTTTGTTTTTGTAGGGAGAGATTAACGTAAATAAACAATCAGCTGACTCTCTTTCTCCAATTTTAAAAGCTTTTAAGAGATTAGAAATTGAAAATCTGGTCCAAAAACTCTGTGATGTTCTGTTTGAATATATAATCCCCCAAGCTGGAACAGCTGTTATTAAGTAGGATTCAAAAACAAAGTAAAAATTAGGGGAAATCTGAGTCAGCCAGCTCAAAGTTTGTTTACAGTTTAGCATCATCATTTTTCATCTAGATAGTTAGTTAACCAGGTTGAAAATGTCAACAATTTGCATGTTGGGACAAGAAAAATCTTGAATTTTCCCGTTGAGAATGGAAAAATGTCGCAAGATCTTGATAGTGTTGCTAGCCCTTTCTGTCCTTAACTGTGCAAGGTTAGCACAATAATGCCTTTTAAACAAATTGGTTGATGTTTTCAAGAAATTCAAGTTTAAACAGTTTTGAACTGTGCTCTGGATTTCTAATTGAAACCACAGTCTTTGTTACATGAAACCACCTCTAATTGGAGAATGAATTGATACAACCTTCTTATCACAATCAATCTTTAGTAGCAAGCAGCAAGTTTCTTACACAGTTAGAGTTAAACAATGAATGATAAAGTGGGGGTCATATAAGATAATCTTTTTTTACAACCGTGAGCAGGAGAAAGGATTTTGCCAGGTTATCAGAGGTCTAAAATCAGTAGCTTTTTCTAAGGATATAGATAGATTTGTTGAAAAGTCAACCTTTTTCACAATTCTTTTTGGCAAATGTGTCAGCTGCTGCAGCCCAAAATTTGTCCGAAATCCCAAATTCAAAATCCAGTTTTTCTGTTAGTTAACAGGAATATGCTAATCCATTTTGGAGACAAATCACTTTATCTTGCTGAAACATCTTTAGTTAACACCGGGACGAGAGTCTGTTTCGAATAACCTTTCACAAATTCAACTTTAAATTCTCTACTGTGAGTTCTGCATTCTTACATGAAGTGCACTTTAATTATCATCCCAAAGCGTGAGGGGAATTAAAATTCACAAAATTGACAAATCGTAAAGCAACTTTCCTTTCATAACAAGATTTTTCAAAATTATACTTTAAAATTGCAAAAATGCTTTAAAAGTCGTGATTTTGGGGTGGAGAAGAGCAAAAGAACAAAACAAAAAAGAATGCCGTTTTTATTATTTCTGACTCTGAGAGCTCTGATTGATTTGTTTTTAAGTCAAGCCCAGAATCAGATAGGTTCAGAGCCGCGCCTTTTGAGGCAAAGTCTCAATAAAATCGGCCAGTCTCAAACTTTAAGCACTTTGAATATTTACATTTCTTTTAATCTGGTCCAACAGGATCGCACCTGAAAATTGTTAAATCGTAAAAATACTGATGCTTCTGTTCCCCTTTCAATGGCATACTTGTTCAACTGTAGTTGTCGTAAAAACTGGCTCCTGGGTCGTTAAAAAAACCAGGTCTTTTTCTAGAAATGGACAAAATTCAGAAGATAAACTGGAAACTTTTAGAAAAGAGACAGTAGTAGATTCTGCTCAGTAGCAGCAATTTTAGCGATACTTTTTATTGGAGTGGTTGTATATTTTTTCTAGAATTCTGTTTTTACGGATCTTTTACAATTTGACACGCTCGCAAAACTGAAACTTCTCTTTTCCTTTTGTGAGAAGATGTCGTTGTAGTTTAATACAAAAAAGTATTTTGTAGGATTGCCAAAAATGGCTTTTTTGTTTCTATATATTGGGTCGTTTGAAGGGCTTGGTCCCCCGATATTTCTAATTAAGCATTGTTCAAAAGTTACCTTTGATTTTAAGAATAAAAGAAACAAGAGTTACAAAATGTTGTCTTTTTATTTAACACAATGGATTTTGCAGTCTGATCACAATTGACACACACCCCAAAAAGCCCCTGTTCCGTTTTGAGTTAACGCGCGCAACAATTGAAAATAAAAGAATTAAGACAGAACTCTTCCCCTTCCCGCCTTTGCTTGATTGTGTCTATTATTGTTTGTTGTCCTTGTGCTCTAAACTCAAGTTATCTACCTGAAAATTCAAACTTTTTTAAGGTCAACAAAATGTTTTCACAACACTGAATTCATTGATGGCTGGGAAAATTCGGATTTGGTTTTGACCTTCCCCTGAACGGGTTTTTCGCATGAGGGTGCAGGCAGCCTAAAATCAATAATCTGCTTAGCCAAAAGTGTATTTACAAGTTTCAAGCACTAAACCGTATCTTGTCTAGAAAACGGGTGCATGTCAGTAGTCGTTGATAGCAGATTTAGATAAAAAACTTATCCAAGACCCTATCTTGTTATACCTTGAAAAAAATCATTTTTGTAGAGGTGAATCTCTTGAGTTGTAGAGGTCTTTGAATCCCCCTTGACCAAAATCAGGGCGGTCTCTCATTCAGAGAGATTCGTCTATATAAATTGACACAAAGATAAATGCCAGCTACATGAGCTGCTCGTTGTAAAACCAGTCTATAAAACATATACGCACCGTTTTTTGTGAGTATAGGCAAATAAATATTTTTCAGTATAGGTAAATCGCGTGATCGCTACTTATACGGCAATCAGCAGCCATTAGCAGCCCTTTATGATTTTATATCAAGATTGTAAACATGAATTTGAAAGGCGCTTTTTGGACAAACACCTAGTGGAAAAATATTTATTTTCAAGGACATTTTGTAGCTGTTAATAGTGTTATAATTTTAGAGTTAAATTTAAAAATCAATTTTCTAAATTGTCATAACATATGGTAGCAGCTATTTCTTAAAGAAAATCGTGACTTTTTACAAATGTTTTGCTTAGCTTAAAGCTTAAAAATCAAGGTATTTTTTTACTTGTTCCTGAAATCAGTGCCCATTTTGGACAAAAAAATGACCAGAACTATTAACAATCTAAAAAGCTGCAGCGTTATAAGGTCTTCCATTTCCTGAAAATGGCCAAAAATTAACGTTTTTTCTACAAAGATCAGACGAGCTGATCTATGCTATTCATGGAATATATTTTCATTTTTTCTCGTTGCCTCCTTTTTCAAACGTGCTGCCAGACTGGTTTTTCCTTGTTGTCTTATAAGCCAAAACATTGCCTTTTAAAGCCAGAATGTCAGAGCCAATTAAAAACGCCCGGTTTTTATGGCAAATTTGCAAAACAAAACCAAATCTGGAAGCTCTGGGGAGAGAAAAAATACCCCCTATTGCGCTCATCAACACCATATCAACACCTTGGCGGCGACTGAAATATTCTCATTTTTAATGTGAATCTTCAAAAAAATTGAACTGAATTTTTCAAAAATGACCCGTCACGGTGTTTCAAAAAATTCTTCATTTTCACAAAAATTCAGCCTCATCTCTCGATTTTCAACGGTCAATTTTTCACGAATATTCAAAAACTTTTGGCATGAAATTAAAAACAACAACAACAATGATACATCTGTCAAAATCAGCTGCAGAAACTCATTTAACATTGTACATTCTAGCTTTTTGGTGACCGCACGAGCTGGCTATTTATTCATTTATGTGCAAATTTTCTTTCCCAATTAAGTTTGGCCCGGTGTTTAAAACTCGCATTTTCATTTTCTCCTTTCGAGAAATAGCCAAAATATGAAATATGGTGGTTGTCATCTAGCCCCGCATTGCTGCAATGCTTATTGCATTGATATTCGCATTGCAGTAGATAACTTAGGCCATATTGGTGGTATTTTTAGTGGTGAAGCGCCAATTTTTACGACAATGTTCGGATACCAATCTCAGGTCAAATGCTGTGACAAAAATTGCCTACAGTGCAGCATTTAAGTTTAAACTTAGACTTAGAAAACGCACTCAGACTCGATGCGAAAGGATGGTGATTCAATTCTAGGGGTCACGACTGGCGCGAGTTCAACCATGGCTCTCCTCATATGGCACGTTTTTTCGGGGGTGTTTCTATCCTAAAATGTCCTGAGGTGCAAAACCACCTTGCAGTTTTTCAATTCTGATATTTTAGGTTTTTAGCACCCGGTCTAGCCAAAACAAGGGCTTGGAAATTACTGCGTACACACTACTTCAATGAGGATTAATTGGTGTGCAGCCATCTTGACACCTCTGTGAACTGCAGTAAAAGGGAAAGTTTTTTATGGCAACCAGCTCCTATATATGGGGTAATATTATGTAGCAAATTTTGGTGCAATACCGGCTCAAAATATGTACTATTTTAAGCCCAATTTCATCTTAAAGTTGATTAGCTCATTGAGAGGCAAGCTTGAAAGCTTAATTTCCTTTTCAAGAGAGAAGTTTCCCTTTAATGCAAATTGTCAAGAAAAAAATGGGTTGAAACAAGTATTTTATTTATTTTTCAATAACCTTGAAGGATAAGTGGATTAGTGCCTAATATCCTGTTGAAAAAAATGTTCACAATACAAAAAATGTGACAACGGATACAAAATCTAAACTTTTTTCCAAACAATGAGCTGGCGACACGCGAGGCAAATGAAAACCAAGTGCGTTTTTTGCGCTGATTCGATTCCTTTTTAAAAGAAATTGATGGGTATTACCGAGAGGGGTTTCAGGGTCGAAAACCCTGTTTTGTCAACGCTTGTTTGTTGTTGTCATTGTCATAGAAATGATGCATCTGCAGCCTTGTGTCAATTGTAAATAAATAAGTGAAATATTTTTTGCTCACCCTTTACCTTGAGACGAGAGTTTACCAAGTGAATTTATGCAAAACCCACGCGCCATTGAAGCTTGAAATGGTCGTGTTAAAGCGTAGCCTTTCTTGTTGTTACATAGCTTTAATTAGAAGTTATCTACACCTTTTGCGTTTTGGACTGGGGTCCGATTTTCCACACTCTATTATGGTATATGAAAATCTAAGGGCTATAAGGAGAGACGCCCTTTATAACTGTCCTACCCTTTTTGGTTTACAGTTGAAAAATTGCATCAAAATCGACAATTTTTCTTGCTCTTTTAGTTCCAGACCCCCCTCGAAATGCAACATTTTTACAGTCCCTGAAATGAGAGAGCTCCATATTTTAGGCCTAAAATATATTACTGTTTTGGACAAACAATGGCATGTAAAACGAATTTCACCAGCAATTTCGCAATACAGTCCTCCTTTCTTTTGATAACCAATGTTACGGGACCCCCCTGAGCATTATCTAGTGCGGTTTTGCACTGTCTTCTTTCACAGGGGAGGAGTTAACACTTTGTTTTGATTTCTCAAGGGGGCCAAGAAGGTGTCGGAACTTTGCGGAGGTCCTCCCACGCAACCTCGCAAGCAAGCTAGCAAAAACGCTGAGGCCATTTACTTTTATTCTTCGCACGCCAAGTTAGGGTTGAACACAAGAAAACACCCTAATATGCTGCTGCCTTCAGATCTTGCAGAGTGATAAAAGAGTTGTAGTCAACCCTAAAGATTCATGGAAGGATTCGAATTTGGGTGGGACTGGATTTCACCGAGTCGAGCCATCTTTTTGTTTGATTGCAAGCGATTAAAATTATTATCAGTTAAAGCCTCGCAGTCCCTCCCCAGCGTTTAGATATTTTTCAAATTGTTTCTCCTTCTCCGCCCAATTTTCAAGCAATTTGTAAAATATTTAGCAAAAAATCTAATAAATAGATTGTTTTTGTTTGCATTATTGGTCACTCCCCTGTTATTTAGATTTTATTATCTGACTTCAGGGTCAATTTTTTTGTAAGTTTATGTGGTATTTTTAATATTTATCAACAAAAAATCGACCGGTCTTCTTCTTTACTCCAACCTTTTTAACGTCAATGCTTTGTAAATGTTTATTTAGTACATCATGGCACCTTCTATGTAAAACAGTTTTGTTACTCGTAATGGATGTCACAAGTGTTTGAAGCCTACCATGGCCGTTTTTACTTCAGCATTTGGCATTTTAAGTAGGTTTCATGCACCCCCTTTTTGGCTCCACTTTTTGTGGCACACTTTTTGACCCGAGCAAAAGAAAACCTAGAGAAGACGATTCTTTTCAAAGAGCTTCAAAACTTACAAGTCAAGGTTATGGAGCAATGTCAGATACATTGTGCCCATCAGAGTGTTACAAGATGGCGAACATAATGGACTTTACCGGTCTCAAAAAGAGCCGAAATTCTATTGGCAAAAACAGCCTCAATTTGTTTGGTTTAATCCTATTCAGAGTTACCCTCAATTACAGGGTAAGAAGGAGGAACTAAAAAATGTGTGCCGACTGCGGAAAAGACAATTTTTGGCACGGCTATGGCAAAACTAAACTGATGTGATGTAATCTTGAGCGCAGATGGTGAGATTTTTGGGGAAGATATCTGTACGCTTATTACCAACATTGAGACGTTGGTTGTTGCTTTTAAGGCACAAATTAGGTTTGCAGCATCTCATATGAGTAGTTCCTTTTACAAAACGAGGCATTTCCATCTAAAGTCGCGTTGGTATGAGAAGTAATAGAGCTGTTTCTTATACAAAAGAGACTCTAATGTGGAGGCTCCATTTTAAAGTACCACCACAAGCAAATCTTATGAGACTTTGATATGATGGTAAATTGCTCACCTCCCTTCCTTGAGGGGAGGAGGAATAAGGAGATTTTTGGGATAATTCGAGCGAAGCAAACTTGGCCTTCCGCTGGGAACCTTACCCTTCAAATCACGCAGACTTTGAACATCTAAAAAATAAAACACACGTGGTTGTAATGATGTCTTCTTCTCTGCGCTTCAAATATGATTTTTGGGCTATGATATACCAAATGTAAACAACCACAACGTCTATTAAGTCAAGTCTTTCCAAAAATGGTCCTCTTTTTTATCCTTGATAAACTCGGTTGGACATCAAAAACCTCAAAGAAACAGAAGGTTTTTCGAAACTCAATCTAAAAAATATCATTTGTTTTTCAGGTAAGCTGATTCTCACATAATGCTTTGGACAACATTCAAACAAGAGGATCTGTGTGCTAACCTAATTTCAATACTTTAAAACGCCTACACTCTTTTTAACTCTGCTCTGCAATTGGAATAACCGCATGAAAACTGACCTTTATGACAGACAGGCTCGTCTTTGAATAGCATGTCTTATTGCGAAAAATATCAAGTTTTCCAATGTTGTGACGCTGCATTTTTTGGCGGGTCTCAACTCAATGCAAGCCTTTATTCGGATAACATAATAATCGTGCGTGGAGATTTCAACGCGCGGCAGGCATGATTTTTAAAATCCGGAATAAAAAATCTAATAGCAAGAAAATGGTCAAAACTTTGCACTAGTTGTGCCCGAGTCTGAAAATATTTTTATGTTGCTTTAACTGGCTCCTTAATGAGCTATGTGCGTATTTTGGTGCATTTTATTTTATTTTTTTTGCCAAAGCTTCGGGCAAAACCTGACCACCAGCGTTGCCAGAACGGGTTTTTGCCGTCCGTGAAAACTCTAGTATAGGCTCTTTTTAAAGGGGCTTTGGCTATTTTTGAATTGATAGAGCTGGCTCGGTTTTGCTATCCTCTTCACTCTGGAATTTGAAGCATCCAATAATGGTCAGATTTTGCTTTTTATTTGAACATAATTGGACCTCCTGTTTTCATGCAGGTTTTTGTCTGACAACATATATTTGTGGGAAAAAGTTTTAATGAAAAAGATTCGAATTTCCAGAATGCAACTTTTACTTTCAGATTTCTCTCGATTTTTTGTAATTGATGCAATTATATTCCGAAAAAGACAAAGTAGATATGGAGTCATTTGGCTATTATTTCTATTTATTTAGAGAAAGTCCATGTCTGGATCTGGCAACACTTTTTTAAAAAGAAAACAAAGGAACAAGTGACAACTTCATAATCTTAGGAATAGACCCCTACCAGACGTTAGTTTATTGAGAAATTCAGAGCAATCATAAGTTATTACCAGCAAAAACAATTCTGGCATTTTTACGTGAATCCGACAATAACATTTTTTTTGTATTATAACTGAACCATATGGCGTAGAAATTGCGTACAAGCAAATAGCTTTTTTAAGGCAACAAATAATTGTGAAAAAATCTTCACTTCTGTAGTCAGGACAGAAAATAATATTTAAAACTTTTTAAGGAATAGACTGCATGTATTTAATTTTTTGCAACATAACGGTCAGTGCTATTTTGAAATTTTCATATCTTGCACACTTTCCTTTCATGGAAAAAAGGTTGCTTTTACTAAAGTCATGTGCAAAGCTTAACTAGCAAAAAACGCTGCAATTTCTCTCGTAGCACAGCTGACTTTTGCATTACAGCAGGGTGTTCTATAATCATATGCATGTTTTAATTGCGAATTTTAGCTGCAACTTGAAAAGCGAAAAATATACAGACTTTCCCACCCACCTAGAAATACAGGGTGCTTCAAAATGCATGCAATTATTATCTTGGTCGTTAAAAAATACTCATTTTTATCTAAATAGTTCTGAAGAATTTTCGCTATCTGGACCCTCGTTTAAAATTGTTGCTACTTAAAGGGTGAGAAAAACCTATCCAGCTGTTTTCCATACAGAAGAAAGTAGATGTTTTAAGTTTCCAGCACCCATTATTCGTTATTACCATACTTAATTCTTGTTATCTCCGTCCGGCTTATTAAGCAATTACGCAGGTTAGCACAAAAACTCCACGTGGCCTAGTTTTTGAGCTTTCCCAGGTTTTGCGAGCTCGAAAATAGCCAAATGTTTTTAAAAACCGCCCGAAGACCACTATATAAAGTCGAAAGAGTCCACTTCTTGCAGCGATTTTGAGATTTGCAAAACATTTAATGCAATAATTGGGGCCAGCTTAAGATTATCCCTACATCTACGCAAAAGATTACAGAGTATTTTCCCAAACCGTCGATCCGTGCCATATGCAAATAAAGTTGAATTCCGTTAAGAAATTGCAAAAAATCTAAGGATATTTTTAACAATAGGGGAAATTGGCTGAAAATAGCTAGAAAATTGTTGTGGGGGCGGCAAGCGATTTCTTTTCAAAAGGAGATCAAAACTCGAATTTTAATCTCGCGCCAGATGGTCAATTTAAATAAAACTCTTTAGATTAGAAAAAATTAGAATTAATTGGGTGAAAATGAAGCAAAACTTTGCTTGTGACAGGTGGAGAAAATCGAGTTAAATCCCATGAAATTAGCGAATGATTGAAAGGAATTATCCAAGCGCAAGTCCCAATAATTCTATTTCGGTTCCTGAGTTTGTTATTCTTAACGGATTTTCTGTTTTCACTGTGCTGTGTTATTGTTTGTTTATTGGCGTATTGTCAAAAACCAGGACTGCAGAAAAAATGACCGTTTTTCTGGCACCTGTGAAATTTTTTTGATTCAGAAAAGGTCAACATTTTTCCTGTCTCAAGATGGTACAAAATTAGAGGGTTATATAAGCGTCCAGAGCCTGCAATTTGTTTACACTTTAAAACGTAAACAAGGATTATTATTTTGGCGGTATGTTTGAAATTCAAGGATCAGCATAAATTCGGTTTTTAAATTATGCAGGTTTTCACTCCTTTTTCAAATGATTGGCCAAATCATTCTGAATAATGAACAAATTGAATGTGAATGGAGCAAGGAATTCATTTCGAATCTAATGGTCGAAGAGTCACAGTCTGCTCAATTCTTGCAGCTGCAGGGGGGTAATTTCAGGTTGAATTCAAACATTTCAAAATTCGCACTTTTACAATGAATCCTTTCTGTAACTGTTTGGCGGAAAACCGACAAAAACTCTGGTTTTTGCAGATATTCCCGACCAGAAGCTGGCATTACTCGTTTCCTTTTTGATAATAATAATGGCATGTACTGGAAAAAATTGAAATAATTTCTATTTTTGAAACAGGAAAAAAATTGTGCCGCATCATTTTACGCCTTGCTTGATTTCTGACATGGCAGAAAAACTGTTTATTTTTTAGGCCTGTCTCTCTGGAAAATTCAGAGATTTTTCATTCCATTTGATATAAAATTGTGATTTCTGAAAAAAAGCAAGTCTCACATTTTATGTCTGTTTAACTGGTTAATGTTCTTCTTTTGCTGTCATACCAAATTGGGAGCAGACTCAGTTTCTAAGGCTGAATTTTAACATGCCCTTTATGAATAACAGCATCAACAAAGACAGCTCCACTTCCAAATAGGTTTTGTAAACAAAACAGTTGTTGTCCTTGTTAGACCAAAACAAGATACAAGATACCCCCTTCTCTTTGCTATGATTATCCATGAAATCCAACCTGTTCCTATTGAGATTGTCAGTCACTTAATGAAAAGAGTGGAATGGCACACAAAAACTCAAGAGTCAGAGTTGATGCAAAAAATCCAATTTTTGGATCCTTTTGTGCGCATCTTCTTCTGCAAAATTGAAATTAAAAATGCAGATTCACTCTACAATAAGGTGGTCTTTGAGAGTGATTCTATTCTAGTCAACCATCTTTAGAGAAGTCAATTTGGGTTTGTCGATTGTGCATGGATAGGTTTGTGGCACTCCTTTAATAAGAAGAGAGAAGAAGTTAATAATGCAATGGCATGCAAAAAAGTCTCCCCTTTTTACCCATGTCGCTATAATGCTTTGCATGCAATTGGCTCTGGGAAATTTCGCTCCCACAGTTAGACTCCCTGGGAGTCAATTTTGGCTCTCAGGAATCAAAACTTTATGGGAGGCAATTGTCCCTGAACCCTTGAAGGTGCGTGTGTGGCTATTTCTGAGAACGACCAGGCTGAAGTTTCTCATCACATGAGGTTAGGTCAGCCTAAGGATTTCAGAGTATTTTGACTTTTTTCTTGAGTGTAAAAACTCTCAACTTATGCGTATGAGTATGTACGTAGATAAACAGGGCATTCGTTAATCTTTGAATCCTCATACCAAAGCCATGGATAATTGGTAGGACATGGACCCTGGAAGGAGGTAAAGTAGCTTATTGCGAATAATGCTGGAAGTCAATTTGAATTTCCCCGCGCTTTTCTTAACGCGACAATCAAGCGTATCTAGGTTTCCGTCACTGCGAGGTGGAAATATTTAATTCGCAGAACTCAAAACACACCAAGGGGTGCCAAAATGTAAAAAAAATCCAATCACATTTTGATGATTTGATCTCAAAGTCAAGGACCTGGGAAAGCCCATCAATTTCAAAATAAGTGTATAGTTTTTTTGCAGACACCCAGCCTGTAATGGTGTGTGTTTTAGCAGGTTCTTCCTTATACAGGGTGTTACAAAAATTTGCTAAAATGTTTTTGACAATTCTTTTTAGACACCCTATATCAGCCCATTGTTTCAAATCTCTTTCAATTGCAATTGAGGGTCATATTTTATTTTTGATTGTCTGGAAAACTTTGAGCAAAAATATTCATACTATCAATTTATTCATTTCATTGGCCTTGGATTGTAGTAAAATTGGGAGGATTTTTATTTTGAAAATTCCTCTTTAACACCTGTTTTAATGGGATCTGAATCAAATGAAATCTTCTAGCAAAAAATGATGGTTTTTTGTTGATTAAAAGCAAAAAAGTGACTGCATTAGTCCAATTAGGGTGACTCTCCTAAATGAAAAATGATGGTATAGAAGCAACTTTTTTTGTCGAGAAATGAAAAATTGAACTTGGGTCTCTGATGGCATCTTGATGGAAGGAAAGGAATTTGAATTAAATCATCATTTCTGTTGTCAAACACTTTGAGTTTCTGATAAAAAGCAGGATTTTCGACTTGATCAAACAAAAAATGTGTTTCTCCATTAAAAGAAAGTTTAATCAGATTAGAGAAACAACCACCACACAAGCTTTTCTCACGTCACATTCAATTTTCACGATTTTTGATAGACGTTATGAATCGCGAGGAAATTAAATGAGGTTTCATTTTGTTTAATAGCAGTATCCCGACAGCGAGTTTCAAGAAATGCAGCAGCTGCCCGTTAGATGGCGCTGATGGTCACAGCTGATTCTTATGTTATGCTGTTACGCAACTGTCTGTTTAGAAACCGAAGCAGCTGAGACCCTCAGCGCCATCTAGCGGGCAGCAATCACAACTAGAAAATTTCTGTCGGGATACTGCTATTGCATTAACGTAGAGTAAAGTCATGGAGAAATCTAGCTTTTGTTTTTATTCATGTATATTTATAGAAATCTGAAACTCAGACGGCACAATGAAGAAATCATTTTACAGGGTATTAAGCGATGAGTTGCGATTTTCATGTTTGAGCTTCGTTAAAAATACCCCCGCGCGTTAAAGTCACCAGCTAAATAATTTCATTTTTAAGACATTTTTGACTCTGGAGCAGTAATAAATTCCAGCAACGCTTTTGTTCTTAAATGTACTATTTTTTTTGAAACCATATGGCGGTGCTGGGTTGTTTGCAGGAGAAATTTTTATTTTTTTGTGTGTCTTGTAAATAGAAGGAAGTTTGTCTTGGCAGCAGAAACTGCAATAAATAGTTGATTACAATTTTTTCCACCTCCTTCTCCTTCTCTGCAGCTTTTCTTAAATAAAAATGGATAGAATCTAGTCACAGATTAACAGCTATTATAGTTTGTACAGGGCCTTTCATATATTTTGTGATTTTGACACCTCTTCGAAGTTCAATGTTAATTGTGAAATACCCTGTAAAAGGAACCAGATCACAACTGGAGTGTAAAAAAGGTTTGCTCTATGGGAAATTAGTTGTAAGCGTGAAGAAAGCGCAGTGAAATCAATTCCTTTCCGCCTGTTTTCCAAGAGAGAAGCCAAAAACGACCTGCAAAAATCTTGCGTTAAAGACGAGTTTTCTTAAGACAAGTTTTAATTGAATTTCTCAAGAGAGCCCAACTTTAACCTCTTGCGAACACACGCGAGCATTCGCTATGCTCCTCATCCTTCTTTGATCTAGTTTATCGTACGAAAATGATTTCAGAGTTCACAGTTATCTAGGAACGAACTGCAGCTCAACCTTTGATCAATTTTCAAGTGCAGAAGGAAGAAATCAGTGGAAATTAAAAAGATGAGTTCAATTTAGAAGACCCTGTAACACAAGTCAAGCAGAGATAATTGGTTTTTGAAAATTTCGGGCCATATTTCTGCAGAATTATTTCGCAATCTGAATCCAGAAATCACGAGACATTGACAAGTTCCATTAAGAGCACAGTCCTTGGCTCCCTGTTGGAGACTGGAAAATAAATATTTTTGTAAACCACCCTGTAGCTTTCCTAAATAAGTACACTTTCATATTTACATTTGCAAACAAGACTGCAAACAATTAGGACCAGGAGAAAGGTCAGTGGCTGCATTACTCACTTTTTTTACGCTATTGTTGTTAAATGATGTCAACTTTAAAAACGAGTCTACTTTCAAAAGACATTGTAAGAGACTCGATTTAAAGGTTTGAAAAGAAAACCATAAGGCTCATTGCACTGCTGAGACTGAAAACTTTCAACAATGAGTTCACAATTTTCACAAGAAATTAAAAAGGTTGTTAAAAATTTTTTTAAGGGAATCTCTTGCGAAATTGGGTATCAAGTTTGGCAGCGCGGAAAATCGTGCTACAGATTTTTACCTCCGATCAGTGAACTTTATTATATGCACAGTCAGACAGTGCTAGAAACCTAAACAGTATTTTTTAGCCAACATGAATTTTAGCCCATAACAATGTTGTAAGTAAAGTATTTTTTTGGTTTCTCACACCTTTACAACAAGCATGAATCTTATCCCACAGCAGGAGGCCTTGTAAGAAAATACATAGGTAAGTGCACTAGATACCACTAGCACACTTGGTCTTGTCCAATGTCTCTTAATCCTTTTAGTGGTCTAGTGGTAGAGATCCCACTGACAATAAAGATTTTAATTTTTAAACGACAATATCATTGTAAAATAAGACAACTCCATATGAAATGTCAGGCCTGGTTTACTCAGTAGGTGTTCCTTCGAGCGAAGTTTTAGAAGATTCATCCGCTGAAGACTTTACCCGGTTTCAACCTAGGGCATCTATTTCCAATTATAAACTCTCCAGCGAAGGAGGAACTTTTTAGATTGCTTCTCTTTTACACTGAATTTACTTACTACCAGTTTTTTATTGTTTTTGTTTCACTTCCTCTAAAACAAAAGTTATTTATGAGATTCGGAAAGCGCAGGCTATTATAAGAAATTGATGTCACATAATAAAGGTGGAAAAAGTCCTCTTCTGGTAACCCTAATTTGTTGCCAAACACCATATAACTTTCACTTTAAGAACCAAAAAAGTAATGCTCATGTTCACGCTTTTAACGGCTTTTGGGAGTCTAGAACCAGTCTAAACTTATAAATAACCAACTAAAAACAGGTATCTCACAGCAGGCTGCCGCTGGAAAATATTGTTTCCCGGAATTAAAAAGCTACCGAGGAGAAATCTGCAATCGCAAAACTGTTTTAATCAACCCTAAATCTGATTTTTTTCAGGCAATTTTGAACGAAACAAGCCACGGACTGCATCGGCTTACACAGCGACAAGGGCTGATAGAAAAATTCGACGTGATTTTGCCGAGATCCTGGAGTGTCGGAGCTTGCGAACCGGGCCGCAAAATCACGTCTGCCCAACGCGCCAGCTCTGCCCGACCGGATTTCGTCGTGGATACCGGAAATTCCGGTCGATTTTCAGGTCAAACTTCCGGCAGCCAATTTCGGCCGTGGACAGAGCAGCCAGAGGGATGCGGCCGTCCCGGTATTGGAATTCATGTTCCGGTCAAATTCTTGGATCTCGGCGAAAACCGGAATTTCCGGGATTCTTGGGAGCTCCGAGCAAAAGGTAAGCCCTAACATTGTTTTGTCAAAAAATCTGTTTTCAATCCTGGTTTTAGTCAAAGGAAAATTCATCCCTGGAGCTAACTTGTTGCTCTTCACTATGAGTGTCAAATCAAAATCTAGGTTTTTTAGTTTGGTGGGAAAATGGAAAAAAATCAGGTCAGCAGGAGTTTTGAAAAGGATGAGAGGGAACACAGGACAGACAGATCAAAAGATCTGTCACAGACACTTTTTATAAGAGCCGTAATTTTGAGTGACAGTCTCCAGTTGGGTTTGTTTGTTTGGATTGCTTTTCAATTTTCATTCAAAACAAATTCTTTTTACCAAAAATAAAACCCCTCTGGAGCAATAGTTAACTGTGCATTGTGACAATTCAGTTAATTCACCAAGCAGCTTTAAATTCACACTTTCTTGAGCTTTACTACTTCTTTTTCTCAGCTTTATCTAACTCTTAATCTCTCCCAGTTGAAAATGAAATTGTGAAAGAAACAGAGACTTGAGAAAATCTTTGCAGGTCTAAACAATGTGACTTTGCATAGTCATTCCTTAAACACTGGTTTTGTTTCTCTGAATTTACTCAATTTCCTGATTTCAAAGTTACACCAAAATCAGATTTTTTGCTCTTTGAGAATTCTTTTAATCTCATTTTCAAGACACTTGGCAGGTAGATATGTTTATTGCAGCCAATTTGAAGACAGATTCCAATTTCTTTTGACTGTTAAACAAAGTAAACCTTAAGCCTCTCTTGAAAGTTGTTGAAACTGAAAGGACTTCTTCTTTTAAAAAGGAAACTTTTACCAAAATCTGTTGTTACTTAGTTAAAGCTAGCTACAGCAGAGTCCTATCAATGCATACCTAATGAGCATGGTAGTCTCAGTCTCTTAGATTTGTTTACTTTTTCTTGCCATGGCAATTTGTAAACAGAGAGAGGCCTGGGATGAGCCAGCTAATAGTAAATGCATTAATATTTTTCCTGTTTCCATTTACAAAATCACATGAGAAATGGTCAAAACAGCCATTGCTTTGTTTCACTTTCTACTAAATGGCAACTTGGTTTTGGCAGTAATGCTTGGAAAATGTCTCAATTTAGGGTTGGAGCAATTCTTTTCCAGTCTTATTATTGCTGTGTTGCTGCTGTTTCAAACCTAACCACAGTGTTTTCTCACACACAAGGGATGGTTTTCCTGTCCTCTATTATAACAGTTACTTTCAACAGCACAGTGTTGCCACATGCTAAAACTTGCTTACTTGCTAAGGAGAGTAGTCATAGATCTTTATGAAACAGCAGCTGACAAAAATTGTTGTAGAAACCTGTGAATACATTTTGAGAGCTGGTTCAAGAGGTTTAATGCCCAAGACAATGCAAGACATTCCTCCACTCTTCTGCCTTAATAGAGCAGAAAAAGTGGAAAATGGGCTGCAAAAATTCATTAAGTAAAAGTCAGCTGACTTGTTTTTTTGTTTACATCAGTCATTCTCAGCTAATGGTATAAAACTACTTGTTCTTAGCATGTAGAGCTCTGTACTGAGCATAATTGAAGCTCAACATTATTTCCCATCATTAGATCACAGGTCTCATTAATTTCAGTTTAATGTGTTTACTATTTACAACCTGGTGGTAGCTCTCAAACTAAGCTGAGAAATGATTCAGCAGAAATTCCCTCTACTGAGGGGATAAGTTTTGGTTACAGGGTCTTACAAAATGAAAGTAGAGCTTCGTTTTAATGTTAAAGGTTCGGAACAGTAGGATTTTTGTCCAAGATGCTGCTCACTTATAGTCAATTAAGTTGACGCCCTCTCTAAATTTCCATTTCATAGCCGGATCAATTAATTTTTGCGCCTAAAAATTGGAGCAGAAAGAAATCATTTTTTTACTGATAAAGAAATTGGCATCAAATCCGACGAGTAATTTTTGTAAGAAATGTAGGTTAATTGTCTAATTTTCACTTTTAAAAACGAAGAACAAATAATGATGGTCTATTTTTAAAACAAATCTTCGTGGACAAAAATCAACAGCAAAAAAAGTCGTGCACTGTTAAAAGTTATGACTGTGATGTTGGTGCATTTAAAACGATTTAAAAGAGCTGCAACATTCTCTTCAAAAACAGGATGTTTAAAAACATTTTTTTGGTTTGGCCAAATTGAAATCTTTAAATATAAAATGAAAACTTGGACAGCTTTTTTGCCTACAAATACAGTATTTGGTCTCAAAAATAAAGTGCCTAAATCATTCAAAACTGGCCCGATTTCAATAAAATTTTGCAGCATTACCCTCCTTTTATAAGGGAATATTCATTCAAAATTTCAACAAAATTGGTCAATGTTTACTTGGGTTTTTTAATGCAAGAAGGGACTTGGGGTTGTGCTGGAAAATTTTATGTAGCTAACTAAAGATAAGAGAGCTAGAGGAGAAACCTCATCATGGAACTTAGCGTGCAGTCAATATGTAATTTTCAAAGACTTGAGCTGAGATGCTTTGCTAATGGCTCTCTTTGCTAGCTTGACTTCTCAATTTAAAATGGGTATTTAACCCAGAAAAAGGGTTCTTCACAGAAGCAATTTTGCTTTTATGTTAAAGTCAGTTAAACTCCAAAATCGATACTTGATACAACCGGAAGTGCCTTTGTGTCCTGAAATTGGAATTTCACATGATAGATGATAAATCAAGACTAATCAGGTCTAGACTTGTTTTGACATGTCTGAACATGTTTGAAGAGGGCGGAGGAGAGCCGAGAGGTAGCTGAAATTCAGGTTTTGACTTAGAACAGCCAGTGGGCGGATATTTTCGTGTCCACGGTAATCAAGAGGAGAAATCAGTTAAGAAGTTGAGATAAGGCGGAATATTAAGTAATATTATGCACAGTAGCTTCATTCCCTATAATAAATGAGGTGGCCCGACAACTCATCCCACCGTCATAGTCTCCTAATTATGGGGGCGTTTTGTCGGGAAACGGAATTTTTTGTTGCGCAGAGAGCTCCACCTAAGAAGTCGTGCCCAGATTTTTCTTTAATTGCAATTTTATGAAAAAGCAAGATTTCTATTTTCTTCTCTAAAATCTCATGCAATTTGTTTGGGCAGAGTCCCCCGTTTTTAAGAAAAGAAGTAGATTAAGTCATTAAGTTTCTCTAGCTGAAAAAACACGCCCTTTAGAAATTTTGAGGCAACAACCGGCAGCAAAAATGTCCCAGTTTTCCAGAGAATTTGTATTTTTTTTTAGTTAAAACAAAGACAATAATACACTCACATCATGGTATAAAATATGAAGAGCTGTCCCTCCAGGCTATTATTAAACCACTGACCCTTTAACTGAGACAAAAAATGTGGGCACAGAGTCTTAACAAGTGCGATTTGCACCCTCCATAGGACAAAGGGATTCTGTATCCGCGTATGTAGACTCGGATTAGAGAGACTGTGCTTATGGTGAAAATGAAAAGCTTAAAAGAGATGGCGGGAGGTCAAATTAACTTAAAAACTGAAAGAAATTCCCTTTCTTTTGACTTTGTGAGTTGCTGCTGTCACACAGAGTTGCCAGACAGACTTACAATTAACCCTCCAGCTAAAAATTAAAATGCTTAAAAAACCAGCTTTTAAATTCCAAAATTGCCCCCAATTTTCACTGAACCCTTAGAACCCTTTTTATGTCTACATTTTGTCCTGGAAAAGCGGCAATTTTCCTAATTTCTTTTAAAAAAACTCTCTTTTAAGTTTTGATCAGCAACTGGAATTGTTAATAAAGGAGGTTAGATTTTTGCTACCGATTCAATTTTGAAAAATGGACTTGGAAGTAAGCGCTATTACCTAGAGAAATCTATAATTTGAACCTATATATATAAGTAGGCTCACGATTGCACAGTGCCTTTTAGTTATCATAGGATACACGATTTCCAAATGATTCCAGCTTGAAGAAAATCCGCTGTGCCAAGAAAGTGTTTATGTACCAATTTGCCCTATTTAAGATCTCAAACAGAAGCCGAAACGAAATGGATTTTGAAAACAAAACATGATTTCAATAATCACCACTTTTGAAAATGATTATTTTTCTCGTGGTTTCAAGAAAAATTTCATTTTCCATTTGGTTTTTGGCAAATCTTTTGCAAAAATGTCAGAAAATGTTTGAAAAATGAAGATGACATTTCCTTCTCTGCTGCCAATCGGTGTGTGTAATTGCACACCGTTTTTTATGGCTGATTCTAAATCGTGTATCTGGAAACACTGTGGACTGGAAGCACAGAAAGGCCTAAAAGTATGTTTGTTGTTTTTCGTAGAAGTTTGGTGATTTTCAGTCTTGTTTATACTGACGTGTTTTTTTACCATTTTGTCACAGTTTTGTCTGGAAACCCTTTGGAGCATAAATGTTTTATCATTTATGGTGGTGTTGAAAATTGGCATTTTCCCGGATTTTGAAAGCTGGAGATATTTTCTTCAATTCATGGTATTTTCTGTGAAAACTAATTAGGCCTAGTTTTCCAGATTCAAATCAAAACAATAAAAACCTGACAAAACATTCGAAAAATCCAGAAACGCACCACGCCTCTGGGTACAAAAACTGTCACTATTTTTAAGAATTAACATGTTTCAATCGAAATGACAGCTGCCTTTCAAAAAATATTTGTCTAATCCAGACTTTTTTCTGATCAAAATCTTTAAGGCTAGACTCAACCAAATCTGAGACAGCAATTATAGGTTTCAGGCACTCTTTCATGAGCTCAGACAACTCTATAGAAATTCTAACTTTGATCAGCCTTAAATTTTTATAGCCATACCACCACCACTATTCTTTTTATGAGGTAAGCATAAAAATGGCAAAGATTTGCAAGCGGGTAGATCTAGATATCGGTAGCAGGGTGCTGGCAATTTTTACATGCCAATAAAAACTAGGCAGTATTGCTTTCTTAAAAGTTCGCTTTCTGTGTGACCTATAGGAAATTTTTGCAAGGACAAATCCATCCATGATTTTGCAATCCTCTAAAAGCTAGGACACTTTTTGAATGCAAAATGCCCATCAAAATTGAAGCTCCAACCATTCAAAAGCAGCTCAGTTTTTGAGCAAAAATGTAAACAACTCTATAGAGTTCAGGTATGGAGGAAAATAAGAATACACTCTTGTGAATTATCTCCCTTATGTAAAGTTTGTCAAGGCGCAATTGATTGATCGCGACAGTTTTCATTCTCAAAAGCACTGGTCTTGCTAGCCCTTTTCACATATTTTTCTCGTTGAAATATTTTTCAATAAATTCCTATTTATTGAGAAGTTGAGGAGGGTAATTTGGCTCTTGAATTCGGAAATTTTCAAAATGAAATCTGTTCCCCATTGAGAGTGGGAGTGAATTGAAGAGGGGCCGTGATGATCAGATGATTTTGAATTTTTGAATTTTCGCGGGCTTTTTGCCAAGATGTAGTTTAACCAGTTTACAAGGTTTTTGCAGCATGCAGAGCATTTTTTCCATTCTTCAGATCGTTATCTCACGTTGCATATTTTATTTGCGTTTTACCTTTCTAAAACATCTCAGAAATTCCGCGAAATGGCAAAAACGGTGAAGAAATAACGAAATAACACTATTTGTGGTCTGTATAGATGGCGCTAGCGTCGTACGATTTTATGTCTATTTTTGAGCACGTGATTTACGCACAAAGGGCAGAATGCATGACACAGAATTTCGCAATAACGCTGGTAAAACCACTGTGCAATATTTGTTTACATTTTTGTTTACTTTTTCTCCTCCTCCCCCAAAGATTTATTGCAGTGGAATTTCACGAATTTGTATGCTGATTATCTATCACAAATCAGATGGAATCTCAGTTGCTTTGCAAGTTATTTTATCAATTCTGATTTTGCATTTACCAAATGCCTTCTTGTCACTGGAGATTTGAACGCTAGCACATTAATTGTATAAAGAAAGATTTTACTATCCCTTCACGTTAGCATCTTTATGCTTGGACTAAAGTGACACGAGCAGTAGAAATTGATTAAACAAGACGGAACATTCGTTCCATCATTAACTCGCTCGGCGAGAGGGATTATTAGAATTTATCTAGAATTATACTCAAGGATCGATAAATCTGGCAGTAAACGCTGGAGACAAAAATCCGGCGAAAAACGCCGCCGATGGTTTGACAGTATTTATATGCTGTGAGAAACGCTGCTCAGCTAGTCGATAATTGCGCATGCGCAAGGAAGTGGCAGAAAGAAGTCGCAAAACTTAAACGGAGAATCCCCAAGTCAAAGACGAAAATAGTAGAATATAGACTCCGCGAGGC
>JAAUYL010073930.1_pt1 | contig 21005 bp, 14 predicted proteins | sample 7278011 | NCBI WGS metagenome assembly JAAUYL01 (sample SAMN14350225, study PRJNA611818) | marine sediment metagenome | isolation source: surface marine sediment (1.8m) | place: French Polynesia: Moorea | collected 2018-08
ATTTGATGCCCAATATGATAATCAAACCAAACAAATAGTAGCTGAGTTTCAGGAAAATTATAACGCTACTTTTCCTTTTCCATCGCCTGATATTACAGTAGATGGAGTGGTGGGTCCCCAAACCTGGAAAGCGTTAGGTGATGCCATCTTCAAATATACTTATTAAAACTATCGCTCTGACAGAAAGCATAAGGAGTCCTCATCTAAAAGTGTTTCATTTTAGATGGGGGGGGAGCCTTAACTATAACGAAGTTTAGTTAAGGTACTTCACTCCTTTATCCAAGCTTCTTTGATACACTACCCATAGTTATTCTCTACAGAAATCCTACAAGTCCCATTTTTGCCAATATTGTTGAATTTTCGTATCCACTCAATATGATGGGGTAATATTGCCACAAAAGAATTATAAAATCAGTTGGCACGCTCATTGCAGCATCTCTAGTTTTAGCCCTAATTGCAGGTTTGTGTGTGCCAAATTTTCAGGTTTGCATTTTTATTAACTATAAATACGGATACAAAACAATTGAGTTTGAAGACTTAGTTAGGAAACAAAACAAACTGACAAAATACTTAAAGGAAGACAAAAATATGAACATCAAAGCTATTGCTCTTGCATCTATGATTGGTTTATCTGTTCGTGCGATCGCAGATATTACCTGAAATTCTCATAGTGCTTCTGCAATGCCTACCGATTTTTTCCGTCCAATTGGAACTTTCATGGATAATAGGGAAAATTGGGTTGTTTTGCTGAAATTAGATGAGTTCGGAAACTATACTTATGAAGCTAAATCTCGAAGAAGTGGTGCTTTTCTAACTTTGAAAAATCCTTATATTAAAGGGAATAACAAACGCTATACTTATACCTTTCAAAACGGAAATCACAAATATATTATTGCTCACCGCCCTAAAGCTCCATCAATTATCTGCCTGAGTGTTGTCAACCCACAAGGATATGTAATCTTGAACCACTTGATGGAAAAGGTTGGTACTGATTGGGATGTCAATTCAATTGTGGGAAACTATGAAAATCATTTGTATGATTCTGGTGGAAAAAACGATTGGCATTATGTGACTATTAGTCGGATCGATGATAACACACTTCAATGGAAAAATCGTGCTGGTAGAACCTGGACACTTCAGACAACAAAAAATAGAGGATTGACTTAATCCAAGAATAACGATATAATACGTATTTAAGCACACCATTATACTGCCAATACGCATAAATGAAATCCATCAGAACTAAGCTCAAACTGAATAATAAGCAGAAAAGCCTGATGGCTCAACACGCAGGTTATAGCAGATGGTGTTACAACTGGGGGTTAAGTTTGTGGAATGCAGCTTACAGGGATGGTTATAAACCTAATTCTCGTAGACTCAGAGAAGTTTTTACCAATCATACAAAACCTCTTTATCCTTGGATGAAAAACTTGTCGTAAGCGAGTTTATCAATACGCTTTCATCAGCTTAGGTGAGGCATTTAAGAGATTCTTTCAAGGGTTGGGTAAACACCCAAGATTTAAGAAGAAAGGTAAACATGATTCATTCACCATAGATAATTGTGGGAAACCGATAGAACTAAATGGTTGGAATCACAAGTTACCTTTTATTGGTGTTGTCAGAACTTATGAACCAATTGAAGCAACAACTAAAAAAATAACCATTAGTAGGCAAGCAGGTGATTGGTATCTTAGCTGTAGCTATGAATTTCAGGCCAGAACTACACCCAAAACAACTGATGTAGTAGGTGTAGATTTAGGTGTAAAAACCTTAGCTACTTTAAGTGATGGGAAAGTTTTTGAAAGTGTAAAGTCATATCGTAAGTCTGAAGCTAAACTTTCTCGGCTACAATATATTAACCGGAATAAAATAATTGGTTCTGCTAATTGGAGGGCATCACAACTTAAAATTGCCAAGCTACACACCAAAGTAGCTAACATCCGCAAAAATGCACTTCATAAATTGACAACATACTTAGCCAAAAACCACGGCGTTGTTGCAATAGAAGACCTAAATATATCTGGGATGTTAGCCAATCATAAGCTAGCTAAATCAATTGCAGATCAAGGGTTTTATGAATTTAGGAGACAGCTTGAATATAAGTGTCAATGGTACGGATCTGAGTTGGTAGTCATTGATAGATTTTTCCCATCGTCAAAGACTTGCTCAAACTGTGGTCACGTTCAAGATATGCCATTAAATCTGAGAACTTATGATTGCCCAGAGTGTGGGTTGTCAATAGATAGAGATTTAAACGCCAGTATAAATTTGAGAGATGCGGTCGGGCAAGACCCGTGAATGCTTGTGGATGAGTAACCGCCGACGGCCTTAGGGACGTTGCATGCAACGTCCGTACAGCAGGAAGTAAACATTAAAATGTCACATTATGCGGTGCGACCCCGCGTCGCCGACAGGCGCAAGCGGTCAGACCCCGCGTCGCCGTTAGGCGCAAGGGAATGCTGACCAAGAGAGGGAACGCGCACCAAGAGAGACGTTTTATATCGGTTTTATGAAGCAGAAATACTTAAAGTTGGGAAAGATTGTCCGTACTTTGATGATGGTCATACTACTGCTACAGTAATATGGGATGGAAATCAAGTTTTAGGAATACTTGGACCCTGGAATGAGGGATATGACAGGTCTAACTAAATACTAAATAAATCAGGAATGAGAATTAAGATTAACTTGAAGCAATTGCTTCAAGTGCTAAAGGCTATATATGTGTATTGGCGTAATTCCTGTTGGTATTAGGAGTCAGAAATCGACAGAACTCGAACAATTCAATCCCGCGTCTTCAGGTGTTGAAAACTTCACAGGAATAAATGTGAAGCCGAACATCCGATTCGGACAAGGAACAATCTTAACTAACTCCAAGGGTAGTTTTTGGCGATCGCCTGTCCCTGGTTTAAATTGAATTTTTCCTGTTACCCCGTCAAGACTGAAACTTTGATCTGCCAGAATGTTCTGAATTCTCTGACGAGTAGGTTGTTGCCGAATTCCTTCTAGCAACACTTTCGCTGCATCATAGCTCAAAGCTGTACGGTCACTAACAGGGCCTCCCCAAAGCTGCACAGTGGTCTGAGAAAAATAAGATTTTGGATTGCTTAGAGGATGCCAATTAATGGTGAAAATTAGTTTTTCCAAGAGTTTGGGTTGAGCGCTCTTCAGGGTTTTAGGACTGTAAAGTGATGAATCACCAACTATCCAGTTTTGACCACCATTTTCTTTGATGACTTCCAGAGCATGAGCCAAAGAATCAGTCACTTGCCCATCTGGAATCAGAACAATAGTTGATTTACCAAATTTTCTGACTTTTTGGATAGCATTTTTAGCATTAAAATTAGGCCGAGAAATATCAAATGAATCAATAACATATCCTCCTTTTTCTGAGAGTTTTTGTTTAAAATGCTTTTTATAATCACTAGAATAGGGACTAGCAGGGTTATAAAAAATCGTAGCTCTGTTTTGATTAATTTTATTCATCAAGACATCAACCATTGCTTCTGCTCGGAGATGATTAGTTGTACTAATTCGGAAGAAAAATTCTCGACGATTTTGTGTGAGTTCAGATGTACTCGCACCAGGAGAAACTGATACTAATTGATTTTGGTTATATATATCTACAGTTGCCATCGTAATCTCACTGGTCCAGGAAGCAATAACACCTAGAATATCTGAGCGTTTGACTATTGTATTGGCAACATTCTTTGCTTGCTTATCACGGTTAGCATCATTAGCAATGATAATTTTCAAACCTTTTCCATTCAAGCTTTTCGAGTCTAGAAAATTTGCACCGGGTAAAGTGAAATCAGAGGATTTATACTTCTTGAATAAACTCAAGTTGACTTCTGTTTGCGCTTGAGCGACTCCCCGCAAGATTTCTTCAGCAAGTTCTGCATTACTCACCTGCGCCGTTTCATCTTGTAAAACTGGAACTACAACTGCAATAGTATAGTAATCAACACCCATCGCTGCTAAAATTGCATTATTGAGATAAATTAAAGTTTCTGGGTCTCTTCGTTCTGTATTCCAGCTTTGCTGAAGAATTTGAGCTGCCTCCAAATAACTTTTTTTGGTGACAAAACAATCACTCCACTGTTGTCGAATATGATTTTTCCAAATAGGTACAAAATGATTCAAGGGTTTCTGACATACGGCAACTGCTTCTACACCCCTTTGTTTATCTCGTGGTTGAAATAGTTTTACCAGAATTTCCTCACCTTTACTGATATTATCTCCAACGGTTTCAGGTTCAGGATAAAACCAACGACAAATTCCCAAAACACCAACGATCGCCAAGAAAAACAGAATTATGTGCTTGGGTTTTATTGGAGGTTCAGGTTCAGGTTCAGGTTCAGGTTGAGGCCAATATAGTTCAGGTGTAGCAGGATTTTGGATGAGTACAGGAAGTTTAGATGCTCTTGGATAAAACAATTCATTGGGAATAGCAATTTCCAGTTGTTGCAAACGTGTCCGTGCTTTTCTAACAGAGGTGTGGAGAGGTGGCCCTTGGGTAAATTCTTCCAGGAAATATTGTAAAAAACGCCGTGCTACTAGATCGGGAACGGGTTCTCGCATCACAATCAAATGGGGAATATCAAAATCAGCTAAATATTCAGCAATACCCAGTCCATCACAGGAATTAAAAATTGCCAGCTTTACTTTTGAGGCAGCTTTCCTCAGAGCTTCTTTTAAAACATTGATTGATAAATTTAAGGCATGATCTACATAAATAGTCTGAGCGGAACTGTGCCCAGCATAAAAAATAATATCCCAATTTCCCAACCAAATAGTATCAAATAGTTCTTGAGGAGTCAGAGAATTTCCTCTCGCTGGAATAGAGGTAATTCTTGCCCCATGTTTTTTTAAGTTTTCAATCAGTTCTCGATCTTGTTGCAGTTGTAATTCCCCCTCATCGCTACCAAAAATTGCCAGAATATGAATCGGTTTCTCCAAGGTTTTTGTTGGTCGATTATATTTAGATAAAAGGGCAAATTCTGCCTGGGGTAAAAAATATGATTTCTCAAATAAATCCCAATAATCCCAGGATAACTTACGCAGATAATCATTTGATGTATCGATGATAACTCGTACTGATTCATTTGGAGTTCCATCTTTGAGTTCTCCTATAATTCGCGCTGTTATAGCTCCAAAGATAGGTTGCCCAAACCAATTTCTGACATTAGATTCTAGGGTCAGAGTAGCATTTTGACACTCTTCTAAAATGCAGACGTTGGTAGTTTGCCCATCTGGTATCTTTATCCCTCGACCTCCCAACTGAGTATAAATTTTTCTCCATTCATCATAAACTCTAGGAAAATCTTGGTTAGGGGGCAATTGACGACATTTGCGTTCTCTAGCAATGATTCTACCATCTTGCCAAAACTCCAGGGAAACAGGAAAACCTAATTCAAAACTGCCTTCTTCTATTTTGATAACAACTTGTCTAGCCATTATTATTAATTTATTGCTTTAGTCTTAATATTATATTCGGTTCAATAGACTTCTCCAAAAATTTGCTCTTTGTAGGTTGGGTTGAGGACACGAAACCCAACACCAAATCTGAATTTCACAAGAATATTATATTCAAACTTTTAAGATTTCGTACCATATTCTTCTTGCAGACCAATATGTTTAGACATTGTTGTTGGGTTGCGCTACCGCTTAACCCAACCTACAATATTATCAGTTTATTTACAGCGCTTTTCAGATTGATGAACCACATCGTCACAACCAAAACCCTGTAGGGGCGAATGGCCATTCGCCCCTACTGTGGTCTACCGAAATGAAAACTGCTGTAATCAAATTATGAAATCCTTTGTCACAATAGCAGAATTGAGAACAATTTGAAGACTAAAGCGATCGCCTACATCGGCGGTAAATTTCAACTGTCTAGACCCCCAAACAGAGACTCAGAAAATAATATTAGTTATAAGTTGAACATTTCAACCCTGCATCTTCAGGCGTTGAAAACTTCATAGGAATAAATGTGAAACCGTACTTCTTATTCGTCGGACAAGGAACAACCTTAACTAACTCAATAGTTAGTGCTTTGCGATCGCCAGTCCCTGGTTGAAATTCAATTTTTCCTGTTGCCCCCTCGTCAAGGCGGAAATCTTCATCTGCCAATGTCTTCTGAATTCCCTGACGATTAGGTTTTTGCCGAATCCCTTCAATTACCACCTGAGCAGCATCATAGCTCAAAGCTGTGCGAGAACTGACAGACCCTCCCCAAAGCTGCTCACTGGTTTGAGAAAAATAAGATTTGGGATTGCTTAGAGGATGCCAGGGAACGGTCAAAACCAGTTTTTCTAAGAGTTGAGATTGACCTATCCTTAAGGTTTTCGGACTATAAACCGACCAATTACCTACCATCCAATTTTGACCACGATTTTCTTTAATGATTTCCAGAGCATTAATTAGAGCATTAGTCACTTGACCATCTGGTATTAAAACAATTGCTAATTCCCCAGAGTTTATAATTTTTTGAATAGCACTTTTAGCATTAAAATTAGGCTGAGAAATATCAAATGAATAAATGATGTATTCTTCTTTTTCTACTTTTTCTTTTTTTCCTACTTTTTCTAAGAATTTTTCTTCAAATCGTTTTTTGTAATCACTGGAATAGGGACTAGCAGGGTTATAAAAAATTGCCACTCTTTTTTGATTAATCCGATCGCTTATCAAGACATCAACCGCTGCACCTGTAGGTACATAATTATTTGTGATGGTTCGGAAGAAAAACGGTCTGGGTTGTTGGGTGAGTTCAGAGGTGGTTGTACCTGGGGAAACTATTACTAATTTATTTCGGTTATATATATCTACAGTTGCCGTCGTCATCTCACTGGTCCAATGACCAATAACACCTAGAATCTCTGACTGTTTGACTATTGTCTTAGCAATCTTCTTTGCTTGCTTCTCAAGGTTAGCATCATTAGCAATTATGACTTTTAAACCTTTTCCATTCAAGCTTTTCGACTTGAGAAAGTTTGCACCTGGCAAAATCAAATTAGAGGATTTTTCCTCATTAAATAAACTCAAGTTAACTTCTGTTTGCGCTTGAGCTACTCCCCGCAAGATTTCTTCAGCCATTTCTGCATTCTTCACCTTTCCCGTTTCATCTTGTAAAATTGGAACCGCAACTGCAATAGTATAGAAATCAACACCCGTCGCTTCTAAAAGGGCATTATTGAGATATATTAAAGTTTCTGGATCTCTTCGTTCTGTCTTCCAACTTTGCTGAAGAATTTGAGCTGCCTTTTGATAAGTGTTTTTGGTGACAAAACAATCACTCCACTGTTGTCGAATATGATTTTTCCAAATAGGTAGAAAATAATTCCAGGGTTTCTGGCATTCGGCAACTGCTTTTACACCCCTTTGTTTGTCTCGTGGTTGAAATAGTTTTACCAGAATTTCCTCACCTATACTGATGTGATTTCCACGGGTTTCAAGTTCAGGATAAATCCAGCGACAAATCCCGTAAATACCAAATATAATCAACAAAAACAGAATTATCCGTCTAGGTGTTATTGGAGGTTCAGGTTCAGGTTTAGATTGAGGCCAATATAGTTCAGGTGTGGCAGGATTTTGGATTAATACAGGCAGTCTAGATGCTCTTGGATAAAACAATTCATTTGGAATAGCATATTCGAGTTGTTGTAAATGCTTCCGTGCTTCTCGAACAGAGGTGTGGAGAGGTTTACCTTGGGTAAATTCTTCCAGGAAATATTTTAAAAAACGCCGTGCGACTAAATCCGGAACAGGTTCTCGCATCACAATCAAATGGGGAATATTAAAATCAGCTAAATATTCAGCAATACCCAGTCCATCACAGGAATTAAAAATTGCCAGCTTGACTCTAGGAGCATTTCTCCTCAAAGCTTCTCTCAAAAGATCGATTGATAAATTTAAGGCATGATCGACATGAATAGTCTGACCAGAACTATGTCCTGCATAAAAAATAATATCCCAATTTCCGAGCCAAAGAGTATCAAATAGTTCTTGAGGACTCAGAGAATTTCCTCTCGCTGGAATAGAGGTAATTCTTGCCCCATATCTATTTAAGTTTTCAATCAGTTCCCGATCCTGTTGCAATTGTAATCCCCCTTCATCGCTGCCAAAAATTGCCAGAATGTGAATCTGTCTTTGCAACGTTTCTGTTGGTCGATTATATCTAGACAAGAGGGCAAATTCTGCCTGGGGTAAAAAATACGGTTTCTCAAATAAATCCCAATAATCCCAGGATAACTTACGCAGATAATCATTTGATGTATCGACGATAACTCGTACTGATTCATTTGGAGTTCCATCTTTGAGTTCTCCTATAATTCGCGCTGTTATAGCTCCAAAGATAGGTTGCCCAAACCAATTTCTTACGTTAGATTCTAGGGTTAGAGTTGCATTTTGACAGTCTTCTAAACTGGAGACGTGGGTAATTTGCCCCTCTTGCGTCTCTATCACTCGGAAGTCGGGAAACGACTCAGTATAAATATTTCCCAACCCAGTATAAATGTTTCTCCATTGATCATAAACTCTAGGAAAATCTGGGTTAGGGGGCAATTGAGGACACTTGCGTTCTCTGGCAATGATTCTACCATCTTGCAAAAACTCGAGGGAAACACAAAAACCTAATTCAAAACTGCCTTCTTCGATTTTGATAACAACTTGTCTAGCCATTATTCTTAATTCATTACTTTAGTTTCAATATTATATTCGGTTCAATAGATATCTCCAAAAATTCCCTCTTTGTAGGTTGGGTTGAGGACACGAAACCCAACACCAAATCTGAATGTCACTTTGTTTGTAGTAGGGCTTTAGCCCTAAAATAGAGGGGCTAAAGCCCTACTACGAGCTTTAATTATAATTCAACCGAACATGATATAAGTCCTAATTTGGTATACTACTATCTCCAATAGTTAATAACCAAAAATTGATCTTTGTAGGTTGGGTTGAGGACACGAAACCCAACACCGAATCTGAATGTCACAAGAATATTATATTCAAACTTTTTAAGATTTCGTACCATATTCTTCTTGCAGACCAATATTTTTAGACATTGTTGTTGGGTTGCGCTACCGCTTAACCCAACCTACCATATCCTTTATGTAATCAAATTATGAAATCCTTTGTCACAATAGCAGAATTGAGAACAATCTGAAGACTAAAGCGATCGCCTGGATCGGCGGTAAATTTGAACTGAATATAATCATCTCTTTGTCTAGCACGAATTTCAAATAAAGATTCCCCCATTTCATCTAAACCAATAAGTTTTAAATTTGCTGGTAAAAAAGATTGGTCTTGCAGAGGATAAACTCTGGAAAGAACAGCAAATCTTTGGTTTGGTTTGGGTAAAATGGCTATCATTAGTGCCACCGGAACTCCTGCTAATTGCATTCCTATATCGATAGCACGACGTACACCTGCTGCTGGATGACTAGGGTCAATTTCCCACAACAATTCGGCAACTTGCCAGCGAGTTTCTTCATCTTCTGTTGTTTGTAAAATATTTACTAGAGCTTTATTTACTTCTGTATCTGATAGTTCAGGTTGAGATAAATCTGTCTGTATTTTGCCTCTTTGTTTTTGAGTCATTTGGAATTGTTTTAGAAATTTTTTAACTACTTTGGGAGATAATTTTTCTGTTGTTTTATCTAAACTGAAAGCCATTTGTATAATTGGTTTACGATTTCCTAGAATTTCTTCCACTGGTTGCCAACCTTCTCTCAAAATACCTTCTAACCAACTTGTTAATCTTTCCCAATATTTTGATTCAGCTAAAGCATTTTCTGGAATTTTAATAGCTGCCGGACTTAAATATTTCAAATTTAAAATTAAGTGACTGGAGTCAGAATTTAGTTCAGGCAAAGAAAGTTGATAATTTCCTCTTTCGTTTGTTTGTAAAGACTGATTTATTAATTTATCATGTCGTATAAATCCAATTAAAATTGCTTCTTCTGACTCTACTAATACCTGTATTAATACATATAAATGGGCAGCAAAATCTGGAGAATTAATCATTTTTTCGGGAATTTCTATTCTTTCATTTACTATATTTTCATTTGTCAGTAAGCAGACTTTAAATCCACCGACTTGCAGATTGCTCATTGGTTCCGAACTGATAATTTGATTAGGTGGCAGAGATTCAATTCGATTATCTAATGTTAAATGGCGATCGCTCAACCATCTTTTTAGTGCAAATAAAGCCAATATTTTCAAATAAGCTTGCCATTTTTGGGATTCGTTATTAAATTTATGACTCAATAGAGTTGCTTGCTGAAAATCTTCAGGTTCTAAGTCAATAGTTTCTAACTGCAATTGTCGGTAATACTGTCTGTTTGTTTGCTCATAATCAGAACGAGTATTCATATTAAATCTCCGGTTTGTTGTTGTGTTTTAAAATTTGCTTTTTGTGAAAAATGGAATAATTAATGTAGTTGTTTTACTATTTATTTCTTATCTAAGTAGGTAGGCGCGAATAAACCTCACTATGTAACGAAATGTTGATACAGTCGAAACCCGTATCTATTGCTTCCTTCCACTCCGTTCCAGTCGCAATGACCTACTTGTAAATTTTCCCACCTACCTACTTAATAGGCTGACTATATTTAAGATAATAGCGCATTTTTTCAGCGAATAAACTTGTCATTTCTTGGTATTTCCTGGGTGTAGAAATTTCCTTAGCTGCCTCTAGAAAAACAGTTTCATCTAAATAACTACTTAAGAGTTCAATTAAAGAATCAAAAGCCTTTGAATCTAAAACCCCTTGACTTGAATTTAAGTTTGCTTTCTTCAACAAAATCTGTAGCAATTGCTCCATTACCTGTTCTCGAATTTGCTTCAGTATTTGCTTAAGTTTTAAGATGCGACTAACTTGAGATTGATTATTGATATTAAATTCTTGAGCTATTTCGCTTTGAGATTGATTTTCACAATAAATTAGTCGTAAAATAGATAAAAAATGAGGAGCAAATTCACTATACCAGGCACTTTTTTGTAATTTCTGCAAACGTTGAGAAAGTACCCCCTCAATAGCATCCATAATAGCTCGATCGCGATGTTCGTCTAGAAATTCAAGTTCCATTGGTGAAGGTGAAAGATTAGAGGGAGGTGAAATTTCCGTTGGATTGAAAATTTGTTCCTGTAGAAACTTAGCAATAGTTTTCAATTGCTCGAGTAGTTCATCCAAAGAATTATATATAATTTTCCTTGGAAAAAGGCGATCGCGCATTTCCTGAAGTTGAGATGCAGAAGGTTCGGGACATTTCCCCCTTGCACCCTTTTCTCGTCTGTCGCGGCGATATACCCCATGAAATGCTTCTACCACATCCTGTTCTTGAGGTGAGAGAGTTTTCATTTGGTAACGCTTAATATCATTTAGTTTTCCCCAAGGAGTAGTTAAAGATAAACCAAATTCCACCCATAAAGTTCGAGTTAGTTCTGAGTGGCGACGAGTGAGCAAATAAGTCCAATTCCAGAGTCCAGCTTTCTCAGGATTGAACTTTCTTAAAATGTGCGCCCAAAAATAGGGGTAAGAAGACTCAGAGTTTTCGCTAGCTTCCTGAAAGCTCTTGATTTTACCATCATCAGTGAGTACCAGGTACAACAAGTCTAAGTGGGAAAAACCATAGCGATCGCCAAATTGTTGAGCCAGTTTTTGACAAGCATGAACAATAGCATGGGAAATGTAGCAACGCAAACAAAGTCCTGCTTTTATGCTCCAGGAGTTAGAAGAAGCAGAATTTTGAGATAGAAAGTGAGATACCAAAGTAGCTTGAATTTTTCGCTCATCTTGGGAGGAGAGTTTTTCGAGTTCAGCAATAGACGGAAACCAGATTTGAAATTGCTGCTGAACGGACAATAGTACCTCCTCTCGATATCCCCTTTGAGAACCAGAAACATCATAACTAGCTAAATCAATTTTGCGTAATGTCCAGTAGTTCTTGCTGAGAACCATTTGCTTCCTCCCTATACTCCTCCACAGTATTATTCAAGATTATTGAATCAGTGTTGACACTCATTAGCATTCAAAATTCATTCTCCTAAAGATTCTATTTTACTCTAGTTTCTGATGATTTGAACTTATGCAGTTCAAGGAGAAAGAGGGAGTTTTTCATAAGTCCAGGGTTTTATATCAAATCCGGTTGAATACTTAATTATATGGTTGGGGGAGATGGGGAGGTGGGGAGGTGGGGAGATGGGGAGATGGGGAGATAGGGAGGTGGGGAGATGGGGAGATGGGGGGATTTCGGTTGAAGTAATTTATAGAATTATCAACATATATTATATAACCGGATTCTATATTACAAATGATTTAGGATTGCTATACTTTTAAGGAGTTTTTTTGCTCAAGTCTTGTATAGGTTGACCATCTCTTAATTTAGCAACGCCCGATACGATAATTTTGTCTTCTAGTTCTAATCCTGAAACAACTTGGTAATTTTGACCCAGGATATCTCCTAATTTAACAGCTTTTCGTTTAGCTATTAAACTAGACTCTTTACATTGAGATTCTTCTTCTTTTACTACAAATACAAATGCCTGGTCACCAATCCTTCGGACGGCTGTTATTGGAATAAAAATGCCAGTCATTTTTTCCAAAATTACTCTTGCTATTACTTGCTGCCCATCTCGAAAGCCATATTCTTGACTATAAACTTTAGCTCCAACCAACATATTTTGAGTTCTCTGATCGGTTTCTGGTGAAATAAAATCAATTTTGCTAGTAGCTAATACTTTAAGATTATTATTATCAATAATTTCTATAGGAGTTCCAATTATAACTCTGGATAAATTATCAACTGGTATATCAAGCTGAATATAAAAAGATTGATTGTCAAAAACTGTAGTTAATTTTTCTCCTTTCATTATAAATTCCCCTTGATTAAAATAAAATTCACCTACTATTCCAGTAAAAGGAGCTTCAATTTGTTTACCATTTTTAAGTTTAATAATTGGAGATCCAGCAATTACTTTTTCTCCCGTTGAAACAACTATTTGATCTATTACACCTTCATAGTAAGCTCTAATACGTGCCTTTTTTTTCGCAACAATGTTGGCAATATACTGTGTTGATTGGTTCGACGTTTCACTGGGATTCACAATCTTCACTTCTTCTACAAAACAAGGGTTTGATGAAGGGTTTGATGTCCGTTTACAACCATAAGTGATAATGCTAGTAATCAAAGTAAGAATAAGAGTTGTAGTTAAAAATTTAGGAACTAATTTCATGTTAGATTAAATAACTATAACTTCAGTTATAACTTATTATAGCATTTCGATTGACTCATAGAATTTTCAATTCAAAGCTTCATCAACTAACTTCATTTTTATTATACTCTCTGATGATTTGAACTTATGCACCTTTGAGAAATATTTTACAGAACTTGCATAAGTTCCCTCTGACAGGAGCTACTAGGTAATGAACAAACCACATCAATCAAGGTAGAACATGATTATGAAAATAGGTGAAATTTTGCTCCGAAGACAAGTTATTTCTCAAAGTCAATTAAAGGAAGCAATAAATATTCAGACTTCAATGAAAATGGGCGAAATATTACTGCGAAGACAAGTTATTTCCCAAAGTCAATTAAAGGAAGCAATAGACATTCAGACTTCAATGCATCTGAAATTAGGAGAACTGTTAATGTTCCAAGGTTGGATTAAACCAGAAAATTTAGAAGAAGCTTTAAAGGAACAATATTGGCGACAAAATGGTTATTGGATAATTGACTAAACATCAATTTCAGATTAACAACTTTTCTACTTATCGAGCAATAATTATGATTTTTTTCAGGGTGATTTATTTCTAAAAAAAAGTATTTATACAAAAATTGACTATAACGATAAAATTCAGTTTATTTTATATAGCGTTTCTCAGCCTAATGAGGTAAACATATCTTTATTTTTATTCTATTCCCTGTTCCCTGTTCCCTGTTCCCTGTTCCCTGTTTCCTGTTCCCTAAAAGAAAGGAATTTTGTACTTCAGCAGCATGAGAATTGCTATATTGATTTGCTACTAAAATTTTCACCTCTACTAAGGAAAATAAAAAAATGAATGAATTACCAGTTTTGATTGAACCATACTCTCAAAAAAAATCCCGATTTAAACTACGAAAAATATTAACTTTTTTAGTAGCAATATTAATTGGTTTATCTCCAGCATTACAAACCATTGCTCAGGGAACTTCTCCTTTTTACTGGGATTTTATCAATGTGGAAATAGATGTGCAAAAAAATGGAGATATGCTGGTCAGCGAAACCCATAAATATGTTTTCACCCAGCCCCATACAAACCAAAGATATCGATATATTCCACTCGATAAAGTAGATAAAATTACTGATGTTACAGTTTGGGAAAATCAAGAACAAATTCCTAGTAAAACTGGAATCAAAAATAACCAGATATGGATTAAATGGCAACATCAACTCAATGCTCCTGAATCACATACTTTTATCTTGAAATATCGGGTAATTGGTGGTTTACATATTAATGAGAGTGGAGATAAGGTTTACTGGAAAGCAATATTTGCTAACCGTAGTGCTGTTATTAAAAATGCCAAAATAATAGTCCGACTGCCAGAGGTTTTATCAGAAAAAATTCAAAGATATAAAAGTTTTGGAGTGCCAACTAACCGTCAAAAAATTAATTCTACAACTGTAGAATTTGTAGCTCAGAAACCAATTCCACCCCAACAAGAAATAGAAGTGATGGTGCTATTTCCTCATAATATTCTTGATGTTGCAAAACCAAATTGGCAGCGCATTCAGGCAATTAGTTCTCTTTTTTCAGGATTATTAGACCTAATATCTTCGATATTTCCAACATTGATGTCGTTTTTATTGATCATCTGGCTTATTCGTAGTAGTAGCCGTCGTAGTCGTAGTAGTCGTAGTAGTCATCGTAGTCGTCGTAGCGGTAGTAGCTACGGTGGTGGCGGCTTTGGCGGTGGTGGCGACTGTGGCGGCGGTGGTGATGGTGGTGGCGGTGGTGGTGGCGATGGTGGATAGGAATGCATTACAGATGAGTTGACACTAAATTTCAACACCTCTAGTTTGACGCCAACAATAGTTTTTTTGTGCCTGTCTACTTAATAATTTCTCAAAACTTGCACAACCTAACTAGGCTGGGTTCTATAAACCGGAGGAGGCTAACTGATAACTGAAATGACGTAGTTGTAAATTTTCCCACCTACCTACTTAGCCATTCTCAATATGGCCATAACTACCGCTCCCCACTAATACTAAATCCGCTTACCACAATTAAACTTTTGTAAATCTTCTGCTAAAAAGACTGTAGGGACGTTCCATGGAACGTCCCTACAATGGTTTCACAAAAGGCTGATAATTCCTGGAGTTCTCCAATACTTAAAATTTACTACTTTATTTAGATGCCAAAACACCATTCAGGAAAATATCAGCTAATCCCTCTGCCATTTCTTGCATTGCTTGGGGAGAAGCATCAGGTTCTAATAAAGTTTTTTGACTAAAACCCGCGATCGCAAACATTCCTAAAAACACCCGTGCCACAAGTTTGGGATTCATTTGCCGATATACTCCCCGCTCCATCGCTGTTGTAAAAAAAGCCTCTGCCACATCGGTCATTTTCTCAATAACTTCCGATTGAATTTTATCTCTCAATTCTGGATGAAACTGCGCTTCCAAGAAACAGACTTTCATCATATCTGCATTGTGACTAATATTTAACATCCGGCGACGCATCACTTGCGCCACAGCTTTATAGCTAGACATCTCACTTAATTCTGTCAATAAATCTGTAAGAATTTCCACCCATCCTGTCGTAGCCAACTCTATCAAAATTGCCTTTTTATTAGTAAAATGATGAAATAATGTACTCTCTGCTACTCCCGCCTCCTTTGCTAAATCTCTAATAGTAGTACCATCATATCCATATTTAGCAAACAACTTTTGAGCTGTTTGTAAGATCCTAGTTCGTGTCTGTATCTCTGGAGTTTGTAACTGAGTCGAAACTTTCATAATAGCTAATTTTTTGATTTTATTTTAACTGCATAATAATAGCGTCATTATTGAACAATTTAAGTATTAATTAACAAAAGCTTTATACCTATTAACTAGCTATCAGCTTTTAGCATTAAGCTAGCTTCCTGCGAAATAACTCAGAAACCGGATTGATCGGAGGTAAATATTAGTATGGTGGGGCATCTCATACAAACCCGGTTTCTATGCTCTATTTATACTAGACCTCTCCAGAAAATAAACTTGCTCTTTATTTAAGACAAGCTAGAGTTTTCAAATTCTCTCTCCGAAATCATTTTTCGTATTTTTTTCGTGAAAATATATACCCTGTTAAGTGTTAAGTGTTCCCTGTTCCCTACTAGCCACAAAAAATCTATATCTTTTTCACGCCTATGTCTACTGATAGAGAAGCATAAAAAAGATTCGTTTATTTCAGAGGTTTAATTAAAAAACTAGAATCTCACTCCAATATAAGAGTTATAATATTTAGGCTTTGAATAAAGTATCCGCCGAATTAGGGAACAGCAATTAGTGGGAAGGGTTCATTAATTGATAATTGATAATGGATAATTGATAATTACCTCTGGTTAAAACCGCTCTTGATTCAATATTGGGAAATATCCTAGCACTTTTTTTCCCCTTAAAAGGGGAGGCTTCAAGGCGCGAATTAATTAATTATTAATAATTAATTAATAATTCGGTAATAGAGGTAACAGTTTCAGACTTTTTCTGTATTTTGGGATTTTTTACAAATCATTTAGATTGACTAAATTAGCAAAATCCTATAGAGCAGAATATAATCCTAGTTGTCACCTGCTAAAAAATTTAATTAGTTGACTAGATTTTACCACTTATGCTGATATGTCCAAATGGCACTGCTACGCGGAAGTCAAACAAAAACTCTAAAGAGGGCCTGATTATGCCCACAATAGAAATATATACAGGAAGCCTTCAGACAAAATCCCTTGAGAGAAAAGGATTAAATTTTTATTCCCCAATAATAAAAATAATATCTATGGCAATTTTATTTTTAGTTTGGTGTAAAAAAATAATTACCACCAACTTAGACAAGGCCAAACTTAAAAAGCGATCGCTAAACTTATGCCTTTGTTTGATTGCCATAAGTTTATTTTGGCTTGGGTTTCCAGGCAATATGGCCTTAGCAAGGGAATCTACTCCTGACCAAAAAATCTCAATCAAACCCTACTTAGACCGAGTAATTAAAAAAATAACAGAATTTCGCCTAGATAATGGCATGAAATTCATCGTTCTAGAACGAAATAATGCCCCCGTTATATCCTTTGCTATTTATGCAGATGTAGGCGGAGCAAATGAACCAGATGGCAAAACAGGTGTAGCTCACTACCTCGAACATTTAGCTTTTAAAGGTACAAAAAAAATCGGCACAAAAGACTATGAGGCAGAAAAAGCAACTTTAGACAAATTAGACCGGATATTTGCACAAATTCAGCAAGGAACAACGGATGGCAAAACTGAACAGGTTGCACAACTCAAAGCAGACTTTGAGAAAGCTCAAAAGTTGGCATCTGAATATGTCAATCAAAATGAGTTCTCGAAAATTGTCAAACAAGCGGGAGGAGTCGGACTGAATGCTGCCACCTCTGCAGACTATACCCAATACTTTTACAGTTTACCTGCCAATAAATTAGAATTATGGATGTCTTTAGAGTCAGAAAGATTTCTAGAACCAGTATTTAGGGAATTTTACAAAGAAAAACAAGTAATTCTGGAAGAGAGGCGATCGCGCACCGAAAATTCACCCGTCGCTCAATTATTGGAACAATTCCTCGATAAAGCTTTCCTAGTACATCCTTATGGTCGCCCTGTCATTGGTTATTCAGAGGATATACAAAATTTAACCAGAGAAAATGTTCGGGATTTTTTTGATACTCATTACGTTCCTAATAACTTAACTGTAGGGATAGTTGGAGATGTCGATCCCAAAGAAGTCAAAAAATTAGCAGAAATATACTTTGGTCGTTACAAAGTCAAACAAAGACCGCCAAAACTCAACATTCTCGAACCGACTCAAACCGAAACGCGGGAAGTAACCATGAAGTTACAATCCCAACCTTGGTATATAGAAGGTTATCATCGACCAGCAGTGAATCATCCGGACAATGCAGTTTATAATATGATTGCTAGTATTATGAGTAATGGTCGTACTTCTCGCCTCTATCAGTCATTAGTTGAGAAACAACAAATTGCACTCGTCGCTAGAGGGTTTAGTGGTTATCCGGGAGATAAATACCCACACCTGATGCTATTCTATGCCATGACTGCTCCCAATAGCAATATAGATGAAGTAGGATCAGCTTTGCAAACAGAAATTGAAAAGTTAAAAACGGAACCAGTTTCTGAGGAAGAATTAGAACGGGTAAAGACTCAAGCGCGGGCAGGTCTGTTGCAGTCTCTTGATTCTAACATGGGTATGGCAACTGCTCTCTTGAGTTATGAAATTAAAACTGGTTCGTGGCAAAATCTATTTAAAGAGTTGGATGCCATTAATGCTGTAACAACAGAAGATATTCAACGTGTAGCTCAAGAAACTTTCGTGGCAGAAAACCGAACTATTGGTAGACTACTTCCTAACTAATAATCTAGTCCAGTAGTGGACTGACACACCTTAAATGGTGCATTAGAAAAAATGCTCAAACCTTTCCATAACGATAATCATAGAAAAAAATCTAATGCACAGTTTTAACTGTATTAGTCTACTACTGGATTCTGATAACTGATAACTGATAACTGATAACTGATAACTGAAATGACTATGCTCTCTAGCCAAAAGAAAATTACTAGATCGAAACTTGTCTTAACAGCATTTTTAGTAATAGTAATGTTGTTATCTATTCTAGGACGAATGCCAGCTATAGCTCTAGCACCACCAAAACATTACACCGAACTAGAATTTCCACCATTACCAGAATTAGAAATACCAGATTACACTCGCTTTCAACTTAATAATGGCATAGTTGTGTATCTGATGGAAGACCACGAACTTCCCCTAATTGGTGGACGTGCCATATTTCGTACAGGTTCGAGATTTGAACCAGAAAATAAAGTAGGGTTAGCAGACTTAACCGGAACTGTTATGCGTACAGGAGGCACAATTGAACACTCCCCGGAACAAATAAACCAACTACTCGAACAAAAAGCAGCAGCAGTAGAAACAGGTATTGGCGGTACTGCTGGTAGTGCTAGATTTAGTTGCCTCACTGAAGACTTAACCAAAGTATTCGGATTATTTGCTGAAGTAATTCGCGAACCTGCATTTACTGAAGAAAAATTAGAACTTGCTAAACAACAATGGGAAGGTAGTATTGCGCGTCGGAATGACGACCCTGAATCTATTGCTGGTCGTGAGTTCCAAAAATTGATTTATGGTACAGAAAGTCCTTATGCTCGAACTGTTGAATATGAAACTCTCGATAATATCTCCCAAGAAGATTTAATTGATTTCTATGCCAAATATTTTCATCCTGAGAATATGATTTTGGGAATAGTGGGAGATTTTAAGACCAAACAAATGCGATCGCTCATTAAAGAGCAATTAGGGGACTGGGAACCAAGCAGTAAAGCAGTAAAATCTCCTCTACCAAAAGTTACTCAAGCTGAAGTCGGTGACATATTTTTTGTGGAACAACCTCAGGTAAATCAAAGTTATATACAAATGGGTCATTTAGGCGGAAAATTAGATAATCCTGATTATACAGCTTTGAGCGTAATGAATAGCGTCCTCAATGGTTTAGGAGGACGTTTGTTTAATAATATTAGATCGCGCCAAGGTTTAGCATATTCTGTTTCTGCTTATTGGAGTCCTAATTATGATTATCCAGGAGTATTCGTCGCTGGTGGTCAAACTCGTTCGGATGCAACTGTGCCATTTATCGAATCTATTAAGGAAGAAATTGAACGTATTCGCACCCAACCTATTACAAGAGAGGAACTTCAGCACGCTAAAGATTCTACCCTCAATTCCTTTATTTTCAACTTTCAAGATCCAGCTCAAACTTTATCCCGTTTGATGCGATATGAATATTATGATTATCCTAAAGATTTCATTTTCCGTTATCGCCAGGAATTGGAAAAAATTACAGTTGCAGATGTGCAAAGAGTAGCTAAAAAATATTTGCAACCTGAGAAAATGGTAACTTTAGTTGTGGGTAATAAAGAAGCAATTCAACCGCCTCTCAGTAGTCTGGGAAATGGGATTGAAATTACTTCTATAGATATTACGATTCCAGAACCAAGTTAACTTTCATTTATCAGTAGCTAGACACAGATTCGGGCACGGATCAAGGGATTAATTATTTGGCATCATCTGTGCATCCGTGGCTAAATCCCTGTCTAGCTCTATTCTGGCGATAGTGCTACGCACCGCTACGCGATCGCTCTTTTTCAGTTATCAGTTATCAGTTATCAGCAAAACTGAGCAGACAAGATTCAATCTCCCCTACTCCCCTGCTCCCTCACTTTTGAGCTGAAACCAACGCACTTTTTTACACCCTAAAAATGCTAAAACCTTTATCTGTTAATGCTTTAATGATTAATCAGCACACCCTAACTATTGCACAATAGATGAAGAAAACATCAATCTCGGAAAAAGCTGAAACCAGCGCACTTTTTTACACCCTAAAAATGCTAAAACCTTTATCTGTTAATGCTTTAATGATTAATTAGCAAACCCTAACTCTTGGACAATAGATGAAGAAAACATCAATCTCGGAAAAATCAGCGATATAGCTGTCGCTAGTCTCCACTTTTATGTCGCGCAGCGAAACGCTCTTTTTCATTTATCAGTAGCTAGACACAGATTCGGGCAAGGATAAACGGATTAATTATTTGGCATCATCTGTGCATCCGTGGCTAAATCCCTGTCTAGATCTGTTCTGGCGATAGTGCTACGCACCGCTACGCGATCGCTCTTTTTCAGTTATCAGTTATCAGTTATCAGCAAAACTGAGCAGACAAGATTCAATCTCCCCTAC
>JAAUYL010076437.1_pt1 | contig 20978 bp, 27 predicted proteins | sample 7278011 | NCBI WGS metagenome assembly JAAUYL01 (sample SAMN14350225, study PRJNA611818) | marine sediment metagenome | isolation source: surface marine sediment (1.8m) | place: French Polynesia: Moorea | collected 2018-08
GTAAATTATTTTGATCGCCTTTATTATTCGTAACATTCTTTTTTTAAATTGGTGTTAGAAATCAATATCTATGGGTTCGCCTGGAGTGTCACGTTCTGCCAAGCGTTGGGCGATAACTACTTGCAACTGTTTCCATAGCTGCTCCTTCTCCTTCTGAGTTTTACGAACAGCTACGAATCTTTCTGTTACTTCTTCTTCAGGCATTTAAGAAACTTTTAATTCATGGGAATAGGCGGCAACTTTTCATCTTTCTGCTTTTCAAACTCCTTCATCACGGCTGCTACATCACAGGCACGTTGCCAAGATTTAGTTCCCCACTCTTCATTAAAAACCTGAGCTTTGTCTATATCAAACGTAGGACTAGCAACAAGTTTTGCTATTGTCATCGGGCCGTAACTGGTTCCGTCAATTGCAAAATACCAAATTTTGCTTTGCACTCTAGGTACTGGAATTGGAGGTGTAGCAGTAGATGGAGAAGATTTTTCTCCTCCTGGTTTGGCACTTTCTGGAAGTTCAGTAACCTGTTCTACTAAAATCTTTTTGAGCTTATTGTCAATTCGGAACTTCGCTTCAATTTTTTCAGGAATTATTCTTGGCAGTCCGCCAATTTTCCTTTCTGTCTCTGGTTTGTGTTCGGCAACTAAGGAGCCTAAACCAGGCCATTCTTGAGTTTCCAGCGACTTCATGCCTTCAACTATAAGGTTTGTCGCTTCTTCAAAAACTGCTCCGATTTGAGTAACACTAAAACCGAACTTAGCTCCAGCTTCTTGAAATTTCTCTTTGATACTGGGCATATTAAATTCCTCCGTAGAGGTTTTTATTTTTTTTGTTGACGGTTTAATCATATACCAAGAAAATAGAATATGTCAACAGTATTTTAAATAAAATTTGAGCTATGGCAAAAAAACCTCTAGAGTCTCGAACTAAAAGATTTGGTTTGAGCGGATTTGACATATATCAGACAAATATGCCGATTTATGATTTTGGTTTGGGAGGTTGGAGGATTAATGAAAAGGATGAAATTGACTCAATTATTTACCGCAGGAATTTGCTAGGCGCAATGCACCCCAATGTAAACTGTGCAATAGGAGCAATTCCACCAAACAAATCTCCTAGCACAAGTTTTATTGGCAAATATTCGGCAATGATGAGGGGAGGTATTGAGTTGTCTTCGGAGTCAGGCTCTATCAAGCTAAAGCTAGACTTAGCAGGCAGTTCCAGGACTCATGGCCATTTTGTATTTACTGATGCAGAGCTAGGCAAATTGTATTTTGGCGATGCAGCGATGAACCGAATAAACTACGGCTCTATCCTACTTACAGAGTGTAAAAAACTAATCTCGCGCAAGATGAGAATAGTAATTATTGATGAGGAAAAGGATAGAGATGTTATTGTCCCAACTCTACCAGAGGAAACACTAGCTAATTATCCTGGTGATAGTCATGGAAAGATTTCTGCTGAATTAGCTCAGGAACTAACTGAAGGAGTTGACGATAGTTGGGCAACTGAGAAAAAGCCGATACAAATCAGAGTTGGCATTCCTAACCAATATTGTTGGAAAGGAACTGTAGTAACAGTAAAAGGAGGATTACCAAAGATATTAGATCCGGAAGATAGCGCGTTTACATTAGCAAAAGCTCAGAGTTACGACTTACTCTTACCATTGTCTGGATTTAAAGGCAAAAAACCTAGTAGTGGTGAAGTAATCACAGAAATAATATTCGTTGGTACAGTTACGCTTGGAGAAATCAGATTAGCGAAAGGTTCACAAATGTTGTGGGCTTGGTATAGTTATGGAGCAATAGAAGAGGATATTATGCCTCGTACTTTAGCAGAATGTGAGGAACTAGCATCAGCTCTTGACTCTCCCAAAGCATTAGCACAAATACTAGGAAATGAGTACCGCAACAGATTAGATTTTGATTTCTCTGGAGAGTTGGGCGAGGAGGAAGATATCGAGGATGGCGATGGAGTCGAAGCCAATGAGGATGAACATTTTGAAGACCCGTTAGTTACAATTCTCAGTTCAGATAAGGCTGGAGCATTAATTCGACATCCTTGGGTAGTAAGCAGGATGCAAGATAGGATAGCTAAGAGGTGGAGGAGGTTGGCTATTGCTGGAGCTGTAAGATTTGTGTCGCTCTTAGGACAGCCAATACCTATGGAAGGAAATGTTTTTATGGCTAAGAATGTTTCCGCAGGAGAACATTTATTATTTCGTAATCCTATCCTTCACTATGGTTACATTAATATTTTGAAAAATATAGTAGACAAGGCAGATGATTACAACTTGGGAGGAACCAAGTATATTAAAGGTTCGATTTGGATGGATCAGCAGTTGATGCTGGAGAAATTTCAAGGCGACACTGATGGAGACTGGTATCAAGTAAAAGATCAGGAGTATGAAGGGGTTGCTTACGATGATGAAAATATTACTTGGGAAACTCAGAATTTTAGATTAATTTATGGTGAGGCTCCTCAAGTCCAGAAGCTAGGGAAAGAAGCTATTCCTGGAGAAATAGAAGTAGTTGCTATTAGGTCAATGGATAATAAAACCGGGATGATTAGTAACTTAATTCAGAATGCTAAAGCTAATGGAACTATTCACAAGATTGTAAAGATTGATAACTTTAACTATCGAACTGGAGATTATACAGGTGGTAGTACAGAAATGACTGTAATAGCTTTTTTATCTCAGGCAATGCAAAATGAAGTGGATAGACTCAAGAATAATATCCATACCCACGAGCAAGGTATTAGGGCTTGTCAAAAATCTATATTTGCAGGCAACGAACAAGCTCCGTGGTTAAAGAACAGGGTTTACAAAGAAGATTGGGTATACAAAACTGCTCCTATTCCTACCACTTATGAGGATGGAAGTCAAGCCACTGATACTGTATCAAGGATGATTGCAGCGGTGAACGAAATATGGCGACCTTATGATGTTGTTCAGAAGCACGTTAGAGATTATGAAAACCTATTTCCTAGTAGCAGAGACTCTCCCCAACCTTATGATGACTTTATGTTGGAATGGGCACAAAATATCAACAGATGGTACGGAACTGCAATGGCTAAAGCAGCTAGCATAGGTGAAGGGGTGGAAAAAGAATTAGATGATTTGTACAACCGCTTTGGTGGTGACTATCAAGAAATTCCAGGAATATTGGAGGAGTTTAAGAAGGAGAGGATGCGACAAATGCGGATTATTCGCGAGGAAGCTAGAGATTATCGGAGGCGGATAGATAAGAGGTTGGAAGTGACTAAGCAGAATATTAATCGTCTCAAGGAAAAATTAAATGTTAGGACTTTGTGGGATATACCATTCAATCAACTACCAGGCAATTATCAGAAGTTTTTCCGACAAGCATTTGACGAACAACCAGTCACGCTCATAGCTGACAATATTAACTGGGATATTATGGGTCCCAATAATATCAACTACAGATTATTGACTAAATATGATTGGACAGGAGCATTCTGGCACGCCAGTCACCATGCAAGAGCTAGAGAGGAAACTACCGCAGGGCTTGTTTTTCTACTGTTTGCTGAGGAAATTGCTACTTACACTAGGACTGGGAGAATGAATACTCTGACAGTCTACGGGGTGCAGCATTCTAGGTTGGCTCCGTTAGCTTGGGGTGACTACGATGCAGTTCCCATCAAGGGAGCTAACAAGGTTCATGCTATTAAGGCAACAAAAGAAGGCAACCCTTACCAATTGTATTATCCAAGTCCTAAGTTGTACGAGAAATTTCCAGAGAACAAGAGACATTTATGCAATGTTGTGCAGATGTACACAGATAGTCGAGAAGCTCCAGCTACCATTATGATTAGGTCAAATCCTGACAAAGATTGGACTATATTCGGTGATGTTGGTAGGGGTGAAGTTAACTTGCCAGAGCCAAATGAATTGTGCGTGGCTAAAATTTATTCATGGAAAATTGAGTTTTTTAGGGATGAACCAAAAAATAAATACAGAACTACTCAAGCTACTATTTTATGGTATTACATTCGTCCGGAAGATTGGCCTTTAGATAAATTTTAGGTATTATACCAATTCCAAAAAGTAACGCAAGACCTTGGATAACACTTCAGTTATTAAGTAATTAAACTAAGGTAATTACTTTTTTGTTAGTTATAGTAAGTTTAACATTAATTATTCTTGTTTTTACTTCTCCCCTACTCCCCCAGTCCCCTACTCCCCTACTTCAATCAAATGTAGAAAAGTTTTTGAGAAATGGTATTATTTATTTAGCCATTACTAATATTAACTATATCTAAGTAAAGCATCAATAGCAGCAGCTTTAGGATACAGTAAAAACTGGGTAAGATACCTAATTTATGGGGTTGTATCGGGAAAAAGTAAAGACACTAAAACTCTTATATAATAGGGATTATCTGAGGTTGTATCCAAAGCATAAGTCCCCAACCTTGCTAATGCTAAATATGTTCTATGATACATTGTCTCTAAAATAAACTATGAACAAAAATTTTTCTATTGGACAGCTAGTTATAGATAAAAAAGATTGCCTACATGAGGTAGCAAAGGTTGTGTACGAAAATGATCAACCTATTGCAATTATTACTACCTTTGGTGGTCGTTTTTCTGTAGATGAAATCGAAATAGTTATTTGATTATGAGTACTTGGACTAATAATAATAGATTTCCCCTAAGCATTTTTATTAACCAAACTTTAGGAGGTGGAACTGATGATTTCTTCATCCTCAACCACAAGCACAGAATGTACATGAATAAGTACAAGCCTTATGGTGCTAAATTCTATAGAGAGTTTCTGAGGGAAGTAACAGAAAGGTTAGATTTTAATCAATACACATCTATCATTTCTAGACTTTCTTGTGAGTCTGTGAGGAACTGTAATAGGCACTTCAACTCTGCTAAATATCCTGATGTTGGGGCCAAGAAAAATCTATTAGGAATGTGGAACGATGTTATTAAGAAAAACTGGAAAGATTTCGCTAGTTTGAGATTAAGATTGCCAGCAGTTTCAGAACGATTAGAAATAGATGCTGAACCTAGTTGGGACTTTCCAGAATGGATACAAAAGTTAATGAGTGGCATCCTCAGCACAATGACTCCTACTCCTACAGATATGGTAATTCCTCTATCAATGTTATCTAGTTCAGTAGTGATGAAATTGTTTGGTTTTCCCTATTCGGAAAGGGGAGTATTAGACGCTGCAATATACTTCCAAGAAAATCCAGATTTGGTGAATAGGATGAATGGGAATAACTTATCGGAATCAGATTATTTTCAACCTACTTTAGTGCCAGATATTGATGATGATTATGATGCAACTTCTTTGCCAGAAAAATTATTGAGAAAATTACCTGGCTTGACAGGGATATTTGATACTAAATTGAGGATGAGTAGGGATATAATATTTAATTATCCTATGCCAATATTGGAAGATATAAAAGCAGGAATTAATTACAGATTAGATTTTCTGAGGGAAGTTTTAACTGAGGATGTGCCAGCCGAATTACCAACAGCAAAGGAATGGTTGAAGGAGTTATTAAGAGGTAGTAAAGAAGAGGTGGAGCAGGCAGCGAATAATTTGGAGACTGTGATTAATGACCCTAATATGACACCACAGCTCAAGGTAGCAAATGCCGACATGATTATTACTAATAACCTTGGTATTGACCAGGTTTTGAGCTATTCAGCAGCACAGTTTATTGGGCAGAAGATAGCACCAGAGATTCTTAAGGTAGCGATACCAACTGCCGGAGGACTAACAGTAGCAGGTAACAGTGCAGCACCGTCGTTAATATGGAAGGCGGCAGCATGGAACCCGATGGTTATGGTAGGAGCAACTATTATGATTAGTTGTTTGATACCAGGTTTAATATGGGGAGACTCACCTACTAAGCAGAAGGAAAAGGAGAAGGAACAAGGATTGATTTGCATTGCTTACATTTACTGTAGAGATAATACTAATGTTAATGACACCTATAGCATCCACAAGGCAGTATTTGTAACTGAGGAAAAGGAATGGGTTAAGGATATTCAAGCTATGCGGTTGGAGACTGATGGTATTTGGCCTGAAGAGTATGGGATTATTTACTCAATGGAGAATGAACCTATTTGGGGGTATGACTTTGTAGCTGACTCTATCATCGAGGAGGAGGATGAGATTAGGAGAATATATTTACAAATGATGGCGCAGAGAGAAGTGTATTATGTGCCTGATGCTCCATCTACAGCTAAATATATGTGGTACGCAGAACCGAGTGATGACAGTGGTAGGTATGAATAAAAAATTGTCCCTCAAAGGATGAAGGACAAATGATTGTGAGACTTCTAAACAACTAAATAATATCACAGGAAGTCAATTATGTCAGTTTCAAGAACAGCAGATGACATCAAGGTAAATATAGAAGTGCCTTACTTATCGCAGACGAATAACAAGTACGAACCTTACAGTGCTTGCAACATTACTTGTGCTGCAATGTGCTTAAAAAAATTTGGTATTGCAGGAGATGGCAGCGAAGCTCAGTTAGAAGATCAATTGTACAATAAAGCTTTGGTAACAGGATGGAACAGGTTTTCTCCCCAAGGGATAAAAAGCTTGATAGAAAGTTATGGGTTAACTGATAGGCTAAATATTAACGCTGGTACTCACGATATTTATAAGTCTCTAGATGAAGGCAGACCAGTTATTGTTCACGGCTTCTTTACTGACCCAGGACATATCATAGTCATTAAAGGGCACACCGAAAAAGGTCATTTTCTAGTACATGACCCTTATGGTGAGCTGATGACTAATGGTTGGTACTATGATGTAAATTCTCAGGAAGACCCTCACAAAGGAGAAAATCTGGTGTACAGCAAATGGCTCATTGGTGTAGCTTGTGGAAGTTGGAGTAGTGGGGAAGCAAAGATTTGGTATCAGTCAATTAATCACTTAGAGTTAATGTCTATTAAAAATATGTGGATACACAGTGTAGGTATTTAAGCCCAAGCTTTTCCGTTCCGGAATGCTCTGCAAACAGATACCTAATTCTATCCACAAATTTTTATATACAGGCAAGAAAAATGTACGATATACTTACGGGTAAGCATTGGCAAACGACGAACATATCTTATGGGTTTGGACCACTTGTGCTACTTGAAACTCAGCAGTTGTTTAGAACAGTAGCTGAGGATATCACTAATAATTCTCGACATTATGGGATACACGCATTATTTACAAAGACCTCCAGAGCTTCAAAACTTTGGAGCAATTGCACTAGCAACTAAAGTATGCTGCGAAGCAGTAAGAAAGCTAGGCATAGATATTGTTGGCGGGCACGGAGAACCTGACTCAGAGCCAGAATTTGGCTATGACAGGATTTGGTTCAACGGTTCATCTAAGCAAAAACCTGGGCAGTGGACTGCTGAAGGTTCCTTTGGCATAGTGTGGCCGAGCAATAAGAGTAAACCAATACCTGCTTCCGATACAGTTGTTTCTGGACAATGGTTTGGTGGTGCTGAATTAGAAAAGCGTATTGCACCTAACGGCGACGGTAGCTATGAAACACTGAACATTTCTAGAGTCTATAAAGTCAATGAATGGTCTGAGAAAGACGAAAACGGTAATTATTTCGACTTTTGTAAGACTGCTTATCGCCCATACGATATATTAGTGATGTGCGCATACCTAGTCACAAAGTATTACGACAACCGTTGCGTAATTGGTAGTGATGGTCAAGCTAACGAATGGAAGATAGCAGTAGCGATAACTGCCAAAGCTCTGACGACAGAGGAAAAGGCATTGTGGAAGCTATTGGAAGTTAGCTAACTATATTAGAGGGGGTTTCTACCCTCTCTTTTTATAGCAGTTGAAGTACAGTGCGCGGACATTGCCAAATATTGAAACTAGAGATTACTTCTGACTTCTGACTTCTGACTTGCGCGTAGCGCTAATGTGGCTATCGCCATTGGCTTTGGTGTTCATCATTTGGAAAAATGGCATTAGTAAAACAAAACGAATCTCAACCAAAGCCAACATTAGTAGAACTAGCTAAAGACGTTCAGGACTCCTTAGACATTTACCAATTTGCGTTAGACTTTGGTGATACCGAAACTATCACAGAATGTGAAAAGCAGCTCGAAAACTCTATCAACCAATTTGGCAGCAAGCTCGAAGCCTGTTACTTTGCAGCTAAGATGCTTAGTAAAGAAGGTGATGCCCTCATAGAAGAGGCTAACTCTATGAAAGAGAAGGCTGGTATTAAGAAGAAAGTAGCTAGTCGTATCATTGATATGGTGAAACACGTTATTCTCTCATCTGGCAAAACTTACAAAGGAGAATATTATAAGTTCATCGTTTGTTCTAATAGTCTTGCTCCTGTTTGGAAGCAGCAAGATGTTGATTCAGCTAACGTGCCAGATGAATTTGTTGTGACTGAAACCATCCAGCATATTGACTGGAAAGCCATTGAAAAGCTAGCCAAAGAGTCAGAGGATGGCTGTGTCTATGGTAAGAATGGTGAAATAATCGCTAAAGTATTGCCACGCGGTAAGCACGTCCGTATTAAGTAGTAGTATTTGAGCAGTGGCAACTTTGCTGCTGCTTTCAGGAGGCATAATGCAAAGAATTAATAAACAACCATGTCGTACTTGCCCTTTTGCAGGGGACGAGCCATTAGATATAACTGAAGGAGCAAGGCAAGAAATAGTGAGTTATGTCATTGCTGGCACTAATCATCTATGTCACAGCGACGAATCTAACCAGACTGTTTGTCGCGGTGGACGGGACATCTATTTGAGAGTAGCCACAATGATAGGCGCAATTAAAGCACCAACTGATGAAGCACTAGCAGAAGCGATGAAAGAGGCTGGCTTAATCCCAGGCTTGCATATCAACAACTGTTGACTCCTAATACTAACCTTTGATTTTGTCAAGGTATCTTGCTCTAAAAAATATTGGTAAGATTTAGAAGGTTGTAGGCTATCGTGCAACCTTCTCCATTTTTTTTACAACACTAAGGAGAATTAAATGTCAAGCAACGGAATGAGTAGAAGGAAGCTCTCAAAATCATTATTGAAGAAAGCTCCTGAAATGGAGGCATTAGCTAATCGCATTGATAAAGCCATGCCTTACAGGTTTCCCAGGGGCTACATGGAATGGAATGAATTGAGAGCTTTGGTAGCAATGCAAATGGTGTCAGTTGCTCACAGGGGAGTAGTTAAACAGCTTGGTTCCATGGGCGACCAAGCAGGATATTTTAACGCTCATAGATATTCATTGTGGGCTGTGCAACAAGCTCCTATCTACTGCTTGTCTAAGGAAGTATTTCATGCAATGCTCAACACGACTATAAACGAAGAGATTATTAAAAATCTGGAGATATCACTGCCGACTATAATGTTATTGTTCCCAGATAGTTCACTCCGTAGTAGTGAAGCAATAGTTGACCATTTAGTTATACACACCAGTGACTTGAGATATCCTGAGAACAGTACCGGAAAAAACTTTGGGTACGAAATAAAATATTTGCCCCAAGAAAAGCAGACAATTATTCATTCCACGACAGTAGACCAAAACTCAATTACTTGGCTAGCTGGAATGAGTGTTGAAGAAGGGAAAGTTGATTATGACAAGTCTAATAAACTGGGAGTGTTTACTGTTGAGAAGGATGATGATGACTTCCTTGATATTATAAGACAAATAGCCTTGATGACTTATATTATTTTACAGTCTAATCCAGAAATGATAGGGGAAGTCGCCGAGTCTGAAATTCCCAAAACCGTTGGTAAAGGATTCACCCCGCAACAAAAAGGAAAATACATCAAACCCAGGATAATAAGGGTTCCAAATAATAAAAAGGCAAAAGTTCAAAGCCCTACCACCAGACAAGGGAGTCATTCTAGCAAGCGCACACACTGGAGGAAGGCGCATTACCGCAACATCCAATCAAAAGACGGACAACCTAAATTAGTCTATGTCCGTGCAGCAATTATCAACCCTCAGTAATACAAATGTTCTGTTGTAAGAGGAACACTCTTGCAGCAGACATAAACATAGAGTGGCTATCGCCGTTGGTTATGGTGTAGTTGTAGCTGCACTTGAAACTAAATTAAGCTGAAAAAAATGACCCAAAGTAAACCGAAATTAAACGTGTTTGGAACAAAGCCAAAGGGAGTAATTCTTTGCCCTATGATTCCATACAACTTGCGCAACGACTGCCAGGTTGGCCAGTGGACTAATGGACAGAGTATGCTTGGTGACAAGCTAGCAATGACTATTATTGCCAAGAGTGAATGGTATGGAAATTTAGGCAGCACTACCGATGCTGACTGGTGGCAATTGTGGTTTGTCGCGGAGCGCAATGGTACTTCTATCCCCGTACCTTTCGAGACAGTCATGGTGACATATATCAAAACTGAAAGTCTCGGTAACTTGAATACACTTGTAACTACCATGATGGCTGATGGTTCCGAGCCAGCAGAAAAAGTGTTTCTCCCCACCTTTGTCAAGAAGTCTACTACTTTGGATGATGGTAAGACTGCGAATTATTGGGCTATTACTTGGGAATGTCGAGAACGCACTTCAGACGATACCAGCATAGGTTCTCTGGCTGCTACCATCCAAGAGAATGTATTTATTGATTCTGTAGGTACTCGGAAGATGATGAAAGGTAGCTATGCTTCTCTAGTTGCTGCTGGTAAGATTACACCCCGCAAAGGTGAAGCAATAATTACTGCCACGGAACAGCAAGCATTACCCAACGCAACTGACCTCTAATTGTCCCTAGTCCACTACCAAGTACCTCTAGCAATAGGGGTGCTTTTTTTAGTAATGCTTGATAATTCTGTAGAAACACTGTCAAAAATAATTGTGGCCTCATCCAGAGCTAATGGAGGGGAAATTGAATCCGATGATATCCAGAAGGTACTCAAGGTTGCCGACAAATGGTCTCTCACCCAAGCATACATAGCTGTCTACTTGGAGTCTGCTAACCACTATTTCAATACACAACAGACTGAGCATAACCTGAAGCGACTGATGGTAGCCATGAGAGCTGGATACCAGGTTATGAAAATTTGTTGTGGGCAAGAACCGTTTGTAGCTAAACTAACAGGGTTTAACTGGATGGAAATTGCTAACAGTAATGGTGTAAGGCTGTTTATGGCAGTCCCCAAAGGCTGTTTTCAGTAAGCAACAAAAAAAGGCAGGTATACTACCTAACTACCTATACCTGCTTTAGTTGCATTATGATACAGCAGCATTCTAACACAACCTTTTCAAATATTTGACATAAAAATGGCTGACTATGATGACAACATCGCGGTCAGCTTTTTTTTATGGCAAAGAAGTAATCGGTTTTCGTGCGCACGAAAACCCCAGGCAAATTAAGACGTGATAGGATAAAAACAATTGTAGCATGACTCCAGAACAAAAGACACGACTTCTAAATTGGGTTGCCACCCATGAAATTAGTCCAGACAATAACAACAAAGTCCTGACTTGCACATCATTAGACGTAGAAACATTATGTCCCCGGGTATACGCATCTAACCATGGAACTTATGCTTTATATGAAGTTGCACCAGGCTTGTTATTTAGCATTGCCAACAGATGCACCTCGCCCAACTGGAGAATTCCTCAAGACTTTGATACTTGGCTGCAAGTATATGTGGGATATGAACAGGAAAACTACAATAAAGTGCGAGAGTATTTTTCCTACAAAGGTTGCGAATTTAGTAGCCGTAAATCTAAGCGACCACAGTTACTTAAAAAACCGTTAGAGCTGAAACTTACTAAATTCAAAGTTTACGATGTTTTGTATTATTTTGAATCAACTAACTTAGACCCAGTTTTTGTAGTTTTCTAGTAACATTTTTAGTAGAAAGACTGCTACCAATGGATAATGGATAATTGATAATTAATCCCCAAAGGTTTAAAGCCTCTCCTTTTAAGGAGAAAAAAAGGTGCTAAGAGATTTCCGATCAATTCAATCAAGCACGGTTTTAACCAAAGGTAATTATTCATTATCCATTCTCTATTATCAATTAATGAAAGTCTTACTACTGTAAGTCAAAAATAACTATGGTTCAACAAACAATAATTCCAATATGCTCAACAGTGCTAGGAATTCCTTTACTACTACTATCATTTGTATTTTTTCAAGATTTCCGAAATGATGGCAAAAAGATTGCCATTCTACTTATGTTCTTAGCAGTAGAGAAACTTCTGAGTATACTTTTATTACCAAATATTCAAGCAGATAAATTCTATTACGGCCTTGATTTTGGAATTTCTTTTCTATCATTTTCCTACGCAGTAGGTATGTTGATAATGGATGGAAAGTCAATAGTTAAAATTAGTAATCATAGAAAAAGAAAGATAAAAAGATGAGCAAAGAAGATACTGGTTTTGTGGTATTTAAAAAAGAATTTTCTGGTAGTTTTCAATCTCTAAAAAGTATCTGGAATTTCTTTTTGTATAATCCCGGATTTACTTACTTATTAGCTAGAGGAATAAATTTAATTCTAGAAGATGGATTGATAATATTATCAGGGCTTTGTATTGGAACTGGTATTGGTGGTATAGTTATGTACGCTTTAATACCTTTTCTAGACGAGCATGGCAAAAATGAAGGATTAAACTTTTACCTGTATTTTTGTTTTTTACAAGGAATAATGTTACCGATTATGTTTGGGATTGCAGTGATTAAAAACCTTCAAGTAGAAGCAGTATTAAGTATTGTAATGTTAGGAATTGAGTTGGCAAAGTTTACTTTTTGGGGCAAAAGGTCAAAACAACATGATAGTTTTTCTAGAAAAATTGATTAGTCGAATAGATAATCCTATTTTAATATTTCTTTCTGTATTGCTAATAATTGGCGTGCTTTACTTTAAAGAGCTAATGGTAGTTGTAAGGAAAAGAGCTAGTTTAAGAAAAGAAATTTTGCAGGAAAGATTGGAGCAGGCAGACAAAGATAATAACACTCTGAGAAAAGAGTTGGAAAGGACAAAACAAGAGGTAGGAATTTACAAAACGAAGCTTCTTAAATACAAGACAACTGTTGAAAAGGGTAAAGAGAAATATATAACTCAATATAACAATTTGAAGGGTAAGCTTGAAAGTCTCAGGAGTAAGAATCAAATATTAGTAGGAGATTTGAAAAACGATTTGAAAAATGTTGAAAATTTAGTCAGAATAATGCGTAATTCTAGTCCGGAACAAGTTATTAATTATTGCGATGATGTACTTGCTAATATAGATAAAATTCTTAAGGAACTATCTAAATTTTGAGTGGCGATTGCCATTTGTTGTGGTGTTTTACTTGGAGAAAACTAATGCAACAATGGCATGAAGTTAATGGTATTCCACGATTGGAAAGCTATTGGGACAAGGAAGATTGGGAAAATTCCAACAAGACTATCCATATTAAGAATCTAAAAGACCTTGACTTAGGATTTGATGATGCAGCTAAGTTGGGCATAGTCGCAGTACCAGGAACTGCTCCAGACCCCACAAGGCAAAAGTATTACTGTGTAGGATGGATACAAGGTTGGTTGTATTTAGTCCTACAGCTTAATATTATGATTGCCAAACATTTACTTGAGCTAATAATCCAGCAAGAAAACAAACCTTGCGCTTTTGCCATAGCAAGCCATCCTAAAAATCTAATGCCTGGATGGATTATTAAAGAACATCGGTTTACTGGAGCTGCTATCAATCTAACAGTTTATCTAGTCAGGTCTCAATACGGGGAGTGCTTCTGGACTCCTTTTGCCTACGGAACAGAATACTTACCGCCAAGTCACGATGATTTTGATTGGAGCAAGATTGAAAAGGTTAAAGATTTACCAATTGATTATAACCCAGAACTAGACGACTGGCTCTATGCAGACGAGTTTTAGGAGTGGCAAAAGATGGGAATAGAACCTATTAACTGCAAAATTACATGGCATCAGTTTGGGAGAACTGGCGAGGTGGAACCTCCACAAAATATAAGGCTTCTACTCGCTTACAAAATCAAGGTTTACGGACAGGATGAGTGGACTTTTCGGACTGGTGTCTACGAAAAGATTAGGCAAAATAATACCTGGGAAGGTAAGAGCAGAATTTATGGCACTTCCACTTGGGTTGAAAGATGGAGTATAGGGAGCCAAAAAGGTGTTCGCTGTCCCGACTACTGGGCTGAAATCACACCACCATACGACATAGAAGAACCAGAAGATAGAGACCCACTTGAGGATGAGTTATACGGGTTAGACCCCGGTAATTATGACGACTGGGCTTACCACAAAGGTTAAAGTGTTTTAGCACAGTGGGGAGATAATTAATTTCTCCTCACTTTTTTTTAAGTGGCTATCGCCTCAGAGTGTGGTGTTTAGTTACATTAGTTCAACTCAATGAAAGTCAAAGAAGTAGCGATCAGGCATATCTCTAACAAAGAGGTAAAACAGTTTCACCTCCAAGGTTTGTACGATGATTATTTCAAGCATGAGATTATTATGGTACACAATGGTCAGGGATTAGTTTATACTGGGGCAAGTTCAAGGTTAGGGAACCCATTCTATGAAGCTTGTAATGGGAATCCAAAGCAGGCAGTTCAGCGGTTTCGGGAAACTTTGTATTCGGATATCCAATATTTTCAAGATTATGGAACTCCTTCGAGGTTACTTGTTGAGGTTTCTAGACTTTCTGCAATTATGGCAACTGGAGAATATAAGGATTCGGTGTGTGAGCGCATAGTAATGGCGACTTATGCAACCTGTGAGGAACATGACCATGCTGTAGTAATAGCCAAGTGTGCGAAGTGGCTGTTAGACCAGGAAGTTAAGGTAGAACTAAAGAAGGAACTACCAAAGGAACGCATCCAAGTATTTGAATAAATAATTTACTGCCTCGGTTAGGGGGAGCTATCTGCTTCCCTTCTAATCTCTAGTAGCTAATTTTCCCCTCGTACTCGGCAGTAGTTAGGGTTTTGGTGATTTAGGAGAAAACCTATGAAAACTAGAAAAGAAAGCACAAACACTTATCCCAACAAGAAAGTTTTGATCTGCGGAAGTCGGAGTATTACAGCCTTACCCGATGAGGTTTGTAAGACTCTGGACAAGATTATTGCGTTCCAGGTTAACATCTTGATTGGAGATGCTGATGGTGTCGATCGCTTAGTCCAGAAGTACCTGCATAGTAAGCGTTATCGAAAGGTCACTGTCTATTATGCCAAGTCTGGACTGAGAAGCAATATCGGCAAGTGGACAAGCATTCGGGTTGCGGGTAACTATACAGATCGTGACAAGCTCTTATGCGATAAGGCTAACTGGTGTGTTGCAATACACAAAGGTAATTCCAGAGGTACTAAGCGCAATATTGAAAGCTTTAAACCTGAAGCAGTGAAAGTGTTTATCCTCTAAAAAAACTGGTGGGTAGAGGCGAAGTTTTTTACCCACTGCCATCCTTTTTTTTTATTATTGTAATAGAAAGGTTGGCATCTAAACCTACAACGCAAACGCAACAGAAACATCTATGATTCAGATTTGCATGGTATTGCTGCTTCGATTAGGGGGGTAGTTATTACTCATATACAAAGGTTACTTGTGAACCAACCCCCCGTACTCAGCAGCAGTTGAGGTTGTGGAGAATTTGGAGTGATTCCATGACTTTAGAAAAGAACGAGCTTATCCGCAAGATTGGTAGAGTTGACATTCAGGATTTTACTGATTACATGAAGACTCTACCATACCGAACTGATTCCTACAAGTCTAGTTTTGGTAGAAAGATTCTACCGATAGGACTAGAGCTAGCTGGGGACTACAAATATCCAGATGCGGTAGAAGCCTACAGGGATGCCAGGATTGAGACATTCCTAGATAGGATTCTACCTCGGTGGGAAATTGTGCTTGCCTTACATTACGATGCAGGGGGTGGAGTCAGACCTCATCGAGACGCTGCTGGATACGGAACTATTGCTATCTCAGTTTCTAGCACTGACTTCACTTTCAGAATTGGAAGCGAAGTACACCATTGCAAAGCAGGAGAAATCTACCTCTTCAGGACTAAGGTTCTGCATTCGGTAGATCAGCTAGAGCAAGAAAGATTTGCTTTGGTTGCTTGGACAGCAAACTGGAGCAAAATTAAGGTTCCATTCTAGCTTAATGAATAGCAGCATCCAAAGTTAGATACTGCTCTATTTTTTGTCCTCCACACTTTTAAATCAATGAAAATCAGAATTGACAATATCAAAAACTACAAAGATATCGACATCCTGTCTGGCAAATACCGACTACGCCAAGATGGTATTGCATACATATACTGTGGTCGCCCAAGCTTATTAGGAAACCCCTTTCGAGTAACGACGGACATTCCTAGAGAAGTAGCGATTGCTAAATTCCGCAGGCATTTATGGAATGAAATTCAAGCATACAAATACCAAAACAAAGATTCTGAATTGGTTGAGGAGATTCTAGCTTTAGCACAGCTATGTGTAGCAGAACAGTTTCTTGATGGTTCTCCGATGAAGGAAATGATATTGCTTTGCTATTGCTACCCTAAGCCGTGTCACGCTATTGTAATTGCCAACTGCATTAAGTGGATGATTGAAGAGTCTAGCTTTATTTACGGTGCTATGGAAGAAATCGAAGAAGAGACCGAGGACGAGTACGAAGAGGAACACTATGATGACTACGGTTACTATGCTGGAGATTATCCAGATGATAATGCCACTATAGAGCTGTATTAGTGACTTTTTAACATTATAGCATTTAGTAGCTCGTATCGTCGGGGGGCGGGTTACCGCTTCGTTGTTAGGTTATCTGTGAAACCGTGCCCCCACTCCTTACCTTGCATGGTTTGTTTCGGTGTTATTGGAAATTATACCAATGAAATTAGAAACGGTAATAGAACATTTTGTTTGCAAGAATTCTAACGAGCTTTACATTCATGTAGACTTGACGCTAGCTGAAGCAACTGCGGAATGGCTACTCAGAAGTAGTGAAAATCTACAGAATATAGCTCAACAAATATCTCACGAGAACCTAGAGAATCTTGACGAAAGGTGGAACAACCTCAGTACCTACAAGAAATCTCTAGCCAAGTACAAGCGGGAATATTCCAGGCAACGTGAAAAGTTTAGCTACCAATTCAGATTATCTGATTTATGGACTATACACTATTCTTCTGCTAAATATCCTGATATTGCTTATGCGACGTTTGTGGTTTTAGATCCAACAGAGCAAATACTAAATACCTTAAGCAAGAAGCATAGGATAGACAAAAGAAGTGGGTACAGTCTTATTTCTGGATCTAAACAAGCTGGAAGCATAATAGCTTGCGAGCAATACAGACTGTAGCAAAAAAAAATAAAATCCATCTCCTGAATATGAAGGCTGAGATTATTTGCCTGCCAGCCCTTCATATTCTTGCAAACGCTTCTGTAATTCGTGATTGTAAATTGTCTTAAATAACTTGTGACATTTAGTGGCTCGTCTCGTCGGGGGGCGTTTCACTGCTTCGTTTATAGGTTATCTGTGAAACCTCGCCCCCGCTCCTCTCCTTGCATAAGGGGTGACGGTGTTATTGGAGATATTACCAATGAAAACTAGAAACGGATTCCAAATTGTCAACGTTGATCGACTCCGAGTTGAATTTCCAGTTGTTGTCAGTGATTCAGATGATAGCTGGATTGAACAAGACTGGCTCGGTATTGAGTGCGAGGAAGTTCCAGTTTATGACGTTGGCGATCTTGAGACCAGCATCGAAAGCGCTTGCAAGAATTGCGAGAGTATTTGGGGTATTGTCAGTCTTAGCGAAACTCGTAAGCTTGACAGGATAGCTGCTCTTGCTAATACTTACGATGACAGTGATATTCCATTCTAGGTGAAAGGAAACAGCCGGAGGTTTTAGACTTCCGGTTTTTTTCGTTGTTTATCATTTATCGATTACTACAATGAAAGTCAAATCAAAATCCGTAATGATTACGGGCAGCCATCATCTACGAAAGCTGCCTGAGCAGGCCATATATTCTCTAGACAGAATCATGGCGCTTGGATTGCAAGTCCACATTGGAGATAACCCTGGTGTAGATTTGTTGGTTCAGTTGTACCTAGCAAAACACAAGTACAGAAATGTGTTTGTGTATGCTGCTACTCAAAAGAACAGTCATCACAAGAAGCTTAGGTACAACCTCGGTATGTGGTCAGTCATTCCATGCTACGGAGACACTATCCATCGAGATAAGTGTATAGCTTATCAGTCCCGATGGTTGATGTGGCGTTGGGTCTGATAAAACTTGCAACCATGTCAATTTCTTCTTTGCTAAAGAGCAGAATAAGTTGGTAGCTGCATAATGAAACGGCAGTAGAGAAGCTAACTATACTGCCTTAACTTCTTACATTCAATACGATTATCCAATGTTTAAGATTTTACGTCAAGTCCTCCAGGGGGAACACCTGGAAAACTTCAGACAGTTTTGTGAGTCTCTAAATCCCACCACCAAGCAGTCCAGGAGTTCATTCTGTCCAGGTCGTCCCCAACGAATGAACTTATTACTTGTTTTTTCTAGGTATAATCTAGTAAGTCCATCATTTGGGGCAGGATAGTTTTTCCACTTATTGCTCATAACTTATGCTGATAAAGTCAATTTGATTTTCCAGATTAAAAGTAAGTCAGTTAATAAAGCAGTCGTTGAATACCTTTGACAAATTCACTATCTAATAATAGTAAAATATCATCCATAATTGACAGATATTCACTTTCTATCAAATCTGGCGATTTAAGTTTAGTAGAAAGACTGTTTAAATCTTCTTTCCAATCTTCTATTGGCTTCTCGTCTTTTTCTATTTGCTGAACAAGCTTCTGAATGTACGGACGTTGCATGCAACGTCCCTTGATTTCATTTCCAGCAAGTGCAGATTCTAGAAGAACAATAAACTCATAAATATTTTTTTTGCTGTTCGATATATCTGCCTCTGAAAATTCTAAATCAGCTTCTAAACCTAAAGCTTTTGCCTCTAGTGCTAATGATGCTGTGTTTAGCTTACGGAGTAATTTTTGCTGCTGTTCTAAATGCCCAGATATAACCCCTAGTTTGCTCATAAACCCCATCAAAACTTTATTTACTGTGTTAAAGGTTCAAAAATTTCTATTTTAATATCTGGAGATAATTTTCTACAGTAATTCAATATTATTGGCTTGACTTTTTCCCATTCTAGTCCTCCATTCCCACAACCCAAACTAGGAATAGCTATCGAACAAATTTTTAAATCATTTATTTGCTTAACTAAAGATTTTAAACCTAATTGTATACTATGTATGTTTGAGCTATCTTTCCAATGATATTTAGTAGGGAAATTAATAATATATCTTGGAAATAGATTGCCTGTTTTTGTAATATACATTTGCCCTAATTTTACAAATTGGCGATCGCAAGCATCTTTATACTGAAGAAAATTCTCAGGAAATTTTTGTTTAAACTGCAAAGCCAGACCTTTTCCCATTATTCCTACACAGTTAACAGGATTTACCAAAGCGTCAAGGTTGCTTTTTAATAAGTTACCTTGTTTAAATTCAATCATTGACAATATGTTTTATATAAAGTTTGGATTACAATCAACGTCAAAAATTTTTCAGACTACTGGCCTATCCCAAGCTAAACTTGCCTGGGTTAGACCAAATGAAAAAATTACTTCTGACTAGGGTTAATGGCTAGATAGCCTCTACGAGATGATAAAATCATTTTTGATTTAACCATTTCAGATGCAATTTGCTTGATGTAGTTTTGGCAGTAGCCTAACTGGCTGGCAAGTTGCTTGCTGCTAGTCTCTTCTGTTTCACTCAGATGCCTCAGTATCTCTAAAGAAATTTGCTGAGGCATAGAAATATAGCCTCGTTTAGTTAGTTGTAATTTCATGTTCAACGTCATGCTCCATTTTTTGCACTTCAGCCCAGCAGTAGTCGCACAAATCAGGATAATCATCCGCTGCGCCAAAACACCAAGGACGCAAGTACCTACAGTTTGGGCATTCAAAGTAATAGTCTGGTTCACATAACTTGCACTGACAAGTGCTAGGTCTCTGTTGCCTGTACAAAGCTCTATCATATAATATATTAAACAGTTCCCAAATCAATCTGGAGGTAACTATGTCAGAACAATTGACTCTTCTGCCCCATGAATATCCAGACACCAGTAATATGATTCTGGAGGATGACACTCCCTTGGATAGTTTTATTAATGAAAAACAACAACGTTTACTTACAACTGTATTTTACAGCGGTGCTCAAATACCTATAAATGCTCCTTTTATCGTTGCTGCTAATGTAGGTTTATTTTCTTATGTCGGAGATTCAGGAATTGTACCTGATGTGTTTTTAAGTTTGAATATTCCTGGTGGCGAACAATGGTGGAAACGTAATGTTCGTTCTTATTTATTCTGGGAATTTGGCAAGTCCCCAGATGTAGTAATTGAAATTATTTCTCCCACTCCAGGCAATGAATTAGGAAGTAAATTGACAGACTATGCACAATTACGAATTCCTTATTATGTTGTCTACGATCCATTGCAAAAACTAAGTAAAACTTTTGTGCAAGTATTTCAACTTTATGGTAGTTCTTATGTTCCTAAAAATGATGCTTGGTTTGCTGATGTAAATTTAGGATTAACTCTTTGGAATGGTGTGTTTGAAAATCTGAATGGTACTTGGTTACGTTGGTGTGATGAGTCGGGGAATGTGATTAAAACAGGAGATGAAATAGCAGCAGAAAAAAATATTGAGATATCTCAAAAGGATACTCAGATATCCCAAAAAGATGCTGAAATATCTCAAAAGGATACTCAGATATCTCAAAAAGATGCTGAGATATCCCAAAAAGATGCTGAGATATCCCAAAAAGATGCTGAGATATCCCAAAAGGATACTCAGATATCCCAAAAAGATGTTCAAATTAAACAGGCGTTATTATTGGCAATTGAAATGGGATTGAAACTCAAGTTTGGTGATGAATATGTGGGGATATTA
>JAAUYL010012817.1_pt1 | contig 20940 bp, 12 predicted proteins | sample 7278011 | NCBI WGS metagenome assembly JAAUYL01 (sample SAMN14350225, study PRJNA611818) | marine sediment metagenome | isolation source: surface marine sediment (1.8m) | place: French Polynesia: Moorea | collected 2018-08
AAATAATTAACAATTAACAATTAACAATTAATAATTACCTCAGGAAATTTTTTTTCTCCTTTAAAGGAGAGGCTTTAAACCTTTATTTTTCGGTAACTGTTGGCTATAATCTGGTATAATCTATAATAATCTATTTTATCCTACTAGGATTCAAAACTGAGTTATATAAAATCCGGTTTAACAGTCGTCATTGCGACGATAGGAAGCAATCTCCGCACAGCCCTGAGATTGCTTCCTTCCACTCCGTTCCAGTCGCAATGACGCAGGCTATAGTAATTATCCGGATTTGATATTACACCCCACAAACCAGCAAAAAACCATTATGGCTAAACACGCGCTTTGTAGACCGTCATTTCAGAATTTCAAGCCAGAGACTTTAGTCTGAGGTACTGAATTGCGCAGTTACGACCATAGGAGGCTAACTGAATTGCGCAGTTCCTCCGACAGGAGGCTAACTGAAATGACCTATTTACTTAACTTAACTACTAGATATACAATTAATTTTACTCAACCACTTAAAAATTAGACTTAACAATGAAAAGACGAGATGTACTGCGTTTAGGAACATCAGCAGCATTGGGATGGAGTGCAACTTACGCACTCAAAGCCTGTAGTCGGTTTTCCTCTTCTTCATCTGTTAAATTATCCTTTGAAGAGACTCGCGGTTTAGAATCAGCAAGCGTCATCGGAACGGATGCTTACTACTTTCTCAAAGATGTAGGTAAAACATTTTCCGGCATGACTCTACGATTGATTACAGAAGACGTACCCAGCGCCCAAGTCGCTTGGGAATTAGTCCGAGAAGAATTTATTCCCCTAACGGGAATCAAAGTGCAATGGGAGCTATTACCCCTCAAGCGTGTTTTGGGAAGGATCAAGCAAGACATTGCCAGAGAAACCGGAATCTACGACATCATGTATTGCGATCGAGATTGGGTGGGTCGTTTTGCTAATGTTTCGGTCGAACCCAGATCGTTGCTAGAGAACAGTGACCTACAATATCCCAACTACAATTTTGAGGATTTTTTCCCGTCTTTGGTTGCTAATATGTCTTCCTATAAAGGACAGTTGGTAGCAATTCCCTATGACATCCCCATATTTATCATGTTCTACCGCCGAGATATTTTTGAAGAATTGGGGTTGTCCGTCCCGACAACAATGACAGAATATTTGGCAACAGCGCAAGTCATTAACGAAGCAAAAAAACCTCAAGTTTATGGAACAGCAGGACAGTGGAAGGTAGGGCATAACAGCTTGCTTTGCAATATGACCGCTTGGCTATGGTCCCATGGCGGGTCGTTTTATCATGCGGATGGAACGCCAGCTATTAACGACGAGCGGGCGATCGCCGGAATGGAATATTTACTAGCTCAACGACAATATGCTCCTCCCGAAGCATTAACCTGGGATTGGTATGGGGAAGCAGAAGCCTTTCGCCAAGGTCGGATAGCTATGTTGATCTCTTGGGGAGAGTGGTTTCCATGGTTTGAAGTATCGCCGATGTCTCAAGTGTCAGGACGAGTCGCAACTGTCCCATGTCCCCAAGAAATTGCCCTGCGTTCTCGCAGTGAATGTGCTTTTGGGGAAGTTCCGGGCATCAGCCATTGTGGGGGAAGCAGTTTGTTACTCTCTCGTTATAGCAAGCAACAAGAAGCAGCATGGGTGTTTCTGCAATGGCTCACAAGCGCAGACACGACGACCAGGGTAGCAATATTGAGCAACACCAATGGCGTTCGTCGCAGCACCTATAGCGATCCTCGATTGCGAGTTGGGTTTGGAGCGCAACCCAATGTTGTCAAGTATTTCGATGTGACTCTAGATGCTATTGAAAATCGTATGGGAGTGGAACCCCACCTTCCTAATTGGATCGAACTTGGTTTCAATCGCTTTCCCGTGGAACTTGGAAAATTAATGACCAATCAACAGAGTATTAAAACCACTTTGGACAAAATGGCGCAAGCAGCCGCCCAAGCAGCACAGACTCTATAATAAGTAGGTCGGTGTTGAAAATTATCGTTATGCAAAGGCAGGAGGCAGAGGGCAGAAGGCAGAAGGTAAGAGAGTTTCGGATAAATCTACTTTTCTTTACATACTTCTATTTTTTTGCACCGTTCTACTTAGACCTCTTGCAAAAGTTTTAATTAAATCAATGTAAGACAAGAAATAAACAATTTTCTCCCTCTATTCCCTATTCCCTATTCCCTATTCCCTGACTAATGAAACTGATCCTTGAAAATATTCGTCCTCTAAAATACTTCTTGAAGCATTACAGCTTGCGCTATCAACTGTTAGGCTTATTTTGCTTTATTTCTCTGACTCCTCTTGCCGGCTTTGTTTGGTGGAATCACCAAACCACGCGAAGGGCTTTGATTAAATCGGCTAATCAATCCCTCAATGCTGCTGCTTCTCAAACTGTAGCAAACATTGATGCGTTCGTTAGTGCCAATTTAATGGCAATTGTTACCGAAGCGCAACAAGAAACCCTTGCCTCCTATTTAAAAGCTGCACCAAACACTTCTCCTGCCCTGAAATATCGAGCACTCAACACGCTAAATACCTTGATTGCCAAAGATAAAATATTTTTAGTGTCTTCGGCTATTCTTGATACCAATGGGCAGAATGTGCTTGATACCCACTTTCCTCAGATTGGACAAGATGAGTCAGAGCGCGACTATTTCCAAGTTGCTCTAGCAACAGGAGAACCTTTTGTCTCCAACGTAGAATTTTCTGAACTTGATGGCAAACCTTACTTATATTTCAGTCAGTCAGTCCGCGATCGCGAAACTGGAAAAGTAGTTGGAGTGTTACGCAGTCAGTACAGCGCAACCAAACTCCAACATATAGTGTTGGAAAATAATAATTTAGCTGGTTCTTTTTCCTTTCCCATTCTGCTAGACGATCAAAATTTACGCTTGGCGCAAGGATATAGAGATGATGGCAACCTACCGGAAGAACTTCTCTTCCAATTTCTCGCTCCTCCAGAAGCCCAAACTATTCAGGAGTTACAGGCAATTTATCGCTTGCCTGCTTCCATTTCTACTAATAACGCAACTAAACTTACCAAATTTGATGAATTTGCTGGGAAATTTAGCCCCGATCGCCCCTACTTTGATACTATTCTTTCTGAAGAAAAGAAAATAAAATATGCTGGAGCGCTCGAAGCTAGCCAAACCATATCTTGGAAGGTCGCTTATTTGCGACCGAAATCTGTTTTTCTTGAACCAATCAAGATTCAAACCCGAAATAACCTCCTCCTAGCTTTTGGGACAACAATTGCAGCAATTGGTGTGGGATTTGGTATGGCAAATGTTATTTCTTCTCCCATTGGCAGTTTGACAGCGATTGCTAGGCAAGTTGCCGATGGTAATTTAAACGCTCGTGCAGACATCGCATATGGCAATGAAATTGGCGAATTGGCTCGTACTTTTAATACCATGACCCACCAACTTAAGGAGTCTATCGAATTACTGGAACAACGAGTACAAGAGCGAACAGCCGAACTAGAAGAGCGAACTGTCGAGCTTAGATGTGCCAAAGAAAAAGCAGAAGTGGCTAACCAAGCTAAGAGCGAATTCCTTGCCAATATGAGTCACGAGTTACGCACTCCCCTCAATGGCATTCTCGGTTATGCCCAGGTATTGAAGCGATCGCCAGCTTTACCCGAAAAGGAAAAAGAGCAAGTCCAAATTATGCACAAATGTGGCAACCATTTGCTGGGCATGATTAATGACATCTTGGATTTAGCCAAGATTGAAGCGGGCAAGCTCGACCTGATTCCGAAATCAGTTCATCTAGCCTCCTGTTTACAGGGGGTCGTGGAAGCCTGCCGAGTCCGTGCAGCCCAAAAAGGTTTGGAGTTTGTCTATCAGGTTGAATCAGAATTACCCGAAGGGGTTGAAGTGGATGAACAGCGACTACGCCAGGTATTATTCAACTTGTTAGGCAATGCCATTAAATTTACCGACCACGGCACTGTGACCTTGCAAGTATGGGGTGCTGCTACCCTCGATTCAGATCGTCATCGCCTGAGATTTGTGGTGAGTGACACTGGAGTAGGCATTGCCCCAGAATATCTCAAACGGCTGTTTGAGGCTTTTATACAAGTAGGCGATCGCCGAAAGCAGTCGGAAGGTACAGGGTTAGGCTTGGCCATTAGTCATCGGATTGTGCAATTGATGGGGTCGGACATTGAAGTACAAAGTGAAGTTGGTAAAGGCAGTCAATTTAGCTTTGAGATCGTCGTGCCCTTAGCCGCTGAGTGGGAGATGCCCCCAACCAGCCTACAGAACCAGGCCATTGTTGGCTATACTGGAGAGAGACGGCGACTGTTGTTAGTAGATGACCGTTGGGAAAATCGCAGCGTTTTAGTAAATCTGTTAGCCCCTATTGGCTTTGAAATGGTGGAAGCGGAGGATGGTCAACAAGCATTGGAAAAGCTGCTCTTGCAGCCCTTTGATTTAGTGATTACGGATTTGGCTATGCCAGTGATGGATGGGTTTGAACTACTACGGCAGGTGCAGCAGTGCCCAAACTTGCAAGCTCAAAAAATTATTGTCTCTTCTGCTTATGTATCGAAGCCAGACCAAGAACTGGCCATGAAAGCTGGAGCGAATCTCTTCCTACCCAAACCCATTAATGCGGAAAAACTGTTTCAGCTTTTAGTGGAGGAGCTAGACCTAGAGTGGGAATATGCTGAGAATGAGATGGTTGAGGCAACCAGCTCTGAGGCCGAGGTAGGGATAACAATACCACCCCGAGAACAACTGCAAGCAGTGTATGAAGCTGCAGAGGCAGGAGACTTTCGTCGCGTTCGCCGACAGTTGGAAGGGTTAATAGCAGAGGAAGGAGGATATGAAGCATTTGTGTCACCACTGTTGGCACTAGCAAAAAAGCTCAAAATCAACGAGATTAAGACAATACTAGCCCAGTATGTTGAGAATTGAGAATTGGGAATTGGGAATTGGGAGGAAGAAAGATTGACAAATATTTGTCAATCTAGAAAGATATGTACCGAACATCTTTCTATTTACCATATTTCAATCCTTTTAAGTCTTACTGCTTTTAAATTTTAGTCACTATTTAATTTCTTCAGGACTTATTTTACAAACAGTCTCTTAGTAGTTATGGCAAAGGGATTAAGCAATCTTTTCAAATAGAGCACCAAAATCCAGACCTATAACACCTTCTGAGCGCCATTGCCAAATATTTCTATAACTCCCCATCTCCATCTCCCACATCACGATCACGATCACGATCACGATCACGATCACGATCACGATCACGATCACGATCACGCCCAAGATACTAAAAACTGACTTTTGCCTTGCCCGTAGTGCTATATTGCTGCACTCAAAAGCAGATTAATCCAACAACTAGATTCACCTGTTATCAAGCTTCAGAATTCTGACTAATATAAAGTTTTAGTTAGTACAGAGTAACATGACTGTTAAGGTCAAAGCCAGATTGATTTTCGAGGATGGCAATCACAGAGCCATTCACCGACAATTCGTTATTATTAAAGGAAAGATCTCAGAGACTGCTAAGACCCTCATAATCAAAATGACTTTTCAATATCTCAATCTGATCCCCTTCAGCAGCAGTGAAGTCCAGGATGCGATCGGGAACAACATTCCTTGTTAATTTGCCATTAAGAAAAGACCATCCTCCAAAACTGTAGAGAGCATTGACTTAATCAAAAAATAACGATATAATAAATTATAAAACCTACTATTAGACTAAGTTTGTTTGCTGCGCACATGAAACACAAGTAAATGAAATCCATTAGAGCCAAGCTCAAACTTAATAACAAGCAGAAAACTCTGATGGCTCAACACGCAGGCTACAGTAGATGGTGTTACAACTGGGGTTTAAGCTTGTGGAATGCTGCTTATAAAAATGCTTACAAGCCCAATGCCCGTAACCTGAGAGAGGTTTTTACTAACCATACAAAGCCTTTATACCCTTGGATGAAAAATTTGTCATCTAGGGTTTACCAATACGCTTTCATCAATTTAGGTCAAGCATTTAAGAGGTTTTTTCAAGGGTTGGGTAAACACCCAAGGTTTAAGAAGAAAGGTAAACATGATTCCTTTACAGTTGATAATTGTGGAAAACCAATAGAGCTAAACGGATGGAATCACAAATTACCTTTTATTGGTATTGTCAAAACTTATGAGCCGATTGAAGCAACAACTAAAAAAATCACCATTAGTAGACAAGCAGGTGATTGGTATCTTAGCTGTAGCTATGAACATCATGCTATAACTACACCCAAAACAACTGATGTTATAGGAGTAGATTTAGGAGTAAAAACATTAGCTACTTTGAGTGATGGGAAAATATTTGAGAGCGTGAAATCGTATCGGAGTATGACAGCTAAATTATCTCGACTGCAATATCTACATCGTCATAAAAAGATTGGCTCTGCTAATTGGAGGGCAGCACAACTGAAGATAGCCAGGTTGCATAGAAAAGTAGCTAACATCCGCAAAGACGCACTTCATAAATTGACAACATACTTAGCCAAAAACCACGGCACTGTTGTCATAGAAGATTTGAATGTGAAGGGAATGTTGGCTAACCATAAGCTAGCTAAATCAGATAGCAGATAGTGATTTTATGAGTTCAGGCGACAACTTGAATACAAGTGTGAGTGGTACGGCTCTAACCTAGTAGTTGTGGATAGATTTTTTCCATCATCAAAGACTTGCAGCAGATGCGGTCATGTTCAGGATATGCCATTAAATGTGAGAACTTTTGATTGCCCTGAATGTGGCATATCCATAGACCGCGATCTGAATGCCAGTATTAATTTGAGGGATGCGGTCGGCTTGATCGTCAATGCCTGTGGACGGAGTGCTGCCGACAGTTCCGGTTGAAGCAGGAAGTAAACATTAAAATATCACATTATGCGGTGCGACCCCGCGTCGCCGACAGGCGCAAGGGAACGCGCACCAAGAGAGACGTTTTATATCGGTTTTATAGAGCAGTAAAACTATCAGCACCAGTACCATCAATCAAGATGTCACCTTTGTAAGAGCCATCAATATTATCGTCACCATCTCCTCCTAGTAAGACATCCTTACCACTCAACATCAACTGACGAATTTATCCCTTGATAAATAACGGGAGCAATTTCTTTCATTGCGCTGACAACATCTTTGAGCAGACCAGCACCAGGAATCATACTGAAACCAAGATACAGTATGTCAGTGGCAATTCCTTGGGCAAATCCCTCAGCATCTAGGGTGCCTGGAGTTACAATTGTCCTTGTATCACCAAGGAAGAATGTATCTTTGTCTGCCCCTCCATATATGACATCACTGTTGCCTGACGATAATTTACCAGTAAAAATAACATCATTACCATCACCGCCATTTAGAGAATCAGTACCGTTTCCACCTTGAAGTACATCGTTATCGTCACCTCCATTAAGAGTATCGTTTCCAGCTCCTCCAAAGAGAGCATCATTTCCTGGGCTTCCTTCAAGATGATCTGCTCCAGCTCCCCGGTTTTATTCAGGTAATCTCCTGCACAGACTATTCTCATCTTCTGTAATCGACCATTTCTGCTGACTACTGACTACTGACTACTGACTACTACAAAGACCAATAAAGACTTTTTCAGCAAACCCTAAGTACCGATCATATCAAAAGCGATCGCCACTTTCCCATATTAGGAGAAGGGCGATCGCTCAATTGTATCAAGCTGTTAATTAAGCTTCAACTGATGATTCACTTGTCACTAATGGAGTATAGCGAGCTTGACATTCTTCATAAGTAGGTGTTTTTGTTGCTTTTTCAGTAATTAGACGAGCGCCACCTTGACCAGTAAAGTAGCTCCAGGCCCACTGAATCATAACAATTAGTTGGTTATCAAATTCAATCATATAGTAGATATGAATAAATAACCAAGAAAACCAAGCTAGAGGTCCAGAGAAACGAATGGCTTTATACTGTACAACTGCTTGGTGACGACCGATAACAGCCAAACTACCATAGTCAATATAGTGGAATGGTTTTAAGGTTTGACCTTTCAACCGCTTTCTAATTAGCTTCGCGACATAAACTCCTTCCTGCATTGCTGCTGGAGCAACTCCAGGCACTGGGGAGTCTCCTTGATGAGAGAAGTTAGCTAAGTCTCCAATGACAAAAATGTCAGGATGACCAGGTATTGTTAGGTCTTCATTGACAAAAACACGACCTGCACGGTCTAATTCTGCACTTGTGCGATTAGATATTGCTTCAGAAACTGCTGATGCTTTCACTCCTGCACCCCACAATATGGTATGAGCTGGAATGTCTTTTGTTGTTTCTCCAGAACGAACAGTGACTACATTGTTTTCGATATTAGTCACCCGTGTTTTTGTCATCACGTTGACGCCCAACTTCTCCAGTTCTATTCTGGCTTTCTCTGACAAAGCAGTTTTAAAGGATGGTAAAACTCTCTCACCACTTTGAATCAGATAAATTTGAGCTTCGCTGGTATTAATGGAACGATATTCTTCTTTTAATTTAGTGTGAGCTAATTCTGCTAAAGCACCTGCTAATTCAACACCTGTTGGACCTGCGCCAACTATCGCAAAGGTTAAGAGTGCTTTCCGTTTTTCTGAGTCTGGTTCTTTTTCTGCAGCTTCAAAGGAGGCGAATATTCTCCGACGCATTTCTAATGCGTCTTCTACTGTTTTTAGTCCGGGAGCTTTTTCTGACCAATCATTTCCGAAATAGTTATGGCTAACGCCAGTAGCTAGAACTAATGTATCGTAATCTAATTCTTGGTCGCGTAAAATGAGTTTTTTCTGTTCGGGATCGACATCCACGACTTCTCCCATAATAACATGGGTATTTTTCTGTTCGGCAACTACACCGCGAAGAGGAGAAGCAATATCTCCAGGGGAAAGACTACCTGTAGCTACCTGATAAAGTAATGGCTGAAATAGATGGAAATTTCTTTTGTCAACCAAGGTTACTTTTACAGGTGCTTTCCCAAGCTGTTTAGCAGCTTCTAGTCCTGCAAATCCACCTCCAACGATGACAACATGATGAGGAGATTGATGTTTTTCCTGGTTTAGACTCATAGTTATTTCCCCCTTTCAACTGAGTAATTGCTATTGCTAATATAGTGGCTTTTTTTAGCCATTAATGGTCGTTATTTTTCAACCTTGATTTTAAGGTATCACAATTTTTTCGAGGGTTTTAGTATCAACTGTTACAATTCTTAATTTAAAATAAAGCTTATATTACTATTGACAATAATACAGGTTTTGTATATAATTTTAAACACAAAATTAAGTTAAATTGATTATAAATTGAGATAATTTTTACATTTAAAACATCCTTATTTCTATATAAAAGTAAAAAAAAATACTGCCAATAAAGGTTTATTATATTGATAACTTGCAAGTTAAATGTACAATAGCTGCAATCTTGAATTTTGACTCCCAGGGTAGAGAAAAAGAAGTGTGGGGAGTGTGGGGAGTGTGGGAAGTGTGGGAAGTGTGGGGAGTATGGAAAAAAAATATATATTCTCACCATTATGGGAGCAGGAGAACCAAGAAGACTAAGCATCTTTAGTCTCGTTGTACCACTAACCACGCTCATAGATATATTTAGGCGTGGTTAGCACAACTATAGCGCTATGGACAAGTTAGAGTTAATCAGGTACTAAAGTTTTAGAACTTTAGGGAATAGGAAATAGAAATTATACCAAATTCATGCATAGGCAGTTACATCTTAAATTTGTGATTTATTCCAACAAGAAAAAATTCCATAAATCCTAAAAATAAAACATTTTTTCCTATTTTTTATTATGTTTTTTCCCTGTTTCCTGTTCCCTGTTGCCTGTTCCCTAATTACTTAAATTCCAGACAAACCTACCAATTTTATCTATATAACCCTTTTTGCCATCTACCCACGCCTCTGCAATACCATTAGAAAAGGCCAAAGCATTATCAAACTCAGGCTCAATAACCATTTCATTGGCAGCATTAATATAGCCATATTTGTCATCTATCCTAACTTCTGCTAGACCTTCCGAGAAGTTACCAGCAAAATCATACTCCGGTTGAATAACTCTATTGCCTGAAACATCTATATAGCCATACTTATCATCAATTTTAACTGCTGCTAAACCTTCGGAAAAATTTTGACTAAATTCAAATTGTGGTCTAATAACTTCCCTACCAGTTTTGTCAATATACCCCCAGCTATCGCCAATTTGAATTCTCGCTAAACCATTAATAAAATCTCCAGCAAAATCATATTTGGCCTCAATTACTATTTTTCCAGTCTTATCTATATATCCATATTCATAACTATTACCAACCCTCACAGCAGCTAATCCGTCAACAAAAAAACCCCGCCCTGTTTGCCCTCCATATTCTGGGTTAATTAATATTTTGCCAGTTTTATCGATATAACCCCAGTTACCATCAATTGTAACTCGTGCTAACCCTTCAGAAAAATAGACCGCATCTTCAAACTGCGGTTGAATTACTATTTCTCCATTCTTGTTAATATAACTCCATCTTTCACTAAGTTTTTTGACTGGTGCTAATCCTTGGGAAAAACGTAAAACAGAATTAAATTCTGGCTTGATAACTATTTCTCCTTTTTCATTAATATAACCCCACTTTTCACCAATTTTTACCGCTGCTAATCCTTCTGAGAAATCTTTTACCCGATCGAATCTTGGTCGAATCAAGATTTTGCCTGTCTTATTGATATACCCATATTTTCCGTTTTGCTCGATCGGAAATAATTTTCTTTGTTCTTTTTGTTTGACGGGGGATGCAGTGGGTGTCGGTGGTGGGGGAGGGTCGATTAATTCCTGAATTTCTTTGACGGCACTACAGGATGTTATACCTAAAACAGCTAGACTTATCAATAAAAATAGAGAGCGCTTCATTTTGTCAAATTTTCCTCCAATTTCCAACTAACAAATTATCTCAGGACTTAGCTATAAGAAACGCAAAAATTGGCTTAATATTACTTTCCTGACGGAATGCTCCGCTATAATTCTCAAACTTACTCAGGAACTACTTCTGACTTGCGCGTAGTGCTATATTGCCTAAGTCCTGTTATCTGTTATTAGTTTGACTAGGTTAAATATTCTCATATTTGGGCCATTTGTTCTTTTCTATATCTATTGCTAGAAAATAAGCAACTATTTCAGGAAAGTTGGACGTTTCTCGTCAAAAGTTTTTATTTTATCGCTAAATGACAATCAGCCAACTTTTTTGATCTTTAACATTTCTAAGTCTTCAGCTTTATCAAAACTTCATAAATCGGTGATCGCTGACAATTTATTGTAAGTCTTATCTCAAGCTCGATCCAAACACTTAAAGTTGTATTTATTCGGTTGGAAATCATCAAGATTTTGTAAAGTTGACCTAAATCTATAGACAAACCCATCACATTTGTGTCAGCTTATAACTACTTTGATACCCACCTTTAGATAAAAGAAATACTCTCGTGAAAATTTTTAACAAACTACTTTTAACCACTGTTGGAACTTCTCTTGTTGCCTTATCCGTAGGAACAGCAGAAGTAGCTCAAGCCAAATTTAAGCCTATTGAAGTTGATTCAGAAGCTCATACTTTCTATGACTTTAATAATGGACTGTCTGAAGGATTAGGATTTTCTCCTAAGCAAAGTAAAAATTATAATATTAGTGATGGCGATCGCAGCAATTTAGTCTTTAACAATAGTAGAAATCAATTAACAATTACTTTAGTCTCGGAACTATCGAGTATCAATAACATATTAAACATATTAATTGATACAAACAAAATTATTAATAGCTTTTTGGTATTTAATTGTTTGATAGTGATAGCACTTTGTGTGTTGGAGGTATTGTTAATTGTTGATGAAAAGTGTTCAAATTGATACAAATAAGTGATTGGGTTTTGAAATATGCTGTTTAGACTAATTTTCAAAAAATAGTTTCAATGCTTTTTCTGGTAGTATATTGTTAAGATTTATCTGAAAAAAAAAGGAAAGCGATCGCCTTCCTTCTCTTCATACTTGGGTAGCATCTACTATTTTCTCTGTAACTTCACCCCCCGAATTGAATAATCTAATAATTTCATTGGGTGCATTAAAGTCATTTTCTTTCCTTGCAACTCTCAATGCTTTTTAATTTGCAAAGAACATCCAGGATTAGCAGAAGCAATTAATTTTGTACCTGTATTCAATAAATTTTATACTTTTTGTTGCCCTAACTCATCAGCTATTTCCGGTTGCAACATATTATAAATTCCCACACTACTATAACAGAACTTCAGATGGACATTTTCTGCCAAAAGTTTTTTATTAAGCAGTCAAATGACAAGAAGACCAACTTTTTGATCTTGATATGGCCTTCAACTTGACAAAGTCTTTATATCTTATCTTTTAACAGCCTTCGGCTGGAAGTCAGGAGGACCGAGTCAGGAGTCAGTAGAATTTTTTGGTCGCCTTTCCCAGGAACTGGCTCCTGGCTGCAAGCCTTATGGGGTATAAATCCCCACCGTCACCCGCGGTGTCCACAATTGGTTGGGGTGGGGAATCCCCAACCAATTGATTCTGTCTCCTGTATTCAGTCTCCTGACTCCTTCTTCAATATTTTCTTAATCTTTACCAATTCTTCATGAATCGGCGATCGCTGACAATTTCTTGTAAATCTTGCTGCAAAATTAATACAACCGTTTTAAAACTGTATTTATTCGGTTAGAATTTATGAAGATTCGGTAAAGCTTACCTCAATCTGTAGACAAAGTTATTAAACTTCTGTCATATTATTAGTAACTTCATTAAACAACTGTATGTTGATTAATATCGTGTCTGGTAGCATCGGAGCGTGTATAAAATGAAGCCACAATTGGAAGAAACCCTTCAGGATAAGTGCCTTCTACCATCTGCCTTTCTTCCACAAAGTACAAGTATTTAAGCGGACATGATATAACTTACAGTAGATTCGGTCGTATATGAAGTACAGATATTAAGAATTAAATGTTTGCAGTGTGGGATATTGCCCGCGAGGGGTGTACCTCACGCCTGGTGGAATCTGCTGTGACATTGAAATAAGTTGATATCCAAGAATTTTATCGACTTTCATCTCTGTTTTGTAAAGTTCGTCAACAATATCAGCAACCTATAAAACCTTTAAATTAGGAGAAATATTTCCATGAAAACAGCAAAAAAATTACTTATGACTGCGGTTGTAACTACTTTTGTCGCCTTGTCCGCAGGAACAGCAGAAGCTGCTAAACTTAGATTTACTGCAAAAGGAGAAGATTCAGGAATTGAAAACGCAACCAAACGAAATAAATTCTTTAAATTAAACTTTCAAGAAGCTCCTGATAACGTTTATATTAAGAAATTTGTTTTTGATTTGTCACCGGATGCCAATGCTATATTTGACTTTACCTCTGGATCTCCTGGAGGGAAGGGATTTCCTTTTGAAGTCAGTGACAAGAGTGATATTACTGATGCTGATATTAAGAATTCCTTCCTTAGCGATGATCTACAAAAATTAACTGTTAAGTTTGTAGATGAAGCATTTTCTGTAGGTGAGATATTAAAATTTGGAGTTGATACAGACAGAATTGCTGGAGGTGGAAAAATTGATGACGGAGGCGATTTTGGTATTGCAGATATTAAATTTAAAGTAACGTTAAGTAATGGTACTAAGGGTAAGGGAGTTTTTGACAAAAAAAATCCTTTAAAGTCTGTAGCAATTGCAAAGATTGCTGACCCCAAACCTGTTCCTGAACCTGCTACAATTTTAGGTTTATTTGCAGTCAGTGGTTTGGGTGCTTTTTCTCTCAAGAGATCGCGTCATTAAGATTGATATGACAAAAAAGGAAAGCGATCGCCATAGTTATATAAGGTGATAGCAGACCTGATAATATCCACTATTGTTTCTTTTGAAAAAAACAGAGCGATCGCCCTCCTTCTCTTCATACTAGGGTAACATCTACCTATTTTCTCTGTAATTTCACCCCTCGAATAGAATAATCTAATAATTCCATTGGGTGCATTAAAGTCATTTTCTTGCCTTGCAATTCTAAATGCTTTTTAATTTGCAAAGAACATCCTGGATTAGCAGAAGCAATTAATTCTGCACCTGTATTTAATAAATTTTCTACTTTTTGTTGCCCTAATTCCTCAGCTACTTCGGGTTGCAACATATTATAAATTCCTGCACTTCCACAACACAAAGCTGCATCTATCGGTTCGCGCAACTTCACCCCAGGAATTTGTTGTAATAATTTTCTTGGTTCCAAACTAATTTTTTGACCGTGCAATAAATGACAAGCATCTTGATAAACTATAGTCAATTCTTCATCCTCAGTTAAAGGAGAAAGTTTAGTTATTAATCCGACATTGGCTAAGAATTCTTGCACGTCTTTAACTTGACTAGAAAATTCTTTTGCCTTCTCACAATACTCAGAATCATCTTGCAGAATATGACCGTATTCTTTAAGAGTATGACCGCAACCAGCAGCATTAATAATAACTGCATCAACTCCAGTATTTGCAAAACTATCTATCATTTGTTTTGCCAAAGTATGAGCTTGTTCAGTTTGTCCTTGATGTTCTGGCAAAGCAGCACAACAACCTTGACTTTGAGGAATCACAACTTCGCAACCATTGGCAGTCAAAACTCGAATTGTCGCCATATTAACAGGTGAGAAAAATATTCTTTGAACACAACCTAAAATTAAGCCGACTCGATAACGTTTTTCTCCCTGAGCAGGAATAATAGTAGGATAATTATTCTGGAAAGAATCAACAGTAATTTCTGGTAGAATAGATTCCATTGCTGCTAATCTAGGGGAAATTTTTTCGAGTAACTTACTAGCACGAATAAGTTTCGGAAATCCTAATTTTTGATAAACGAATAGAGGAATAAGTAAGGGTCGTAATCTATTGGGATAAGGAAACAAATTAAATATCAGATTACGAATCAATTTGTCAGGCAATGAACGGGGAATATTTCGTTCTACTTGTGGACGAGTTGCAGCAATTAATTTGTCATATTGAACTCCAGATGGGCAAGTAGTTACACAGGCAAGACAACCTAAACAAGTATCAAAATGTTCAGAAGTTGTTTGATTGAAAGCTGCTTCTCCTTTGTTAATAGCATCCATAGCATAAATTCTTCCCCTGGGAGAATCCATTTCTTTACCTATTACCCGATAACTAGGACAAGTTGATAAACAAAATCCACAATGAACGCAGGCATCAATTAATTCTGGATTAGGTGGATTTTGAGAGTCAAAACTAGGGTTATCTGCTAAGGAGTTTAAATGTGGATTTTGTTGTAAAAAGTTGCTATCTTTGGCTGGAATTTTGGGATTATTTTGGGTATTTATGTCTTTGAGCTGCATATTTTTATATTGAAAATTTTTCAAACCTAAATTTCATAGATAATATTATACATTAATTTTTATATCAATCAATAATTGAAGTAGGAGCGAATCTCAACCCCCTCAAGTTTTACATACTGTCATACTAAAGGGTTAATGAATAAAATAAGATTAATAAATTGATAACTTAAAGTTCCCTGAAACAATCTTGCTGCATAACTTAAACAAGACTGACATAAGCTTATACTATAGTTCAATTATGCTAGCCTAATATTTAGCTAATACAAGAATTGTAGAGGTTTATAATGGCTACTTATTCATTTGATAACTTCTTGGGACTTTCTTTACCAATTTCAGAACTACAGGAAGTTCCACCAATAGCAGATGGTCCAGCTACAGGAACTTTTGATGCTTTTTTACCTGGTAATATATTACTACTAGAAGGAAATTTTGAGGAACTATCAAGCGCTCTATTTCCTGTAGGAGCAGAAGACTCAGAGGGAAATCCTCAAAGCGCCATTCATGTTCATCAGGGTGAAATAGGTCAGAATGGAGGTATTGTTCGCAACTTAAATGTCATTGATAATGGTGATAGTTCTGGTATATTTAATGGAGCTTTTACCCTCACAGATGAAGAAACAGCAGCAGCAGAAGCAGACGGATTTTATATAAATCTCCACACAGAAAATAATCAAAGTGGAGAACTACGAGGACAGGTAGTTTTTCTAGATGTACAAGCATCACTTGGTCTTGGATTGCCCATGTCAGAACTTTTTGAAGTACCGCCAGTAGAAGATACCGCTGCTGAAGGAATAGTAAATGCGATTTTGACTGGTGATAACTTACTAATACAAGGGACTTTTTCAGATTTATCGAGTGATTTATTTTCAGTGGGAGCTACAGACTCAGAAGGAAATCTTCAAAGTTCCGTTCATCTGCATGAGGGATTAGCTAATTCTACTGGTGGAATTGTTCGCAACTTCAATGTCATTGATAATGGTGATGGATCAGGTGGCTTTTTTGGTTCCTTTTCTTTGAGTGATGATGAAGTGGTCGCTGCGGAGTCAGGGAATTTTTATATTAACCTGCACACAGACAATAATCCGAGTGGTGAGTTGCGCACCCAAGTTCTCCTCAACGAGACAGACCCAAATGGAGATACTTTAGTAACATTCTTACCAAGATCAGAAACTCAAGAAGTCGATCCAGTAGTAGATACTGACGCTGACGGAACTTTTTATGCAGTTCTCTCTGGCAATAATCTCAATATATCTGGCGGTTTTTTCGAGCTGTCGAGCGATTTATTTAATGTTGGACCAGAAGACTCAGAAGGAAATTCTCAAAGTTCGGTTCACCTTCATTTGGGTGGACTTGGTGAGAATGGTGATATTTTACGCAACTTAACTGTAGTTGATACTGGTGCGAACGGTGGTTTCTTCACTGGTGATTTTACTTTGGATGATACTGAAGTTGCTGCAGTAGAGTCAGGAGGAGCTTATATTAACCTGCATACAGAAAATAATCCGAGTGGTGAGTTGCGCGGACAGGTTGTGTTGGAAAATTTTGATACTGTAATTCCTGTTGAGGATGTGGTTTTCAATGGAGACAACCGGGATAACAATATTCAAGCAGGTTTTGGTAACGATGAAATAGTTGGTTTTGCTGGAGACGATCGATTAAATGGACTCGCAGGTAATGACCGGGTTATTGGTGGTGCTGGTAATGACCGGGTTATTGGTGGTGTTGGTAATGACAACCTGATTGGTAGTAGGGGAAATGATACTCTATTAGGTCAGGATGGTAACGATCTTTTAGAAGGTCGTCCAGGCATCGATATATTGCTTGGAGGAAGCGGTAACGATACTCTCAGCGGTGGTCAAGGTCGCGTTCGCGTAAGCGTTGCGTAGCAAATCGCCTCAATGGTGGGTCTGGAGACGATGAATTGACTGGTGGAGCAAGTATAGACCGATTTATCTTTAACACCAATGAAGAGTTTGATTCTCAGGATATAGGTACAGACGTAATTACTGATTTTAATAGTGGACAAGATTTAATCTTGCTTGATTTGAGAACCTTTACTGCTCTAGATAGTCCTGTTGGTATTGGTTTATCTGAAGATGATTTTGAAATTGTCTCGAATGAAGGTGATGGTGCCATTTCTGAAGCTGAGATTGTTTACAACTCTGTGAGTGGAGCGTTATATTATAATCCCAACGGTACTGAAGATGGTTTTGGTATTGGGGGTGAATTTGTTAACTTAGGTGGTAGTACAGATTTAGTAGCTGGTGATTTTCAAGTTAGGTAGAAATTGAAGTAGCTATTAGCTTTCAGCATTCAGCTATCAGCTTTTTTATATAGCTCTGGGGCTTTGTTGCATGAAAGTATCAGGGGAGTGGGGGAGATAGGGAGTGGGGGAGTGGGGGAGATGGGGTGTATTAGATATCTGCCCAAATCCCATCATCAAATCAATTCTTACCCATTTTTTATCAATTAATTCTCCTTATAACCTATTTTCTGGAGATACGCTTAGGGCTTCTATATCACCCTCTTTCTATAGATTGATGTTTTATTCATCTATTGTCCAATAGTTAATAGGCTCAAACCCTTTACAGGCAAAAGTTTCAACCTTTTTATATCGAGGATTGATCTTTTATTCATCTATTGGACAATAGTTGTAGAAGTCTGAAGTACAGATGCTTAAGCTTGTGCGGTAGCTATATGCTTTCATACAACAAAGCCTAGCTCTGGGTTTAAATAATGTACTTTAGGAGATAGCACTTTATAGACATTCTTGCAATAGAGAGTAGTAGGGACGTTGCATGCAACGTCCCTACAGAAATGGAACAGGAGCAAGTAGTTTTTGGGTTATTTTTGACACAAATGACAAAGACTTAAATACAAGTGTAAACTCAAGAAATGCGGTTAGCTTGACCGCCAATGCCTGTGGATGAGTAACCGCCGACGGCCTCAGTAGAACCAGGAAGTAAACAGTAAAATGTCGCCATATGACGTTTTATGTCGGTTTTATAAAGCGGCTTCTAATTCTAACAGTTTCTATTTAGTTCCTTATATATAGAATCTGATTGAACACTGGTCATTGCGACTATAGGAAGCAATCTCAAGGTTATACCAGATTGCTTCCTTCCACGGAGTGACCGTCGCAATGACCTGGGTATAGTAATTATTCGGATTTGATATTATATCTGAAAAAAAAATCGACCCGCTTTAGCGGGAGTGGAAAGAGGAAAGAGGAAAAAAGGGTAAAGGGGAAAAGAGGAAAGAGAAAAAAGGGGAAGAATCCTAGGAACGAGAGACAGAAACGACCGAGACAGATGAGACAATCCGAAAACCCCCATCGATGTCGGAGACGCCCGCACTGCTATAGAGACGCCTGGCGCAACGGCAATCCCCAGAATTGTAGTACCAGCTACCGCCACGGAGCATTCTTTGATTACTATCACCTCCAGTTTCCCAAGTACTTCCGTCAGTAGGCGCTCCATTATAGTTACCGTGCCAAACATCCTGACACCATTCCAAGACATTGCCGTGCATATCGTATAAACCAAAAGCATTGGGAGGAAAACTTCCCACATCGGTTGTTTCTTGTCTATATTGATCTTTAGGAGCATAAGCATAAGGATAGTTGCCATTGTAGTTAACTAACTCAGACGTTATAGTTTCTCCAAAATAAAAAGGTGTTGTTATTCCTGCACGACAAGCATATTCCCACTGACTTTCACTAGGCAACCTATAAATTTTCCCAGTTTTCCTAGATACCTTTTTGCAAAACTCTATAGCATCATGCCAATTCACTTTTTCTACTGGGCGGTTTTCTCCTTTAAAATTAGAAGGATTATTTCCCATCATAGCTTGATATTGTTCTTGAGTAATAGGGTATTTACTCATATAAAAAGGTTCGAGAGTAACTTCATGTTGAGGACTTTCATTTTGCTCTCTTCCCTCTTCATCTTCCGGCGAACCCATGAGAAAACTTCCCCCAGGAATATAAACCATTTCTAATTTAATTCCATTACCTAAATCTTCTATTTTTTGCCTAGCACTTCCCTGGGTGCGATTAATAATATAGCCGGATATATTGACAGTCACAACTTCAAAAGTAAACAGCTCTCCTTTTTCTGACTCTCCTGTTGATGGTTGAGATATTTGTGGTGGAGAATTAGGTTTTAGTGGTTGATAAGTAGGCCGAATAAGAGACAAAATTTCCCCTACATTTTTAAACCTTTTCTTAGTCGCTCCGACAATCATTTTCTCCAAGATTTCTCCAACTTCATCACTCACACTCGACTTTAAATAATCTCGCCATACCCAATCACTTTCACTCACATCAAATAAATCAAAAGGTTCCACTCCAGTTAACAAATGAATACAAGTCACACCCAAACTATAAATATCGCTAGAAAAAGTTACTTTTCCTACTGCTTGTTCAGGTGCAGCATATCCGGCAGAACCAATAACAGTTCCCGTTCTTCCTAAAGCAGTCATAGTGGCATATTTAGCTGCCCCGAAATCTACCAATACTATATCTCCCCTATCTCCCCCCTTTCCAAGGGGGGCGGGGGGGGATTTCCTAATAATATTCTCTGGTTTAATATCTCGATGAATTACCTGTTGAGAATGAATAAATTCCAACACAGGCAATAAATTTTTTAATAATTCTAAAATTTGACTTTCATTAAAAGCTCCCGACTCTTCTAATTCCTGTTGTAAATTTTGCCCGTCGATAAATTCTTGTACTAAATACTGTCGATTATCCTGAGTAAAATATGCCAAAAGTTCAGGAATTTGTGGATGTCTACCTAAACCATCCAAACGTTCAGCTTCTTGAGCAAATAATTCCGCAGCTTTTGATAAAGTTTTAGTTCCTTGTGCTTGAGGAAAAAATTGTTTAATTACGCAAAAAGGCTTTGAAGGTTTGTATTTATCCACTGCTTGAAAAGTTCTGCCGAAACCACCTTGCCCGATAATTTTTATAGGACAATAACGTTCGGCTAAAACTAATTTCTCACCACAGCTTTGACAGAATATTGTGTCTGGTGGATTAAGTTTTAAACAGTCAGGATTTAAACATTGAGTCATATTCAGTTATCAGCTTTTTCATTCTAGTAGTGGACTGACACAACTAAAATGGTGCGTTACGACGGATTGCTACATCCCTTTCATAGTATAAATTTAAGCCGTCTTTTCATGTCCGCTCTTAGCGGAAACACACCCTACAATTTTGCACAAAATTAGGTGTGTCGGTCCAGTAGTTAGCGGAGCGTAACGCACCGAAATATTTGGAATAAAAATAATTAATTATATCATGTCTCTTTAGATACCCAAAACAAAAATTTTATGGAATAGAAATATTTGGGGTAGGTGGTGCGTTACATTTTATTAACGCACCGAAATATTTGGAATAAAAATAATTAATTATATCATGTCTCTTTAGATACCCAAAACAAAAATTTTATGGGATAGAAATATTTGGGGTAGGTGGTGCGTTACATTTTATTTTCATGTCACGCAGTGTTTCATGTCGGCTCTTAGCCGAAAACGCACCCTACAAAATAGCACTCTTTCTCCCT
>JAAUYL010050248.1_pt1 | contig 20937 bp, 11 predicted proteins | sample 7278011 | NCBI WGS metagenome assembly JAAUYL01 (sample SAMN14350225, study PRJNA611818) | marine sediment metagenome | isolation source: surface marine sediment (1.8m) | place: French Polynesia: Moorea | collected 2018-08
CAATAATTAATAATTAACAATTAATAATTAATAATTACCTCTTCTTAAAACATTGAGGATTGGTTAAAAGGAAAATTTTTTCTTTTTTCTCCCATATAGGAGAGGCTTTAAACCCTAGTTTTTGGGTAAAGATAAGAGTAATTAAGACGCTCCTGGGGTGCTAATTATCAAAAAGGTTATTTAGTCCTGTTAATTACTTTAAGAGTCATGCACCAGACCACATATATAGCGTTAAAAACTGTAACGTTATAGTTTTTGAACTCTATATATAGTAGCTTGGTGTAAGTCCTGTACTTAATAATTGAAGTGTCACTTAAGTATAGCATTAATGCATGGTAATTGGTATAATACCAAATCTCAAAAGTGTTGCTACATCTCCTTGAGAGTAGGAAGTAGGGAGCAGGGAGTAGGGAACAGGATTATTAGACATAAGATATCTTGGCTTAATGCCGATAATCGTTAAAAAAATGACTGAAGCTTACTTATTACTTAATAACTGAAGTCCCATTGGAAGTATAGCATTCATGCATGGGAATTGGTATTATTTAGTCCTGTTAATTACTTTAGGAGTCATGCACCAGACCATATATATAGCGTTAAAAACTATAACGTTATAGTTTTTGAACTCTATATATAGTAGCTTGGCGTAAGTCCTGTACTTAATAATTGATACCAAATCCGGGTTAAACACACTGGCTTTGACCAAACCGCGAAAACCTTGTAGAGAACTTGCATGCAAGGTCTCTACAGAGTAAGATATCTATACCGGATTTGGTATGAAGTATCGCTTAAGTATAGCATTAATGCATGGTAATTGGTATAAGTCACTACTAATTTTAATCAGCTCAAATGAAATTTATAGACGAAACGGAATGCTGCGCAACATTAATGCGCAGCGAAACGAGGGCAGTAATAAAAGTTTCTATTAACTGTTTGATCGGTGGAAAAAATATCAGTTAAGTTACTTTTGTTTTGATTGTAATTTTTCCAAAGTTTGATGAGCGCCAGATAAATCAGGTTGAAGTTGAATTGCTTTTTCTAGGGAAGATATTGCTTGTTCATCTAAGCCTAAATTTGCCAAAGCTTCGCCCAAATGATAATGTACAACTCCCGAATTTGGATGAAGTTCAATAGCTTTACGATAAGCAGAAAGAGCCTCATCCCATCTTTCTAAATTTGCTAAACTATAGCCTAATTTATGGTGCAGATCGGCAGCAGTAGGATTAAGATTTACTATCCGACGATAAGTAGAAATAGCCTCATCAATAAATCCTTGTTGTTCCATCATTTCTGCTAATTTTAGATGAGACTCAATTACAGTTTTATTCTGTTCCTGTCTTCTCGCCAATGCCTCCTGTAGATGCTGATTAAACTTTTGATTATCTGGCTTAATTTCTACAGCTTTCTGATAACAATTTATCGCCTCTTCCCACTTTTGCATTTCTGTTAATGCTTCTCCTAACTGGTCATAAACTATTGCAGAATTAGGATTAATTCTGAGAACTTGACGATATTCAACCGCAGCTTCCTCCCACTGTTTTAGTTGGGCTAAAGCATAAGCTAATTGATGATGAATTATTGCAGAATTTGGATTAAATTCAATTGCATTTTGATAGGCAGCAACTGCTTCTTCCCAACGTTGCAGTTGGGCTAAAGCTGCTCCTAAATGATGATAAATTTCTGCATTTTTGACATTTAGAGAGATAGCTTGCATACAGGCATCAATAGCTTCTTCCCAGTTTTGCAACTTGGTTAAAGCCAACCCAATGTAATAGTAAGCTTCTGCTAAATTTGGATTTAACTCTAGAGCGCGATGGTAAGAAATAATTGCTTGTTCTATTTGACCAGCATTTTCTAGAACCTTAGCTAAACCTAAATGATATTCTGATAAATAGGGATTAATTCCAATAGCTTGATTGAAACTTTCTATTGCTTCATCCCACTGTTTTTGACTTGCTAATGCTTCACCTAAATATTGATAAGTTAAAATTGCATAGGGGTCTATTTCAATAGCGCGACGATAAGTAACTATCGCCTCATCAAATAATCCTTGTTTTGCCAAAGCTAACCCTAAACTCTGATAAAATTTGGGAAACTCTGGATTAAGTTCAATAGTTTGACGTAGATAAATAACTGCCTCATCAAACCTCTCAAGTTTAATCAGAATTTCTCCTAAGTTATAGTAAGACCAGGGATAATTTGTTTGAAGTTGAATTGCTTCGTGATAGATATTTGCTGCCTCCTCTAAATTTCCCTGTAAACTGAGAGTTTCTCCTAGGTTTTGATAAGCTACTGCTGATTTAGGATTAAGTTTAATTACTTGACGGTAAGCATCAGCAGCTTCGGGTAAGTTACCTTCCCTTAATAGTTTATTCCCAGTCTGAAGATAGTTAACGCTGGTTTCTGTTGCTGTTGTTGACATTGTTGTGTAAAATTTCCTTGATTTGGTATTGATAATTCGGGGATGAGCTATCTTGCTCATTACCTGTTGATATCCTACACTATTTGGTATTCCTAAATATGCAAGAATATTGGTTGCTAAATCTTTTCTATTGTCAGAAGGTAATACCATTTCACAGAATTCAGAATTCAGAATTCAGAATTCAGAAGTTAGATTGAATAGGCTAAAAACTTTGCCAAGAGAAAAGTTTGAGGCAATTATTTGATATTTAAAGTTTGAAACTATTTGTGACATCTTTAAAGTGAATTGGTATAAGAGAAAATGAAATTTATTGATCTAGTTAAGATCATAGAGGAAATATGATTCTGTTTGAGCCACTTTATCTAAGAGACTGTTTGTTAAAGGAATCTTCAATCTTGGCTTAGGGTGGGTTAAGAATTGCGCAACATGAAAAGGTGGCAATACATACAAAAGATCTAGATTTAGGATAAGGATAGAATTAATTATAGGTTGATAGTTTAAGACTCCTAATCATCCCTATTTTTGTAAGCATTCAGCTATTAGCATTCAGCATTCAGCTTTTAAACATACAGGACTTTACTTCGGTTAGCGGTCATGTGACCTTTTTATTCATAACATTGAATTTTCGTAAGGCGACTAATTCCTCCATAGAGTCTGATAATAAGTTAATAACTCATAGCTGTTAACGTAGTTCCTCCGGAGGAGGCTAGCTGACGGCTGAATGCTTACCTATTTTTCTTGTTAAACTCTATTTAAAATAGACCTCTTGCAAAAGTTTTAATTAAATAAATTCAAGATCTAAAATTAACAATTTCATCTCCCTATTCCCTATTCCTTGACTTCTGCAAAAAGTCTAATGATAAATACTACGAAAATTTATATTACAGCACATTAATGCTTGGAATAAAAGGCAAAATATAGACATCCAAAGTAGTGGCAGGGATAAGATTGAATTTCCTGACTGGAAAACATATCTATATTTATTCATATTAAAAATAGGCTTCTAGTTTGATTTTTAGATTTTTCGTTTTAAGGTTTATTTATGCCGTAAGCATTCAGCCGTCAGCCAGCCTCTTGCCTCCTCCGGAGGAGCTGCGCTTTTCATGTCGCGAAGCGAAACAGCTCTCAGCGTTCCTCGTTTATTCCATTTATCTGGAGTTGAGAATTGAGGTTGAGCGAGAATTAAAAGTCTAGGTAAAAGCAAAAGCATCAGCTAACTTTAAGCTATTTAGATTCATTTTCATTGCTGTTAGCGTTAGCGTTAGCGCAGCTCCTCTGCAAGAGGCAGCTCCTCTGCAAGAGGCAGCTCCTCTGAAAGAGGCTAGCTGACCGCTAATAGCTGAATGCTTACTTTATGCTTACCTACTTAATAAATATTAGTCGTATATTTATCAGGCATAATAATTAACAAAAATATTGTCGTTACATAGAGTTTGTTTCTCCCAAATAAATTCAATTTACCCTCAAAAAACATATTACTAAAGATTTATAGTTGCGCAATTTGGGATAAATCAAAACCGTGGAAGAAGCATAATTTTTTATACAAATTCAAAAAAGGTCGCTATAGTATTAATCTCAACACTCCTAGTAACAGTATTTTTTTAAAATGGTATTATTAGTCTTTAGGTAATTAGAATTCCTTAGTCAAGCAGCGAGATGATACAATCAAAAAGATTAAAATACGACTACAATAATTGTAGTCTTGGCTAACTAACTGTAATTCAGACAGAAATCGATAAATGGTCATTACCAAAAAATTAATATAGAAGTTAAAAGTGATTGACAAATGTGCATGAATAATGGTAATAAAATAAAAAATTCATACAACTCCTAATCATAATGTAGATGGACACAAAGCAAACTCTTGGAATTGCTTTCCTTTCCTAGGGAATGCTCTGCAAACATTCCGCTTTGCTTAATTCACAATGAAATTTGACCGAAAAATTCAGGTATAAAACCTCTCCATTCATGGAGAAAAAACGGTCTAGGGATGGCGAGGAAACCTCGCCATATCCAATCGACCAAGAGAAGAAAAAAAATTTCTTTTAGCCAATCCTATCTGTTATAAGAAGAGGTAATTATTAATTATTGAACCTATCTACTTAGCTGTGGCTAAACTTTCATTAATGGATAATGGATAATGGATAATTGATAATTACCTCTGGTTAAAATCGAGAGGATTGAATATAAGGAAATGTCCTAGTACTTTCTTTCCCCTATCCAAGGGGAGGCAGAGTAAGCTGAATTATTTAATTAATAATTATTAATTATTAATGATTCGGTAAACTGGAAAAAAATAGTAACTATTATCGTAAGCATTCAGCTCTTAGCAGTCAGCGCTTCAGCAAATAATGAATAATTCCTTCTAAGGTTAAAGGAGGGTACTTTGGCAGTAACTTTTAATTCTCTCTCAATTTCTCAATTGTTTTTACCTCCTAAAAAATCAATAGCTAATAACGCAGTTCTTCTGCAAGAGACTAGCTAATAACTGATGGCTGTTTGCGCAGTGTTCCGCAGGAAATACTTACCTATTATCTCAGAAACTCGATCAAGTTTAGACAGACTGAGATGAAGGTTATCTTACACAGAAAGTTAGTTATTAGCAAGAAAATTAATTTCTGAGCAAGTTATACTCAAAATTAATTATTTGAACAACGGAAAAAATCAAATTAAATTATATACTAAAAACTAATATTCAGTAATACATAATCCAAATCTACTATGATGCAAAAAACAGAAAAATCAACTCTGATAATTACCAGTATGCACCGTTCAGGAAGTTCCTTAACAGCTTCTATCCTCCAAAGTGCAGGTTTACATATAGGTCGAAAATTAATGGAGGGAACAGAGTACAATACTAAAGGATATTTTGAAAATTTAGACTTCTATGAATTTCATCAACAAGTATTACAATCCCAAGGTATAGATGCAGATGGCTGGACTTTACAAGAAAAAATAGATATAGAAGAAAATTTTCAAGAAAAAGCTAAAGAAATTATCGCTAAAAACTCAATAAGTGGGAATTGGGGATGGAAAGAACCCAGGACAACTTTGTTCCTAGATTTTTGGGCAGAACTGCTACCAAATGCCAAATTTATATTAATTTATCGTTCTCCTTGGGAAGTAGTAAATTCTCTGTATGCTCGACAAGATAAAATATTTCAAAGTCAACCAGAACTAGCAGTAAAATTATGGTTAAACTACAACCAGAAAATTATTGATTTTTATAATCATGCCATTAATCGTTGCCTGTTAATAAATATTCAGACAATAATTAATAACCAAGAAGTATTTATTCAAACAATTAATCAAAAATTCAAGACAAACTTTAATAATCCGGCTGTAAATGTTTACGACCCATCATTATTTAATAATCAAGTATCAACAGAAAGTAATAGACCTACTATCATAGATTATTACTTTCCTGAAGCTACAGAAATGTATCAGGAATTAGAGGCAAGAGCATGGAAACCAGAAGATGAAATACCAGACTTTTCCTGGCAAGAAAAAATTAAATCATCTCCCTATAGAATTTGGGCATTTCAAGATTGGATGAATTTATCTAGTCTAGAAAACCAAAATAAAATTCTACTAGCAGAACTAGAAAAATATAAAAATCAATACGAACAAACTCAGTTAGAACTAACTGAAGCTAAGTCTGAGCTAACACAAACACGAGATGAGTTAGAAAAATATGTTACTCAAGTCGATGCCACAGAGACAAAATTATTAGAATCCCAAAAACAACTCCACAACACAGAAAAAGTATTAGAAGAAACACAGACCAAACTTCAAACAGTTGAACATATTAAAACTAAATTTGACCAAACAGAAAATGAATTAGCTACAACTAAATCACAGTTAAATCAAACTCAAACTGAACTAAGAGAATGCCAGTCCAAACTACAGCAGACAGAAAGTGAATTAAAAAAATCTCAAGAGACAGAAAAAGAATTGTTACAAACAAAATCTCAGCTACATAAAACTCAAGGAGAATTAGGGCAATATCAGTCACAACTGCATCAAACTCAAGAAGAATTAGAACAATCTATATATAAACTCCAGGAAATAGAATTAGTATGGCAAAAATCTCAATCTCAGCTAGAAAAAACAGAAGAATTATTGGATAAATTTAAATTACAAGACAAACAAAATAAAGCCGAATTAGGAAAAACAAAACAGAATTTGTCCGAGACTGAAGCAGCATTAAAAGTTTCTCAGTATAAGCTACATCAAACTCAAGAATATTGGGAATCTTCCCAATCACAATTAGCAGTAAAAGAGGCAATATTAGAAAAATATCAGCAAGATTTAAAAGATGCAGAAACGGCATTAGAAGATACTCATGCACAACTTCAACAAACTCAAGCAGAATTAGGAGTAACAAAACAAAATTTGTCTGAAAGCAGAGGCGAATTACTAGCTTATAAATATCAACTACACCAAACTCAGGAAGAGTGGGAAAAATCTCAGTCTGAGTTAGTAGCAACAGAGGCAATATTACAAGAATCTCAGTCACAGCTACAGGACACAAAGTCGGTTTTGGCACAATCTAATTCTCAGCTAAAACAGACAGAAGAAAAAGAACAGCAAACCCAGTCTAGGTTAAAAGAAACTGAGGGAAGATTGCAGGAAAAAGAGGCAGAATTAACAGAATCTAAATCTAGATTAGAAAAGTTTGAATCTGAATTACAAAAAACTAGCCAAGAATTACAAAAAACTAAATCTCAACTCAATCAAACTCAAGCAGAATTAGGAGAATCTAATTCTCAACTCAACGAGTGGCAAAGATCAAAGTCTGAGTTGCATAAAAACAAACAAGCATTGAAGCGATCGCAACTACAAAACCAAGAACTTCAAACAGAATTAGTGGAGTCTAATTCAAAACTTCAGCAGACAGAAACATTAATGCAACAATCCCACTCTCAATTACAACAAACAAAAGCTTTATTAACAGAGTTTCAAACTCAGTTACATCAAACTGATGAAGATCGGGAAAAGATACAAATGCAACTACAAGAAACTCAAGCAGTATTGCAAGAAGTTCAGACTCAATGGCGGAAAACAGAAGTATTATTGCAACAGTCTCAATCTCAACAACAAAATGCCAAGAAAGAATTAGTAGAAACTAAGTCGGAATTAGAAAAATTACAATATCAGCAAGCTATTTTGAGAAATTCAAAATCAGAGGGGAAAACAGAATATAAACTGTTAGTTTGGGAAGCATGGTATGCTTATCAAAACGATAATTTAGCTGAGATGCAAGAGCGCCTTCAGAAGTCTTTGAAATATACAGAAACTTCTCGGACAGAAATAGTAATAGATTGGTTAGATAGTTTTGCTAATTTCTCTCAGACAAAAGGTATAGAGTTTGATAGTGAAAAACTGACAAATTCTGAAGAATGGCAAAACTTGATGAAACGCGCAATGAGAATTAAACAAAAAGTTTTGGTAGGTAGTGATAAATAATAGGCATTTCAAAAAAACAGGAGGATTTGGAACAAATGGGTATAGGATAAAGTCTAATAGGAAAATGTAATTTTATCGACTAATTTGTAATTAAGTTTGTATTAATAAGGAAGTAAATTAATGGCAGCAACAATAGAAACAGAACTAGAAGAAGTTAAGGGTAAGTGGCAACAAACTCAACAGGAGTTAGATAAAACTAAGTCCGAGTTGCATGATGTTAGAGAAGAGTTAGAGCGATCGCAATCTCAGTTAGATGAAGTATTGGGAGAGTTAGAGCAAACCCACTTTGAGTTATATCAGCTTAAGGAAAAGGGGGAGCAAAAGCAGTCGGAGTCTGATGGAGAAGTTAAGCAGGAGTTGGAGGAAACAAAGTCCAAGTTGCAGGAGACCGAGCAGTTATTGGAGCAGTCGCAGTCGCAGTTAGGTGAGACGATGGGAGTGTTGGAAGAGTATCAGTCTCAGATGGAAAAGACGATGGGGACTTTGGAGGAGTCGCAGGAGAAGTTACAGCAGAAGCAGGAAGAGTTGGAGGAAGTTAAGGCAGAGTTAGCACAGAAGCAGTCGGGGTCAGAGTCGGAGTTGCACAAAGAGTTGGAGGAAACTAAGTCTCAGTTGCGGGAAAGCGAGCAGTTGTTGGAGCAGTATCAGTCTCAGTTAGAGGAAACGATGCTGGTGTTGGAGGAGTCTCAGTCACAACTTTCTAAACTAAGAGAGAAAGAACAACAACAGCAGTCGATGCCAGAGTCAGAAGTGCACAAAGAGTTAGAGGAAACTAAGGCCCAGTTGCGGGAAACTGAGCAGTTGTTAGAGGAATATCAGTCGCAGTTAAGTAAGACAATGGAAGTATTGGAGCAACAATTGCAGCAAGATCAGTTGAGAGAGAAACAGGAACAACAACACCCAGGATCGGACTCAGAGTTACAGAAAGAATTGGAGGAAACTAAAGCCCAGTTGCGAGAGACTGAGGAGTTACTGGAGCGATCGCAGTCGCAGTTAGACGAAACAATGGATGTGTTGGAAGAATATAAGTCTAAACTGGAACAAAGGATGGAGATATTAGAAACATCTCAATCACAATTGCAGCAAAAAGAGTCAGGGTTAGAGCCGGAAGTTGAGAAAACTAAGCAATTATCAAAGCAGTTAGATGAAGAGAATAGATTGTTCAAAATACAGAACGCTATTGTAAAACCCATCTTGATTCAAGGAGGTAAATGGGTTGGAGGTGTTGTTTTTCCTGACGAGATGCCTGAAATATTCCGTCATCGACGAAGTGGTAACCTAGACCAACAAATAGTATACATGGACCAAAATGTTGGCAGCTATAACAGTGGCAATCGCCAGATTGATAATTCAAACACTTATAGTGGCATATACATTTATGGGGGTCCTTTTCATCCACATTTTGGGCACGCTTTGACTGAAAGTATTCATCGTCTTTGGGCATTTGATATCAGTATTCATGATGGCATTGTTTTTGCTGTATCACTACGACCAAAGGTCAATCCAATTAACTATACTCCACCTCAATGGTTTATTCAAGCTTTAGAGATTCTAGACATTCCCCTGGCTAAATGTATTTGGGTGACAAATGATTGTACTTTTGAAAATCTAATTATCCCAGAACCTGGTAGTGAGTTAACATTAGGACCTAAGAAATGGTATCGCTCCTATTTAGAAAGGCTACAGGATAGAATTTGTGAATTGACACATCACTTGAGAAAAGATAAGCCACAGAAGCTTTTTTTAGGCAGAAATCATCTTAGTTTTGGTGGCTCTTTGGCTGGGGATAAATATCTTGAGACTTTATTGGTTAATGAGGGTTATATTTCTTTAAAGCCAGAAGATTACGATCTGCTCCAACAACTTGCTTATATAATAAGTGCGAAAAAAATTATTTTTAGTGAAGGAAGTGCTATCTACTCCATAGAATTCATTAATTATTTAGAAGCTGAAATTGCCTGTATTCCCAGAAAAACAAGTAACCAGCCTTTCTATCCACATCTACAAAATAAGTGTCACAATTATATTGTTGCTGGAAGTATTGACGATATTCTACCTTTAGGTGATTGGGAAAGAAAAGGAATTAAAAATATCCCAATCAGTAAAAATCCAGACCAAATTATTGAATCGCTGAGAAAACATAATTTTGCCTTGCTGAAAGACTGGGATGAAAATAAGTTTTTGGCTGAAGAAAAGGATGATTTTATGACCTATGTAGATGCAGTGTATTTATTACCAAAGCAGTATCCTGTTCATCGTGAAGCTGTTGTAGAAAAATATTTACAAATTCGTGGTACAATTCAAGACAATTCAACTGCTCAAGTTGATGAAAATATACCAACTAGAAGTAGAAGCGATCGCCTCAACAAACTTGCTAGTATTAATCAATCATCTAGATATCTAGAAATAGGAGTCTCAAAAGGTATAACTTTTAATGCAGTAAATGTTACCAATAAAGTTGCTGTCGATCCACAGTTCAGATTAAATAAAAATAAATATGCTACTGAAAAAGTAGTTTTTCTAGAAGTTTCCAGCGATGAATTTTTCAGAAGTTATGCCGAACAGTTTAAGCCATTCGATTTAATTTACCTAGATGGTCTGCATACTTTTGCACAAATTTTTCGAGACTTTTGTGCAACTCTAGCTTACGGACATTCAAAAACTATTTGGTTAATTGATGATACTTGTCCGGGAAGTTATGCTCAAGCACAAGTATCACTACAGTGTTGCCGACAAATTCAGAAATTTTCAGGTGAAAAAGATGGTAGTTGGATGGGTGATGTATTTAAAATAGTTGCTGCCATTCATGATTTCTTTCCTCAGTATAGCTTCGCTACTTTTCCCGATCATGGACAAACAGTAGTCTGGAATCACCCGAGAACAGATTTTGAGCCAAAATGGAATAGCTTGGAAACTATTAGTAGGTTGGAATATTCTGATTTTATAGAACTACAAAGTACATTATTCAAAAGAGAGTCATACGAAAATATATTTGCCAGAATTAGAAATGACCTTGGTAAATTTTAGAATAAATACCCTAGATAATAGTTAATAAAATTAATCTTGTAAGCTTTGATAATCTTAAAATCAAATGAGTTATATAAAAATAGGAAATGAATATTTACGTCAAGGTAAATTAGATCAAGCTATTGAAGCTTACCAGACTTCTATTCAATTAAATCCTAACTTTCACTGGGCTTATTATAAGTTAGGAGATGCTCTAAAAAGAAAAGGTCAAATACAGGAAGCAGAGCAAGTTTATCAGAAAGCTGATTTCCTCAAGAATCAACTGGAAAATAATCAATTTAATACTTACAGTAATCTCAGGGAAACCTACGAAAAGCAAATTCAAGAAATCTATCAAGCTAACATTAGTCTCAAAACAGAAATAGAGCAATTAAGGTGGATTGTATCTCAAATAGTCAACACTTCATTAAGTCAATTGTCTGTGCATTTTGATATTTTAAATAAACAGAATAGGCTTTTATCAAGTAAGATGCTTGTAGAATTTTTTCTAGATACTGCAAAACTTTTAAAACCTAATTATTTCTTTGATATTGGCTCTCGCGATGGTACTGCGAGTATTGCATTCAAGAAAGCAGTTCCTACAGCAAAGTGTTTTGCCTTTGAAGCAAATATCAACAATTATGAAAATTTTAAAGATAGGGACGAGTTTAAGCAACTATCTATAGATTACAGATATTTGGCAGTGACTAACTATAATGGAGTGGCTGATTTTCATATTCCAACCGAGCTTGATGGAAATAAACTGCCTAAAAATATAGGAATTGCTTCATTAATGACTAGAGAAACAACAGATTGTCAATATCAAGTGACAAGAGTAGATTGCACTAAACTTGATGATTTTTGTTTAAATAATAATATCGTATTAGATGAAAATCAAAATTTTGCGCTATGGATTGATGTTGAGGGAGCAGTATTACAAGTTATTGAAGGTGCTAAAAATTGCCTAGCTCAAACTTCATTAATTCTACTAGAAGTAGAAGAACTTCAATACTGGAATAGTTCGGCACTAGCAGATCAAATAATTAATGAACTTCTTTTAAATAATTTTATTCCTGTTACTAGAGATTTTGAACGTTTAATGCAATATAATTTACTATTCATCCATTCTAAATACCTAAATCAATGTAAAGGATTAATATATCAATTATTTAGCAAATTTAAGAAGTAGTAAATTTAATTATAGCAATTATCATACCTGTGAGGTAAAGTCAATTTGCTCTGTTTTCCAGTGTAAAATAAGACGAAGAGATAAGGTATACCTCATGAGTCTGAGAAACGCTATAACTTTTTTTTGCACTATAGTTAAAATCAAAAACATGGACGTAATTTCTGCAATCCTATTAATTTATTAATCAAAATACATGAGTGAAAACGCTATAGTTGAAATTTTAGATATCCATCGCGCTGAACTTGATACAGAAGCATTATGGGGTTTTGCTATAGACCAACCTAAAAAAGCAAGCAAAACTAATACCTATACAATTTACGTTTCAGGTTGGGTACTAGGTAAACACTCCAAAGCTGTAGAAGTTCAATTACTTAGTGAAGGTAGACTTCTACGCAAAGCTACTGCCAGTATAAATCGTCCTGGTGTAGCCAAACTCTATCCACAAGTCTCTGGAGCTAAAAACTCTGGTTTTCAAATAGAAGTGGTAGTAATTGGATTGCCATTAGAGGGTAAGCTAAATATACAAGCCGTACTTAAAAATCAAAGCACTATCTCAATTGGAGTTATCAAATATCGTCGTCAGCGACTACGCTCAAACTATCAGTCTAATTTGCAACCTTTATTGATGACATCTTCAGGGCGATCGGGAAGCACTTGGATAATGCGGTTACTTTCACAGCATCCAGCAATTGTTACAAGTCAGATTCATCCCTATGAAATCCGAGTCTCTCAATATTGGATGCAAATGTTGGCAGTTCTTTCACAGCCAAGTAACTCAGTAGACTTCTCTCCTACTTACTTTTATGATGAGTTTTATCGGACAGGGCCAAATCCTTATCATAATCACAACATTAATAGCTGTTTAAATTCTTCTTGGTTAGGACTTGATTACATAGAAAATTTAGCTGATTTTTGTCGTCAAAATATAGATCTGTTCTATGAAAATATAGCTATTGAGCAAGGTAAAGTATTGACCCCACTCTTGCATAATAGCTCTAACTTTTACTTTGTAGAAAAGTTTCTTCTAAGATTAAATAGAACACTATTGCTTGAAATTTATCCTCAAGCACGAGAAATTATTCTAGTTCGTGATTTTCGTGATATGGCTTGCTCGGTGGCAGCTTTTAACAGTAAAAGAGGGTATGTTGATTTTGGTCGTCAACGTTTTAAGAGCGATCGCGAATATATTCAAAAAGGAGTTAAATCTGCAGCTTTTCATATACTTCAATTATGGAAAGAAAGAAAAAAACAAGCACATCTAGTACGCTACGAAGATTTAATTTTAGCTCCCGAACAAACTTTGAGTTCTATCTTTGAATATTTGCATTTAGATAATAGCAGTTCAACTATTTCTAAAATTTTGGAAAAAGCATCTGAAGATACAAAGCAGTTAAAAAGACATCGCACTTCTGCTAATCCTCAAGAATCTATAGGACGTTGGCGAAATGATTTGGAACCTTCTCTACAAGTTTTATGTACTGAAGTTTGCCAAGAAGCTTTACAAGAATTTGGTTATAGTCTTACTGCTGAAGAAAAACTATCTCCTTTTCCAAAAATTACTAAACCTGAAGTTAAAACTGAACCACCATTAATATCAACTAATCCTCATGCAGTGAATCAAACAAAATCAGCACGAAACAAACTAGAACAAATCAAGTCTAAGTTTCAAAATATCAAAAAATCTCTAGAAAAATCTTAGTATTTAACTCTATATTAGATAGTAGTTTTTAACTTAGCAGATAGTTTTTGATGTGCTACTTCTGGAGGAGATGGAAAGTACAACTCCTCACTTTTCTCTTTCATCAATGTAAATCCAGAATATTTATTCTGATACCATGAATGTTTACTTACTTCTCCCAAAGATTTTTTAAGTTGAAGATATTCTGCATTAGCATAATCCCAGGTTAAATGATATGACTTGGAATTTAGGGTAAGCACTGATTTTTTATTTTTGTAGAATTTTCCATAATCATAAGCAGAGCGATCGTGAAAGAAAATTTTGTGTTTTTTCCTAAAAGCAAGAAAATTTTTCCAATCATAATTTTTGAAAGTTTTTAAAACCCATCCAGCAATACGCTCTTGATACAAATCATTTTGAGACTCTATTGGTATTTCTTGAGTTTTTTCCTTTTGCTTTGGAGGAGCATTATCGTAATGTAATGGCATACTCACAGAAAATATTTCCGGACACTTTTCTAGAATCATAATTTGCTCGTCCAACCAACCCTTGTCAGGAATTAAATCCCCATCAGTAACAGTAATATAGTCATAATCTAAATCAAGTAAATTACTATCAAAAGCAATTTCAAAAGCATTAGTGCCAATATTTTCCTCAAAAATAAAATGATTTTTTACTAAACCTTTATATCTATATAAATCTACAACTTTCCTAATAGCATTAGAATTAACGCTACTATTTTCTATCACACTAACATCTATTCTATTTTTTTCTGCTAATAATCCCTCTAAACAGCGTTCTAATATTTCATTAAAATAAAAAGTTAGTAATACACAATGAACTAATTTTTTATTTCTGGGAATTTCTATATTTTGACTTTCTTGAATTGGAAAATGCGATCGATCATTTAGTTTGTCCTTGATTTGTTGTAAAGATTTTCGATAGTCCTGTAGAGACTGAGCATAACCCTCCAATTCTAATCTGATTTTTTGTATGCTAGCTGCTGATTCTTGGGATTTTGACATATCACTAAGATAACAAACGATAGTAAGTAATTTCAAAAAAATTTTATAAAAGCATTAACTAATGACCAGACCTAACATAACTAACATAAGACTTATCCAGTAATTTTTGATAAGATAAAACACTAGATTCCAAACGACCTTCACCCCGCGTACCTTCTACAATCCAAACGTTAGGATATCCATTATCAACTCGATAATTACCATGACGTTCGATACCTATCAAATTTGAATGCCGACTTTTTCCATATTCACAAAATACAACTTTTTCCCATCCTAAATTATTAAGTAAAGATTGTAAAAAATCCTTTGAATAAAGAAACTGATGACCCCACCCGTGAAAAGCACGATTCATAGAAAATGTAGAATCAATACGTTTTTGTGGATTAGTTTCTGACAAATTAAAATGAGTAGAAAGTACCCACTCTATAGAAGGAGTAGAAAGTCGAATTACCCCACTAGGTTTGAGACTTTTCCAAACATTATTGAGGAAAGCGATCGCTCCTTCGAGACTCAAATGTTCGAGAAAATGTTCCCCATATACATATTCCAAATCATTAAAAGGCCAAGGTTTCGTCACGTCCATCACTTGGTCAATACCGGGAAAGGGACGAATATCGACATTCCACCAGTCGGCCATGATATTATGGGGACCACAACCTACTTGTACTTTTTTTATGCCGTTAGGATGATTTGGGCTATTACGAGAGGTATTATTTTTGATTGATAGATTCATAAATTTTTTCTTGATTATTAATTAAAGTATTTTTTAATTAACGACTACTTTCTAAAGGCAGGATTTGATCAGCAGTTAATGTCACCACTTTACCATCTTTGAGAATACTAATTTACTCTCCTAATCTCCGATGTCTTTAAATTGCAGAAGCGATCGCTGCTTTTACACTCGAATCAATTTGCTCAGATAATTTATCGGAATTTTCTTTATTCATTATTTTCTTAGCAAAACTTTTATTAATAGAACTACATCTAGATTTAATTTGGCTTAAAAGCGATCGCCTAACTTTTACTTTCTTCCTCCTGACTTCTTTAATTCAAAAGCAGTATCCATTACCCTAAATCTGAGACTTTCAATTGGCTTACCTTTAGTATCATAGCGGAAGGCATGATGTCCATTTCCTTTACCTGCTTTTTTTAAATCTCCTCGAAATTGGCCAGCAACTATTCTATCAATAATCTTGCCATTTTCCAGAACTTCAACTGTTAATTGCATGAAAGGAAAATCTAGACACCATACCCAACCAGGGATAAAATTACTATTTTCAGAGTCAACAAATCCTTCAAAAGATAATTCTCCTGTATTTTCTCCTCCTGGTATCAATGCCATTGCTTTTCTAGCAATTATTATTGGCTTTATATTACTATCAATTTTTTCAGTCAGCAGATTTTTTTTGTCTTGATTAAAATTAAATAATTTTCCTGATTTAACGTCTTTAATAATCACATTATCTTCTGTTTTAAATCCTGAACTATTAGCAAACAAAGCTTTTTGAGGAATCTCTATCTTGTGCAGTTTAAAGAAAATTGTCATCAGACCAAAAGCACTAATCATTTGTGGCATATTAAATCCCACGGTTTTTATTGTATTTAGTGTTTTTTGTCGGTCTATTAATTCCCATAAAGGAGATTCTGTATAGTCAGCTAAAATTTCAAAGATGGCTGCTCTAAATTTGGGATTTTTATTAATTGTATGTTGCCAACTTCCATGTTGTGGTAAATTTTTAGGAGCAGGAATTGGGTCTTTAAATATTGAGTTTGAAGCTCCATAAGCGGTTAAACCTCTGTGCCAAGTTTGTTGAGCAAATGGTATCTCTAGTAAATTTGGTTCGAGGCGACGTAACATCGCAAAATGTATTAATTCTTGTTGTCTTTGAGGAGCATTAAGAGCAAAGGCTAATCTAATTAAACCTGTAGAATTAATTGGCATTACTACTTGATTACTATCAGCGTCTTTTCTCCTAGCTGTTCCTAACCAATTAGGAATACGTTCTTTTATATAGTATAGGTCTGGAATATCATTAAATTCTGAGCCTAACCCTAAATAATTTTCCATTCTATTGAGAACTTTTGTGGAAATTTTTCTCCGAATATCCTCTTTTAATATTCCTAAAGGATCGAAAGGACCATGAGCGGAAATCATCTGTTCGGGATTAGGCATTGTTGGATAATTAAAAGGCTTTTTTAGGTAGCCTTTAAATACTTCTCCAATAAAACCAGCTAATACTAAACCTTTCACACATTGTTTTCCTGCCTTCATATCCCAAGCACCAAACATTCCATCATTTTGAAATACATGAGTTGCTAATCTTCTGAGTAATTCTTGTGTTGCTAAAGTGGGGTCTCTAAATCTACCTGGTTTGTTTGTAGTGTGAGGAAGTTTTAAATGATTAGCTAATTTTTTGGCTACAATTACATCTGGATGTTCTTCAATTCCATTGGTAAATAAACGTAGTTTATCTCTTAAACCTGCTTGTAAAGCTAAGGCTAAAATTAATCGACTATCTTTTCCTCCGGTGAGTGCTAGTGGAATATTATCTGCGCTGCTAAATATAGCTTTAATATTAGCTAAACATTCATTAATACCTTGCTCGACAATACTGTTAAAAACTCCAGGATCTTTCACATCACTTTTACTAGGAGCATTTTGATAAATCCAATCTTTATTTTCATGAACTTTTAGCTCACCATTTTGCAGTTTAATTACCGCCCCTTGTTCGAGTCGAGAAATTCCTTTGATGTAGGTATCTTCTCCTAGCATATACCCAACTACTGGTAAGGCAAGCATAGCTTCTAAGTTATATTCATACTGGTCATCAATGTGAGGTAATAATGCTATGCGGTTGGTTATTGAGGAGATATTCTTATTTTTTGAATAGTAAATATGTTCGATACTTAATCTGTCGTTAAAGGCGATGACATTACCATCATCTGAAGCGTGGATAATTGCATATTCTCCTGCCAACAAATCTCTAACTTTCTCAGTATCAAAGTTATTTTTTGATAGGAGTAAGTAAATATCAAAAGCTGTTAATATTTTGCCTGTACTATCTGTTCCTGTGGATGACCAACAATAGCCTTTAATTATAGTGACTGAGATAATTTTATTTTCTGATTGATTCACATATATTTGGTCTTTTGTCGAGTAGAAATAATTATCTGTAGCAAAATGAAATAAGGCAATTTTTTGATTAGCCAAAAGGTAGGAATTATCAGACTGAGATTGTATGTGAATTGTCTGTTTACCCGATCTAATTAATTTTTCCTGCTGATTTTTGTCAAAAGGTGTCACAGATGACCTAACTAAAAATATTCCCATGTTTAATTTCCTTTTAAATTCAGCGAGAAACTGGATTTCTTCAGCATTAATATTTTTCTCACAACCATTAAACCATAAACCCGGTTTCTCGAGGTGGGTTACGGTGGATAGGAATCTCATTATATGATTTTGTATAATTATTTCCCTCTTGCCTACTCTAGACAAAAACTAAATATTCAAGATAAAACCAGGCAATATATCTTCCCCTGACAAATTTGTGGGAGAATCTAATATTTCTACTTCTTTTCCTTGTCTATAAATTTCCACGCGACGATTTTTTCTATCAATTAGCCAACCTAATTTTACTCCTCCATCCATATATTCCTGCATTTTATTTTGAACATCCTTTAAACTATCGGATGGTGACATTAATTCTAATACAAAATCTGGAGCGATAGGAGGAAATTTTTCTCTTTGTTGAGGAGTTAGTTGATTCCATCTTTCTAATTTAATCCAGGATACATCGGGAGAACGATTGGAATTATTGGGAAGTTTGAAACAAGTGGAGGAGTCGAATACTACTCCTAATTTTGTTTGACGATTCCATATTACAAAATCAGCAATAAGAGAAGCGTTATATTCTCCAGTTTCTCCTCCGGTAGGTGGCATTATTGTTATTTCTCCTCTGGCGTTACGTTCAAATTTAATTTCGGGATTATCTCGGCATAATTGATAGAATTGGTCGTCGTTAAGTTTGAGGATATTGTTAAAGTTGATGGTTATAGCTGTCATGGCTTTGGCATTATAAATAGATTTTATTACTGGAATTTATAGTATAATTTACTTTTCAATAATGATAGGTATTGTACTTATTGATTTGTCTAATGGTCAAGGTATTAGATACTCAAAATTTCCTTGATTTAGAAGTTATTGAGTATGATTAGTCCGTAGATTATTGAAAATTTTATTAATGTCTAAAAATGACAAAAATCCTGAAAATATTCATTCTGCTACAACCCCAGAACGAGTGTGAAAAAATGGAACAATGGAGTTTAATGAATCGCGGTGCTAACGCATCGGAGTTATTAGAAGAGAAGACTGAAGTTTAACCATATTTAGTTATTCTCCAGTGGGAGCATCTTGCTCCCTTGAATTAGTTTCTTATGTGGTAAATTTCCATAAAGTTGACTGTTTATATTTAGAATTTGATATTTGCCCACCCTATGAATACTAATTAGGAGTTTGCATTTTTTTCTGATTTAGAGTTGCGATCGCCTCCAGCATTTCTCCTACTCTTTTGTCAAAACTATGATTCTCTCGGATATATTTTGCTAACTCTAATTTTTCTCTTCCATTCTGACTTTTTTGCTGCCAACAATCTTTTACTACTTTTGGCAAATATTCCCTAGAATTATAAGTTGAAATTTTATTTCCAAATACTTTTTCTAAACCTGCAATTTTGTCAGAAATAATTGTTGCTCCACAAGCTGCAGCATCAAATAAACGATTGGAAATAAATCCTTTTTCTCGCATGGTATCCCAATGGTCGTTTAATAAGATACTACATTTACTGTAATAACGTCGCAAAATTTCATTGGGAATATATTCTCCTTTTAAATAACCACTGGGCAATAAATTATCCCAGTTTGTTCCATAAACATCTACTTTTAAACCACTTTCTACTGCATCTTTTACTATCTGGCGGTAAACTTTGCGAGAATTTCCGACAAACAAAATTTCTCCGACTTCTTCGTAACCTTCCTCATCTGGATAAAACAAATTTTGGTCGGTACATTGCAGTAAAGTTTGTACTGGAACATTTACCTTTTTCTGCAACTCCTCAGCATAGGAATGGGATGCCACAAATACTCGGTCATATTGTTCATATTCTTCTAGGGAAACTTTGTCTGGATGACTAATATTCCACATCAAATTAATATGATAAGACTTGGGTTGATAACGACTCAAACCTCGAATCGTAATTGCCACATCATCTCCAAATATTTGTGGATTTTCCCACTCTGGCAAAATATCTATTCTGACGGAATGACCTAATATTTCAAATTGCCGTTTCATAGCTAAGGCAAAATGATAGTCTCCCCATTCTTGCGCTTGTTTCCAGTCAGGAACTCCAATTTTTATGCCGATGCGGAAACTATTACTCATTTTTTCACGCAAAGCAGAAAATATTGTATAGGCGCGATGTTTATAAGTATGTTTTTGTTTAACTATTTTCTGTAACTCTGCCACTTTGGCTAATCTTAATTCCTCATTTGTTAGATACTCCCGTAATAAATTTTCCAGAGATTCGCGAGAATTATAAGTAGGTAATAGTCCGTCGAAAGATTCTTGATTTCCTAATTCTCCATTTGTCACAACTAATGCACCAGAGATAATGGCATCAAATACTCGTGAATTTGTGGAACCCCATTGTTTTGTGACTGAATTTGCATCATCAATTACTATTTTTGTGGAAGCATAAACTTGAGGCATATCTGTATAAGGCAAAGGTCCGCGATTATACTTTTTAAATTTCTCAAATTTTTCCCAGTTATAGCCGTATAAGGCAAAGTTGAATGGTAAATTATCTGGTTCTAAAAAACTCATAATATCTCGCGGATATTTCCAGAAGCTTCCTGTGAAACAATAGTCAGATTTATATTTATTGTCTAGTTGGGAATTGATTTTTTCTGAGTTGAGGACAACTCCTAATTCTGAATTTTTCTCTACTTCACTTCTGAGTTCTTCTTTTAACTTATTTTCTTGTTCAGAAGGGATTTTTCCTGACTGGTTTAAGTTTTCTACTTCTGAAATTTTCCCTACTTCAGTTTTGCCTACCTCGGGAAATTTATTGCCTACTTCAGAAGTAATTTTTCC
>JAAUYL010011842.1_pt1 | contig 20907 bp, 26 predicted proteins | sample 7278011 | NCBI WGS metagenome assembly JAAUYL01 (sample SAMN14350225, study PRJNA611818) | marine sediment metagenome | isolation source: surface marine sediment (1.8m) | place: French Polynesia: Moorea | collected 2018-08
AACAACAACAAAAACACATCGACGAAAATATTGGCAAACTCAAATTCTGGCTGTTAGCCAATGTGATTTCCCAGAAAAATCACTACGTTGGGGGAAAAATATAAGTAACATTAGAGGTCAATATCCTGGTTCCCTACAAACAGGTGATCTTGGGCAATAAATTGTTCTTTAAACAGGAATCTAGAAAATGTTTGCTTTTGAAATTAGATCCATTATTTCATATATTTTTTCTTCTGTCTGTCGAGGAGGATTCCTGGAAAAAAGTAGATTTTTTAACGCAATCTAGTAACCTGATTCCTCACCTCACCGTGAGAGAAATGGCTTCAGGTCAGAAGTTCTATATAATTTCTCGTAAATCTTTAGGCTGTCAGAAATGTCTGGATGGAAAATAGGAGCTTCCTGGATCTGGATCTGGAGCAGTCTTGTGGAATAAATCCAGTTCTGGCTCTGGCAGCTGACCAGCTAACTGAAAACGTATTTATCATAACTGAAGACCTGTTGAAATCCACACAAGTCGAGATCGAGGTATACTAAAATGAATTTAAGGATTTTTTATCTTAAAACTTTAAAATGCCTACATAGAGTCCGGAGATCAATAAACTGCTGACGAAATTGCTCAACGCATTAAAAACCAATCCGGAGCTGCCGATTCCAATGGAACTTGGGCAATATATTCTCATTGGAAATAACAACGAGCATTTCTTGCAGAACCCTCTGCTAATCAAAAGCAGGTAATTAAATACCGAATACATTTTTAATGATTGCAAACCACGCATCATTGTTTTAGGAATATGTGTTCAACCCTGGAAGAAAAGGAAAACGCTATAAAAAGACTAAACAGCCATCAGCATTAACTACTTGATGTGTCATCTCATGAAATAAAATGCAGAGAAAATTGTCAATTTATCTAAGTATTTACTTACATTATGTATATTTTTATTTGGAGAATTTGGGTGTATTAATTTAGCTACTCCCACGTGTTTTTATATGTTTACAAATATCAAACTCGAGAAAAGAAAGCCGCGCACTTTTCCACAGAAGCAGTTCATCCAAGTCCAGTCAGCTGTTGCTGATTCTCTCTTGTCAGGTGTATAGAAAGCAAGTGATAACTTAGACTGTCAGTCTTGTCCCTAGCATAACTATTCACCTGATACATTCATCCACCTTGTCCTTAAAATATAATGAAGGACGTAACATTGAAAATGACCTAAATATAAAGCAATCCTGCTTTTTAAAGCGTTTTAAAGTCATGTCTGCTCTCAAAGAACGTGAGTATAAAAAGTCTAGTGTCAGCCCATTTGATCTGGATTGGACAGCTAATCACTCTAACCTAACAGGATTTTTGACGATTCCAAAGCCCAACAAGGGAGCCAATTCCAATGCTGGACAGATGACGAATTCGGGCGATGATCCAGGATTGAGCATGAACAACAAGGACAGTCCGAGCAAGAACTCCAATCCCGCCATGGCGGACAAACCGGAAGAGAAGCAGATCAAGCTCAAGAAGAGCGTGGATCTCTTCAGTGGAATCGCCTTGATCGTCGGAACAATGATTGGTATGTGTCCACCCAAACACATTCTTATAACTGCAAACATGTCATGACATGATCATTCCAGGATCTGGAATCTTTGTCTCGCCCACTGGACTCCTGGAGCGCACAGGATCCATCCACTACTCGCTGATGGTTTGGGGACTCTGCGGAGTGCTGTCAATGTTTGGTAATCCATGTCAATGACTTTCTTTAGTAACAATGTCCCATGACTGGATCTTGCAGGGGCCCTGGCATATGCTGAGCTTGGAACCATGATTCCATCGAGTGGAGCCGAGTATTCCTACTTCATGGTGGCCTTTGGACCCTTCTCAGCGTACATGTTCAGCTGGGTTTCCACCATCATTATCAAACCATCGCAACTGGCCATCATCTGTCTCAGCTTTGCTGAGTATGTCGTGGAAGCCTTTGCCTACGAGTGTGCTCCAACTCCAGACATGCTCAAGATAGTTGGAATCACCACTGTCGGTAATGGAAAGTCCATGAATCCATCAAGATCCATTTTTAATCTATATTTCTATTGCAGCTTGCGTCACCCTGGTTAACTGCATCAGTGTCAAGCTTGGAACAGCGGTCCAGAATGTCTTCTGCGTCTGCAAACTACTGGCCATTGCCATCATCATCTGTGGAGGGATTTACATGATGATCATGGGTAGGATCAGGATCCAGTTGGATCGGTGTGGAACAAAGTCCAAATCTATTGTCTTTTCAGGTGAAAGGGAGGGATTTTTAGATGACACAAGCTCCAGCACACCTTCACTGGGCAGTGTCGCCACAGCCTTTTATTCTGGACTCTGGGCTTACGACGGCTGGAACAACTTGAATTATGTAACGGAGGAGATTATCAATCCTAAACGGAACCTGCCTCTGTCCATTATCATTGCCATTCCAATGGTCACCATTTGCTATTTGCTGGTGAACATCTCCTACTTGGCAGTGATGTCTCCGTCAGAAATGATGATCAGCGACGCTGTGGCAGTGACATTTGGAACTAGAATGCTTGGGGTAAGATGACAACAGTAGGGATCCTGGATATCAATGCAGATAATGAATGTTTCAGGTGATGGCTTGGTTAATGCCACTATCAGTTGCAATCTCAACCTTTGGCTCAGCAAATGGAACCATCTTTGCTGCTGGAAGACTTTGTTATGTGGCCAGCCGTGAAGGACATCTCGTTGATGTACTCTCCTTTGTGCACAAGGATAACCTGACCCCTGCTCCAGCATTGCTGTTCAATGTAAGACTTCATTGGCAAGATCCGGATTCAGCTTAGTTAAAGCTTGTTCATTTCCAGGCTGTGATTGCGTTCCTGATGATCCTTGGCGGCGACATTGATAGCCTGATTGACTTCTTCAGCTTCACCGTCTGGATCTTTTATGGCATGAGCATGGCTGCTGTCATAATCTTGAGGAAAACCTCTCCCAACCTTGCCAGACCCTACAAAGTTCCGATCTTCATTCCGGTCATTGTCCTGGTTGTCTCGGTCTACCTTGTCTTCGCTCCCATCATTGAGAACCCCAAGATTGAGTACATCTATTCGATCGTCTTCATGCTGTGTAAGTATCCACTTCCGGTTCAAAAAATACTATCAATGTCTACTTCCGGTTTCCAATTTCAGGTGGAGCCCTGATCTATGTCCCCTGCGTGATTTATCGGCTGAAACTTCCCTACATGTCGAAGATGACACAATGCCTCCAGCTAGTGATGAAAGTCATCCCACCTACCCAAATGCCGGACTGTTAAAGCTAACGAAAAGATACTCTACTGGACAAACTAACACAATTACCTGGATATGTAAAATGTCTGATAGAGCACATGGATTCACTAGAGATCTCCAGCCTAAACCTGTACGTACTTGCGATGTTAGTGCTAACGACTAATGCAATGAGACTATATAGGTACTTAATTTAATAAATGAGAATGATGCTCTAATATGTAGTAATAAGCTTAGTGTTGTGATTGAAAAACCGAAACCGAAATATTTTAATAGTTTTGTTGTGAAAATTCTGACTAATCAATAATGCCAACGTGATCCTGAGGTCAAATATAAAAGTCATAAAAATGCATCGAATTTATTGTCACAGCCTGCTTTTTGATACAGCATTGAAAGTTGGACTCGTCACGAAGTTGGGATTTTTGGTAGCTTGGCCGCATTGTTGTCCAACAACAGTTTCTCCAAGGCTTCTTGCTTAAGCTTTTCGTCCATGGTGAGTGCCGGCAAAAGCCGAGACATGGAATACTTGTCCGAATCTGCAGCAAGACGGTTCCCGTGGTCGCCTCCGCCAGAAAATGGGCGCAAATGGTAGTAGAGGTACTGAAGCTGGAATATCCTGGTGGTCGACGTTGTCAAGTGAAAAGTGATGGCATAGTTGGAGCAGCAGTGTGGTCCATCCGGAGACAAGTAAAGGGAATCCTTCCAGTAACGCTCAAACAGGGACACGCCACCTATGATTTGGACAAAGACATGGACTTATGGACAAATTGCTTTTAAAGAAAACTTTACCTGGAAAAAGCAGTTTCTTCAGGCTGTGACCAATAAAGCGAGATCGGCCAATGTGGTCCCTTGTGTCGACTGGCCGAATGTCCATTCTGGACAAATGTTTGCCCAAATACCAATCGGCATTGTTCCAATATTGTCCGCCCTTTTCACAGTGGTCATCCGTTGGAAACTTGTCCATCATTTTCATGACAGTTCCCTGCAATTAATCAATTCATTATTGCCTTGTAAAATTGCACGAGTACTCCAATTAATTACCTTTGAAAGAACATATCCAGCATCAGCCCAATTGTAAATGACATTCCAAAATTTCATGGCGTGTCCAAAGTAATGATTGTCGTCATGGTTTTTTGGAGCAACGTAAAACCTGAGATTCTCCGGGAGAGCGAAGGTGTCCTCCTTTGTGATCAATAGCCATTGGATTTCATCTTGCCTAAAAATGGAACATGGGATTGAATTATGAGTTGTGATTACATACTTTTGGTGAACTTACCTTGAAGTCCAAAGTTGTCGCAGAGATTTGCACAAGAGTGCAAACGCTGATTTGGCAGGGATCTGACTGATATTGGCCGGATTGCGGACAAGTATGGACGAGTTTGCCGCGCTCCATTTTGGATCCAGCTCCAGTTTTTTGTTGGACGCCAACATCAGGGAGTTGCATCTGGATCCCCATGTATCCCTAATAGCAGTGGCTTTGACCACATCAGTAGGAAATATCATGCAGGCAACATTAATCTGAAATGAAATTAAGATCTAGAGCCTGCTAAGGAACTGTAAGCATCTGACTATTTACCTTGTCATGCAAAAACTTGGACTCAGTCCGCGGATCGTACTGATCCACATCCCGTACAAAACTTTTGATGAGGTCCAGTTCAGCTCCATTGTCACTGAAGGAGGTGTTGGAGTACCTGAACAAATCTGGATCCACTGGAACACTATTGGCTCTATGAGTGTTAAGGAGCCACTTTTCATAGGCAAAATCGTATGGAGCACTGTCGTAATTCAGCCACTTTTTGGTTCCTTTGAGATCCTCTGGAGGCCAGAGTGAGTCCAAAATGGGTGGATTAACTTGGATCACGTGGACTATCACAGCCAGTAAGGCACCAATAAACAATCCCACAACAAAGACAATCCGCTGATCTTTCATCAACATCTTCAGTTTCAGTCTCCTCCTCTTTTTAAACAAGACCTTCATAAAGTTCTTCATTTTTAAGGCACATTACATTGGCATTTGCAAGTTGTTTTGATTTTTTTTTTTCTTTTAAATATACATTCTACTACCTGTGACCACTGTAGTAGGGTGGCTAAGGTGTGTAGTGTATTTAATGCTGCTATAGCAACTACTTGTTCACCAAAACAATAGAACTACTGTCAAAGATTTGGATCGATCCTAGGTTTTCAAGCGTTTGCCATGGTTAGAAAATAGTGCTGTGTGAGAAATTGTGCTCAAAATCTAATTGTTAAATTTATTTTGATTTGAAGTTCAATAAGAGTTTACCTGTATTTTTCTACCTCAAGGCGAAATTATGGGCTTAGAGTTGAAAAATGCCTCAAATGTTATGCCCCGGTAACTTAGAATTCTCGTATTTGATAAACTGAATTAAATTAAACACATGTGGACTCCAGATGCGAAAATCTCAAAGAAAGGAGTATGATTATGTTGTTGAAAGTATAGAGGTTTATTTATTTTTTTGGTCCATTTCAAAGGAATTACTTGTAACATTCTTGGAATAGATAAATGTTGTCAGTATTTTATTGGCTTAATTCTGGCCCAATTTGAACAGGTCCATGGGATTAAAGCGGTAGTTGTGGTGGTACATGCTCCTCCTCTCTGTGGGTCTTTGTGGTCCAATTCCAATGGGCAACAGGACCCTGTCAATGGCATGGACAACTCCATTATTGGCGACCATGTCACAAGTTGTCAGCTCGGCCCTGTCAGCATAGAGGTATCCACCAGCTGACTTCCTGACATTGACCACATCATCCTCCAACAGGGTGAATTTAGTGCTCTGGTCGAAGAACATGAAATTCCTGGAGATGCCAGTGCAGCAGACCATTTCTCTCAGCACATGATGCTTGACCACTTGAGCGGCAATCTCCTGGTCGGCAAATATTTCCTTTCTCAGCTCATCGGCCATGTTGTCGAAAGCACCATTGGTTGGTGCCAGAACGGTGTAGGGTCCAGTGGCATCGTTGAGCTCCTGTTCCATTCCTGCCAGCTTCACCAGCTCCATCCAGGTCGAGTGTTTGTTATCCAATTTGACCACGTCCATGACGTTTCCAATAGGAGGCATTAGGACCTTGTCCACAACATGAATCATGCCCCCACAAACCTCCTTGTCCAAGCTGGTCAACCTAGCGCACTGGACAGTGACCTTGCCATGTTTGGGAATCTTAGCATTCTGATCCAGGCCTGTAAAAGTATGAAACATTTTGAGCAGAAACTCCAACCACGATACAGAAACTTCTTGCCTGCAATCAATGGCCTGAGAATGTTATCATCATAGGTGTTGATCCTCAGTTTGGCATTGTTGTTGTCCAAGGCAGTCTTGAGGACTTTGTTGTCCTCAAAATCACATTGGCAAGTTTTGGGCTTGGCTACGTGGAAGAGGAGGAATTCCTTGAGCTTGGCAGGGTCAGCCTTCAGGTCATCCAGGACGCTAGAGGGGAGAGTGGCCAAAGCTCGCTCTGAGGGAGCAAAGATGGTCACATTATTCATCTCATCGTCCTTGTCGAGGCCGGCAATTTCAAACAATTCCTTGAAAGTGGTCATATGCGATTCGTCCAAGGCTTCTGTGATGTCCCTAGCAGTCTCAGGAATAAGGACAGTGTCAATAGCATGGATCACTCCGTTGGTCCCTAACAAAGTTTTAAAATGTTTTTTGCTTTTTACTATTGCATTAAGAAATTACCCATAATGTCTCTTGTAACCACTCTTGCTTGTTCAATAAGGAGCTCATCGTCGCCATTGCGCTCCAATATGACAAACTTGTCCAAAGCATTGACCGTTTTGGCCTTGTTCTCAATGACACCGGTGCAAATCACATTTGGCAAGAGATGATTCAGGAGAATGTCCTTGCTGCAGCCATTCCCCTTTTCAATCTTGGCTCTCATGTCCTAAAATATAGACAAAATTGTTAAAAGATCATTGCCAATGTCAGTGACATACCTTGTCCATCTTTTCAAACGCCGCGTTGGTAGGAGCAAACAATGTCCATTGTCCAGGTTGTTCCAGCTGATCCATCAGATTGGTTTTGGTCAGGACATCTTTGAGAAAGGAGAACTGGACGTCGGTTTCGACCATTTCCCTCAAGGTTTTGGTTGCTGGCATGATCACTTTGTCAATGACATGGACGACACCGTTGGTGGAATAATGATCCCTGGAAGTAACCTTGGCGCAGTTGGCCATGACAGCCCTCTGGGGATAGGTATTGTAGACAGTCATTCTGATGTTGTGATTGTTGACACTCTCCAAGACATCCTCATCCCTGACATCGGCAGTATCAATAAATCCTGGAACAATATGCGCCTTGAGGATCTCATCCAGGGCTGGAGTTTCCACGATTGTAATGTCTCTCTTCTTCCTGTAGCTGAAGCCATCATCCACATTGTAGGAGACACTGTCCAAGGTATTTATCTGCTGAAGTTCATGCCTGTAAATGGAATCATCGGCTTGTCATTTATGAATTACTTGTGGATCATTTGTGATCAAGTACCTGAAATCTTCAACGGCATCATTAGATGGAACAAAGACAGTGACATTGTTGTCCAGTTCAGATTTGATGCCAGATGACTCCAGGAGCTCGTAAAACTCGGTGGTGCCAATATTTTTCACGGTGGTCTCCAAATTCTCCATGATCATTTCAGTACAGCCAGGTTGTCCATCGTTGGACCTCTCGAATCCATAGCAACACTGATACCTCACGCTGACCTAAGCATAAGATTACATTGTCAAAAATGTAGACAATACAGTAGACAAGCATGAAGCATCTATATCTACCTGCTTCTTGGCACCATTCCTGGAAATCTGAGTGGTGCATTCGTGATAGTTATGGTCATCTCGGCAACTGGTGAAGCTCATGTCCATGGCGAAGAATTTGGATCTCCTAAAAACATTTTATGGGTGTATTGGATAAAATATCATCAGAATGGCATTTTGTACTTGTCTGTTTACCTGGTTTGCTGAGTCCTTTCGGCTTCAGCAATGTCTTCGGCAGATGCTTCTTCCGGTTCATCATTGTCATTGATCACCTTCCTTTCTACACAAACGTTGCGACCCTCCCACCAATTTCTTCTCGTGAAGCCAAACAATTCAAATGGGTTCAATGCTTGGCCAAACATGTTGCCCAAACCTGGCATTCCTGTAACAATAACATGATCCATGAAATTAAAACATATGCGTCAATGAGCAAAACTCTTTTATACCTGAGGTGTCCATGTAATGGTGGTCTTGGTCATTCCTGTCAATGTCACTGAAGGTCTGTCCAATCCTCTCAAATGCAGATCCAAGCTCCTCCTCTACTCTGGCCATTGCTGGGTGCATTTCCCGTTCTAGAGTTTCTGCCCATGGCCTCAACTTGGACACCTAATGAATGAATGAATAAGACATTCAGATTATCTACCATCAGTGATGATGCCAATGGCCTTTGCTACGTACCTCTTCCCTTGTAGTTCTCTGGAAGTGGTCGATACCAGCTTGGAAACCATCAAACAGCTTGCCGACTTCCTCGACAACCCCTCGGCGATCCCTGTTGGCCGCAGCCAAATCCAGGACGCTCAAGCTGAGGAGCAAAATCCCCAAGAAAATCTTCATGCCGAGGGCTCTGGAAATGTAAACATCCCCTTTGAAATAATTCAATAAACAGATATCCTATTTCAAGTTCTCAGAAGTCGAACCAAAGTACATTTTTCTTTTTTCATTGAATAATGTTACCAATCCAAATGGACCATCAAACAAAAAGCCAATACTGTTATTTGAACGGAAAACAGCTAGATTTTTTCCTCGCAAAAAAGAAGGCAACACGCCAATTTCCAATAAAAAAGAGATTGCTTCAGACAAGAATCCTGAGAAAAAGTAGGCCTCTATTTACTGTTATATTAAAGTTCGTGCCAACCAAATCCATTACCTCTTGAATGATCAGGTAAAAATGTTTGCTGACTTGATAGATGTGATGTTAGCTTGTGAAGCTTTGCAACTAAACTGATTTCTATTGTGTCTCTTCCGCTTCCAATCATCTAAAAACAGCATTCATTTGTTTGTTTCGTAATTTGCTAAGTATCTATTATTATGCAGCCGCCGGTATTTCAGCAGAGTTTCAAAAGAAGTCTTACATAAAACTCGTAAACGGATAAACCGATTGAAAGGGATTCTGGAAAATCCGAAGTAGACATTTATACACAGTGTAGAAATTTAAAAGTGACATGACATTGGCAACTAAGCGAGGCCATTTTTACTCGCAGTTGGCGCTTACCCATTATGAGTCTGAGTCGACATAGAAAAATGTAGAAAACAAAAATGTCCTGTCAGGCCAATTGAATCAATTGAGCATATGAAGGGCTTCTCATGAAAAACAATGGCAGAAAAAAACTTGAGTACACTATGTCAATTGCCTGCATTAATTAGATAATGTACATTAAGAGCCTATTAAAAATACGGTATAATTGTCTATTGACTCACCTCTAATTCAGTACTGCCAAAGTGTTGTAAGTCCAGTTTTGTACCACTTTTTCACGCTGGGAAGTGATTTTCAATACTGAGAAACCTTTGAAAACGATGGATTTTATTTTAACGTAGTGGATGGTTCTAGGTTGTGCATGCCACCAGCTGATTTTACCATAGTACGCGCGCGCATCTATGTACCTATGTACACGAAAAGGTTCCTAGGAAATTTGTGAAACCAAGGTGAAACTCTACAGACACAACATGCGAGTGACCTGTTGTACAATAACCAGTCTGTGGTTCCCCGTCAAAACATCCCACAGTTAGTCCTGATTTGGGGGGTGTTTTGTCAAGGCACCTTTGGACAAAGAAAACCAATTCACAAAGAAGGACAGTTTCAGTGAAACAGTATGTTACGTTGGAGTGTCCCACACTGAGAGTTACTTTCTAAGAGAGCTTGCGATCTTGATTTTTTTTGCATAACTTTTGGAACAATGGAAGTAAAAGTTTCACTCGACCCTCTTACATTTCATGAATTTTCCCTCTTTTTTCTGAATCCAGCAAAAACGCTCAATGCTAAATTCATTGAAATTCAATGTCAAATGGGCCACTTCGTAAAATGCAACAAAAAGGGTCGTAGTTTTATAATCAATCCAACCTTGGTTTTTGTAGCAGCAAGTTATTTGCTGGGAGTAGGATTTTTTTAGCGAAATTAAGACTACGTTTCGCAACTAACTATTGAGGTCAAATCTATTGCTTCATATCTGAATAAAAGACATCCGGATAATTTGGAAGATGATCGTAAATGTTTGTATTTCAGTCAAGCTCAAATTTGCTGTTTTGTTTATTTTTTCTGCGTGGGTCATTATGTTGGCTGATTTGTTTGAGTTATTGTTCACATAAAAATTGACCCCCTTTTGGGGTGAAAATCAACAAAAATATCTTTTTCCTGTAAAATGAAAAAGGTAGATAGACATTATGTTCTTAAGCTGAAGATGATATTTCTTGCAATTTAGCTGACCAATTAAGATTGCTTATGTAACATGCTGATAAACTGCTTTGATTAGTTTGCATTTTGAAAATAAATCCCGATTTTCCGAACTTAACAAAAATATCCTGGACTACTCAAAAAGTATTGTATTCACTTATTGTTTGTTGGCAAGCTTGCTTGTGCTTTTGAGATTTCTACCATTTGTCTGTCCTGTTTTTAAGTAGGTTATTTGCTTGAGATTCGCTAACTTCTGACTACGGTTTCTTCTTGGATCTCTTGATGTTTGTTTACATTTTTCGTTCTGTTGGCCACAAATTGGTACGTTTGCACGTTTGCTTTTCACTTATTTGAACACAGCGGCCAAGATCGTCGCGGCAAGGACGGAGGCGAATGAGATCTTCAAGTTGGTTGAGCCGTTGCAGCCGTCCTGTAATAAAAAAAATTACAGGGGTAATTGCTTCCTAAATTACGTAATTAATTACCTCCTTGCAAGTGCAAACGTAGGTGTTGTACTCTTCCAGAACAGTGGTGTAGCACTCATTCTTATGCTCGATCCAGCCACAGCTCCTGATAACTCGGACGTCGTCACGAACTAAGCATGATTGCAACATGTAATCAATGTAATTTTTTTCGTGTAATCAAGTAATTAATTACCATTCTGGTAGATCTTGCGGCAGAGAGTATACTCATTGCCATCGTTGGGGCACTCCTTCAAGAATTCGTCAGTCTTCCACTTACGCTCTCCTCCCTCGACCTAAACAGTAACAACACTGTTACACTTGCTTAATTACACCTGTAATAAATTAATGCAATGTCAATTAGATTAATTAATTACCTCTGGTTCGTACCAGAACGAGTCGGCGCACTGGGCGTCGGTGAACGAAGAACACTGGTGACATTTAAGAGCATTGCCTAGAATAGAAATGTATAGAAAACATTAGTCAATACTCAATATTCATTGTTTACATTTACAAGAAGAGCTACTGCTACTCCTTGCATGATTCCAGCCTGCACTGAACAAAAAGCACTCCCGATTATGCCATTTCTTGTCTGCTATATTGAATTTTTGTACAATAGGAATTACAACAGCATGAAAAATCAAGTTTTCAATGCATTTCGCGAAAACAGTTTTTGGGCAGTTTTGAAGAAGGCCAAAGTTCAATTGAAATAAATCCTAAATGGGGAGGCCAGAAATGTAATGACAACTCGACCAATGACTGCCAAATCACAATCCGGCATGCGTTGGAACAATTTTACACGCCTCTTCACATCTTTTGAACGAATTTTCTAGCTTTTGCAATGTGACTAAATTGAATGTCCAAATAGAAAACACCAAAATGTCAAGGCTTACCTGTCGAGATCATGGCGACAAGGGCGAAGAAGAGAGTCAAAGTTGCACTGGTTCGGAGATCCATGTTGTCAGGCGAATTTTCAAGAGATTCACGACAAAATGTCAAATTGAATTTTCGAAGATGTTTTCTGCTCTGTAAGGAAAAGCTGAGAAGAAGGAATGGCGGCGGCTTGGGCTTGGAGCAAGCTGTGAGTATGACTTGGGAGCTGCAGTACTGTGTGTTGCGATGCAGTACAAATGCACTTAGCAGCAGGGGACGAGAACTGAGAAAACTAGTTTGCTAGGGTTGACCAAAGCCAAATTTACTGCCGAATTTTTTTAATGTAGATATTTGTTAGATATTATATCAATTTTCAGCAGAAAAAGAAGCAAAAAACAAACATTGTGATTGTGATTGCGTAGAGAAAAACGGGCTACCGGTTACATACTAAAAATTAAACGGTGTAAATATATTGACTTTGTCAACCCTAGTTGCTGTAAATATGTAGCTTTAAAATGCTCACCATTTATCAGGTCTTAAAGTGGCTATAGACGTACGTGCATACGTCACTGTTTTGAAGTATTAATATGTAGGAATGATTGGAATGGATACGTGATTATCGTCTTCATTTTCAGTATGTTTGATCAGAGCATTTATGCAGTTTTCGGTCGTTTTCAAGAAGTGGTGCAATACACAACAGCGAGTTAGACGTCGGAACGCGTCTCAAAGAGTGACTGTGGGTGTATTTATAGGCAAGTTTCACAATCACAACGATCCATTCGTGGCCAAACAATTGTCAGCGAAGCACAGCACTTTTCAAAGACCAAGGAAATTATGGCTGAAAAAAAGACTTCAAAAAATATTCCAGATTTGATCACATTTTTCGGACCTGCCGACCCGGAGGATCTCAATTATGGTCTCAGCAACTTTTCGCCACATCCAGGTAACATATGAATTCATCTGGATTATGGATAATCTAATCGGCGAAATAATATTTGTAGTGACAATACCTAGTGCATTGGACTACTTTCCTTGCTCCAAAGAAGACTTGGTTTTCCCTACAGCCGAAGCTGCCTTCCAGGCTTACAAATCACCAAATGACAATGACTACGTCCAGTCCCAGGTCTCAGTAGAAAATCCCAAAAAATCCAAAGGTGCTACAAATACATTCAAAGCTGTTAATCCAAAGAATGTGAAAGATATTTTGTGACAGGACTTGGACGGGCAGTCAAACTACGGAAGGATTGGGAGGAGGTCAAAATCAAATGGATGTACGTTGTAGTCTATCACAAATTCAACCCGAATCCGGAACTCCTTTTGAAAACCGGAAATGCCAAACTGGTCGAAGCCAGTCCGTTCGACTACTTCTGGGGCCAGGGCCGATCCAAGACAGGATCCAACGTTCTTGGACAAATCCTCATGATTGTGAGGGATCAGCTGCGATCCGGATTGGAACTGGATCAGGACTTCGATACCGAATCCAGGATCAAATTGAGAGCAGGAACAAAAAGAAAATCATAACAAGTATTTACTTAGTATATTTTATTCACTCTTATCATTGGACTAGACTTTATTTGCAACAATCATAAATAATATTTATGTCAGATTTGTAACTCACTGTCATTCACATCACAATGATGATAGCACGGTTTGTGTTTTTTAAATTGTAATCATTTTGTAACTGAAGATAAAATAAACGATATAACTATTCAAACCTGAAAACAAATGCAAAATAGCAGTAAGCAGTTGACTTTAGCACATTGTGGTTGGATTTTGCAATTTTCCAAAAAAAAGATTGGTATGTGTAATGGTTTTGAGAAGAATGAATTATGTATGGGACATTGATTTTGGTATCACAGATTTCTGCTTAGATGTAACAAAGAATTTAGAGTTTCTCGTCTTCATCGCTTGTTTGAGTCATCGAATAGTATTTGTTCTCCGGGATGTTTTGCAGGTCTATGTAGCCATGCTGGTGCTCCAACAGTTTGGCCAATTCCTGTAAGGTTTACAAGTGACATTGTCAGATCCAGATCCTGATCCAAAATCAAAATGAATGACTTACCAGTCGGATCTCTGTGAAGTCGGGCCTCTTGTTCATGTCACCAGCCCAGCATTTGGAGATGATTTTGTACAGGTCTGGGTGACAATGAGCTGGACGCTCCAGGCGATATCCATCCCGAACCTTGCGCATGACTTCTCTTGCACCCATGCCAGGATAAGGCGTTGATCCTGAAACAATGACATTATTGTCGTTGCTAACACCATTTTATTAAGCCAAGCACTTACCTAAAGTGACAATTTCCCACATGAGAATACCAAAACTCCAAACATCTGACTTGGGGGTGAAGACACTGAAGTACAAGGATTCTGGAGCCATCCATCTGATAGGCAAAGCACCCTGAAAGCAAATCCATTCCATTTGATCAATGTTGTGGGTGGGTGATGAAATAGTGACTTCTAAGTATTTTACCTTTGTCTTCTGCTCGTACATCTCACTTCCGGTGTCGCCAAGGTTCCTGGACAGACCAAAGTCGGAGATTTTGCAGGTCCTGGTATGGTCAATCAGAATGTTTCTTGCAGCCAAATCTCTGTGTATAATCTGAAGAGCAGGTGTTGTGTTAGTTTTTAATGATTTTCTGCTTAAAATGAAACTAACCTGTTTTGAGACAATGTATTCCATTCCCTTGGCCACTCCATAGGCATACTTTGTTAGATCCTTGGCAGTGATTGTAGAGTCTTCTGATTGTTCACAGTTGAGGTTGTCTCCGGAGAAGTTGAACATTGAACTGTTCTTGGATCTCTGTTCCCTCAAATGGGTCAGCAGTTTTCCATACATGACATATTCCATGACAAGCAGGTAAGGCTCTGAAACACAGTTATAATATGGATTGTGTAAGTATATTTCTTTCCTTAGCCATAAGTCCATACCTTTTTCAATGGAAACTCCCAGCAATGTGACAACATTGGGATGGTGTCCAATCTTTTGCATGATCTGCATCTCTTGCAAGAGGTCAGTCTTCTCCTTGTCAGGAGCCTTCTCCTTGGTTGTTTTGACTGCCACGAGGACAGTTCCCTCGTAGCCACAAATGTTCTCAGCTTCAGCCTTCCAGACCTTGCCAAAATTGCCCTCTCCCAGGACGGTTTGCAACTTGAGTTGCGTCCTGAAAAATAAGCAAAATTGAACAACTAACTTCGACTGATTGTATTGACAACGGCTTACCTGGGGATCTGCCAGACACTTGTGTTTAGGGCATCCTTGATGGCCAGGTTGGAAGCTGAACAGTCAATGTCGTCAACATCCGGTTCGTCTGGCTCAACAACCATCGACTTCCTTTTATTGGCAGTGTCCTGTGGATACCTGGTTTGCTGTGGGACCTGGATCATGTCATCGTCTGAGATTGGACAGTTGAGGCCAGTTTCAGAACCATTCTCTGAACTGGATGTCTCCCTCTTCTTGACCACATAACGGACAACCCAGGCCATGAGCCCTGCCGCCGGGATGACACAGATGACTCCAACCACATAGACAGTCGTGCCTGTAATGTCATGAATCACGCTTTCCTCTGATTCGTTGTCATTGTCAGCGTTGGCCTCCTTGAGAACATCGTTCTCAATCTGTTCCTTGACCAAGGTTGGGATGCCATACACTGGCCTGACAACTCTCACGTCGGCCTTCTCAGTTGTGCTGCTAGTTGTTCTAACATTGTCCTTTGGTCTGAAATGGCTGGTCCTGGCTACCTCTTGCAGAGTCTGCTCAGTCCTCAGTTCAGTTGTTGTGACTTTAGTAGTGGTTGTTGTTGTGGCAGTGGTCGTTGTTGAGGTTGAGCTTTTTCGGATCCTCTGTCTCAGGACATCCAAGTAGGTGTGGGTCTTGCCAGCAATAGGAGCTTCAGCAGAAGGTTCTCCTTTGCTTTTGGAAGGCTTGGTGGTTAATCCATGCCTCCTGGTAGGGGGAGGAATGGTTGATGTTGTGGTCGTGGAAGACCTTTCATAACTGCCAATCCTTGGCCTAGAGGTGGTCTGGACAGAAAACACCGAGCTGATTGACGTTGCAGTCAGGACCTTGTTGTCTGGTTTCACTGTGGTCGTGGTTGTAGTGGTGGCTCTGGAATTGTTAGCTTGTCTAAGCTTTTCCAGTGCCTGGATCCTGTCATTTCTCAAGCCCTCAGTGATGGCAGCATTGAGACGCTGCAGCTTGCCCTGGATGTGGGAGAAGTTGGGAATCTTCACATTTGATCCTGGTTTGGCATCTGGCACTCGCAGGAATATCTTGACCCTGTTTGGTCTGGTGCCTCCGCCACCAGGCAATCTCTGTCCCTGGTTGTTTGTCAAGGGGATTGACCTGAAGACGGGCGGATGTGACGTTGATGCCAGTGCGTTTTCTTCCTCATCCTGAGTTTTGTTGTTGGTCTTTGTCTTGGATATCTTCCTTCTGATTGCAGCCAGGAGCTCTTTCTGCAAACCATCATTGGGCCTGCCCAGGGAGTTCCCTAGCAATCCTTCAGGAGGTCTGGGTGTTGTGGACTGAGTCGTGGTTGATGGTAACTGAATGGTAGTGGTGTCCAGCTCCTCGTCAATCTCATCAGACTCAGTCGTGTCATCAACTTCAAGACTGTCAATTGTTGTCGCGTCTTCCTCTTCTTGGTCAGCATCCAGTCTTAGATTTCTCAAGGTACTGACCTCATGGTCCCTTCTCCTTTGGTAGATGGTGGTATCAAATGGCTCCTGAGTGGTTCTTGAAGTTGTCTGCGACACTCTCGATTCCTTGATGGATATGGACACGCTGGTCTCAGTAGCCACCTCCTCTGGAAGGGTCGTTTCTTGAGTAGAGGTTGTAGGAAGAGTTGTCACTTCCGGTTTGGTTGTTGTCGTTGTTGTGGTGCTTGTAGTGGTTGTGGTAGTGGTTGGTGTTGTAGAAGCAGGAGTGGACTCTTCTGTCGTTGAACTGGTTGTTGTTGTAGTTGATGATCTGGCAGTGGTATCAACTGGTCTCAAGGTGACCACGGTGGTCTTTCCAGGCTCCAATGTCTGGGGTGCCTGGGTGGTTGTAGTACTTCTGGCTCTGTGTCTACCCTGAACTCTGGCCAGAAGACTATCCCTGAGCCTGACTCTGGTTTTTCTCTGGGTAGCCAGGGTTGAGGTGGAGTTACTGGTCGTCCTGTAAAAGAAACCCATAAACAATCACTGACTTTGATGAGAAGGTTAATGACATTGGCTTGCCTGGCTGTTGTGGATTCAGAGGCCTTCTGGAAGCTGAGTGGAGGTCTTCTTAGCACCGTACGGATTGAAGCCTTGTTTGTTTCAGATCCTGGTGGATTCTGAGTGGACTTTTTGAGTGGAACCGGGGCCACCGTGGAGACAAAGCGTATCACAGCTCTGCTGGACCCAATGCCGAGGTTGTTGACAGTGGTAGCCGGACTTGTGGTACTCTCGACCACCGAAGGATTTCGCCTGGTGGTTGTGGTCGATGTGGTCCGGCTGAGCAATTTTTCATTGGGAGCTTTGGCTTGACTAGTAGTAGTGAGCTTGTTTGATTTTCCTGTAAATACATGGATCTGTTAAAAATGTCATGAGTCAAATCAAGAAGAAACTTGCCTCCGCCATCGCCGATCTGAATCGTGCGCTCGCTGATGACCGACGTGCTGAAGTTGCGCTTGCGCACGCGCGCCGCCTTGACCTCTTCCAACGTCGACGGCTGGACAACTTGGTCCTCCTCTTCAGAATCCGGGATGGCCCGGATCCTGGAGCCGGAAAATCCGGGATTTCCGCCGGACCGGTTGGGATTGATCCGGATCCGTCGGCCGAAACCGGTAGATTCCGGATCGTCGACTCGGAAATGTGAGGGCAAGGCTGCCACAATTTCGATTCTTCTGCTGGCGGCCGGCGTTAGATTACCTGTAATTAAAGCAATCATGGAGTTTTTTAAGGCATGATATACTTGGATATTTATGTCTGCACGTTCGTTAAAAATGCCATCTTGGCAAACAGGAATACAAAAGCTGGTGACAGCTGAAAGGGAAATCGCCTCGCCGTTCAGATATTTTCACTTTTCCTAGCTACATATACTAAATCTGAGTCTAAAGCTAATCTTTAATGCGCAAATGTCTTCTGCATATGTTGGATTAATTCTCATGCCATAATTACATACAGAATTTGTAATACGTACATTCACTAACAAATGGGAGCATAAATAGTTAGGTAGGTTATATCTACGACTTCACAAATTAGTGCTAACTAAGTAGCTAAGTATAAAGGTCCGTGGATATGATTTACCGTAGCTCGCATTAGTTTATTTCCTAATAAGTAAGTAGCTACGATATGGCAATGCTAACCTATAATAAGGAGGTCTGGTATAAGATACACTACGCAGAAGCAAGTTCGTATGACCTTCCCTAAAGCTAGTTTGACGCTTGATGCCTCGAGCATTTTTCCCAGATTATTTCCACCGACTCCGATACTCGTATAACGTACGTACGATAACTTATGGAGCAGAAACGCGATACCCAAATATAGAGAATGTTATAGGTTTTCCGAGTTTACAAAAATGCGTTTTAAAAGTTTTAGCCCAGTTTTCAATTTTATGGAGACCACCCAACCAAATCCCCAGGATTTTCCCCCAAATTGAAAGAGACAGAGATGGATGGACAATTGCAAGGTATTTTCAGTTTTTCAAAACAATGGGCAGGCTGTGAATGTGCCCATATAAAAACTCGTGAAATTCAGTTTTGATAGAAGAAATGCCCGTATTGGTTAGGCGCACATCCCACGAAAGAAAGGCTAAACGGCATAAACACGATAGTCTATCAATCAGAAGATCGAGTGCACGAAATCTATTCGTGCAGATGCACTATATTCGAAGAACGGGTGTATTATTAGAAAACAATGGCCAATACCGTTTCTTTTGTTTTCATGCCATATTTAAGCCCATGTAGGTGTGCATTTTTATATGACCAATCTCATAAAGCATTCAATTCTAAAGCTTCGGTTGGCCAATTTAATTCACATTTTTTTTCATGGTCCAGATATTTTCTGCGGTTTATTTTCGATGACACAACCAAATTCACCCACCATTGGGATGGATTTAAAATAAATAATTGCAAATAAATAAATTGATTCGAAAAGAGCACAGCACAATTCAATGTGACATTCAAATGGGAATTCAATGCTAAAATATTTTCGTCATGATTTTTTGTTCCTCCTTTAAAAAAGAGATTTTAACGCGCGGATCACGAAAATTATTGACAATATTTTTTACCCGAATGAAATCCATCTAACTGATTATGCTCCTCACACACAAAATAGAATTGGCACTGGACCAAGCATATTAACTGTTTGCGCGATGTCATTGAAATGCAAAAAAATTAGATTTTTATAGTCATCTTATGGCAAAGCCAGAGTAAAAAATTGTAATAGTTGATTTTAATATTTTTCTGTCTAACTGGGATATGTTAATTTTTTTCGCTAATAATTAATTAAATAACGTGGCAAGTCAGAGTCCTTGATTTTATATAAAAATATTCATATATGCTGGAATCATGCAAATTATTTGCTCATAGAGATTGACAACTTGAAAAAATGTTTGCCTTTTTCATATGCCACGTCACAAATAAAATCATATTAACCATCCGACGACTCCTTTTTTTGCTGTTTGGTAAGTCAATTCAACCACAAAAATATGTTTATTCATGAGCAAAAAATCAATAAAAACGCAGGAACTGAAAGGGTTTTTCAAAAACTTAATGTTTAATAAGATGGCATTTTTCAAATAGATCTCCTTGGCAAAATCGTAAAAGTTGTAGCTTGTTGGCAACTCTATACATTTGGGACACTGATGATATGATATGAAGTCGTCCATTATGGGAAAATATGCTACAGTAACGATAAGACCTTGCTTTGTTTACCAACAGCTGATATATATAACTTCTACTAATATTATAGGTTATATGTAGATATGCATTTGTGAAATCTGAAGGCACGGCAAGAGACTAGAACATTGTTTTTCCAGAGATACTCATCCTCAACGATTTTGTTCCACTCTCAGTAACAAGTCTTGTTAGAGCAAGTTTAACCTTGGCACTCGGGAATCTAAAGCGAAGACGAACAAGCAGAAGGCGACGAAGGCAGAAATCATCTCGGCTTGGATTTTACAGGGTAGGGGGAAAAATCAAACTAACCCCCTTTTCAATCGTTCATTAACCGTATTAATTGGTATTGATTTAACCAGTCTAAAATTACAAAACAAGTGCCCAAATTTTCGACCAGGGAGAAAAATTCTACGACGTTTCATATTTTCATTTTCCCCCTCTACTTTTGTATCTCAATGTCCTAGAAAATATTGGCAACCTGCTCTGCGGAAACAAAACTTAATCGCTCTTTTCTGAAGCTTCTCTTCATTAAGAAATACGCTGCACCAAAATATTTTGAAAATACTTTTAATATTTTAAGATCTAAACCATTGCTTAGCAAGTTGATACTTATTTAGCTTAGCTTAGTTTTGATGGCATTACCGGAAATGATGGTCTCTGAATTTACTAATTGTACGAGCCTGAGATTTTTTGGCGAGCAATGTGTTGCAGTACCAGGACAGAAGTTAATAGTGTACAGTTAATTTTGTGTTTTTGTTAAGTAAAAAAATAAGCAAGTAACTACTTATTAAGTACCTCTATAAAAGGGTTACAACTAAATAGGGACAAGGCGCAAAAAACATGGCGACTTCATGAAATTATAACATTAAATCTGCGGTTTTCACACAATAATAATGAACGAACCACGCAGGAAGCAAATTATTTACTATAAAGGGGAGCTAGACTTTATATTTTTAAAGCATCTTTTCTTCTAGAAAATTGTTTGGGAATTGCAAAAAAATCCCTTCCTTATTG
>JAAUYL010067551.1_pt1 | contig 20855 bp, 26 predicted proteins | sample 7278011 | NCBI WGS metagenome assembly JAAUYL01 (sample SAMN14350225, study PRJNA611818) | marine sediment metagenome | isolation source: surface marine sediment (1.8m) | place: French Polynesia: Moorea | collected 2018-08
CATACATGAGGACAGGGGGGGAACAGACCCCGCCATACCCCCCCTAGAGCTGGGAAGACCTGAGCGGTACCCCCCCTAGAGAGGACCTAGACCCCGCCAGATTTTCACCAAAAACACTTGCAATTTCAAAAAAACTGATATATTTTAATCAAAATTCGCTAATTTTGGGTGAAAAATTGAAAAAAATCACGAAAATTGGAGCTTTTTTGGCGAAATTACGTAAATTTCGTGAAAATTCAAAATTTTTGCCCAAAAATTACCCTAAATCCTGGCATCCCTCATGGGACCCCCCTTCGAAATTTTCTGCTGTACCCCCCCTCAGATTTTTGACCGCGCTCATGTATGGATACAATACTAACCGGAAATTGCGACTGCAATTGGTAGTGATGTCTGAGAACTCCGGACAACTCTGCAGTATTTTCTATGTGACTTTAGATGGTCTATCTGTATCCAGCTTTTTATTGTTCTGCAACCATGCCAGACCAAATTGCATTTTGTGGAAGGTGAACAATTTTTCTTGCAAAAACGAATGCAGCAGAGTCATCAAATCCTTAGGGGAGAATAAAAGTCTCTCGTCGTCTGAAAACAACTTTCCAACTTGAGAAATTCTTGCAAAAGGGACGCCTTCTGGTGCCGGTCTGAACTTCCAAGTTGCGAACAAAAACACAATGAATCACATTGTTGTTCGCGTATAAGATTTTGTGACCTTGGCAATGAAAAAGCAAAAGCTGTAGGAGTCGGAGTGTCTGGAAAAACAAGACTGAAAAAGCAAAACTCTCTTGCAATTTTGAAATGATTGGCAGAATTTACGAAAATGCAAGCCTTGTCAAATAACTTGATTGTACTCTGTACTCTCTGTTTAACCCTGGCAACAGGGAAACAATAAATCACATTCCTGTAGAAAAATGCAGACTCATATCACAACTCTCTGAGACGTCATCTAATGTTAATTAAAAACTTATTATCAGCCTTTTTTCCTTGTCACTGCAGGTACTATGAACGGCTACACGGCTGAGGCCCTCGACCTCACGTCGCCGCTGAACAACCTCGGGAGCATGGTGGAGACCAAGCTCGAGGCCACGCCTCGTCCAGACGATGGCATGATGGCAATGGACCCGAGCTCGGACCCCCGCTTCAACGTCGATCCTTTCGGGCCCCCGGGGGTGAACGTCAACACGACGGTGGACCCCGGCCAGGAGGACAACAGGGCCACCGTGTCCATGATCAACCATGTCGCGTACAATTACGTTGCCCTCTTCATTTGCGCCCTCGGCATCTTCGGCAACCTCCTGAACATTATTGTGCTGAGGCGACCCAAGCTCAAGGGCGTGATGTACGTGTACTTGTTGGGGTTGGCCGTGTCCAACTTGGCGGTGTTGGTGATCGCGGTGCCGGCGGTGATCAGCCTCACGGCGCATCCCTGTACCGGAAGTTATGTGACAGCCTACTTCCATGCCCATCTGATGATGCCGTTGCTCAACGGTTTCATGGCTTGGTCCGTCTACATAATCATCTGTATGACCGTTAACCGCTACATCTCAATCTACATGCCAACCTATTTTCAACGGATCCACACTTTCAAAAACGCCTACGTGGCGATCTTCTGCAGTTTCCTAGGTCAGTCCGCTAAATCCGGCAATTATACCGCTGAAGCTAACCGTTATGTTCTACATTTCAGGAGGGGTGGTGCTTCATGTACCGCTGGTGTTTGAGCGGTATGTCGTCGAGTGTGACGATCCAACCTTTATGGCTGACGGCAGCATGCCACCGCCAGTGGACAACGGTATCATTGTGAATTCCGTTGGCAGCTCATCAGTAGCGGTGGCTTTCACAACGGCTCCCAACAAACTGCTCATTGGCAACTCACTCTACGATGTCTACCTCTACTTGAGCGAGAGCCTCCTGCGCCTGGGCCCCATCATCACACTGACTATCTTGAACATTTTAATCATTGTCCGTTATAACCGCATTGCGCGTAAGCGCCAAGTTCTCAAGGGCACCTCAGCGGTACACAGAAGCATGAACGGTAATTCATATCAATACCGTTAGTGATCAGCGGTAAAAAAACTTTCCATGATATACTTAGGGTCTTCGCTACACCACATGAAACGGCCGTCGTCATCGTTGGTACCGAACGGTACCGCCAACGGTACCAACGGAAAGGGTGCTAATGGGACGAACGGTAGCAACGGTAACGGAAATATGCTCACGGTACCGACGCATGTCACCTCGGACCATGGCAACGGATCGACGGTTTCGGTGAGTGAACGTTTTTGTATTGGAACAAATGACTTTATTTCATAACGAATAGCGGGATGCATCTTTTGAAAAGAAACTGTGGCTTGCAATGTGGTAGCACAGCATCCGATTTGACGTAAGAATTCGATTCTTTCTTTTCAAAAAATGTGGAAAATGAAAAAAACTGCATCGCTTCTCGTTGCATTTTAAGGATCTTAAAGCCGGGATATTTTTAGCATTTCACTTTTGAAATGCGGAAGTCGAGAAGCAAGGCCGCGGACCTTTCAATAAAATGTTGATGGCTGGAAATTGGACAACTCCTTTGATGCAGAAAAAAAATATTACATAAAACTGCTCTCCAAGTTCAAGTTCAAGGCTTGAAAAAGAGAAGACTAAAGAGATCTGGATGCATTGCAAATGCAGCTACTTCTCTTTATGCCTGGAGGCAAAAAGTTATGAATTAATTTTCCCAGATTCGACAATCTATGTGCACTGCTGACTTTATATCTTGCTGCAAAATGGCAAAACTTAAATGAAATCCACCTTTAGAAGGAATGGGAGTTTACCTATTTCGAAAATGCGAGACTTGTCTCCTGGGAGAACTTTTTTCACGGCCAACACAAAAACCCGCCATGCCACTTTTCCGTCAAAAGTTTTTCTTGATATTTGCAATTTTTTATTGGGAAAGTAAACATACACAAAAAAGACCAAGACGTGGCTGCAACTAGTTTAACTTTAATGAACTACTTGAGCTAAATTGAAGTGGGCGTATGCCTTGAAAAGGAAGTGCATCGCTAAACCATGCAGTAGATTAGTTATGACTGAGTCAGATCTCTTGAGTTTTCATTGGGGATTGGGGGATTGTAGATGACTTGACTCTGGTTTCCGTACTGCTTTGTTTGCTTTTCTGTCTGCCTCCTTTTGACGGCCGATGGAGAATGGAAAGACAAACTTTAAAATCTCCGCGGCGTTGCAATGCCACTCGTTTTTTTGCGCATTTGAAATATTGGGAAAAAGAACAGTGCTGAAATTCTTCAAAAATCCTAAGTAACGTCCACAATGTCAGCCCCCAAATACACTATCTATTCTTTTGCAAAAAATGTAATAACGCAAAAAGTGCACCAGCCAATTGTAAAGATAACAGACAAAAAATCATTGCTGATATCAAATTTTATGAAATGTGATTGTTGAGAAATACAAATGTGGTTACACAATTTCCAGGTTTATCAAGACACCATGATGTATCAGGCCAGCAACGTGTCGACGACCTCGGAGGCTCCCACGGTCGATCCCGAGGCCAAGACGGCCATGACGGTCATGGAGTCGGCGCACTCGACCTCGACTTGCGGCCTCAACGGGGTCAGCGGCGGGCCTCTTCACCGTCGCGCTTTCAGCTTGCACAGCGCGCGATCGCTGAGCACGCGGGGCACGCCGAAGCGCCTGTCGACCCGCAGGCGCGGACTTCACAATCCCGAAGAGCGAATGCTGGTTGTGGTGCTAATAGGTAAATTTAGATAGATAGTAACCACTGGTACCAAAATGATGTGCATATTCTTTTGTTAGCTATTGTGGTCCTGTTTGTGATCTGCACCACCCCTGCGGCGTTCCTGACCATCACCATCACCGAGGAGAACAAGAAGAAGGTCGGCTTCAGCCTCTTCAGGGCGGTGTCCAACAACCTCGAGCTCATGGGCTTCGCGCTCAACTTCTTCGTCTACTGCTTGTGCTCGGCCGACATCCGACGGGCATTCGTCGACGTCCTCTTCGACAACTGGCTCGTCGCCATGATCAGGACCAAGTTGGTCAAGACGGCCGCCAACGGGTCCGCGGCCGGGACCGTCCCCAACGTGGCTCCCGTCTCTCCGAACGGCTTTGAGATGACAGGCGAGAAAGCATTGAAATAATGCATGTTTTGTATGTAGATTTGGAATTGTTCCTTGTTTTACAGAACAAAATGGAGAGGCAAATAACCAAATTCAAAATAGAGCCGGCGTTTCTACGCCGGCCATCGAGAGGAGCGTCGTGGCTTCCATTCACAATCACAAAAGCTTGAACGCCACCACGGTGTAGATAAGCAGCAGGATCATTCTTGTCCTAATCAAGATCGGACACGTCGAATCAAGTTCAGTCAAGTTCCATGCAGTGATCGATCTCAAAACATGCCGACGAAAATACATTTCAGTCAGATCTCACATCTCTCTAACGCAACAATTTCTACAGTAAAATGTCGAAATATCCAATAATAATTGTCCTTTTTAAATGTAAAAAAATATTTATACATCTCAGCTGATTTCTTCCTAAAAATATCTAGGCACTTGTTCAAGCTTTACCAAATGTCTCTAGATATCTAGCTTTGAATCCATGTAAAATGCCATTTATGAAAATTGAAAACTTGTCCTCTCTAGTCTTAAATATACATAAAAAATACGGCATTATTGTATTTATCCAGACCACTGAAAAATGTTATTGCTAAAAATCAGCTTTAAAATTATAAAAAATATATATCCATGTATGATATCTATCTCAATTTCAAATAGCTTTCTTAGGTGTGTGATACGACGGTTTCGTAATAAAATATGAAAATTGTGAAAAATAAACAATTTTGAAATTGATTTATCGACCCAAAACAAATTAAGAAGACTTATGCTTGCTTATTGATTACAACCACCATCTAGGCTAGCTGGGTTTTAGTGGAGGGCAACCTTTTAAGATGAAAACCAATATTTTTGCCTGATTACCTTCTGCACACGAGAAGTACTTATATCAACGCACCATGAAAGCAGCAGTCTTGGTCAGGGAAGAGGAAGTCCAGCGTTCACCAAGTTCAGGTCCGCCAAAACCTACTTTTGTCCGCCATGATCGGGATCGGGATCGGGATCACCTCTGCGACTGTCAGTTTGTCAAGTCATGCGCCGGCTGCGTCTTCGTCGTCGTCCTGGTTTTCAGCCTCCTGGCCTACATCATCGCTCGAGAAACACGTGGCGGTAGTACAAATTTGATTAACTGATTCTTGAATAAAAACAATGAGCACCTAGCCAACATTGACTCGAAGGAAGATCTGAACCATGGAGGGCAAACGCAAGATCATGGTGTGGGCGGTGGAAACATCCGGGTTTGTGGGGCCAACAACTTCATGATCCGAGACGGCGTGTGCGACGAGGCGACCAACAATGAGCAATGCCTCTTTGATGGAGGCGACTGCTGCCTGGACAAGCTCAAGAAAGATGAGAGCTTCTGCCAGGTGAGTGAATAATGGTGCATGAAAGCTTGTGAGCATCTTTGATTTAGGACTGCAAATGCACATGGGCTGTTGACGAGGATGAAGTGCGTGCACAAAAATTCGAAAAGCTGAGAGTGGAAATGCTGAGCGATCCTCTAGGTGACTTTGTCCCCGTTCATGTCGAAAAGAACGTCATCAACGTTGAGTCTAAGGAGGTGTGCGATACAATTTGCACTCTGCCCGAGCTCGACGCCGTTGTCAACGCTTGGCGATTTAACTATGCAACGGGCCTTTGCACCTGCGCCTGGCTGACCCCCCTGACCTGCTCCTGGAAAACTCTTGATCAAAACGAAGCACTGACAATAGCCTACATCCAGCTGGCAAAGACTTTGCCTTGTGGTATACATGTATTTCAATATCTATGTTGAGAATTGAGATAAATTACCTCTCCAACTCCATAGATTGCCAGAAGATCCACTTCCGGTTGCCGACTGAAGCGTATCTTGACCAGACAATTGTCCTGGACCGAGTTGCTGGCACCTTATCAAGCTGGCACTGCCAGCAGCTCTGTCAAGCCGAGCATCACTGCAAAATATATACCTTGGACCTGTTTAGTATACCACCAAGATATTTAGTTGACATTTTTTGGATACCAATGAAAGTATTTTCTCGACAGACCAAGATTGCATACTGGTAGCAGACGATGGGAATAATGACCTCGGACAAGTTGTCCCTTCTGATTATTGGATCACTGGAGAGGCTGAATGTCACAAGTCGGACAAGGTCACTGACTGCCACATGTCGGACAAGGTCAAAGACAAACTGCTGGTGATCGGGGGACATGGGAGAACTTGCAACAGTCTCGCCTCGGGTGAGCTGTTCGACATGGCAGAGAAGCCGTTTAAATGTACCCCGAAGAGTCCGTTTAGCCTGTCCGTTCCCGTTTACGAGGCGACCGGCACGGTCCTAAGATCAACGGATTCAACGGAATTTGAAGCGGCGGTTATTATCTGCGGAGGGAAAGTCAACACCAGCGAGATCTTCGAGCGAGGCTGCTACAAGTTACAGCAAAATGTCAGCGGCTCAACAGCTGCTTCAGCTCAACAGTTCGCTGAGTTGTCCAAGCGAAAGTGTTGCGCCGCCGGCGTGCCGGTCAATGGAGGCTCCGTATTCTTCGTAACTGGCGGGGCGACGGACGCCGGAAGTCAAAGGTAAGCAAAACAACAGCAGCGAGTAAATATTTTGACTCTCATCAGCAGGTCATGCAGGTCAAGCGACTTCATTTCACTGTCCAGCACGTCGCTCCATCCTTTCCCGGGTCCGGCAGATTTGCCGTTCTATATCATGTACCACTGTATGATTAACCTTGACGACGAGAACATCCTGCTCGTCGGCGGCTACTTGGATCCAATTGGGTCAGTGGGTCCGCAATATACAAGGGAAACCTGGGTCTACAATCTGTATTCGACGACTTGGACGCTGAGTGAAAAGGTCCTGGCGACTGGCCGTGGAGCCGCCGCCTGTGGCAAGATCCAGGACTCCTCGTCGCCAGGACAAGCGCCTGGCGCCTCCTACTACCTAGTGGTGGCCGGCGGCTCTTCGTCGCCATCGACGCGAACAAAAACTACGGAGATCATGTCGTTGACAATTGGACCAGAGCTTTTTTGGGACGCACATTCAGAATGGAAGCAAGGGCCGGACTTTTGCTACAAGGCGAGTGCCTTTGGCAGCGCCACGTCCTCAGATGGCAAGCGCCTCTTTGTTGCTGGGGGTAGGGATGACGATAATGAGCCACTAGCTCACATATTCCTCTTCCAGTGTTGGAGAGGAGCAGCGTGCCAGTGGACCATGCTGGAGCAGTCGTTGGATCTGGCACGGGCATTCCCCGTTGCCATAATCCTGCCTGACAACGACATCCACGTTTCTTGCGACTGAAATAATAAATATAATACTTAGGAAAATATAACGCTATGACAACAGACAACATAATTGAAACTTCAGATTCTCTGGTACGCGAAAATGTTTCGGAGACATTGTCATCTCTGTGCAGTGAATAAAGTCATTATTTGCTTAAACATACGCTGATGACATTGGCAATGCTAGGTGTTGGGAATATAAGAAGTAGGAAAGGCTTGAGCCGAAGCCAAAAAGAAGTAGGCCTCTCTCATAATAATGGATGCTAAGGTCTGTACGTTGGTATTTTTAAGGTATTTACATACTTGCCTATATTCAGTCATTTTTCCTACTTGAGACGAGGCATAAGCTGCCATAGTTCCTAATATGACTTGGCAGAGCCTAGCCACCTCCTCATCGACCGAATGCATAATCAGTCAAATGAAATGCGCTCATATTTGCTTTGCTATGTGGAAATCAATTATTGTAAGAGTACACAAATATAAATACGCTAGACCATAATTAAGGCCTGCAATTGAAAGTGGTTGGTTGTTGTTATGTTATGGACGGTTTTTACTTAGTCGATATTGAAGACTGAAACACGCTCGGTACAGCGAATAACAAAGCAGTCTTGGACCACTTGAGTAGGCCTTTCTAAAAGTGGGTCCATGGCCCAAATACTGGGACATGTGCACAACGTTATCATATACCATCTTAGATCTGTATCTGTAATTCCTACACGAATCTACGACTAGCTACTATACTCATGGAAAAAGAGTAGTCCGACCTTGTGACAGCTGATGGGCCGGGAAAAGGGGAATTGCGTCCATGGCTGACAAGGTGGGAGTACTCTCCTATCAGTGGGGCAATAAGGGTCCTTTCATATGCCAATACTATATCTTTAGATGCCCATAGCAATGCGCCAACTCACGACACATAATCAATAATTCTTTCAGCTTTCAGCTCGCTTTGGCTCATTTTTATGGCCGGAAGCAAAACGGCTAGCCTCTTTTTCCTGGTCATCCGATACGGCCAATAATTCGATTTCTCTAAGTTACCCAACAGAAAAACTGCTTGACTGTTATTGACGCGGAAGCGTGTCTGTCCATAACTTCTTTGTGATTGATATCCATGTTTAATAAAGGCTGTAGAAGGTACATTTTGTTTTCTCAAGGACGTAGAAAACTTTTATTCAGTGTGACCTTTCTGAAGCCACCGTTACATTATAAATATGAAATTGGAATGAATGCACTTCCGACTACTGTCACCTTATTTTATTTCGAAGATTCCCGCATCGTTTGCCATTGCTTTAAAATGGGACTTGGGATCATCCAGAAGCTTGGTCGGCTCGTCCATTTCAACAAGTTGTCCGTCGCTCAAGACTGCGATCCTATTCGAGTCCAAGATTGTGTTGAGGCGATGCGCGATGGTGAGGACGGTGCAGTCTGCAAACTCCTCCCGAAGGGTGGCCTGGATGAGCTGATCAGTCTCCAGATCCACGGCAGCCGTGGCCTCGTCCAGGATGAGGATCTTGGTTTTGCGCAGCATCGCTCTGGCAAGGCAGATCAGTTGACGCTGGCCAACCGAAAAGTTACCCCCGCCCTCGCTGACATCATGGTCAAGTCCATTGGGGACGTTGGCATCCATGTGCTCCTTCAGGTGAGACAGCTCCAGGGTTTTCCAAAGCTGATCATCGCTGTAGTTTCCAAGTGGATCAAGATTGAAGCGGAGCGAACCACTGAACAAGACTGGATCCTGAAATTCAGACGATTGATACTACTTACATACATTAATCTAAAATATATTTACCTGGGGAATAATTGTCAACTGCGAACGAAGGTCATGCAGGCCCAAGTTGCTCGTGTCCTGTTCATCAATGTAAATCGCTCCGCCGCAAGGCTCGATGATCCTGAACAAGGCCAATGTCAAACTGCTCTTGCCAGCTCCTGTTCTTCCACAGATGCCAACCTTCTCTCCAGGATTGACAGTCATGTCAAGACCCTTGAGGACAAGATCCAGTCCTTCCCTGTATCTTGTCTGATAGTTTTGGAACTCCACCTTGCCACCCTTGACAGACAGCAGTTCCTTTTTGCTGTGGTTGTCTTCAATTGTCCATGGGGCTTCCGGTTCATTTTTGGTGTACTCAAATATCCTCTCGAGAGACACAGAGTCATTCTCCAGGTCACAGACAGCTCTGATCATCCAGACGATCGCGCCAGTGATGTTCATGGCATAGGTCACGGAGAGCGCAGCCAACCCCGGGGTCAGCGTGTCCTTGTACATGACGGCGAAGAAGGCGCTGAGGAAGATGATGCTGCTCGAGACGACCTCCATGCGGAAGGACATCCAGCGGTTGGAGACCATGCTCAAGTAAAAGCTGTCCACGTTGACCTGGATCTTCTCCTCGGACTCCCGGATGAACCTCTTGGTGGCATTGTAGGCCCTGATGCTGGTCGCTCCAGTGACCGTCTCGGAGAAGTGGGAGAAGATGGGGGACTTGCTGACTGAGAAGAGCCTCTTGAGCTGCCGCGAGGTAACGATGTAAAGCCGTTGGATAAAGACGAACAAGAACATGATCGGGAGAAGCGCGTATAGGAAAACAGGGGTGGCGTAGGAGACCATGACGATGGTGGCCACGACCTCCATGAAGCACCAGAGAGCGTCGCCCATCTTCATCGGGATCGTGTTGTCCATCGTGTCCATGTCCGAGCTGAACCTGTTGACGATCCTGCCCATCGGGTTGGTGTCGAAGAAGGTCATCGGGCTCCTCATCACACTCTTCAGGGTGACCTCGTGAACCACCCACGAGGCTGCCGCGCAGTTGAGGAAGAACAACAAATCGCGGGAGATTTGAAAGGCTGCCTCCCCCAGGGAGATCCCGCAATAGACGCCCAACCTGAAGACGGCCTCGTCGTTGGGGTTCTTGCCGTCGCTGGCCTCGAGATCAGCAGCCTCGTCGGACCAGTCGGAGAGCCACAGAACTCCCACAGCATGGATGCCAAGCTCCAATGTTGTAGCAATGAACAGGTAGAGTCCAATCCATAATCCAACCTTCCTAATAAAGTCCATGTAGACCAGCATTGACACGCCTCCGGTAGAGCTGGACTCCTCATCAATGAGTTTGCCGTCTTCTTCAACCAGAGTTTCAGCTCTGGCCAGCTTTCTAACTTCGGTGGCATCATTATTGCTGCATTTATCGTTAGTATCATCATCATCATCCTTTGTCTCCTCTTCTTCCTCTTCCTTCTCAGTGGCAAGATGTTCCTGGACAAAGTCATAGAACTCTTTGCTGTCTCGCAGCAGCTCTTCGTACGACCCTTGAATGCTGACCTCCCCGTTCTTCAGCACAACAATGTGGTCGACCTGGGGCAGGTAGGATGCCTGGTTTGTCACCCAAACGCGGGTCTTGGCCTCCAGGATCCCTCCAGAGCTGATGACATTGTCAAAGATGTGCTTGCCAACGTGGGCATCAACAGCCGATAGAGGATCGTCAAGCAGGTAGACATCCCTGTCTGAATAGACAGCTCTCCCAAGGGACACTCGGTGCTTTTGGCCACCTGAAAGGTTGATGCCATTCTCACCAATCTCAGTAGCATCTCCATTGGCAAGCAGCTTCAGGTCCGGAGCAAGTGCGCAAGCCTTGATGACATTGCCATACCGCTTGGGACTCATCTGATTGCTGAAGAGAATGTTATCCTTGAGGGACATGTTCTGGATCCAGGCTTGTTGTGGAACGTAGGCGATAGTTCCTTGCACATTGCAGCTTCCTTGTACCAATCTCATGTCACCAAGAAGGGCTGACATTAGAGAACTTTTGCCAGAACCCACAGCTCCCACGATGGCTGTCAGGGATCCTTTTGGAATTGCCAGGCTGACATCTTTCAAGGAGGGTTGATCCTCCTTTTCCCACGTGAAGGTCGCGTTGGACACTTGAACAGCAACTTCAGAATCGTCTTCACCCTTCTTGGTCGATTTGTTTGGTGATTCCTCCTTTAACGCTCGGGAATTGCTCTCTAACTCTTCAGCATTCAGGAATTCAGTGATCCTGTTTATCGAGACCATCATCTTGATCGTCTCTCTCAACACCAGAGGGAACATGACAAGAGGCACTCGCATGATGTTGAAAATGGAAATGGAGACGAAGACCTTCTGGGGCGTCAAGATGTTGTTTTCAGGGTCGATTAACACAAATGCACTATAAAACGCTTTCTTTCATCTGTTTATGTCATTCAATTTATGCATGGATTACCTGAAGGAACCGACAGTGACCAGGAATGGACTGAGGGAAAAAGTAAAGTTGATGAGGGACCATAGCAGAGCGTTAGCTTTCAAGCACTTTGCTTCCTTTTCTCTTATGTCATTCAGCTTCTTCATAAATGGCAGTTCCCAAGCGTACAACTTCAGGACCTTGATACCGGCCAGCACCTCATTCATCAGCTGAAAACAGGGGCACATTAAAAATATACCATGATTGTTATCACAGTTCCTGCAACCTTTATCCTTTTGTCCTTGGCCTTCAGCTGTTTTTCCTGGATCTTGCCGCCAATCTTGCTGCCTGCTAAGTTTGCAGGCATGACCAGGAGCAACCCTGCCAAGCCAGCCAGCGATGCGACGCCCAGTTCACGATAGAGCAGAGCCATCCCGACCACGAGCTGGAAGGGGGCGCCCCACAAGTTGGCCATGTACGAGATGGTGTCCATGATCCTCTGCGAGTCCACAGAGACAAAGTTGGTGATCTCGCCGGTGGTGAACCTCTGCCTGGCTTTGTTGGACAGCCTCAGTGTCTTTCTCAAGACCGACGAGATAAGAGATGACCGCACGCGAATGGCCACCTTGACCAGGATCCATATGTACTGCTGGAAGACAAACCTGGCAGTGAAGTTAGTGGCCAAGAGGAGCACAGCGTAAAAATAACCCTTCCACTCCTCTTCATCCTCGCTTTCCAAATATCCAATTAGCAATTTCAAGTTCTGTAAAGAGACGTTAGTTTAATTTATCAAAAGCAAATTGCTTTTCTTACCATCGGTCCTGCAAGTTTCAGCGAATAAAAGATCAACGCTAAGAAGTTGCCAAGCAAGAAGTTGGGTCCGAATGCCTTCAGCAATGGCCAGAGAATCGATAGTTTCTTGCGGGTGCTGCCGTCCTTTGTAAAGTCGATTCGGTTCCTCTTCACATGATTGGCCCATTGCATTATGAATTCTTCAACGTTGGTCCTGACATCAACATTGCTTTCTGATGGAGGGACATCTGCTTGAGTCAGGGGGTTCCAGTAGCCTTTCCAAACGATTGGACCCAACCAGCTGAACATGATGCGGGACACGTGTGAGGCGACGCTGGCCGGGGGCGCGGCTGCCAGGGTGTCGGGATCATGTCCACTGAGATCAGGGAATGACTGGACTACCAGTAGCAAAATCACTGATGGGATGTTCAAGATCAGGAATGGTAAGTTGTAGTCGGAGCTGGACAGCTCATTGATGTTAACAGGAACCAGGGTCAGGAGGAGGAAGAACCACAAGAGCACGTGGATCAGGGAGCTGATGACGGCCTTCTTCTTTTCCAGGATCTGCAAAACCATTGACATTCCCATGGTTGAGAAAATGACAGTGAAGTAGACGATCGCTGATGTGTCCCGACTTTGTTGAACATTGTCAATCCTGTTTTTCAGTTGCAAGGCAAAGGAAATGGTGAGAGAGCACGTGAGAAAGAAAGAGGAGAGGAATTTGACTGAAAATAAGGAACTTCCTTCAGTTTTCTTCTTCAGGTAGGACTCTTTTGTCTTGAAGCTATTGCCACTCTTGGTGATCTTTGTGAACCACATGAGCGACAAGATCCAAAATAATCCGCATGGAATCAAGGGCAATGTGTCTTGAAAACATTCTGTAAACCTAAGCTCATCAGAGTCCCAAGACAAGGTTTGATTCCAAAAAGAATCTGAACAGAACACCATGATGACACCGACTGATGAACAGGAGCTATCAAGACAATTGTCAAACAATGAAGCTTGCATCTTATCAAAATCAACAATTGACAGAACATTGCCCTTTTGCAAAACACAATGCAGGTATTTCAATATTCAATCAAGGCATAATCCACACATCTACACTTCAGGTGCATGTCAGTCAACAATCAACATTATCAGTACAAAAGAAGTTTATTTGTAAGAAACTTTTTAAAATACGTGCACAATAAATGAGCTACATATTGAATAGGTATAGATAGCGTATTTGATGATACTGGTCATTTTGGTCATTTTATGTCAAAAATGCCCGCATCGTTGGCCATTGACTTAAAATACGATGAGTGAATCTTTAGCAGGGTGCTTGGCTTGTCCATCTCAACAAGTCTTCCATGGCTGAACACAGCCACCTTGTCAGAGTCCAAGATGGTGTTCAGACGATGAGCAATTGTCAGCACGGTGCACTTGCTGAACTGCTCACGAAGAGTGGCTTGGATTAGTTCGTCCGTTTCCAAGTCAACAGCGGCAGTGGCCTCATCAAGGATCAAGATTTTGGTTTTGCGCAGGATTGCTCTTGCCAGGCAAATAAGCTGGCGTTGACCAACTGAAAAATTGCTTCCCCCTTCGCTAACCTCGTGATCCAGACCTCCAGTGACATTCTTCTCGATGTGACTCTTGAGATGAGCACTCTCAAGGGTGCTCCAAAGAGCATTGTCATTGTGGTCACCCAATGGATCAAGGTTGAATCGAAGGGAACCACTGAAGAGGACAGGGTCCTGAAATCCAATCTGTCTTGTTGACATGCTTCAATCCATGGTTAGATAATTTGTTACCTGAGGAATGATGGTCAGCCTTGAGCGAAGATCATGGAGCCCAAGCTTGCTGATGTCTTGTCCGTCGATGACAATGGAACCTCCTGCTGGCTCAATTATTCTGAACAGGGCAAGAGTCAAGCTGCTCTTTCCAGCACCGGTTCTTCCACAAATGCCGATCTTTTCTCCAGGATGCACCTCCATATCAACACCCCTCAACACAAGGTCAAGTCCTTCTCTGTATCGCGTCTGGTAATCCTGGAATTCAATCTTGCCTTCCTGTAGCCATTCCTTTGATTTCTTGCTGCTGTTCTTCTCCTCATCAAGTTCCCATGGGGCTTCGGATTCGTTCTGTGTGTATTCAAAGATTCTCTCCAAGGCAACGCAATTGTTTTCCAGCTCGCATGCCATCCTCACCATCCAGACCACGCTGCCGGTGATGTTCATGGCATAGGTGATGGACAAGGCTGCCAATCCAGGACTGAGAGTGTCTTTGCTCAAGACAGCAAACAGGGCGCTGAGAAAGATCACAACGTTGCCAACAGTTTCCACCCTGGTTGACAACCACCGATTTGATGAGGCACTGAGGTAATAGCTGATCACGTTGGTCTGGACTCTGGCCTCGGACTCCTCGATGAATCGCTTGCTCACTTTGTAAGCCCTGATGCTGGTCGCCCCTGTCACGGTTTCGGAGAAGTGGGAAAAGATGGGAGACTTGCTCACCGAGTACAGTCGCTTCAGTTGTCTTGAGGCGACAATGTAAAATCGTTGGATCACCAGGAACACCAGGAATATGGGCAAGACAGCTATAAGGAAGGTTGGTGTCACGTAGCTGATGAGAGCAATCGTGGTGATGACCTCCATCAAGCACCAGAGGAAATCAGACATCTGGAAGGGTATGGTGCCATCCATGATGTCAATGTCGGAGGAGAAGCGGTTGACAATCCTTCCCATTGGATTGGTGTCAAAGAAGGACATTGGACTTCTCAACACCTGCTTGAGCAGGACCTCGTGGACAAGCTTTGATGCCAGGGCACATCGGAAGTAGAAGGTGAAGTCACGGATGACCTGGACGATTGCTTCACAAATCCCCAAGGTGGCGTAGATCCCGAGCTTGTAGGCGGACTCGTCGTTGGCAGACGTCGAGTTGCTGTGGCCTTCGTCTGACCAAGCTGACAACCAGACAATCCCTCCAGCATGGATCGCTTGTTCTGCGGCAGTGGCAACGAAGAAGAAGATCGAGACCCAGGTTCCAACCTTGCCAAGGAAGTCCTTGAACACGTGGAGCGGAACATGGCCAGTCAGGCTTGTCTCGTCCTCAACCAGTCGCCCATCATAGTCCCCTTCTTTGTTGGCCAAGGCTGGATGTTCTGATTCTTGCCGCTTGTATTGCTTTTTCAGCTCTTCGTAATCCTCGGCTTTGACATTGTCATCGTTATCCTCTTCAGCGATCAGGTGCTGCTGGAAGAACTCGTAGAACGTTGACTTGGCGCTGATCAAGTCCTGGTAGGGACCCTGCTCAATGATCTCCCCATTTTTCATGACCACGATGTGATCCACCTCTGGAAGATTGGCCACATGGTTGGTGACCCAGATCCGAGTCTTGTCTTGCAACAGGCCGGTGGATGAGCTGATGACCTTCTCAAAGATGTGCTTGCCAACATGAGCATCCACGGCTGACAATGGGTCATCCAGCAGGTAAATGTCCTGGTCAGCATAGACGGCTCTGGCAAAGGACACCCTTTGCTTCTGACCACCTGACAGATTGATGCCGTTCTCACCAATCTCTGTCCCATCACCATTGCCAAGGACTTTGAGATCTGCTTCGAGGGCGCAGGCTTTCAAGACTTTACCATAGCGATCCACAACCATAGGTTGGCCAAACAGGATGTTGTCTCGCAATGACATGTTCTGGATCCAGGCCTGTTGAGGGACATACCCAATGGTGCCATTGACATTGATGCTCCCCTGGAGCTTCCTCATTTCGCCCAGCATTGACGAGATTGTGGAGCTTTTTCCTGATCCTACTATTCCAACGATTGCTGTCAGGGAGCCCCTGGGCACCTTCAGGTTGATATTCTTGAGGGTGGGCTTCTCAGGATCATCCCAGGTGAAGGTGGCGTTGGACACCTCGACAGCCAGTTTGTCATTGACGGTGTGGTAATGCTCAATGGATGGCGAGGGGGCGAGCTCTTCAGCGTTGAGGAACGCCGTGATCCTCCTGATGGAAACATTCATCTTGATGGTTTCCTTGAGGACAATAGGGAAGAGAGTGAGCGGGATTCGCATGAGGTTGAAGAGGGATATCGAGACAAAGACTTTTTGCGGTGTGAGGATATTGAGCTCTGGATCCATCCAGACGTAGGTGCTGAAATCAAAAATGAATGTTATGAATGGATAACTGAAGCCATGACAATTAATGTTCTTTACCTGAACGAGCCAATTGTGATCAGAAACGGGCTCATGGAGAAGGTGAAGTTGATGAAAGACCAGAGGACAGCACTACTTCTGAGCTCCTTGACCTCTTTGTTGCGAATGTCATTGATCCTGCCCATGAAGGGAATCTCCCAAGCATACAACTTGAGAACCTTCATTCCAGCTAATATTTCATTCATCAGCTAAATGTATGAAATAAAGAAAAGTGAAAGAATGTTTTGATCATGCTTTTCTTGATCTCACCTTGATCCTGTCATCCTTGGCCTTTAGCTGTCTCTCCTGGATTTTCTCCCCCATTTTGCTGCCAACGACATTGGCAGGCATCAGTAGGGCGAGGCCAACAAGGCCAGCCATAGCAGCCAGGCCAAGTTCCTGGTAAAGGAACAGCATTGCCAGGATCACCTGATAGGGCGCTCCCCATAACACGCCAAGGTAGGAAACGTTGTCGAGGAGGCGCTGGGTGTCCACAGACACGTAGTTGGTAATCTCGCCGGTCGTGAACTTTTGCCTCGCAGCGTTGGACAGTTTCAGGGTCTTGCGAAGGATGGCCGAGATCAAGGACGATCTGACTTGGGATGCCACTTGAACATGACCCAGCACGTAATGCTGGAATGACAGGGTGTTGAAGGTGCTGGCGGCCAGGAGCAAGATGGCGTAGAGGTAACCCTTCCAGTCTTCTTCTTGGTTTGAAGGGTCTACGTGGTCAATGAGGAGACCAAGAACCTATTCAGAATTAAATTTGGTATTTAGCTGATTCAAACATATTTAGGTGAATTCGTACTTACCAGGGGACTGAGCATTGTTCCAGTGTAGTGAACCACTCCCACTAAGCTCCTCGCGAAAAGCAGGGGACCAAAGGATTTGAATAGAGGCTTCCATAATTTGACCTCTTTCTTGGACTTTTCTGTTGATGCAAAGTCGACATTGAGCTCCTGGACGTGGTCTTCCCAATGCTTCATGAAAACGTCAACGTTGTCCTTGACGTTAAGGTTGTCTTGGGTTGGCGGCAAGTCCTTTTGAACAAGTGGTTTCCGGTATCCAGCCCAAATGATCGGCTCCAACCAGGTGATGGTCAGCTGCGACATGTGAGAGGACAACTTGGTCGGCGACACCTTGGACCCGAGGCCACCAAGGCCAACCTCGGCGAGGTCGTACGAGCTTAGGTCGGAGAACCAGTTGACCACGAACAAGGCCAGGATGGAGGGCAAGTTGAGTATGAGGAAGACCAGATCGGTGTCGTGGTCTTTCTGTAGCGCCTCCTCGAGGTTGGAAGGTAGCATGGCAAGGAGGAGCAATGGCCAGAAGATGAGCAGGGGCAGGGAGCTCACGGCCACCCTGGCCTTTTCGTAGACGACAAGGCCAATGGCAAATGCTGCGCTGGCGAACATCACCGAGTAGTGAAGGATGCCAGAGCCCTGTAAGTCCTGGTCTCTCTTGATCCTGGTGCTTAGGTTGATTCCCAAGGACATGGCGAAGGTCAAGCTGAGGAGCAGGGTTGTCATTGACTTGAGCGACCAGAAGCAGGTGGTTGGCTTCAGCTTGACTTTGGCCCTCAAGGCCAGTCTGTTTTTGTGGAGCCAGATGATCCATGGAATGGCAGTGACAATCAGGACTCCGCATGGAATCAATGGCAGTGTGTCTTTAAAGCACTGAGTGAATTTTGGTTCCTCGGTGTCCCAAGAAAGGGACTCGTTCCAAAAGTTGTCTTGACAAAGCATTTCGATTGGATTTACTAACTTGAGCACAGGACAACACCAATGATCTTATATAGGCACCAAGTCTTGATTATGGTGGTTGTTTTTGTTTTTCTCATGAATGAATGATCTCAGATATGGCGGTAACAATTGCATGATCACATTTCACAATATTTTTGTGAGTCTCTGTGTCTCTCCAAAACACTTGGGCAAATAAATAGAAGATTTATCGGGGAAAGCCGCTTGTGAAGGAATTTTCACACCATGATGCAACATCCACGTAAAGTAGAGTCAAGACGCAATGTATCACCAGGTCGATTGTAGAGTACGTTGAACTAATTTTATCTGTAGGAGCTTATATCATCTGTTCAAACAGTTGACAGTTGATCGTCATTTTCTTTGACCCATATAAAAAGTTATCACAGAGGAGAGAGCAGTTTGAGGAATATCCAAGGATTTGTTCGAGAAAAACGTCAGATTGTGTTTTGATCCTCGGCAAACTTTTGCGCATGCGTACTTTTGATGAAGTAAGTCGGAGCAAACTCTTGTTGCTATGATACTAAATATCCAGTTATGGAGAAAGCCACCACAGCACCCTTCTTGATTTTCACAACCTTGCACAGGAGGGTGTTTTTGTTGAATAAGCGCTTATTTCAGATTTAAAGACAGTTGACAAGGATAAAACTTTTCAAAGTCCCGCACGGCCTTTGTAATGGGCAAAGTTAATTGAATGTAGGCCCTCTTGTCGAATGTCATGTGTTATCATCATATTAAAAGGATGTCTTTGAGCAAAAGACCAGACATGACCAACAAGGCCTTCAGACTTTTCACTCAGCCACAAGATGTGATTTACTAGGCCCACGAGAGTGACCAGCATCATCCGTGTCTAGGGAACAATCTTTCTCAGGGGTAATTTATGTGTGAAAACTAAACTGCCGTCCCCTAATTAATGAGAGATGGCACATTGCAATATCCAACTCCAGAATGCAGACAAACGTATTAAGGATACGGCGTCAAAGTTGGCAGAGAAAAACTTTTGATATTTAGCTCTCCTTTATGGTTTGTGGCTTCTCCGTTATTAAAAAGCAAAAATGACAAAAAGTACAATGAGCACAAGAATGCCCGTGAGCATCTAATTTTATCTTCATCTACATTTTCCTCGAGAAAACACAAAGGAAGACAACTTCAAAAGAGTGGCCTCAAGACGGCCTCGCCAACGACCTCGATTGACCTCAATTTTGACCAGGTGCAGTGGAGGCACAAAAGTTTTTCCCCGCCAGACGTACCCACCCAAAAAAGCACAATCTGAGCAGAGTTGTATCTCTTTCTTTCCTTGACCAACTTTTATTCTGGAAACAGACTGAAGACCAAAAAATAAAATACCCACAACCAGCATTTGGCTCTTATCTCTAAGCTATGACTGTAATGTCTAGCTCAAGAAATTGACCTAGTTTTCAGTAGTGATTTAATTTGAAAAGTTGCCGTTTGAAGATAGAGTGGTCGTAAATTTCAAGACCGATGTGGAAAGCTCGAGCTTGAGAGCCATAAAGTTGAAAGTAACTTCGTTACTTCATGTACTGCTACTGTGGAGAGTCCACTCCTCCTCTCCCCCAAGTCGATGTTTTTGTCTAGAGCTGACTCAGGCCTTTCGGAGGCCTACATTTACTTACTTAGCTCAGGGTAGTGTTGCCACCCTATTCTCCTGGAAATCAGATAACACCTTACCACTCAGTCAAATCTTAACATTAGTAGCATCATTTTAGAGGGGAGAGCCTTTGTTATGCCCATTCAGCTTTGAAAATCGGACGTACCCTTTTTGAGAAGAAGCTGGAGGAAGCTTTTGGCTGCAGCTTTTCACAAAAGAAAACAACAAAACTGGCGGGCTATCGATACTTTGCTTTCACATCTTTCAGGAGCTCGAAAGTTTTGAAAGTTGCTGAAAGGGCAGAGGGCCTTTACGGCAGAGAAAACAGGCATATTGCTGAATATTGGCACAGTTTCGTACTGTTTGTAAAGTTTAAATTCCCCATAAATTAAAATGCAACATCGTGCAAGTCAGTAACACGCTTTGCCAAACCTGTTTCTTTCCGGGATTTATTTGAAATGCAGGGACTGGAAAAGGAGCTATTCCAAGATAATAAATTCCATTGAAAAGGCCCATAGCAACTGTGCCCGAATATATGGCAGCTCTGATTTACGAGCAACCGTATCTTGATCACAGTGACTAATGCAAAATGCTTTCTTTCTTTTGGTTTTTTTATAAGTTTCAATTCTTGAAGACATTTACAATATCGATTACAATTATGCTATGTCATTTTGTAATGCTTCCGTTGTGAGACCCGCCGTTTGTCAATTGATTCTTGACCTTTTCAAAGTAAAATTTGATTCCAACTCCCGCTCCATTTCGCTTCAGAACAAAGTTCGGCTAGAAAGCAAAAATTGAGCAATAGTCATGTACATCACAAAACAGAGCGCACCTTTGTTTTTTGAAAACAAGGAAACGTCAATTGGAATGCTTTTCGCATGCTTTCACTGCCATATCCATAAATAAACGGGTTTAAGGCGCTGTTTAAAAATGAGAAGTAGTATTTCATGTGAAGCAAAAC
>JAAUYL010059207.1_pt1 | contig 20816 bp, 13 predicted proteins | sample 7278011 | NCBI WGS metagenome assembly JAAUYL01 (sample SAMN14350225, study PRJNA611818) | marine sediment metagenome | isolation source: surface marine sediment (1.8m) | place: French Polynesia: Moorea | collected 2018-08
GACTTCTGACTTCTGACTTCTGACTTCTGATTTCAGCTATATCCGTTCCTGCTGTCAGACTTTCCAGGGTAGCAGCTACATCAATACCAGCAGTTTGCTTTAACTCCTCAAAGAAAGCAGCCATTTTTGTAGCATTGCTCCCACCTTGAGCATTAATCACAGTTACATTATCTACCTCAACCTCTGGCACAGTAGACACCATAATCTTCAACAACTCTTCCAACTTCTGATATAGAAAAACCTCCCGCGCATTTTCACCAGCAGCTTTCCAAGATTCAGCCAATTTGCGAATACCCTCAGCTTGTGCCTTCCCTGGTTCAACAATAGCAGCGGCATCACCCTTAGCCTGAGCGATCGCCCGCTTACATTCGGCTTCCGCAGGGGCAACCACATCCGCCTGTAACTGTTGTTCAACCTGTTTGATCCGCTCCTTCTGTACTGCTACTTCAGCCTGAGTTCGGGCTACTTTTGACCCTATATCGGCCTCAGCTTCAGCTACGACAGCTTGCCGTTTCGTCATCGCATCTTGAATCCGCCTTTCTGCCTCTGCACGAGCCATAGAAATCTCAGTTTCAATCTGTTTAAGAGAAGTATTCTTCTGGTTTTCTGCTGCTCGAACAACTGACTCTGCCTCAGTTTTAGCTTCAGCAATGCGAGAATCTCGTAAAAGTTCCGCCTGTTGCTTACGACCGATAGAATCAAGATATCCCACTTCATCAGAAATATTCTGAATTTGCAGAGTATCTAATACTAAACCTAATTTTTCCAAGTCGTCTTCTGCTTCTTCTAATAAGCTTTTGGCAAAAGCAATCTTATCCTCATTAACTTGTTCCGGTGTCAGAGAAGCTAACACACCGCGCAAATTTCCCTCTAAAGTTTCTTGGGCTAATTTTTCAATTTCCTGGCGAGATTTTCCAAGTAGTCGCTCGATAGCATTATGAATAGTAGGTTCCTCACCAGCAACTTTAATATTTGCCACACTTTCGACTGTCAGGGGAATACCACCTTTAGAATAAGAATTATTAACCTTGAGTTCAATAATCATATTACTCAAGTCCATCCGGAAAGCTTGCTCTAATAGGGGGACGCGAATACTACTACCTCCTTTAACAAGGCGATACCCAACTTTCTTCTTGGTGTCTCCAACACGGTGACGACTGCCAGCAAAAATTAGGACTTCACTTGGTTGACAAATGTAATAAAGGTTACGAATTACAAATACACCTGCACCAGTTCCTAGACCGAAAACTCCTAGTAATGCTAATACTATTTCCATGATTTTTTTACTCCGTAATTTTAGTTAGTGAGATATTGGCAGATAAGGGAGAGGAGGATAAAAACAGAAACTTAAATTTTACCTCAATATACTTACCAATAGATAATGGATATTTGATAATTAATCAATTCGGCTTTATTGCCTTCTATTTCAATAAAAAAAGCGGTCGTTTAGCTAGCGCAAAACTACGTTTTTTCCTGACGGAATGCTACGCAAACATGTCGCGCAGCAAAACGGCTGTCGCCGAGCGGAGCTTTCCGTAGGATGGGATGGATGGGTTACCTAACCATATCCAATCAGCCAATAGAAAAGAAAAAATTTTCCTTAAGGGTCAATCCTATCCGTTTTCCATGAGAGGTAAGTATTAATTATTAATTATTAATTTTTGAACATAGTTCCATGTCTTTTTTAATCTGATTTTTGTACTTTTTTAACGATGGTAAGCAAGTAGAAAAACTTTGTAATATTGCTAAAATATCCTCAATTATTTCAGCTTTAAAAGAAAGTTCTGTGTTGTGTAAAACAACTAAATCACAATTATTTTGCTCGCATAGCCATTTGAATAAATCAAAGCCGAATAGAGCTAATCTATCCTGATGAGTAACTATTAGCTGTTCCACTTCACCAGCACAAATTTGTGATAGTAAATTCAACAACTTTTGACGTTTAAAGTTTAATCCTCCTCCTATTTCTTGAACTGTTTCTGCATTAGGATATAAATTCTGTAATTCAGATACTTGCCTATCTAAATCAGATTTTTGAGCATTGCTGGAAACCCGACAATACAAAACAGTTTTTCTAGGTACAGTCCTTGTATTTTGGATGTAGGAGTCAATATCATAACGCCGTTGACCTGATGGTGTTTTGATGGCACTAATTTTTTGGTTTTCTTCCCATCTGACAAGGGTTCTGACATTGACCCCCAGTATTTCAGCCGCTTCTCTAGGTTTTAAGTATTTTGTCATTGAAATTGCCTGCAACAACATACCTAGAATAACGTTTTGTGACGGAAGTTGTCAAATAATAAAACTCTATTTTTGAGCCTCTAGAGATTCAACTTTTTTTCCATTCTGACTGCTGAAGTTACCTGTCACATCAACACCAAGGGTTTGATTAACATTTTTGAGGAACTGACGGAAGATTTCCGGATAAGCATTTACCAAACTAGCGATCGACTTACCATCCCCAGTATCAATAACTTTAACATTTTCCAGCTTAACTTGTCCTGGAATTTTAGCAGACTCCCGCAAAATCATGCTAATTTGCTGCAAGTAAAATAATTCAGCAGCATCGTTACCAGTTTCCTGCCAAACTAACGAAAGCATATCGTTAACTAAAGCTTCAGCTTGAGCATTTTCTGAGAGTGAAGCAGCATTTCCCCTAGCTAGCAATTCTCTAGCTTGGCGTTCCGCTTCTGCTGGTAATACTTCATCTGCTTCCAGACGTAACCTTTCTAATTCGGCGCGGACTGTTTGCAATAATTGTTCTGCTCTCGCCCTAGCTTCTTTTCCTGCTGCTATAGTTCGCTCTTCTTCAGAACGCGCTTGCTGTTCCAATTCAGCTTTGATTTTGCGAAGTTCGTTTTCTTTTTGAACTATTAATGTAGCTGCCTGAGTTTTGGCAATTTCTGACTCTCGTTTTGAGTCTGCTTCTATTTGCTCCGCTTCTGCTTTAGCATTAGATTCAGCAATTTCGGCATCTCGGCGAATCATAGCAATTTGTTTGCGACCGATGGAGTTTAGGTAGTCTACGTCATCGGAAACACTTTGAATTTTTAGGATGTCTAGTTGCAGACCCAATTTAGCTAAGTCACGACTCACATCTTCAGCAATGCGTTCGGCAAATTGGAGACGGTCTTCATTAAGTTGTTCTGGGGTGAGAGTAGCAACAACTCCCCGTAAGTTTCCCTCTAGGGTTTCTCTAGCAACACGGGTAATTTCTGAGCGGTCGCGATCGAGAAATCTTTCTATGGCATTACCTACCACTTTGGGGTCGTTAGAAACTTTGACATTGGCGATCGCTTGAATATTTAGCGGAGTACCTCCTTTTGAGTAGGCATTCCGCACTTCTACAGGGACTGGCATTGTTCGCAAGTCCATTGTTTTGGTTGTTTCTATAATTGGAATGGGAATTGCTCTGCCACCGAAAATTACGCGATAACCAACTGTTTGCCCTTCTTTTGTCCGCCGTTTACGACCGGATAAAATTAGAATTTCATTAGGTTTACAAATTTGTATGAATGTATTGATAAACCAGATAAGTATTAGTACTCCAAATATGGATAGAGCGATGGGTAAACCTGAAGAAACTTCTTTTGTTAAGTTATTAGGCTGGTTGGTTTCTAAAACTCTAGGAGCTTGTGCAATTTCTACTGTAGTTATTTCGGTTTTCCCTGGCTCAATAAATTGACTTTTCATTAGCTAAATTTCCTGATTACAAATGTGAAATTAATTAATAGATTTCTGGCTCAAATGAAATTAAAATAAATTACTACACAGATTATATATCAATCATCATTTTCTATTCTTTTTGACAAAAAAATAAACTGAATACAAGTCTGATAATTCATCAATACTTTTGACTTTTAACTTTTGATTTTTTACTTAGTTAGTTAGAAAAAATTCTGAGTTTGTAGTTGCCATTTAGGACTCCAAATATACCTCTGGCGCCAAAGGACAACTACGAAGCCGTATTATAAGTGTTTGACAGAACATAATATTATTCCTGGTTATGAAAAAATGATGGGGAAACTACCCACACCTGATTATTTTCCGTGCCCACAATAAATACTTTTTCTCCCTTAGTAAATTCTTTAGATTCTTGTGTACGGGCAATTAGCTCAAGATTAGACCCCTTAATATATAGGCATACTTTTCCTCTACTATGAGCATCAAAAGGAATTTCTACAGTGCAAGGTAGACCCAAAAAATCTTGAGGACTAACTAGACTATTTATAACTTGTCGTTGACGAAAAATCGACAACAACAAAACTATGAACATTCCAGCAAATATTCCCACTGCCACTGAGATATAGGCTAGTATTAAAATTTGATTTTTCATCGTGATTTATTCCTAGGTAAAAAATCTTAAGATTTCTCCTCAGACGACCTAGCCATCCAATCTTCTGATACTACCCATGCTCTATTATTTTCCACTCCCACGATAAACACTTTTTCTCCCCTAGTAAACTGCTTATTTTCTTCAGTAAAAGCAATAAATGCCACGATAGACTCCTTAACATTTACTCGGATTTTGCCTTTACTATTTTTATCAAAAGGAATTTCGACTGTTCCCGAAAGACCTAGCAAATCATCACTACGCACCAAGCTATCAGCGGGACTATTTTTTAAGGTATGTAATACATAAGCCATAATTGTGCCACATAAAATACCAACAATTATAGAAATAATGGCAATTATAGTAGGTGAAAGACTGGTAGAAAGATTGGATAACAAAATTCCAGTTAAGCCAAAAAAGCAACTGCCAAAAGTCCAGAATTTCAAGCTAAAAAATGGTAACCATAACCGCCGACGAGGCTGGTGATATATTGAGGTATTATCTTCTTGATTTTTTTGGTCAATAATTTCCAGGTCTTGCTCAAACTCTCCCTCAAATTCTACACCATCTATACCTGCAAATGCTGAGACTGCAACAAATGCTCCACCAATAATTAGACAGAAAATATAAGCTGATTCCATAATTTGTCCTTCATAATTTTTAGTACCCTTTTATCTATTTATATTGTGACAAATTAGTTTCCCTATTTACCAATTTGTAAAAAAAATTTGTATTTTACTGGGAAACTGCCTGCTATATCATCAGCAGGAATCTTAATTATTATGAAAACTTTTTTGTTGGAGTACAGAGTGGTTTTGTTTGAGGGGCTTAGAGATGTTGCATCCAATGTCAGTAGATTGTGGGCAGTCGTGAATTGAATCTGGTATAAAGTCAATAGACGACTAATTTCATCTTCTAACCAGTTAATAAAAGTTTGATAAGCTATGATTTGTGGATTAAATTTTGGGGAATTATTAGGGAAAGCCTCCCCTTTAAAGGGTAAAAAAAATTCTTTTTTTCCTTTTAGTCAATCCTCTCCTTAAAAGGGAGAGTTCATTAATGGATAATGGAGAATTGATAATTACCTCTGGTTAAAACCGAGAGGATTGAATATAAGAAATATTGCCTTTGTTTTCCCCTTAAAAGGGGAGGCTTCAAGGCGCGAATTATTTAATTATTAATAATTAATTCTTCGGTAATAATTAATTATTAACGAAAAGGAGAGAAGGAAGTTTGGCAGAAGATATATATTTTCGTCAAATTCAAAAAGTAGCTAAGTTGAAAGTGCAGTTATTATGGCGGCGTCGTGTCACCTGGTTATTGGGAATACAAATGACAGTTATTTGGTTAATGGCAATAAACGGTCTTGCTCCCACTAGAGGCGCTAGTAATATGCTGGTATTTTGCTATTTTTTACAAGTATGTAGCAATTACGCTTTGCGTCGCTGTGACAAATTTGCTGCTATTGTGCGAGTTTTTTGTTTGTATGTTTTGCTGTTGATGGGAGCGTTTTTATTACCGACATTATTATGTGGAGTCAATGAAATTTTGAGTACGCCAAATTATCTGATGGGTTTACCACAATTTCTGCTACTATGGCCGTTTTTTCTTTTCTATAACTGTAGCGCAATAGTTAAATTAATTTTGATTCCTGCTTACACTGTAAAATTACAGGTGAGTTGGTTATTTGTATTCTTAGTTTTCCTAGAATTAATATTGCCTGGGGTAATTTTGACAACAGTAGAGCAGTTTTTAGTGATGAGTGAAAAATGGTTGTCTCGCCCGTTTGTTTTTACTGGAGTAGGTAATGTTTCTAGGAAACAAGTTGCTTTATTGGGGTTTTTACTCTTGGCATTATTCGGGGTTTGGTATCAGCGAGTAGCGGATGGTTTATTAGAGGTAGCAATAACTAGGGGAATGTTGGCATTGCAGATGCTGGGACTATTTTTATTTTTGCCCTTGGGAATTATTGTGGTTACTGTCAGGTCATCTTGGTTTCAACGTTTACGTTGTTGATTATTTGTGGCAGAATCAAATTAAAAAAGCGGTCAGCACTTAGCACTCAGCACTCAGCAGTAAATGTGAACGAAGGGGAATGTTACCCCTCCTAAACCTTCCGGTTTATAGAAACCGGGGATTTAAACGATCGCTCAAAAAGCTGTTAACGCAGTTCCTCCGCAGGGGGCTAGCGTATGGGCTAAAAGCGAGCTAGCTAGTTAATTTTTCCGAAATTTATTAACAATTATATGTAGGTTTATTTATCAAATCATCTGTTTGAAAAATATGTGTCTTGTCTTAAGCATTTAGCTGACAGCTAAATGCTGACGGCTATTAATTTATTATCTTTGAAAGAGGAAGTATAATTAAAATATTGAGCAAAAATTAAAAGTTACTCTCAAAGCAGATTAGCTAATCTTCCTTATTAATTAAAAAGCCATAGTAATCAGGAATTAGATGTGAGAATTGAGGTGTTATTTAAAAGTATATAATATAGCAGTTATCTTATGAATAAGATACATTTTTTTGTTCTTCTCTGTTCCCTGTTCCCAGTTAAGTTTTCCCTAAAAGTCTCCAATATCTCACAACTCAAATCATATTGCTATATTAGTACATTATAATCAAGAAAAAGCTAACTGCTAATACCTGAATAATTACCGAATAATTAAGGTATAAAACCTACCCATTTATGGATAAAAAGCGGTTGTTTTGCTGGCGCCAAGCTTCGCTTTTCATGTCGCGAAGCGTTTCATGTCGGCTCTTAGCCGAAAACGGCTATCGCCGAGATGAAAAGTATTTGCGGAGCATTCCGATAGAAAAGCTTTCCCAAGGATAGGATGGCGAGGTTTCCTGAAGAATGCAGAGCCGCTCCGAAGTGTGCCATATCCAATCAACCAAGAAAAGAAAAAAAATTCTTTTAGTCAATCCTATCTGTTCTAAGAAGAGGTAATTATTAATTATTAATTGTTAATTATCAATTAATGAAGTCGTGCCTTCCTTCTTCCTTTTGGAATACTATATACTTAAAAGACTGAGGTTTTGAGGAAATCAAACATGGTAACACCACTCCCTTTGTCCCAAACTAATGCAGAAGTTATTTATCCCGATAGTGATGGTCAACCCATGGCAGATAATACGATTCAATTTCGTTGGATTACGATTATTCAGTATAATTTAGCTTGGCTATTTGCCAATAATTCAGAAGTTTTTGTTGCTGGAGATTTACTTTGGTATCCAGTAGAAGGAAATAATAAATTACGACAAGCACCGGATGTAATTGTAGTATTTGGAGTGGCACAAGGAGATAGAGGTTCTTATCAGCAATGGAAAGAAAATAATATTGCTCCACAGGTGGTATTTGAGATTCTTTCTCTAGGAAATACAACCAAAGAAATGAACCGCAAACTATTATTTTATGACCGCTATGGAGTCGAAGAATATTATCTGTATGACCCTCAAAAAAATACTTTAACTGGATGGTTACGTTCGGAACCTTGGTTGGAAATAATTGATGAAATGAATGGTTGGGTTTCACCAAGGTTGGGTATAAAGTTTGAGCTAACAGAAGAAACATTAATGTTGTATCGTCCTGATGGGCAATCGTTTACAGATTATATTGAAGTGCAGCAACAATTGGAGGCTGCAGAAAGTAGGGCTTCTGAGACAGAAAGTCGGGCAACTGTTGCGGAGGAACAACTTCTACAGGAACGTCAGACTAAGGAAATAGCGGAGGAGCGTGCCAAACGCTTGGAAGAGTTATTGCGAGAAGCAGGTATCGATCCCGATAGTAATGAATAGGTTCAGTTTTTGGAGAAAATAGGCAATGTGGGATGATGCGTTACGTTACTACTAATACACCCTACTGGCGTGTCTAGCTTAAAAATGTGGGTTAAAAAACCTAACCCCCCAACCCCCTTCCCTGCAAGGGAAGGGGGGTAAATCACCCCTCTCCTTGCAGGAGAGGGGGAGGGGCAGGGGGGAGAGGTCTTCTAGGTTGCTCGCTCCTAAGTCACGATTTTAGTCTAGACACGCTACTACTGAATTGACACATCTAAAATGGTGCGTTAGATGGGGAGTGTGGGGAGTGTGGGGAGATGGAGAGATGGGGAGATAAACACACCTAGAAACAAAAATCTATTGCACAGTTTTAGCTGTGCCACTCCATTACAATTTTACTTATTCGTAGGATAAATTAAACAAAGTATTATTGTTATTGGGTTTCCTACCTCAACCCAAAGTACACTTATTAAATTTTTCTAGATCGATAGTTTGAAGGAATTTTCTAATGAAAATAAAAATTTTTTTACATCTGACTTTTTACAGTATTTTTTGGGTCTGGAATGTAGCATTTTTAGGAATTGTCTATTTCTGGATTTTACCAACTATTGGAGACTCTTTAATTGAAGCTACATTTTCTGGTTTGATACCCAATCAATTTTTGATTACTTTCATCGGAATAGTGGCAATTCCAACTATTTGTACTATCTTTGGTGGGTGGCATTTTCGCAAAGAACCTCTACAATTAATCCGGTTATTTTATGGGGTAGAAGCTCCTTTATTTTTACTATGTTTATTGCGTTTATTTGTACTGCGAGAACTTACTCAAGCCAGCACTTTAATTTTAGGCACAATATTAGTTAGTATTGTTGCATTTGCTCTGGAACTTTTATATGGTTATGCTAATCGAAATAAATTAGCATCGTGGTTACAATTGTTTGCCCACACTCTGATGTTATTAACTGGTTTATATGTGGGAATATTACTGTTATTTTATGCTGTGCCAGTATCTGTAATTTTGTTACGAGAGTTTTTCTCTTTTTACTGGTTGAAAGGAATTATTTCTGAGTTAACTTACGCTCCTGGCTATGCTTTTACATTGGTCTTATTTTTATTTGTTCTGGCTTTATCAACAACTTTATTTGTATTTATGCCTTCAGCAATGGCGAGTTTATACGTTCATTCTGGGCAAAGAATATTGAGAAGGTTTGCTTTTCAACATGGGCATAAACGTACATTTCAAGGAGCTGTTGCCGTAATAACTGTTTGGATGGTTCTGTTTGTTTCATTTCAGCAACAACCGCAAGTTGTAGCTTTTCAAATGTTAGATTTACCAGTCAGAAATAATAGCGATCGCCAAGAACTTTTAGCCAATTCTAATTTAATTCGAGATGGATTAATTAATGCCTATTTATCTTCATATCGTTATCTAAGTACGGTTGGCAGAAGTAATCAAATTCGCATCATGTACAGAAGCACATTTGGTTTGCCAGAATCAATTAATCAAACATTACAAGATTACTTCAATCATCTTATGTCACCCTTCTTATATAAAGGTTCTGATAAAGACAAACAAAAAGCAGCAAAACTCTACAGTAATTTTTTCGATGCGCCAATTCAAAAAGCAGAACAAAAAACAATTCTTAATGCTCTTCAATCTACAGCAAATCTAGATGAAGTAAAAGCTGGATTATTAAATATTGGGCAGCAAAAAGTCTGGTTGAAAAACCAAGAAATTACAGTTACAGAAAATGGAGATTGGGCAGATATAGAACTATATGAAATTTACGAAAATCAAACTTTTGAAGCCCAAGAAATTCTCTATTATTTTACCCTCCCAGAAAGTGCAGTTATTACAGGTATTTGGTTAGGCGATACCGACAACCGCGCCCAACGTTTTCCTTTCAAAGTTTCGCCCCGTGGTGCAGCACAAAAAGTCTATAATTCCCAAGTCAGAAGAGAACGTCCGATCGATCCTGCTCTCCTAGAAAAAGTCGGACCTCGGCAATATCGTTTACGAGCATTTCCAGTACCAGCAAAATTATCAGCAAGGGAACGAAAAAATAACCCAGACCAACCAACACAAATGCACTTGTGGTTAACTTATCAAGTAATGGCAAAAAATAATAGTTTTGCTTTACCAGAGTTGACAGAAAAACGTAATATCTATTGGAATAAAAACACCAAACGAATTTACAACGCCAAGTCTGTAAGCAGCGATCGAGAAGCATGGTTGCCACCGAGTCTTCCCGCAGTTGCTCAAACTACTCCACAACAACATCAGATAAATCTCGCCAATGGATATCAAATTTCTGCTCAACCTTTAGTAACCCCAGAAAAATTTTTACCAGAAAGCAAAAGGTTTGCAGTAGTTGTGGATACTTCCTACAGCATGAGAACTAAAACCAAAGAACTAAAACAGAATATTGACTGGTTAGTAGCAAATGGTTTTGGAGACCTGAGTTTTGGTAACGGTGATGCAGACATATATCTGACTAATGTCGGTTTTCCACCAGAACGCATAGATGATATTAGTCAGTTTGATACTGAGAAAGTTACATTTTTCGGTACGCTCCAATATCAAGAAATGCTCGAACAATTTCTCCAGTTACGAGGGGATACTCGCTACAATGGATTGATATTGGTTACTGATGAAGGTAGTTATGAACTCTCGGAAGACATTCAAGAAATGCCGAAATTATCTGCACCTTTGTGGATGTTGCATTTGGGTGCGATGCCACCTGCTTATGATGATGCCACATTAAAATTGATTCAAAAAAGTGGGGGTGGTGTCGCGACACAACTTACCGAAGTATTCCAACAAGTGACGGCAAAATCAAAATTAGGAAAATCTGTTGTTAGTGTAGCAGATGGATATGCTTGGTTTATGGAAAAAAAATCTGGTGAGGAAACAATAGAAGATAGTTTTGCTCCCCTGGCAGCTCAACAGTTAGTTTTGGGGTTGAGTAAAAAAATGAATTTAGATACTCTCGAGGAGTTGGATGCCATTCACGCGATCGCAAAAACCTATAAAATAGTTACGCCTTATTCTTCAATGATAGTTTTAGTGAATGACGAACAACGGGAAGCACTCAAACGTGCAGAAGCAGCAGCAGACCGTTTTAACCGTAAAGTTGAGGATGGCAAGGAGGAATTAACCGACCCCAATAACCCATTAGATGCTGCAAATGTACCCGAACCTGGTATGGTATTGGGAATGGTGGCAATGGGAATAGCGCTATGGATAAGTCAAAGTTCAAAATTCAAAAGTTAAAAGTAGTAGGGTGTGTTTTGCTGGCACAAAGCGCAGCTTTGCGATAGCAAACAACAGTGTTTGCGGAGCATTCCGCACCGAAAGCGTAACGCAAAAAATTCTGGAATAGGCGGTGCCTTACATTGCATTAACGCACCCGACAGGACTGACACACCTTAAATAGTGCATTATAAAATGGGGAGATTCGGAGATGGGGAGATTGAAGTAATTATAGAATAATAAACATATACTATATAACCGGATTCTATATGATGGGGCGATAGGGGAATGGGGTGATTACGAAAAAAGCGATCTGCACAGTTTTAACTGCGTCAGTCTACTACTGGACTGTTTTATCTAAAATATGCATCAGATTTGTTATTGCGTTTTGCTGGCGCATAACTCCGTTAACGGTTCGCGACATGTTTGCGGAGCATTCCGATAGGAAAAAGCGCAGCTTTGCCATAGCACAGGAATATGTATTGGTAGACTCAGAATCAACTTTGCTAGAAATTTCTCGTCGAGGAGAGGGGAAAATGTGGCTTTGCAATTATTATGAAGCGGGGGAGGCGATCGCTTGAGAAAGTATAGAGTTTGAATGTCCCGTGGAACTTTTGTATGTAAGTTTTATGAAGATTTGATCAAGTAGGCAAAATGACATTGACACCAGAAAGTGGAGCATATACTCTTATAAAAGAGTTTAATAACAAACAAAATAGAAACTCCTCTGTGTGGGTGTTTATGATTAAAACATATGTATGTAAATTACAGCTTTTTTCATTTCAGTAGACCACAGTAGAGACGTTCCATGGAAATTTCCTACAGGCTTTTGATTGTGACGATGTAGTTGATCAATATGAAAAGCGCTGTAACTTACAAACTCATGGCAACAAATAAAGGAAAAATTAGATATGCACAATCAAAAACAAGCAATTAAGAGCAAAGCCACTAACCTAAACAAAATTGGTAAAAGAGCCTCCTGTCAGCTCCTCGCACTTCTTGCTTTGACAGCTCCTGCTAACGCTTTTGATCTGAAACTTACTGCACCTGACGGTTCTGAAAGAGACTTCTTTGGAGGGTCAGTAGCTCTAAGGGATAACCTCGCCCTGATTGGTGCACCACTAGAGGATGACAACGCAAGAAACAGTGGTTCAGCCTACCTATTTGATACTACTACTGGCAGTTTGCTCCAGAAATTTACTGCACCTGACGGTTCTGACGGAGACATCTTTGGAAACTCAGTAGCTCTAAGTGATAACCTCGCCCTGATTGGTGCCCCAGGAGACGATGACAAGGGAACAGAAAGTGGTTCAGTATACCTATTTGACACTACTACTGGCAGTTTGCTCCAGAAATTTATCGCACCTGACGGTTTTTCAGCTGGCGTCTTTGGAGGGTCACTAACTCTAAGGGATAACCTCGCCTTGATTGGTGCCCCAGGAGACCAAGAAAATGGAATATTAAGTGGTTCAGCCTACCTATTTGACACTAGTACTGGCAGTTTGCTCCAGAAATTTACCGCACCTGACGGTTCTGACGGAGACTTGTTTGGATTCTCAGTAGCTCTAAGCGATAACCTCGCTCTGATTGGTGCCCTAACAGACAATGACAAGGGAAGATCCAGTGGTTCAACCTACCTATTTGACACTACTACTGGCAGTTTGCTCCAGAAATTTACCGCACCTGACGGTTCTGAATTTAACTTCTTTGGAAACTCAGTAGCTCTAAGCGATCGCCTCGCTCTGATTGGTGCATCAGGAGACGATGACAACGGACGCTCCAGTGGTTCAACCTACCTATTTGACACTACTACTGGCAGTTTGCTCCAGAAACTTACCGCACCCGACGGTTCTGAAGGAGACATCTTTGGAACCTCAGTAGCTCTAAGTGATCGCCTCGCCCTGATTGGTGCCCCAGCAGACCAAGACAACGGAGAAAACAGTGGTTCAGCATACTTGTTTGATATTACTACTGGCAGTTTGCTCCAGAAATTTACCCCACCTGACGGTTCTGACGGAGACTTGTTTGGAGGGCTAATAGCTCTAAGGGATAACCTCGCCCTGATTGGTGCCCCAGGAGACCAAGACAACGGAGAAAACAGTGGTTCAGCATACTTGTTTACCATCAACCCTCAACCAACACCAGAGCCATCATCGCTCTTAGGAATAGCAGGAACAGTAGCGATCGCCGCCTTATCCCGAAAGAAGCAGCAGAAAAAATAACAATAAAAATTTATCATTTTCTTTGTGGGTTTAATACCCCACCGTCTACACGGTGTTCAAAATTACTTGGGGGAGCGAATCCCCATGTAATTTTCCTCCTGTCTCCAGTATAGCTGTCTCCAGTATAGCTGTCTCCAGTATAGCTGTCTCCTTCTTCAACATAGCTAATTTATTAAGCAAAGATCCAGAGTCTGAATTCTTTGCTTGATTTTTTTTGAGAATTCTAGTTATACCATGTCCGGATAATTAGTGATGAAAACACTTTTTTCCTGATCTCAATTCTCAATTCTCAATTCTCAATTCTCAATTGTCCTCCCTAATTAGGGCTTGTTGATTAATTCTAAAAGTATTTACAGATAAAGGTTTTAGCGTTTTAGCGTTGAAAAAAGTACCAACTTTTTGGTGGAAAAAGCTCATGCATGCTGGTATTTTAGGATGATTATGGCAGAAAAATTGAGAGACAATTCTTGCTCCTACCTCCTGGCTCATTCTCATTTCTCCTGTCTCCTGTCTCCCCCTCCTGGGAGGAGGGACGGGTTGTCTCCTACAAAGAGCAAAAAGACTTTATTCAGCAGACCCTAATTATTTATAAACGCACCCTACTGGAGCGACACACTACAAGTTTGGCACTATTTTACCTGTATCATGGCGCTACAATAATGAACTACGGTATTATGGCTCGATAATATTGAGATTACTTTTAACTTTTAATATCAAATCCGTTTAATTGGACATAAAAAAAATCTTCAATCGCCATAACTACGTTTATCTTTGTAATTCTTTCTCCTCCTGACTCCTGAGGACTGACTTCCCCTCCTGGGAGGGGTTAGGGCAAGGAAGGGGTGGGTTGACTCCTCCTAACTTAACCATTCTATGGCTGTTTAACCGGATTTGATATAACTTATTATGTTAACTCCAGGACAAATCTTAAAACAACGTTACCAACTACAAAAACAACTAGACCGTACTATACCAGTATTTGTAGGTTGGGTTGAGGTAACGTAGCTTGCTTCCCGTAAGGGTAACCCAACATAAACGGAAAACGTAAAGGTGTTGTTGGGTTTCACTGTCGTTCTACCCAACCTACTTTTATCAAGTTCAAAACTTCCCAAACAGCGATCGATCCCCAAGCAAACCATCAATGGCAACTGATAACTGATAACTGATAACTGAAATAGCGATCGCTCCCCAACCAAACTATCCATTAACCAACCCAAACCAACAATAATATAAAACCCAGATAATCCCTATACTCAACTCAAGGAAAGACTTTAAATCTTTGGGGGTTAATTATCAATTATCCATTATCAATTATCCATTATAAATAGCTATCTGCCCATTCCCGCACCCGACTATGGTCTACTGAAGCCCCTCGACGACGATAATCTTCAAGGGCTAATTTACTTTTCTGAATCATTTCCTCTTCCGTCAAAGAGATAAAATTTAACGTTGAATCTATCTCTCCGTAATCTAGTAATTATTCTGTTTTTTTATCGGATTCATCTATCAGTAATTCCTCAAAATATTCTAAATTACCAGATGAATTTAATAGCCATTTTTGGAGCAGATTTTTCACTTGCTCTCCCGATAGTAGGTCCAGGCGTTCTAATATTTTCTGTCTGAGATTATTTGTTGTCATAAATATCCAGATTAAATTATCATCTATAGTATACCATAAATCATAGAAATTATAGGAAATATATAACCATGACATTTATTAGCCCTAAAACCGACTTTGCCTTGAAAAAAATATTTGGTTCTGTTCACAGTCAAAAAATCCTGATTAGCTTTCTCAATGCCATAGTTTATAACAATCAAAATGTTATTCAATCTCTCAAAATTATTAACCCCTATAACCCTGGAGTTACTAACACCATAAAAGAGACTTATTTTGATGTCAAAGCAATTTTAGATAATGGCTCTACCGTGATTATTGAAATGCAAATATTGAACGTAGCAGATTTTAAAAAACGAGTAATTTATAACTTAGCAAAAGCTTATGGAAATCAATTAGATCGTAATGTTGGGCAAGGTTATATGATGTTGCAACCTTTTATAGCTTTAACAATCGCCGATTTTGTTTTATTTGAGGATATTGATAAGATGATTACTAAATTCAGATTTAAAGAAGAGAAAGAATCGGTTTATTACGAAGATGAATTAACATTAATGTTTGTAGAATTACCCAAATTTAACAAGAAATTATTAGAATTAGAAACCCTCAGTGATAAATGGATATATTTTATTAAGTCGGCTCCAAATTTAGAAGTAATACCAGAATCATTGGAAGAAGTATCAGAAATAGAAGCAGCATTAAAAATAGCAAATCGAGCTAACTTAAACAATAAAGAATTAGAGGAAGTAGAGCAACAAGAAAAGTTGATGAGAGATCAACAAGGACAAATTAGTTTCGCGAGAAACGAAGGACGAGAAGAAGGAATTGGTATTGGAAGGAAACAAGGAATTGGAATTGGAGTAGTGAAACAAATCTTACGTCAAATTCGCCGAAAGTTTGGAGAAATATCTCCAGAAATTGAGACTCATATAGAACAATTATCTTTGGAAAAATTAGATATTTTAGGTGAAGAAATTTTTGATTTAGCAACAATAGCAGACTTGGAAAACTGGCTAGCTAATAATTGATAATTGATAATGGATAATTGATAATGAAAGAGTTGTTGAAATCTCTAGCTTTCTATCTCACTATTGATAATTAACAGGACTTACGCAAATTCTTAGACAATATGCTATCCGCAGAGGGCTAATGCCATTCGCCCCTACCACATAAGGTGGTTCTGCGTAAGTCCTGATTAATTTAACTATTGTTCAATAGTCAGGCTCGGAAACTGGCAAGGTAGCGATCGCCCGAGCATTCACTATTGAGCATTAATTTAACTATTGTCCAATAGTCTTGAGAGCAAACTAGCAAGGTAGCGATCGCCTGATGATTCAGTATTGATAATTCATTCAACTATTGTCCAATAGTCTGGCTCGGAAACTGGTAAGGTAGCGATCGCCTGATGATTCAGTATTGATAATTCATTCAACTATTGTCCAATAGTCTGGAGCGGAAACTGACAAGGTAGCGATCGACTGATTATTCACTATTGATAATTCATTCAACTATTGTCCAATAGTCTTGAGAGGAAACTGACAAGGTAGCGATCGCCCGATCATTCAGTATTGATGATTCATTTAACTATTGTCCAATAGTTAGGCTCGGAAACTGACAAGGTAGCGATCGCCTGATTATTCTGTTTTGAGCATCAATTTAACTATTGTCCAATAGTCAGATAGCGTAACGCACCAGTAACATCAAAAATGGTGCGTTACGCTCCACTTTGTTCCGCTAACACACCCTACTAGACTGTTCAATCAGATTCTATATAAAACTTAGGAGGGAGTAACCAGGAAGACCTCTCCCCCAACCCCTCTCCTGCTTTTGAGAGGGGAGAAATCCCCCCCTTCCCTTGCAGGGAAGGGGGTCGGGGGGTTAGGTTTTACCCACAAATTTAGCCTAGACACACTACTACGGTATTATGACTAGATAGTATTGAGATTACTATCAACTTTTAACTTAATTATGTTAACTCCCGGACAAATTTTAAAAGAACGTTACCAACTACAAAAACAACTAGGGCGTACTATACCAGGCCGCAAAACTTGGCTAGCATTTGACTCCCAACTGCAAGAACAAGTAATTCTCAAAATGTTAGCTTATAGTCCCGAAATATTAGGGCAAGAATTAAATTTATTTGAGACAGAAGCCAAAATTTTACAAGCTCTAAATCATCCCCATATCCCTCGTTATCGCGATTATTTTTCTTTAGAAAAAGAAGCAAATTCAGATTTGCCTTGGTTTGCATTAGTGCAAGATTATATTCCTGGTTTTTCCCTCCAAGAATTATTAGATAGAGAGAAAAATTTTATAGAAGAAGATGTGGAAAAAATTGCCAAAGAAGTATTAGAAATTCTGATTTACCTCCACGAACTAGAGCCTCCTGTTTTGCATCGAGATATTAAACCGAGTAATTTAATTATGGGTGCAGACCAACAAATTTATTTAGTAGATTTTGGCGCTGTACAATCTCAAGGTAATGCTCAGGGAGTAACTTTTACTATTATTGGAACTAGCGGTTATGCTCCCCTAGAACAATTTTGGGGTAGAGCAGTGCCAGCTTCAGACTTATATGGTTTAGGAGCTACTTTAATTCATTTACTAACTGGAACGCCCCCTGTAGATTTACCACAAAAAAATTATCAGATTCAATTTTCTGACAAGGTTGATATTAATCCTAGCTTCGCCACTTGGATTAATCAAATCACAGAAATGGATTTAGGAAGTCGCTTTCAAAATGCCCGTGAAGCTTTGACATCTCTCGAGTCAAAACCAAAACTTCAACCATTAGTTACACCTCAAAAAAATCCTCTCAACTTAAGCATTATTATTACCATTAATAAATCTCCAGATATGATAGAAATCTATACTCATGCACCTAGTTTAAGAGAAATTCAAGGTTCTGGAATGTTCGGTGGAATTTTTTGTATATTTGTGGGATTACTGCTAACTAATCCTGTTTATGGGATTTTGTTCTTTATCCTGATTTTGGCAGGAGTATTTACCTTATTTGGAGAAAAGAATTATATTTATTTTGACCATAATTATTTTCGGACAGAACGACATTTATTGGATTTTACTTACGGAAAACGCCAGGGAAATACTAGAGATATTCTACAAATTTCATCATCTAAATTTGAATCAGGTTATCAAGTGATGGTTCAATCTGAAAATAATAAATATCAACTAGATCAAGCAATGAATAGCAAAGATAGTACATCCTTGGTTGAGGAAATTAACGAATGGTTGGATCGGATTAAGTAGCTATCATCTTAAAGCTCGTAGTAGGGCTTTAGCCCGATAATAGATATTGCTCAAGCCCTACTACAAACAAAAACTTTTTATTCACTTATTATCCAGACATCATAACATTGATAACCAGATTTGATATGATAACTGATAACTGATAACTGATAACTGAAATGAATCACCAACCTAATAAGTTATCGTCTAGCGATCGCTTACTACAAGGAATAGCGATCGCTACTAATCGCCTATTGACAGTCAAAGACCACCATGAGGCAGTTCAGGCTGCCCTCAATACCCTAGGACCAGTTATGGATGTCGATCGAATCTATATATTCCAAAATCATCCCCATCCTGAAACTGGGGAACTTGCTAGCAGTCAGCGCTGGGAATGGGTAGCTGAGGGGGTGCAGCCAGAAATTGACAACCCCGAGCTGCAAAATCTTCCCTATCCAGAAATTTTGCCCCGTTGGCACAATACTCTCTCGCAAAAACAGCCGATTTTAGGTATAATAAAAGAATTTCCCAAAGTAGAGCAAGCCCTATTACAGCCCCAAGGAATTCTGTCTATCCTGGTAGTGCCAATTTTTATCCGAGACTACTTCTGGGGATTTGCTGGATTTGATGATTGCCAGCAAGAGCGTCAGTGGAGTGACAGTACAAAAGCAGCACTAATGGCGATCGCTGGCAGTATTGGAGGAGCAATTTCTCAATGGCAAACTGAAGCCAACCTCAAGCAACTCAATGAAACCTTGGAAGAGCGAGTCAAAACCCGCACTGCTGAACTTGAGCAGGCAAAGGAACTAGCTGAATCTGCTAACCATGCTAAAAGTGAATTTCTGGCTAATATGAGCCATGAACTTCGTACCCCACTCAATGGTATTTTGGGTTATGCTCAAATCCTCAATCGTTCTAAGAAACTACCGGAAAAAGAACGCCACGGCATTGAAATCATTTACCAATGTGGCTCTCATTTGCTAACCTTGATTAATGACGTATTGGACTTATCCAAGATTGAAGCTCGCAAACTAGAACTTAGCACTAAAGAGATTCATTTTCTCTCATTCTTACAAGGGGTGGTAGAAATTTGTCGGGTTCGGTCTGATAAAAAAGGACTTAATTTTACCTATCAACCTGATGCCAATCTTCCCACAGGCGTTATTGCCGATGAAAAACGACTGCGCCAAGTGCTGATCAACCTCCTTGGTAATGCTGTGAAATTTACCAAAACAGGAACTATCGCTTTCACAGTAGAAAATATTAACTTATCAGATGTCACAGGAGAAAATTCTATGGCTTGCATTAACTTCCAAATTAAAGACACTGGAGTTGGTATTGCTGCTGACAATTTGGAGAAAATATTCCAATCCTTTGAACAAGTTGGAGACCAAAAAAATCGTTCGGAAGGTACAGGTTTAGGTTTAGCAATTAGCAAAAAAATTGTAGAATTAATGGGTGGCAAGATTCAAGTCAAGAGTGAACTAGGAAAAGGCAGTATTTTTAGCTTTGAGATAGATTTAGCGATCGCTAACAACTGGACAGAAAAAGTTTCCACGAGCAATGGAGAACAAATTATTGGCTATGAAGGAGTACCTCGTCATCTACTCGTCGTGGATGACCGATGGGAAAATCGTTCAGTTTTAGTAGAGTTGTTAGAACCTCTAGGTTTTAAGGTAACTGAGGCAGAAAATGGTCAAGAGGCGTTAGATCGACTCAGACAACAAAAATTCGATCTGACGATCACAGATATACATATGCCTGTAATGAGTGGTCTGGAGATGCTCAAACATTTACGCCATGACGAGCAATTCAAAAATACAATCGCGATTGTATCATCAGCATCAGTGTCAGATATGGATCGACAAAAAAGTTTAGATGCAGGAGGTGATAATTTTCTATCCAAACCTGTAAATGCTGAGGAACTATTCAATTTGCTTGTTGAGTATCTACAACTGAATTGGAAATATGAGAAAATTGAGTCAGAGGCAACTCCTACGATCGCTCAAAATGATAGTTCAGAAATAGTTGTACCCCCAGTAGAGGATTTAGAAATCCTATTTGAGTTAGCTCAGGATGGTTTACTGCTCAAGCTAGCAAAAACTGCTGAACAAATTGGGCAAAAGAGCGATCGCTATCTGCCTTTTACCCAGAAAATTTCACAACTGGCAAAGCAATTTCAAACAGAAGAAATTGAGATATTAATCCAAAAATACCTTGACTATTAGATATCTCCAGAAAAGAGGGAACACTTAACTGGGAACAGGGAACAGGAAGAAATAATATTATGTTCGGTTAAATCGTTATTATAATTAAACTTCGTAGTATAGCTCTCAGCCCTATCTACAGTTCGGGCTGAGAGCTATACTACAA